>FWPU01001625.1_pt1 | contig 47744 bp, 29 predicted proteins | sample 2228361 | NCBI WGS metagenome assembly FWPU01 (sample SAMEA103939777, study PRJEB20133) | metagenome
TTGGCGGTCATAGCTCACTCCTTCGCTGCTCAGTTTACCAGCAAAACTAAGCATTTGGAGTGTCCGGCAATTCGGCGCCACCTCCCTGTCCCTGCACAAGCGAGGACGCTTATGCTACGAGTGCGTAGAGCAAGCGTCCCCGCTTGCTCAGAAAGGCCAAACACATCCGGCGGTTCTGCACAAGCGAGACGCTTATGCTACGTAGAGCAAGCGTCCCCGCTTGCTCAGGCAGGCCAAACACCGCTGCCAGCGTGCACAAGCGAGGACGCTTATGCTACGTAGTTCTGCACAAGCGAGACGCTTATGCTACGAGTGCGTAGAGCAAGCGTCCCCGCTTGCTCCAGGCAGGCCAAACACCGCTGCCAGCGTGCACAAGCGAGACGCTTATGCTACGAGTGCGTAGAGCAAGCGTCCCCGCTTGCTCAGGCAGGCCAAACACGTCCGGCAGGTCTGCACAAGTGAGGACGCTTATGCTACGTAGTTCTGCACAAGCGAGACGCTTATGCTACGAGTGCGTAGAGCAAGCGTCTCGCTTGCTCCGGCAGGCCAAACCCGTCCGGCAGGTCTGCACAAGCGAGGACGCTTATGCTACGAGTGCGTAGAGCAAGCGTCCCCGCTTGCTCCGGCAGGCCAAACCCGTCCGGCAGGTCTGCACAAGCGAGGACGCTTATGCTACGAGGGCGTAGAGCAAGCGTCCCCGCTTGCTCCGGCAGGCCAAACACGCCCCGCAGCTCTGCACGTAGAGCAAGCGTCCCCGCCGTAGAGCAAGCGTCCCCGCTTGCTCAGGCAGGCCAAACACGTCCGGCGCGTCTGCACAGGTCAGAAAGCCTGTGCCACGAGGAGCAAGCGTGCCCGCTTGCTCAGGCGGGCGTTGCGCGATCCAGCAGACTCGGCAGGAGGGGGGTTGTACTCGCTCAAAGCCCCGTTGCTAGAGCATGTGGCAGGCTTCGAGCAGCGTACGCTGCACGGCCAGGTCGTGCTCGGCAGCAAAATCCGGCTGTTTACGTCCGCACACCACGGCGGCAAACTCGCGCAGGTCGCAGATGTGCAGGGTTTGCGCCGCGGGCGTTTCCGTATGCCAGCCCCCGCAGCCTGCCAGATAGACCTCGATCGGTTGCAAGGCGTCGTTCTTCAAGTGGCCGCTGCCGAGATGCGGGATCACGGCCGCGCCGGCCGTGCCGAAGACCTCGATCCGCCGGCTGCCAGGTGCCGTTTCGAGCGCCGTTACCTCGATCGATCCCAACGCATGATCGAACTCCAGAATCGCTAAGCCATTATCGACAAAGCTTCCAGGTTGACGATGATGATGGCACATCGTCGAGAGGACGCGCCGCGGCGGGCCAAGCAGCCCCAGCGCCAGGTCGATCACGTGGCCGGCCATCTCGAAGAAGATACCGCCGCGGTACCGCCCCAACTCGGCAACATACTCGGCATAGAGGGTGTAATCCTTGGGCAGGCGGGCCGAGAAGTGGTAGATCTGTCCGAACGCCCCCTGTGCCGCAAGCTGGCGAAGCCTGACCACCGCAGACATGTAACGGAACACATAGGCCATCTGCACGTGAAGGCGGCGCTCGCGCGCAAGACCGACGAGGGCCTCAAACTCGGCATACGACGTGCCTGCCGGTTTTTCCAGCAGCACGTGCCGCCCGCTCTCCAGGGCCATTCTGGCCCAGCGCAAGTTGTCTGCTACCACGCCCTCGACGGCTACCGCATCCAACGGCAGGGCCAAGAGTTCTTCGGGGCTGGAACACAGCCGCAGGTCCGGCACCAGCTCCTTCCAGTGCGCGTGCCTATCGTTTGCCACGGCTGGATCGGGGTCGAAACAGCCGATCAGGCAGAACTCCTGCGGGTGCAGTGCGAGCTGCCGGACCAGCCCATGGGCGTGCGTATGCCACATTCCCAGCAAACCAAACCGCAACGGCATGGCTCGAATCTCCAGAAGCTACCACGCTGCACGAAGGATGGCCTCAGCGTCAGCAGCGCTCACCGGCCGCGGATTCACGCGTAAGATCCGGCGGATGGCCACAGCCTTCTCGGCAAAGCTGCGCAGGGCATCGGGCTGCACGCCCAGGTCTCGCAGCCGCGTGGGAATGCCAATGGCGGCTTGCAGGCGTTCGACGGCGGCGATAGCCCGCTCTGCGGCGGCGGCCTCGCTCATGCTGGCCACGTCTTCTCCCAACAAGGCGGCGATGCGGGCGAACTCGGCCTCTCTAACCGGCATATTGAATCGCATGACGTGTGGGAGGAGCAGGCCGTTCCCGGCGCCGTGCGAGCAGTGTGTGGCGCCCCCTACGGGGTATTCCAAGGCATGCACGAGTGCCACGCCGATGTTCGAGAAGGCCAATCCGGCCAACAGGGCCGCCAGCGCCATGGCCGAGCGGGCCTCGAGGTTCGCCGGCTCTTGTACGGCGCGCACCAGATTCTGCCCGATCAGGTAAATGGCCTTTTCTGCCAGACAGGTACCCAGTGGGTGGCGGCCTTGGTATACGCTGCGTTCGCCTTCAGGCAGGGGGAATAACTCGTTATCCACGGCGGTATAGGCCTCGATGGCGTGTGTCAGGGCGTCGATGCCGCTGTCGGCCGTTACCTTGGGGGGACAGGTGAGCGTAAGTTTGGGGTCGACGACCGCCAGGGCTGGCCGCAGGTAGTTGCTCAGAATGCCTACCTTGATTTGGTTGGCTTGGTCCGTGAGCACGCTGGCGGCGGTAACCTCGCTGCCGGTACCTGCCGTGGTAGGCACACAGATCAGCGGCAGGACTGGACCAGGAATGCGATCTTCTCCCACAAAGTCCTGTAGGCGGCCGCCGTGGGTAAAAAGCGCCGCGGCCGCTTTGGCCAGGTCCATGTTGCTGCCGCCGCCCAGCCCCAGCACGCCGTCTGGCTGAAATGCGTGCGCGGCAGCGAGGGCTGCTTCTACGGCTGCGAATGAAGGCTCCGGCTCGCCGCCTGTAAACAGGCTTACCGAGATTCCGGCCGCCTCCAGGGGCTGCTGCACGGCCGCCGCCGTGCCGGCCGCTTGCAGGTGCCGATCTGTGACCACCAGCACGCGGCGCAGCCTGCGGCGGGCACACTGCTCGCCGAGCTGATCGACCGCACCCGGGCCAAACAGGATCTGCCCGGCTGAGTAGAACGACCAGGTTTGGCGCATGCGAGGCTCCTAGCTGAGGTCACGGTACTCGCGCCACTGGAACACGGCCACTGCGGCCGCCAGGCTGACAACGGTCAGGGCGAGCAGCGCCCAGGTAGCGGCTGTGGGAGAGATGGGCTCGAACCACTGTGCGGGCGGTGCCTGCACTCCCCAGGGTTCGCCGCGGGCATACATGATCGCTCGGCCGTAATAGCTGATGGCGACGCGCTTGACGATGCCGGGCATGTTGCCCAGCACGAGTTCCATGAAGAGCGCGTAAACAAGCGCCACCGTGGTGGCGTGACGGAAGAGGACGGCGAACAGGTGAAACACCGCCAGATAGGAGATGGTGCTGAGCAGAACGACTGGCAGGTAGGCCGTCCAGGCATGGTGCCCGGCATCACCGGCGAGCAGGCAGTAGCCTGCGAAGCACGCCAGGAGCACGCCCAGCGCCAGCGGCACGCTGGCAGAGAACTTGCCCAGCAGTACGAGCGCACGTGGGATCGGCCGCACCAGCAGAAACAGCAGCGTGCGATCTTCGCGATCTCCCCCCAAGCTGGCCGTGCCGTACGCCAAGGTGCAGATCGGGACCAGGAACAACAGGTATCCTGCCATGAGGAACCTGCTGAAACGATCGAACGCACGTACCGGATCGTCCCAGGCCCCGTAATCGCGGTGCAGTACGAACAGCACCGAGATCGCCGCCGGCAGCAGCACGACCAGCGTGCCGGAAGAAAAGAGCATCCGCCGCATCGAGAGCCAGACGAGCGTTTGCCAAGCGCGCAGCAACCTCATGCGCTGGAAGCCTCCAGGTAGCTGAAAACGGCTTCGGCCCCCGCATCCAGCATTTCCATGCGGTGCAGTTCCAGCTCTTCATGAAGGACCAGTTCGTTGATCCAGCCAAAGAACCGCTGCGGGTTGCGAGTACGCACCAACAAGGTTTCGCCCTGGATTTCGACAGAACGAACCTCGGGCAATGTGGCAACCGATGCCGCCAGCCGGCGCGGTTGGGTGGCTTCTAGAGCCACCACAAAGGGCCGGTCTTCCAGCAACGAGCGCACTTCGGCCAGCGCTCCATCGGCCACGAGCCGGCCGCGTGAGAGCACCAGAATGCGCTCGGCAAGCTGCTCGACCTCTGCCAGAATGTGGCTGGAGAAGACAACGGTCCTTCCCTCGGCGGCCAGGCGGGCCAACAATAGGCTCACTTCGCGGCGGCCTGCTGGGTCGATGCCAGACAAAGGCTCGTCGAGCAGCAGCACAGGCGGATCGTGCACCAGCGCCTGCGCCAGCTTGATCCGCTGCCGCATCCCGTGGCTCGCGCCTGCCAGCTTCCGCCCAGCGCGATCGCTCATGCCCACCGCCTGCAACGCTCGCTCCGCGCGGCAGCGGGCCTCGCGCCGGGTGTAGCCGTGCAACCGGGCAAGCGCGTACACGAATTCAAACCCGGTCATCTCCTCGTAAAACACGTGCAGGTCCGGGCTCAGGCCCACCAGACCGCGCGCCGCGGCACTTGTTGCCGCGTTCCCCCCAACGCGCACCTCGCCAATGCTGGGCCGTAGCTGACCGCTTGCCAGCTTCATAAAGGTCGACTTGCCCGCTCCATTGGCGCCCAGCAAGCCCACGATGCCCCCACATAGCCGGCACGTGAGGCCGTTGATGCCAATCACCGGTCCGTAAAACTTGGTCACGCGCTCAAAAACCAGGTCCGCCATCCCCCCCCTCACTCCACCACTTCCACTGCACGCACGCGACGTGCCAGCAACACCAGGCAGACTGCGCACAACACGCACAGCACCAGCAGCGCCCAAGGCGCCAGTGCCTCCTGCGACTGGCGCGAAAAGACCCCAAAGAACATCCGCCCCACGTAGCGCATGTCTCGCCAAGGGTCGAGCAAGGCCCATACCTCCTGCCCCGTCTCGTCTCGCAGGTACTCCGCCAGCAACCCGAGAAACGTAAACATGCTCGACCAGGTGACCGCAATCGGCGCGGCACGCTGTAGCCATGCAGAGAGGGCTACTAGCAGAAGGCTCAGGCATGCACACAGCACCAGCCCGTAGGCCAGCACGGCCAGCGGAACGCGCCAATTCTCCAACCAGTACGTGAGCGACGAGGTGAACATCCCATATTCCACGAACAGCGCCAGTGCCGGCACCCAGGTCAGCAGCGAGACCAGCACCGCAACCGCCAGCAGCTTGCCCGCGATGTAGTGAACCCGGTCGATGCGGCGAGACAGATAGAACGGCAGCGCCTGCAAGCGGAAGTCGGCCCCCACCAGCAGGCTGCCGGAAAAGGCCAAGAGGATCATCACCACCAGGCTCTGCCGCTGCATGAACAGCACATAGCCGCTATCCTGCGGGGCAGATGCCTCTGCGGAGAAGCCGAATGCTCCCAGTATGCGTTCGCGGGCCTGAGGCGGAAGGCTGAGCTGCGTGACGGCGTAGATCACCGACCAGAAGAGCAAGAATTGCGTGAGGCCCAGGCCCAGCACGATCCAGTACGCCTTGCGGCGGAATACTTGCAGCAGCGCCACGCGGACCATGGCCAGCGTCGCCAGCCATGGCGAACCCAACCGGCCGTGCCAACCGTGATAGCGTGCAAGGTCGATCGACATGCGGAGAGCCTCGAGTGTAGCCGCCGTATTCTAGCAGGCAGGCCAAACTTCGGCAGGCGGCGATGCCCAGCGGTCCCGCCTCGGCAGGTGACCGTCCAACAGCACCACGGGTGCGGGGGCAACGAGGGGTTTGTGGGGTGCGCTCTTTTTGCCACGAGTGTGCCACTGCTTGAATACGGTCGGTGAAGATATTTTTTTTTCAAACGGGCAGACTCGGCCAGGCCGCATTCGAGCAGTGCCGCCGCAGAGAGAAGCATGGTTGGCGGGCCGCACTGCTTGACACCCCACCAGAAGCAGTGGCAGACAGGGGATGGTTGCGGGATTTGGCGAAAGGCACTCCTTGACGCGTGTGTACCCCCACGCGATGCGGGCGATACAGGGCCGAACAGCGCGGAGTGCATGAGCGTCAAAACGCTGCAAGGGGCGCACGCCACCGGCATGCTGGCTGCCGGAAGGCACGCGCCCCTTTGCAGTGGGGTGCGGTCGGTTGCTCGGCCCGTGGTGGTCTGGCTGCGCACAGCCAGGGCCGCAAGGCCTTGGCGCAAGCTTAAGAGAACAGCTCCTTGATCACCTTGCCGCCGTTGGCGATTTTCATGGGCCGGTTGTTCTTGCTGGTGAACGTAGTCTCCAGAGAAATGCCCAGGGCATGCAGCACCGAGGCCATGAGGTCCTCGGCACTGTACGGGTCGGTGGTAACTTCAGTGCCGTCTTCGTTGGTGGCACCGACGACGGCACCTCCCTTGATCGAGCCGCCACCTACCATCACGCTCCAGCTACGCGCCCAGTGGTCGCGTCCCTGATCGCCATTGATACGCGGGGTACGGCTGAACTCGCCCATCCACAGCACAACCGTGTCTTGCAGCATGCCGCGCTGATCGAGGTCTTCGATGAGTGCGCTCATGGCCTGGTCAAGCCCTGGCAGGCGGTTTTCCAGGGTGGGGAAGATGTTGGCGTGGTTGTCCCAGCCGCCCAAGTCGACCTCCACGAAGGGAACGCCCACTTCGACCAGCCTGCGGGCCATCAAGCAACCGCGGGCAAAGCCGGCCGTTCCGGCACGCATGGCACCTTGGGTGTTGTTGCCCACCACGCCATAGCGTTCGAGCACCTCGCGTGGCTCCTTGTCGGTCTTGAAGGCCTCCATTTGCTTGCTGGTCATGAGGCTCAACGTCTTGTCCAGCACCTTGGCGTGATCCTTGGGTGCCTCGCCGCGGTTTTCGCGGATGAAGCCCGTCTCGAGGGCACGCAGCATTTGCATTCGCTGCGCGAGCCGGTCTTCGGGGAGGCTCATCCGCAGGTTCCGCACGTCGCCGTTGGAATCGACGACAAACGGGGCATACGTCATCCCCAGAAAGCCTGGGCCGACGCTGGCCCCGCCCACGGAGATAAAAGGCGGAATCTCCAGATCGGGCACTTGGTCGATCAGCTCGTGTGCAATCACGGCGCCGTAGCTGGGATGCTCGATCGATGGATTCGGTACGTAGCCGGTGTGCATGTAGTAGCGGCCGCGGTTATGATCGGCCTCGCGGGTACTCATGGAACGCACCAGGGCAACGCGATTCATGATCTTGGCCATCATGGGCATGTGTTCGCAGATTTGCGCGTCGCTGGTGGTAGCGATGGGCATGAAGGGCCCGCCGGTGGGAGCACCCGGCTTGAGGTCCCAGATATCCATGGTGCTGGGGCCGCCGCCCATCCATAGCAAGATACAGGCCTTGTGGCTCTTGCGAAGCTGCTCGCTATTGGCGGCAATAGCACGTGTGAACTGAATGGCCGGCAGGGCCAGTGCCGAGGCTCCGGCCAGATGCTGTATGAAGTGCCGGCGAGTCATGCCCTGGGGAACGTTCCAAGTTTGTCGCATTGCCTTCTCCCTGCTGGCCGTTGTGGGGCCAGACTTTCCAGAATGGATGCCGTAGAGGTCTAGTGGTTAAGAATGAACTCGTTGCTATTGAGCACTGCCCACCAAATATCTTGCAAGGCTGCTGCGGCATCGCCCCGGCGGGCAGCGAGCAGCTCGTTGGCCAATTTGATCTCGGCCGCTGTTGGCCGCCGGGCCAGTGCGGCCAGGTACAAATACTCGATCTTGGCACTGTTCTTCATCGTGCCGGTGGCGATGCGGTGCAAGAATGTGCCCTCCTCGAGGCTCGTGGCACGCTGCATCAGCTCGCCGTTCCACATCATGAGCGCCTGGGGAATGGTGCCGTTGAAAGTGGTGGTCTCGTCTCCTTCGTCTGTGCCGAAGGCCAGCGTGAACTGCGAGAGCCACTCTGCCTTGGTGCGTTCTTGCTCCTCGTAGCTGCCACGACCGCTCTTGTGCGCCTCGGTCGCCACCAGCAGCGATTCGTATAGCTGCTCAGCCTGCATCTGCCGGATGTAGAAGCGGCTAAACAGCGGCTTGACCCCCAACGTGGGATCGTCCTTGCCGTTCTTGGCGCTCAGCTTGCTGGAGAGCCCGTAGGCGTCGTTCAGCACACACCAGCGCATTAACCGCTTGAGGTCGTGGCCCGTTGCAGCGAACGCCTTCCCCAAAAACTCCAACAGCTCCGGGTGCGAAGGCTGATTGTGCGGGCCAAAATCGTCAATGGGCTTGGTGAACCCGTAGCCGAGGAAATGTGCCCAAATGCGGTTCACGATCGCCTTGCCCAGCCACTCCGAGGCGACAATCAGCTTGGCCAACTCCTCACGCCGGTTGACCTCGCTGATATAGCCCACGGGGCTGATCTTCGTCCCGTCTACAAACGTAGGATACGCAACCCGCAGCTCCCCATTGCGGAGTTCATAGTAGATCTCAGCATCGTCCGGGTTGCCGCTAATGCCTGGGAAGTCTTCGTTCTCCAGCCTTACAGAGATAATGTCCCTCCCCCGCATCGTGCGCAGCGGTCGGGTCTGGCGGAAGAACGCGTTCAGCCCCCAAAACTGGTCCTGCTTCCATTCGTTGAAGGGGTGGTTGTGGCATTGCGTGCATTGGACCTGCAACCCCAGGAAGTAGCGGGCTACCTTGGCGGTGGCAGTGGTGAAGTCTTCCTGCGTGTTGTCGAGCAAGAAGTTTACGGCACCGTTGTAGTCGGGCTCGCCCGGGGTGTTGCTGCCCGTGGCGCTTACAAGTTCGTAGACCAAGCGGCTGTAGGGCTTGTTCTCCAGGAACGAGCGGCGCAGGTACTGCTGCATACCCTCGCGGTTGACGAGGCGATTCTCATCGTCGCGGTTGGCGCGTGGGCGGCCGATGAGCAGGTTGGTCCAGATGGTGGTCCAGTTGCGTGCATACTCCTCGATGTACTCATCTGACTCTAGCAGCCGCTCGACGAGCTGGCGTTTTTTGTCCCGCGACTTATCGGCCAAGAACGCCTTGACTTCTTGTACAGAGGGAATGCGGCCCACGAGGTCCAGGTACACGCGGCGGCACCACTCGCCATCAGTAGCCTGGGGCGACGGGGTCAACTCATTCTCCGCCCAAGAGCGGCGGAGTTGTGCGTTGATGTAGGCGATGACCTCTTCGTCAGTAAGCTGGCTGCCCAGCTTCGGTTCAACAGGCGGCTCGGTGGCGGCGTCGGCGGGCTTCGTCTCGGCGCTATGGGCGGCGCGAAAGTCTGACAAAAACCCCAGGCAAACAAGCCCCAAGCCAACAAACACTGCCGTCCACACCACACGGCAGCTTCGCAGTTTTCCAGACCGGCCCAGTTTCGCGCAGCGACTCATTCCACGTCCCTCTGGGAGAAGGCGCCTGGATACCACACCAACGCTAGTCAACCACTCATCCTAGGAAATAACCACCGCTTGTCAAACGAATTCCGGCGACCCACACCTCAGAACTCACTGGAACTGCTGATCAGGGCCATGCAGCCAGTCTGCTGCAAAGTGCAACGAACCTTAGGCCGAGCTGTGTATCGTTTCGCTACAAGTGTATCGATTTGCAACAGCGGCATTCTGCAACAGGCGGGCCGGTGGACGGCTTTCTAGGCTCGCCCACCGGCCCGGACGCAGCATAGGGGCTAGCATTGAGTTCGCAGCAAGCTGCCACGGAAAGGCCGCAACACCATGCCGCTGGGGATGGCCTCCCTAGCACCGGTTTCCTGTTGACACCCGACCTCTTGCCTGCACCGACCCCGCGATACTGCCGCACCACAAGCCTGCTTGCCTTGCGGGCGTTGCTCGGCCAACCTCTCTCTGTTCCGGCCACGCCGCGGGCTAAATCGCTTACCAGTCTGTCCGGGCGACGAAGCACCAAGATATCGCTCGTTCTCCATCGCTCGGGCAGGGTGGACGGCTGACTCGGGGTTCGGTTGCGAAGGCAGCCGCCATGTCTGCAAGCGGTGTGCCAAACGAGCGGTGCTCCACGACCCGCTGTGGAGCGTGCTCAGTGCAGGGTGTGGTTGGGGCGAAGAAGTGGGCGAACACGAGCGTTTTGCGCATGCAGGGCTGGGGCCATGGGTACGCCGCATCGGCGTAGCGAGCCAGGCAGCTTTTGAAGGTCAAGGCCATGCGCGGGAACTCGTACAGGCGCCCTAGGCGGCAGTCGAGCGCGTAGTGGGAGGTGTCCTTCTACTAGTGGGAGGGAGAGAGGCCCGGCGGGGTGAAACCCCGCCGCTCGTTGCCGCGCGTTCTGGTAGTGGGAGAGAGAGGCCCGGCGGGGTGAAACCCCGCCGCTCGTTGCCGTGCGTTCTGGTAGTGGGTGGGCGAGACGCAAGGGCCGAAGGTGCGCGAATCTACTAGCGATACGCCCGAACCCTAGGGGCTAAGGGGGGCTCAGGTCGATTCAGCCGGGTTTGCCAAATCCACCGCCGCCAGGGGTTTCGATCACGAGCACGTCGCCGGGCTGGACTTCAAGCTGGGCACAGCCTGGAAGCTCGATCGCCTCGCCCGACGACGTGACATACGTGTTTCGACCAAGCGCTCCGGGCTCTCCCCTAGCCAGGCCATATGGCGGGTACGGCCCCCGCCGCTGCGATAAGATCGATACAGTGAGCGGTTTGAGGAACTCGATCGCCCGCACAACGCCATCTCCGCCCTTGTACCGTCCGGCACCCCCCGAGCCACGTCGGAGGCGGAACTCCCGCACACGCACCGGGTACCGCATCTCCAGCACCTCCACGTCTGTGAGCCGGGTATTGGTCATGTGCGTGTGCACGGCGTCCGCGCCGGGGCCCTGCGGAGTGGCTCCCGCGCCTCCACATATGGTCTCGTAGTAGCCGAACGTGCCGTCTCCAAATAGCAGGTTGTTCATCGTACCCTGGCTGGCGGCTGCCAGACCCAAGGCGCCCAGGATCACATCCACGATCCGCTGCGAGGTTTCTACGTTGCCTCCCACGACCGCCGGGCTGCTCTCTGGCGTGGATCCAGGCGGCGGGTTCAAAAGGCCCTCGGGTAGAACCAGCTCGACAGGGGCCAATACGCCCTGGTTGAGTGGAATGTCTTCTTGCAGCAGGCAGCGCAGTGCGTACAAGATGGCCGCCGTGACAATCGCCCGGTTCGCATTCAAGTTGCCGGGGTGGACTGGCCCGCTTCCCGTAAAGTCGAACACTGCTCGGTCTGGGTGCAATGAGAGCCGCAGTGCTATGGTGGAGCCGTCGTCGAGGTGATCCACAAACTCGCGCGTGCCCCCTGCCAGCCTTTGCAGGGCCTTGCGGACCTTGACCTCGGCCGCCTGCTGAATATGGCCCATGTATGCCTCTACCGCCGCAAGTCCGTAGCGGTCGATCAGCCGGCTCAGGTCGCGTGCCCCCTGGCGATTGGCGGCGAGCTGGGCCGTAATATCCGCCAGGTTGTCGGCCACGGCGCGGGAAGGATAGGGAGGGGCTTGGAGCAGCGTGCGTAGTTCGTCGAAGCGTGAGCGGCCCGCCTCGACAAGCTTGAAGTTGCGAATCAGCACGCCTTCCTCAGCCAAACAGCGCGAGAAGGGCGGCATCGACCCGGGCACGCTACCGCCTAGTTCGGCATGGTGGGCCCGGCTCGCGGTAAAGAAGAGCAGTCGGCTGCCGGCTGCATCGTGGACGGGCGTCACCACCGTAACGTCCGGCAGGTGCGAGCCGCCGTGATAGGGATCGTTGGTCACGAACACGTCGCCGGGTTCGATCTTGGGGTTGTCTCGCAGCACCTGCCGCACGGTCTCTCCCATGGCGCCCAGGTGCACGGGGATGTGGGGCGCGTTGACCACCAGGTCGCCCCGTGCCGTAAACAGGGCGCAGCTAAAATCGAGCCGCTCCTTGACGTTCACGCTGCTGGCGGTATTGCGCAGCGTGATGCCCATCTGCTCCGCGATGGCTGCAAACTGGTGATTGAACACCTCCAACCAGACCGGGTCCGGGCCGCCCTCGAGTGGCGGCCGCACGGCCCCGTCGTGTTCCAACGCACGTTGTGGGCCGGTCGGCTCTCCGCCAGCGGCGGTCGCCGGCACATGCTCCAGCACCAGTTCCCCGCGGGAGTAAACCACGCCCTGCCAACCTGGGTCGATGACCGTGGTAGAAAAGCCGTCGTTGACAATCGCCGGTCCCACGAGCACGTCTCCCGGGCAAAGCTCCGACCGTTGGCAGAGGGCGGCCTTGCACTGCTGTCCCTCGAACCATACCCTGGCCGTGCACGCTGGGTTCAGCGTGCGCTGCGGCAAACGTTGCGACCGCTCTGGCCTCGTCGAGGCGCGCCCCACCGCCTCGACGCGCACGGCAACCAGTTCCAGGGGCCGGCCGGGGTGGTGATAACCATACCGTTGCTGATGCTGGCGCTCGTACTCCAGTGCATAATCGACGACCGCCCCTTGGCCCGTAGGCTCTGGAATCGTGATCCACGTATCCAGGCCCTGGTAACGCAGGTCCAATAGCCGCCGGACAACGATTCTCTCGGGGCTAATCCCCTCGCCCGCCAGTTCGTCTGCGGCCTCGGAGGCCAGCCGCCTGAATTCTGGCTCCAGCTCGTGAAGCAACGCCTCGGTGTAGGGGCGATAGATCCCCTGCGCGCGATGGCGCACCACGTCGGCCATGCCCATGCCGTAGGCGCTTAGCAGGCCTGCGTCGGCATGACAGAGCACGCGGTCGATGCCCAGCTCTTGTGCCACGGCACAGGCATGTTGCCCGGCCGCGCCGCCGAAGGCCACCAGCACATAATCGCGGGGATGGTAGCCCTTGGCCAGCGAAACCCGCTGAATGGCCCGCACCATGTTGGCATTTGCCACGCGCACCAGTCCCTCGCACAACTCTTCGAGCGTCATGCGGCGGCCGGTGGCCGCCGCTACCTCATCTGCCAGTTCGTTCAGCCGCCTCTCTGCCGCGCCGCGTACAAGCGGTATGGGAAAGAACTCGGGCCTTATCTTGCCCAGGTACAGGTTCACGTCGGTCAGCGCCAGCGGTCCGCCCCGGCCATAGCAGGCCGGACCAGGATCCGCCCCGGCGCTATCTGGGCCGACCACCAGCTTGACGCCGTCGAACGAGCAGATCGACCCGCCGCCAGCCGCCACGGTTTCGATCGCCAGCACCGGGGCGGCAATACGTACGCCCGCCTTCTCGGTCTCATACTCGAGATCAAAGCGGCCGTCAAACCGAGCAACGTCCGTACTCGTGCCCCCCATGTCGAAGCCGATCGCCCGCTCGAAGCCCGCCGCCTGCGCCACGCGCGAGAATCCCACCACGCCCCCGGCCGGTCCGGAGAGAATGCTGTCTCTGCCAGTGAACCGCTCAGCGGCCACAAGCCCCCCGGCAGACGTCATCAGCCGCAGAGGGCTGCGGCCCAATGCGCCTCGCAACGAGGCAACGTACGCGCGCAGCACCGGGTTCAGGTAGGCATCCAACACGGTCGTCTCTGCCCGCGTGACCAGCTTGACCATGGGAGCGACCTCATGGCTGACGCTGATCTCTTCAAAGCCCGCCCGCCGCGCAAGCTGCGCCGCGATCTGCTCGTGCCGCGGCCAGCGCGCCCCGTGCAGCAGGCAAATGGCCAGCGAGACAATGCCTTGTTCACGCAGCGCCGCAAGCTCCCTTGCCAGCGCCCGCTCATCAAGGGACCGCAGCACCTGTCCGTCGGCCGCCGTGCGCTCGTCCGCCTCGATCACGGCTTCGAAGAGCGGCTGCGGCTTACGGATATCGAGGTCGAACAGCCGCGGCCGGTTCTGGTAGCCGATGTGCAGGGCGTCGGCGAAGCCCTTGGTGATCAGCAGCGCGGTGCGCGCCCCGCGGCGAGTGAGCAGGGCATTGGTGCCGCGGGTGGTACCCAACCGCACGGAGCAGAGGGGCAACGTTTGGTCCAGCGGGCAGGCCAGCAGCCAGCGGATGCCGATCAGGGGAGCCTCCAGCCCGCAGGCAAGCTCGTAGCGTTGGCCGGGGAGGGGAGCCGCGTCCAGAGCCGACGCCAGGTGCAAACTCCCATCCGATGGGTCGAAGTGTTCCACGGCAGCGGCTGCCGCCACGCCGCCGGCTGCATCGAGAAGGCGGAGCTGAAAGCCTTGCCAAAACCCCGGGGGGTCTGAGCGGCGAGCCGGGTCGGCGACCCGCCGGGCATCTGAGCCGGCTGCGACGGTGCCCGGCGTGATGCCGCTAGAGAGCAGCTTGTACCGCACCAGCGTGCCGTCTGGGCGACGGCCGATGCAATCTGTAAACGTGCCCCCCACGTCGATCCAGAATTCCCATTCGCCTTGCATGGGCCGAGTGTGGCCCAAAGAAGCGCGCCGGGCAAGGGGAGGCCGCAGCGGCTGCGTGTGAGGACGCTTGCCCGGCATCGCCGGCTCTCTGCGGCACTCGATCGGGGGGCCTCGTTGCGGGCCAGGCCTCGCCGGACCAAGAGCAGCCGGCGCTAGACGACGTGACGAGAAGTACGTGGGCCAAAAGTAGCCGGGGCAAGAGTGCTTCGGACAGGAGTAGCTGACCAAGAGCAGCCGGGGTAAACTCACGCCTCGCCTAGCGTGCCGCAGCGGGCTTGCCATAGCCTAGACTTATAATGCGGAGTATTGGGGGCGCTCCGAACAGGGTAGAACGCATGCGGCTGCTGGATCGCCTTTGCGAAATGACATCGCAGTGCGGCCCTCAAGATTGGGCCATGGCTGCGGCCATCATCGTGCTGGTGTATTTCTTCTACACGCTAACCCAGCGGCCGGATGCGTGAAGCGAGCGCTGCGGCGGTGCAGCCGGCCGCATGCCTTGGTGAGAGGGGCACGGCCAGACACCCGGCCAGGTGTTGTGGTGCACTGATCCGGCATGCACAATATCTGGCGGCCCTCGCGGCCGCCGCGCGCTCTGCTGCGGAACGTTCTAGCCAAGGATGACACCGCGGCGGCTTCGGCAACCCGATGCGGAGGAAGAACCACCATGCGCTACCTGCTGATGGCCGCCCTGCTGCTGTTTGTCTTGCCGAGTGTTCCCGTCGTGGCAGAGGCCGTCCCCGAACCGCTGCCGGGTACCGAGCCGCTGGATCTAGAAGGAGACATCGCCTCGCTGATGGTCTCCGGTATCGACCAGTTTCTGCTGGACGAGATTGCAGCTTCGGTCGAGCGTCGTGCGCGGCACTGGCAGCGAGACTACAGCTCGCCCGAAGCGTATGCCCGCTCGCTGGCAGCTAACCGTGCCCACCTTGCACGGATTATCGGCGCCGTCGATGCCCGCGAGCCGCATGTGGAGCTTGAGCTGATAGGCACCATCAAACAGCCTTCACTCGTCGGCCGCGGAGAGGGCTACGAAGTCCATCGCGTGCGCTGGCCGGTGATGCGCGCCTTGCCAGAACGCCGCACGCTGGGTGAAGCGGCAGAGGGGCGGCTGGAGTTGCTCCCGTCACCTTGGCCGGTCGACCCACTGATGGATGCGGCCCATGGCTCCTACGGCATACGCGTCACTGGCGAGGGGCTCTTGCTGCTACCCACGGGCCGAGAGGCCGTGGCTGACGTGATCGCCCTACCCGATGCCGATCAGACGCCCGAGATGTTGGTGGGACTTTCTCCCGGAGTTGCTCCCGAAGCACAATTTGCACGCCGGCTGGCGGAGAGCGGCTGTCGCGTCCTTGTCCCTGTACTGATCGACCGTGCCGACACGTTTTCTATTGCCGCGGCGGGGGCGCGGCGGACCAATCAGCCCCATCGAGAGTTCATCTATCGGCAAGCGTTCGAGATGGGCCGGCACATCATCGGCTACGAAGCGCAGAAGGTGTTCGCCCTGGTCGATGCCTTGCGGCACGAGGCGCCAGGGCGGCCGTTGGGTGTGGCAGGCTACGGAGAGGGGGGGCTGCTGGCCCTCTACAGCGCGGCGATCGACCTTCGCATCGATGCGGCGCTGGTGAGCGGCTATTTCGAGAGCCGGCAGGACCTTTGGCAAGAGCCGATTTACCGCAACGTGTTCGCACTCTTGGACGAGTTTGGAGACGCAGAGCTGGCCAGCATGATCGCGCCTCGGCCGCTGGTGGTCGAGCACTGCCGCGGCCCCGAGGTGGAAGGGCCTCCCCCGCCGCGAGACGGCCGTGGCGGGGCCGCGCCAGGCCGCTTGCGCACACCCTCGGCGGAAAGCGTGGCCGCCGAATGCGAGCGCGCATGCGCCCTCGTCGAGCAAGGAGCCATGCGGCTCGGGCGCGGGCAGCAGCCGTTTCTCACGCTCGTCGCCAGCCAAGAAGGCCATGGCCCGCCAGGTTCGCCTCAGGCCCTGCACGCGCTCTTGGCAGCACTTGCTCCTGCTGCCAAGCTGGCCGAACCGGGGGCCTCTCCCACAGCTCTTGCGCCGGAGATCCTTCCCCCCGTGCGCATCAAGCGGCAGCTCGATGAACTCGTCGAATTCACCCAGCACCTGATGCGCGAAAGCGAGTATACACGGCGGGCACTTTGGGCCAGGGCAGACCGCGGCAGCCGCTCTCCCCAGCGCTGGCAGGAGACCACAGCCCAATACCGCCGCTTCTTCTACGACGAAGTCATCGGCCGCTTCGATCGCCCCCTCCTGCCCCCTGCCGTCCGCACCCGCAAAGTCTATGACGAGCCCGATTACACCGGCTACGAGGTCGTGATGGATGTCTTCCCCCATGTTATCGCCTATGGCATCCTGCTGCTGCCCAAAAACATCCAGCCAGGGGAGCGGCGGCCGGTGGTCGTCTGCCAGCATGGCCTGGAGGGCAGGCCCCAGGACGTGGCAGACATCCACCACGACAACCCGGCCTACCACATGTTCGCCGCACGCCTGGCACAACGAGGGTTCATTACCTACTCGCCCCAGAACCCGTACATCTTCCAAGACCGCTTTCGCACCTTCAATCGCAAGGGCAACCCTCTACGCAAGACGCTGTTTTCGATTATCGTTCCCCAGCATCAGCAGGCCGTCGCCTGGCTGAGCAGCCTGCCCATGGTCGATCCAGAACGTATCGCCTTCTACGGCCTCTCCTACGGCGGCAAGACGGCCATGCGGGTGCCGGCGATCATCGAGCAGTACTGCCTCTCGATCTGCTCGGCCGACTTCAACGAATGGATCTGGAAGAACACCTCCTCCCGTTCTGCGTACAGCTATCTCGGCACGGGGGAGTACGAGATCTTCGAGTTCGACCTGGGCAACACATTCAACTATGCGGAGATGGCCGGTTTGATTTGCCCGCGGCCCTTCATGGTGGAGCGGGGACATCGGGACGGCGTAGCGCCGGACGAGTGGGTCGCCTACGAGTTTGCCAAGGTGCGGTTGTTGTATGCCGATCTGAAGATTCCGGAGCGGGCAGAGATCGAGTTTTTCGACGGCCCCCACACCATCAACGGCGAGGGAACGTTCAAATTCCTGCACAAGCATTTGCGCTGGCCTGAGCCCCGCTAGGAGGCTCTATCGGTGGTTGGAGGTGGGGAAGAGCGGGCGGCAGAGGCTGGAAGCTCTGCCTGCGATTCGCTAGAGTGATGTTTGGGGATGCGGCAAGCTAGAAGCAAATGGAGCCGGGCACCTGGCCGTTCGGCAGCAGGCTTCCCGGCGCTGCGCAGGCTGGTGGACATTTGGCATGGCCGGCGGGCCGACTCAGATCCTGGTATATGAGGGTAACGACACGGTTGTATTCCGCGTCGCGGGCCGCGGCACAATGTGCCACTGTGTGGCCTTGCGCAGCAGGGCCGAGCAGTCTCTGGGCCGAGGCGTGCGCAGGCTGCTTGTAGACCTGCGAGATTGCACGTATTTCGATAGCACGTTCCTTGGGACATTGCTGATGTTGAAGCGTGCGGCTACGGAACACGGCGGGGCGGAATTTGGCCTGGTCGATCCCTCGCCTGCCTGCCGCCGCCTTTTGGCCCAAATGCAGATGGATCGATACTTTCCTCAGGTGGAGACGGCGTGCGAGTCGAACGAGGGGTGCGAGTTGTGCACCGACTACGACCCGAGCGCGTTCAAGTGGAACATCGTTTGCGCGCATCAGGAACTGGCATCCCTGAGCGGCCCGGAAGGGGCGAGCTTTCGGCCGCTTGCCGAACGGCTGGCGGCTGAGTTCAAGGCCTCACGGCCGCAGGGTTCTGACCCGTGAGAACCCGCCAGGCCTCGAGGTACTTGGCCGCAGTGCGCTCGACAACCTCCGGAGGAAGCGCAGGCGGCGGACTGTTCTTGTCCCAACCGCTGCGCTCCAGCCAATCGCGAACGTACTGCTTATCGAACGACGGCGGGCTGATCCCCGGGCGATAGTCTGCGGCCGGCCAAAAGCGAGAACTATCTGGAGTCAGCACCTCGTCGATGAGCAGCAGTTCCCCCTGGGGATCGTGTGGCGGATAAATCCCCCACTCCAGTTTCGTGTCGGCGATGATGATTCCCCTGCGACGTGCGTGCTCCGCCCCGCGCCGGTAGACCTCCAAGCTGCGGCGGCGCAGCTCGCTGGCCATCTCCTCGCCCACGCGACGGCACATCTCTGCGAAGGTGATGTTCTCGTCGTGGCCAGTTTCGGCCTTGGTGGCCGGCGTGAAGATCGGCTCCGGCAGCGGATCGCTCTGTCGCAGCCCCTCGGGCAAACGCTCGCCGCATACCGTCCCAAAACGCAGGTACTCCTGCCATCCGGAACCGGCCAGGTAGCCGCGAACCACGCATTCGACCGGCACCACCCGCGTCTTGCGCACCAGCATACTCCGCCGCGGATAGGGAAACTCTGCCAGTCCCGCGGCCTGGGCAATCTCCCCCGGGTCGGTGGTAATCAAGTGGTGGGGCTCGCCCAGGAATTCAAACCAAAAACAGCTCAACTGCGTGAGTGTGATGCCCTTGCCGGGAATAGCAGTGGGCAGCACCCAGTCGAACGCGCTGATGCGATCGGTGGCGACAAGCAACAGCCGCTCCCCCAGGTCGTAGATGTCTCGCACCTTTCCGCGGCGCACAGGCAGGTTGCCCAAAGCGGTCTGCACCACGGGGCTTTCAGCAAGTGAATCCATGGGGTTGCCGGCGGATGGAGATTCTGTGGTAGACAGCGTCCGCATTCAGGCTGGAACGCAAGAGTGGCACACCCGGCGGACAGCAATCAGCATGGGCCGCCCAGGCCTCCCCCATCACTCGCCAGGCCAACCCGAAGAAACGAACGCCGAAGATTGCGGGGAAAGGCATAAATCAAAAAAGTGCAGCAAGAGACGGGGTATTCGCACGCAACAGGATGGGTCAAATCGGCGGTTGAGATGACCGAACTTTACTATGTGACGCCTATTTACAAGCCTTTGCCGCTTGGCGCCAGACAGGGTGCCAATTGCTTGAACGCCCTGCCAGCGTACAGTAGACTCGCGGAAGCGCAGGCTGACAAGCACCGCGGCACCGTAGGGCCCCAGATTCCTGCTGCAACCACTAGGTGCAGCAACTGTGCAGTGAGACATGCATGCCTGTTGGCGGTCTACGTTTTCTGGTTACTGATCCAGACCGTTTGGGCGCTCATGTCTCGGAGCGCGTCTACATGGCGGGCTACGATCAGGTTCCCTGGCCATGCCGTGTGCGGCTGCGTGGCACCGAGCTGGTGATCGAGCGCGACGTGGCCGATTCGGGCAAGGTGTACATCCCTTGGTCGGTAAATGGGCATGGGGAGTTGACGCTCTGCACGGCCACGCTGATGGAGCGGCCACGGCCATATCACTTATCCGTGGAACTGGCCCGTGGCAAGTTGAATCAGGTGCGCAACCAGGCGGCTGAGTGGCACGCCATGGGCCTGTCGATTCCAGCCGAGTTCGAGCGGCGGCTGCACGATGCGCAGCAGCACTTCTCGCGGGCTGCCACGCGGCAGGATGAACCCGCCGCAGCGGCTGAGCATGCCCAGCGCGCCATCGTCGAGGCACTGGCCGCGGGAGAGGCACTGGTTTCAGCCTACGTCCAGCAGTCCCTGGTCGTGCGCACGCGCCATTCGGCGCGGCTGCCCACGCTGCTCTCGGTTCGGCTGCCGGCTCATCCCCTGCCCCAAGAACTGCAAACGCTCGTAACCCGCTCCTGCCACGCCGCAAACGTGGGCCTAGTGTGGCGCGATGTCGAAGTGCGCGAAGGCATCTACCAGTGGGACGTGTTCGATGACCAGGTTCAATGGTGCACCGCTGCCGGATTGCGCATCCATGCCGGCCCCCTCATCCAGCTCGACGAGTTGGGCGTGCCCGACTGGCTTTGCCTGTGGGAAGGAGACTTCGACAACCTCTGCTCCTGCGTCATCGACTATGTGGAAACGGCTGTAAACCGCTATCGCGGCCGAGTCGACCTCTGGCACGCGGCCGCACGTGCGAACGTAGCGCGCAGCCTTGCACTCTCAGAAGAAGACTGTTTGCGGCTCACCGCCCGCGCGATCGAAGCCGCCGCACGTGTCGACCCGCAAACGCCCGTCATCGTTCGGCTCGATCAGCCATGGGCCGAATACATGAACCGCAGCGGTCACGACCTCTCTCCCCTCTATTTCGCCGACGCCCTCGTGCGCGCCGGCCTCAACCTGGCGGGATTCGGCCTCGAACTGAACCTCGGCTACTACCCCTGCGGGTCCCATCCGCGCGATCGGCTCGACCTGAACCGCTTGATCGACCTCTGGAGCCTGCTGGGCGTTCCGCTGCACATATTTCTCACCATCCCCGCCGACGAAGCGCCCGATCCCCACGCACGCCGCAAGTGCCAGCCTCTGCCGGGCCGAGGCGGCTCTGCCTGGACCCCCCGTGCCCAGGCAGATTGGGTACAAGCCATCTATGCCCTGCTCCTAGCCAAGCCGTACGTCCAGTCGATCACCTGGAACCAGCTTGCCGACAGCGGCCCTCACGAACTGCCGCACGCGGGGCTCGTTGATGCCGCGGGCAGTCCCCGGCCCGCACTCGATGTCCTCACACGCTTCAAGCAAGAACTGCTGACATAGCGCATCTGCGTGCATCTGCACGCCTGCCGGACGGCTGGCACGAGCGCATCGCCTCCAGCACGATGCTCCACGGCACGCCGCACACGATGCCTGGGCAGCGCACGCGGAACATCTGCGTGCATATGGCTGCGCCTCGCCCTACGTGCCTCGTCTCCTCGCACAGGGGAGCGCCTGCCTGCCGTGTGCGGCCCGCTTATTGCACGGGGCCGGACGGCTACTCTTCGCGGCCAAAGCAGAGCAGGCACATGTCGTCGCTTTGCGGGCGGCGGCCTACGAAGTCCGTCACGTCGTCCAGCAGTGCATCGCCCAATTCCGTTAGGCTCTTGACCTTGACCTGAAGCTGGCCGCGCAGGCGGTCCAGGCCGTACAACTCGTTTGCATCGTTCATCGCCTCGCTGATGCCGTCGGTGAACACCACCAAACAGTCTCCCTTCGCCAACGGCATCTGGAATTCTTCATACTCAAAGCCGGGGACGGCACCCAGGACCACGCCTGCGGCGTCCTCGCCCACGGGCAGCACCTGCCCATCGTGCCGGCGGAGGAAGGGAGGCATGTGCCCGGCGTTCACCAGCACAACCTCGTGCCGTGCCGTGTCTAACACGCAGACGACCATAGTGATGAACCGGTCTTGCAGCACATGTGCGAATACGTTGTTAAGCTGCGAGATTGCCGCACCCGGGGTGGGGCAGGTTGCCAGTGCCACGCGTGCCTCGGCCGAGAGCTTGGCCATGAGCAGAGCGGCGGGCACGCCCTTACCAGCCACATCGGCCAGGACTACAGCCAGGCGGTTGTTGGGGAGGTGGATGTAGTCGTAGTAGTCGCCGCCGATGGCCTTGGCAGGGTCGTAAAAGTCGAAGAACTTGTAGCCGGGGATCACGGGTGGTGCAGAGGGGAGAAAGCTCTTCTGCACACGGAAGGCCAGCTCCAGGTCCCGCTCCATCTCGCGCTTTTCGATGGCGGCCTCATGAAGTTGGGCCGCCTCTACGGCAAACGCCGCCTGGCTGGCCACGGCCGCCAGCACGTCCAGGTCATCTTGCGTGAAGCGGCTGCGCTGATCGAGCGTGTCGATTTGCAGTACGCCCAGGGCTCGACCCTCGCTGTCCAGTAGCGGGGCGCACATCATCGAGCGTATGCGCACGTCGGCGATGCTCTGGCTGGAGTCGAATCGCTCGTCGGTTGCCGCATCGGCAGAAAGCACCGCTGTTTTGGCCTCCATCACCTGCTTGCAGATTGTGCGGCTGATCCGCACCGTCTCCTCTGCATCCGGCCTGCGGTGCTTGACCGCCCGCGGTACCAACCGCCCCGTGGCCGCGTCTTGCAACACCACGAACCCCCGGTCCGCCTGTACGAAGATCACAAACAGGCTGTCCAGGATCTTGCGCAGCACTGGATCCAGCCCCAAGGCCGTACTCAGATTGCGGCTGATCTCCAATACTGCTTGCAGCTTGATCTCCGGGTTCACCGAGACCCGCAGCCCAATGCGGCTGGACTTCACATCGAGCGTCGAGGTGATGTTGGAAGCGGGTCCCCCCGGAGCATCGTCTTCCTCGAAAACGGCCGTGACCGTGGGGGTGGAGGGGGTGAGCGGCACCGCCGCCGGCGCAGGGTTGCGGAACGAAAAAAGGATGTCGCAGATCTTGAGCCGATCGTTGTCGTTCAACGGGTGGCGGCCATGGATCAGCGTGCCGTTGACGTGGGTGCCGTTGCGGCTGTTGAGGTCTTCCACGAAGAACTCGCCGTCGGCCTGAATGATTTGGGCATGCTGCCGGCTGACGGCACCTAGGTCGATCACGATGTCGCAGTCCGGGTGCCGGCCCAGGATGTGCTTCGCCTTGGCTAATGGGTACTGCTGCCCGGGATTGGGGCCCTTTAATACGATCAGATATGCCATGGCCGGCGCTTTCCAGGGTACCACCCAACGGCGGCGAGGTCGGTGCGCAAGCTCCCACCCTCGGTTGGGGCACACACACGGTTGATTCTAAGATGGGCCTTTTCGCCCCGTCAACGCGCTGGCGGACTGCTTGGTGCAGTGCATGTTTTTGGGAGTGTGCGGGCATTCGCAGCCTTCTCTGGCCCAGTAGAATCGGCGGTGGGCCGCCAATGAGTCGAGTCTGCCGCGGGTAATGGCTGACCTCGCGCCCCCCTTCAGACGGCACATGCGCATGCATCGCCCTTGACCTGCGCCCAGCTCCGGCCTAGGCTAAATGGCTCCCATTGGGGAATGGTGTAACGGTAGCACGAGTGGCTCTGGACCACTTAGTCTAGGTTCGAATCCTAGTTCCCCAGCTAGACAGCCGCCGCCACAACAAGTTGCAGCACCGCCTTGTTTCGACGGCGGACCGTTCTGCCCGCCCCTTGCTTACGTTTCAGGCGCAGCCCGTCTACGCGCGCCGGCCATTGCATTCTCAATACAAAGGCCGCGCTGCCGCGTGCCCCCTTTGCAGTGGGGGAACGGGATGGTGTGACCGTCGATTACGCCCCCTTCTAGCAGCAGAAGATTCACGCTCGCCTGCTACTTGATCCCCGAGCTGCGCCGCAACAAGCCGCCTACGCCGATGACCTCGGGGTGCCGGGCAATCTTGTCGGTGAATGCCCGCGCGTCTTTGAGTATCGGACGCAGGTCGCGCGTAAGCTGCTCAACGTTGCTGATGGCGGCGTAGACCTTATCGTACATCTCTGGGCTATCGAGCAGACGGCCCAACGAGCTGTCTGGATCTTGCAGGCGCTCGCTAAAGGCGCTCATGTCGGTGAGCACGACATCGAGCTTGCGTGCGGCCCGTTCGAGATTTGCCACCAACTCCGGTCCGCGTTCGCCCAGCGGCTCGCTCAATCCTTCGAGGTTTTTGAGGTTGCGGTCCACGCGGTCCATGGCCGATTGAAAGCCGTCGATGGCCTGGCGGGCCTGGGCGAGGACTTCCGGCAATTCTTTGATGCTGCGCTTGAGGTCGCGTTGTACCTCCGGGTCGGCCAGCAGCTCGTTCAAGCCGTCTGCGGCTGTTTGCAGGCGGTCGATGGCTTGCTCCGTTTTGCCCACGATGCGTGTGATCTGTTCATCGTTGGCGTCGAGCAGGTCGGTAACACGGCGTGCCACTTCTCCGATCTCGGTGCTGGTGCGGGCGACCGAGCCGATGGCTTCCGCGAGGCTGTTCTCCAGATTGCTGATGACCTCCAAGGGGTCAGTGCGAGAAATTCCCAAGATACGGTCGCCATCTTGCAGGTACTCTTTGACCTTTCCCACCTTGCCGCTGGGAACGAACTCCAGCACGGCGTCGCCCAGCAGAGAGCCGCCGATCTTGCAAGTTAGGGTTTTAGAGAGGCGGTAGCGGCTGTTGATGCGCGTGGTGACCAGGGCGCCTGCGTCCTCGAGGATCTCGACCTCGACTACCCGGCCGATGAGCACCCCATACTGCCGCACGGGCGTATCGACCGATACCCCCGGTGCCGATTGGAAGACCACATAGACGGTGTAGTAATCTCGCACCAGCGTGGGCACCTCTCCGAACAGCAACACCAGTATGCCGCCCACGATGAGTGCGGCCAGCACAAATACGCCCACGCGAAACTGGACAATCCTCTCGTCCATCAGAAGGCTCCGCTGGCTTGCTCGCGCAGCTCCATCAGCCGCTCTCCGGCCTCGCCCCGGATAAACTGCCGCACCCGCGAGTCGGTGCAGGCGTCGAGCTGCTGGGGCGTGCCGTCGAAGATGATCTGCGGCTCGTCCGGCCCGAGGCGTGAAAGCGGATACAGCATGATGACGCGATCGGCAACCTTGCGTGCCGTCTGCATATCGTGCGTGACGACCACGCTGGTGACGCGGTTGCGCTGGCGGGTGCGGAGGATCAGTTCGTTGATGACATCGCTCATGATCGGGTCGAGGCCGGTGGTCGGTTCATCGTAAAGGATGATCTCGGGGTTGAGCACCAGCGCCCGTGCCAGCCCTACGCGCTTGCGCATGCCGCCAGACAGCTCGGCAGGCTTGCGGTTGAGCACGGTTTCGGGCAGTCCCACCTCTGCCAGGCGAGCCAGCACGATCTCTTGGATCTCTTCGGGCGTCTTGCGGCCGTGCTGGCGCAGCGGGAAGCTCACGTTTTGTGCCACGGTCATGCTGTCGAACAGCGCGGCCTGCTGGAACACGAAGCCAAAGCGCGTCCGCAGGCGTGCCAGTTCGGCCTCGGTCATGCGGGTGAGGTTCTGGCCGTTGTATAGCACTTGCCCGCGGTTGGGCCGCACCAAGCCGATCATGGTCTTGAGCAGTACCGTCTTGCCGCAGCCGCTTTCGCCGATGATGGCCAGCGTCTGACCGTGGGGAACCTCGAGATCGATGCTGCGCAGCACCGGCTGCCGGCCGAAGCGCACATGAACGTCGCGGAGGGCCAGCAGCGGGCCCTGCCAGGCGGGCTGTTCGGCGGCCGCCCTGCGTTTGCGCGAGCTGAGGCTAAACAAAAGAGGGGCCCTCCGGCCAGAGCGTGTAATACAGGGCGTCTAGCAGAATGCCAAGTTGCAGGTCGATGATCAGAATCAGCACGAACGAAGCTACAAACGCCTCCGTGGCGGCCCGGCCGACGCCCTCGGCCCCAGGGTCGCAGTTGAATCCCCGATGGCAGCTCACCAGCGCAATCGCCGCGCCAAAGGCCAGGCTCTTGAACACCCCGCTAAACAAGTCGAACGACCCCACAAACCGCTGCGAGTTCACCCAGTAATGGTGCGAGTCGATCCCCAGCACCACAATGCTGTAAAACGCCCCCCCAACCACGCCCATGAAATCGGCCATGATCGTCAGGCCAGGAATCAGCGCCAGGCACCCCAGAAACCGCGGCACCACCAGGTAATGTATCGGGTTGGCCCCCATGCTCGACAGAGCATCGATCTGCTCCGTAACCCGCATCGTCCCCAGCTCCGCGGCCATGGCGCTGCCCACGCGGCCCGCCAGCATCGTGGCCGCTAGCACCGGCCCCAACTCGCGGACCAGAGACATGTTGATCACCGCCCCCAGCCGCGTCTCCAGCCGCAAGTTCCGGAATTGCTGATAGCTCTGCACAGCCAGCACCATGCCGATGAACGTACCCGTCAGGGCCACGACGGGCAGGCTCAGCACGCCAATCTGGTAGAAGTTGGGCATCAACGTCTCGCGCCGCGGCAGCCGGGTGAACAACCAGCGCATCGTTCGCAGCGTGAAGAGCGAGATGTCTCCCACCACCATCGCCCAGGAGATCAATACTTCTCCGAAGTCTGCCACACGGGCAGCCAACAGACCAGACAGGCCCCGCGGCGTTTGCGTCTGCGTGATCGAGCCGCTCATGCGTGTATGCACTCCTTGCCTGAGTGTTTCGCAAGCCCCGCGTGCTGGCAGCAGGCCCGCAATGCTAGCACCCTTGGGACTGCTGCTGTGCATCCCGCGTGCGGCGGCACCACCGGCCGCCGCTATCCAAAGTTCTTCTTACGCAACCTGCCCGTACGAGTTCAACCCTACCGAGACCCGCCGTTCAACGCCAGAGCAGGCGAATGGAATTGCAGAATGGATGCCTTAAGGGGGCCCATGCAGCGCTGCTAACCTCCCGCTCGTGTGCAGTCACGCGATCTGCCCTGCTGTTGGCTTAGGCAAGACGCCAGCCAGACCAGCGGCTAGCAGCGCGCCGGCTTCGAGGCGCGGCCGAGCAGCGCGCTGCGACGCGCACCATGCAGCGCGTCTTCGATCGGCAGCCGGTTGCTGGCGCTTGAGGAAAGTTTGCCGATTACGCCAAAGGGCTGAGAATACGTAAGATCCGCGGTCTGTAGTAGGGACGAACGCTGCATAGCGGCGGCGCTCTGGGCTGTGGCGATGCGGTCCCCCTTGGGCTGCTCACCAGACTTCGTTGCCGTTGTTGCGTGGCGGCCGTAGCTGCCGCAGCGCATCCAACCGCTTGTCCCGGCACTTCCGGAGCTTCATTTGGCTTGCGGCGGTCACAGCGGACACGTCGCCACAGATCGCCTGGTAATCGCAGAACATGCAGTCCTCATCGGAGTCGGTCGCCAGGAAGGTGCCTTGAGATACGATTTGGCAAAGGTGCGTGACGATCTGCTGTCCGTCTGCAAGCTGGTGGGCAGACCACTGCATGCGATCTCCGGCCGATTGAGCGCTGGGGAAGAAGTAGCCGAAGCTTTCCACACGCGCTTCGCCGCCAAGTTGGTCGCGCAAGCGATGCGCGACGACGGTCAAGTAAAGGTAGGGCTGGACGTTTCGGCCCTGCTGGAACGGCTCAGCCCGGTTGTAGGTAGACGTGCTGCCCGTCTTATAGTCCCAGATGCAGTAGGTATGCACGGCCTGAGCCTGGCGCCGGCCGCGGCGTGCGGTTGGGCCGGCACTTTCCAGCCGGTCGATTCGGTCGATCCGCGCGCAAACGCGCAGCGTGCGGCCGTCGGCCAGCACAATGGGCAATGGCTCTGGCGTATCGAGGCTGCCGGCGCCCGCTGTGGGAAGACCCAGTGCAGCCTCCGTCCACACCGGCCGGGCGCCGCGCGTGCGGATGTAATGGCACTCCTCCAGCAGGAAATTGACCGCTGTCTCGCGCAGTTCTTGCACGCGGCGGCGGAAGGCGGCCTCGTTGGCAGGAGGCGTCTTTTGACGCTCGGCTTGAATGAGCTGCTCGAGTATCTCCATTAGCCGTGGCCGGTCTGTTGCAGCATCCGGCAGCCGGTTGGACTGGATGATCTCGCGCATGAATTGCTCGAAGAGCCGGTGGAGCAAGTCTCCGGCAGACGGGGCATCGAGCCACCTTTCGGCATCGAGTTCGAACTCCTCTGGCGGACGCAGGCCCAGGCCAACGCGAAAGAAGAACCGCAGTGGGCAGTAGCCGACCGTTTGCAGTTCGGTTGCCGAGACGGCGCGGTCGCGAGCGGTAAGATCGAGCGCTACGCCGGCAGCGGGCACATTGCCGTCGAACTCGGTGAAGTCGGGCGAGGACCGTGCCGCCGCTGCCTGTGCGCCGCGTACGAGGTGCGGAAAGGCGGCGTGCATTTCTTGGGGCGTGCCGCCGCTGGCCAGCAGACGCCACTGCCACCACTCAGCGGCAGAGAGGCACTCGTTTTCATTCCGGGGGGCGAAGGCTGCGGGCGGCTCAGGCAGCCATTGCTCGAGTTCGGCAAGGCCGCCATCGGGCCGTTCGGCCAATAAGCGAAAGGCCCCGAGAACCGCCGGACTGGGAAAGAGCTGCCGGTTGTCTGCGAGCGCGAGCGTGCTGTAGCTCAGCGTCAGCGTGCCGCGCAGCCGGACGCCCAGCGTGGCGAACCGACGCAAGTTCTCTTCGAGGTAGCTGTGCGAGGTGTTCAGGTGCGTGTTGATGCGGCGGCGTTCCCCGTCCAGCAGCAGGGGATCCTGGAAAGTTGCCCCGGGAAAGCGGCCGTCGTCGAGCCCGAGCACCCAGGTGTAGGGGCGGCCCGTATGCCCTCCCGAGTGGAGAGAGGCAACATGCACCGCCCCGGGCTGCGGGCCGCTGCCTTGCACCGCAGCCTCCAGCAACCGCTCCAGGTACGAGGGCACGTCCAAATCGGCGTCTCCGTCTCCCAGCAATTCCAGAAGCTGCTGGATCTCTTGCCCCAGCCGGTTCACGGCGAACTGGTCGAGCTGCGAGACGCATCGTGCGTGGTCGGCCAGCAGCCTGGCGGCGGCGGCCAGCAGCGCCCTCCCTTCTGCCTGGGGCGAAACCAGCCCCAGCAGGCCGGCCGCCAACTCGCGCAGCACACGCGCCTCGGCCTGTAGCAGGGCGAGTGTTGCCGCATCGAACACCTGTGCATCTTCGTCCGCTTGGGGATCGTAGTTCTGCAAACTCGCCAGGTATTCGTCCAATAGGGGCAGGTAGCGGTCGTGCCCCAGGCCCACATTCAAACGGGCCAGCCGCCGCGCCAACCGCGCGTGGCTGCGCTGCGCCTCGGGAATCTCCGCCGGCCAGCGCACTTTGAGCAGAGCGTCCTGGATCATCAGCTCCAGGCAGCTTTGCGGAAAACCCTCTTGCACCCATTGCAGCCACAGCCTCAAGAGCCGGCCAGGGCGAGAGAACCGGCATGGCAGCCCCTCTGCGAAGGTGGCCGGGAGCGCTTCCAGCTCCATACTGCCATACCGTGCAGCCAGCTCTTCATAGATCAGCGGAACGTATGTTTGGGAATCCGTGTGAAGCATCTCGACCTGGTCGAGCGGTACCTGGCGTGCGAGGCACCAGCGGAAGACCTGCCGAACCTCGTTGACTTCTCCCACGGCCCGCACAATCCGCAGCGTGCCATCGTGTGCCGGCGGCGGCTGCGGCTGCGGCCGGTTGATCCAGCACAGAAGCTCGCGGTCGGCAGACACTGGGCCGAGATGCTTCTCGGAACTTGCAGCGGGCAACTCATCGACGCTCAGCACGTGCCGCACTTGGGCGGGAAATGCCTCGATGAACCTCCGCGCCCGCTGTGGAAGTTCCAGGTCGGCGGGGATCAGAAGCAGCATGTCCGGGGGCAGCGGGACGGTGCCGTCGGCGAGGCGGCCCTGTGCCAATTCGAGCAGGCCGGCCAGGTCGATGCGGTGTGCCTTGTCGAGGGCCGCTAGGTAAGCTTTGTAAATCTCGCGCAGATCTTCTGCCTTGGCGGGCGGATCAATGTGGCGGCCATCCAGTGCGGCAGGCGGCACGCCGGCCAGACGCAGGTCGTCCAGAGTGCGGTAGATCAACTCGGCTGTGCTCCAGGCGCGCGTGTCTTGCACAAGGTACATGAGCCGCACGCTGCCTGCCGCAAGGAGTTGCTGGACGAGGACCGTGCCGGCGAGCGGACTGAGGAGAGAGACGCCGCGCTGTGCGAGCAACGGGCCGGCGAGGTCGATGGCCAGGCTGCGCAGCGTCTTGGTCCGTACATTCACAGCGGGCTGCCCCGTGCGGGCCACGCACTGCAACCACTGGTGCCCGATGCGCACGCTCGGCGCAAGCAGCCATTTCTCCGCCAACAGCCGCTCGCGGCAGACCTCTGCCAGCGACGCAATGAGCCTGTTGGGAACGATCGTTTGGGTGCATCCGGCAGCCATGGTTATTCATCCAACTTCTTGCAGGGCACGCTGAGAGAGCGATTGCATCGCGACGGCAACGCCTGTCGATGGAGCTTCTCGCCCATGACACCGGCGAGGGCACCAAATGAGCCGACGCACAGACTGCAATGAGAGCGATTGTAACAAGGCGCTGCGGCAGAAAAGAACGAACCCCGGTCCGGCCCTCCAGGGGCATTTTCTGGGCAGCCACGCGGGGCGAAGCGGTGCCACGTGCGCGACAGAGGCAAGTGGTCGACGGATCGATCCAGCACTCGCCGAGCCTCCCCAACGTGCGCAAGCGGCAAAACCGAGCTGGAGGCGTGGCCGGCGTGTGGGCCGTTCGACTTGCGGCGGCCGGCAACCCCACAGCACGCGGCATACCGCGGCAAGGCAAGCAGCGATCGCTGCTTACACGCCACACCGCTCGGCAATTCTTTGAATGCCTGCGGGCGAGCAGTGGCACTTGCGATCGGCACGACTCACAATGCAGTGGATGTGATCGGCGCCGCACCGCAAGCTGCGGCATCCGGCAACCAGGCTGGCCATACCGCAAAGAACATCCGCCGGGATCATGATGCCGCGTGCACCTGTGAAACATTCCGGCATGTTGTGGAAGACACTGGCATGGGCGCTACTCTTGCGGCTCGCAGCACCGCTGGGAGCCTGGTACCTAGCAGGGGGACAGCCGCTCGTGCGCGAGCCCGATAGCGCGGGCTACCTCGACGCCGCCGCATCGCTATGGCGAGAAGGGGAGTTTACACGTGCGGGCATGCCAGAGATTGTGCGCACCCCCGGCTACCCGCTGCTACTAGTACCAGGCATTGCCCTCGGCTGGGGGGATCTTTGGGCCATTCTGCTGCAAGCACTGTGTGGTACGGCAACGGTGTTCATCGTCATGCGCTTGGCGGCGGAGACGGCCCTGGGCATTGGCATGCCCGATCTGGCTGCTCCGCCTTCTAAGCAGGCAAATCTGGCGCAGGCGGTGCCTGCGATGGCGGGCCTTGTCGCCGCGTGCGATCCGCTGGCCGTGCTCTACTGCGGCAAGGTGTTGTCTGAGACGTGCTTCAGCACGGCCCTGGCAATCTGCCTGTGGGGCCTGGTCAGGCATGCGATGACGCAGCGGCGGGGCCCGCTCGTTTCGGCCGCCCTGGCACTGGCCGCAGCTACTTTTGTGCGGCCGATCAGCTACTACCTGCCGCTGCTGGCGGCGATGTGGCTGGGATGTGCAAGACGCGCTGGCGATGCGCAGGCTAGTACCGGGACCAAGACAACGCTGCGGGGAGCCAGAATACCTGCACGCTGGTTGCACGCGGCGATCTTTCTGGTATTTGCGATGGGCCCCTCTCTCTTGTGGCAGGTGAGGAACTACGTGACCGCGCGCTATGCCGGATTCTCGGCCATTGCTGACGTGAACCTGTACTACTGGCAGGCCGCGCCGGTGGTGGCGGAACAAGAGGGGATTTCGCTTGCCGAAGCGCAAGCACGCCTGGCCGAGCGAGAGCGGTTGGCCCAGGTGCGAACAGAGCCTCGGCAACATGCTCAGGCAGCACGGTTACTCTGGATGCGCCAACATGCCCTGGACACGTTGCGCCAGGCCCCGTGGCTGTACGCACGTATTCATTTGAAAGGCATGCTGGCCGTGGTCAGCGATCCCGGCACCCACGCCTGGCTCGACTATGTTCGTTACGAACCTCCGCCACGGCCCGCGGGAGAGCACGGCCTGCGCCGCCTGGTCAGGGCCTTGAAAACCAAGCCCTGGGCCGCCTGCCTGCACGCCCTGCTCTGGGGTTGGATCCTGGCTCTGCTTGCGTTCGGTGCCCTCGGCCTGTACCGCATGCCGCGCAGCGCAGCCTGGTGGCTGTTCGTGCTCGTGTTTCTGTATCTGTGGTGTCTCTCCGGCGGGCCGCTGGGCTACCATCGCTTTCGGATTCCCTTGCTGGTTATCTGGTCCGTCTGGGCGGGCCATGGGTTGGCTTTCGCCGCGAAGCGGTGAGAAGGTGCCGGTGAAGCTGAAGCATCGCCGGCCGAGGGGATGTCGAGCAAAAGAGCATGATGTGCGTGCCACAATCGGCGGTCCTCAACAGCCCGCGCCGCACATTGGAGCCGCATCCAGCAGCAGCACGTTTCGACCAGCACGCTGCACTTGCCACGCTGCACCTCACACGCAGCACCCAGCACGCTGTACGCGCCGCGCAGAGTTTGCCCTGCGCGCAGGGGCATTCCAGCTTGTGTCATGGCCGCTGTGCCGAAGCCGCCGAGTTTGCCCTGCGCGCAGGGGCATTCCACTGCATCCCTCATTTCACAGGCGATGTGGGCCGGCTATCATAAGAGATGGCAACGGTGCAGGCGGTGACGCACGTGCCAGGCGCACTTGTACAGCGTTTGCATTGCTTGCCTCCCACTTAACTTGCCCGCCTCTCAGCCAGCCAAGGCTGGCCATGCCCAACCTACAGGTGGCCTGTCATGTACAAGGGCTTGAAAGCCGTGAGCAGACTTCTTCGCCACGCTGCACTGGTGATGGTTTGCATGTGGTGTGCAGGGCCGCCAACCATCGCCCAATCTGAGCAGCCGCCCGCAGAGGGCGAGGTCGACTACGTGCGGCACGTCAAGCCGCTGTTGGCCAGCCGCTGTTACCATTGCCACGGTCCGCACAAGCAAGAGAGCGGGCTGCGGCTGAGCCAGCGAGAGTCTGCACTTGCCGGCGGAGACTCTGGCGAGCGCGCCATCGTGCCCGGCAAGCCGGAAGAAAGCCGGCTGATCAAGCTCGTCCGCGGCGAGGAGCCAGACAGCCGCATGCCGCCCGAGGACGATGGTCCGCCGCTGGCTGCTCAGGAAATCGAGCTGCTGACGCGCTGGATCGCAGCCGGCGCACCCTGGCCAGATGGTGCGGATGACGCGGCAGGTCCGTCGAACCACTGGGCATGGCGGGCCCCCGCGCAGCCGCCGTTGCCCTCGGTAAAAAAGGCCGAGTGGTGCCGGAATGCGATCGACTTTTTCGTTCTTGCCAAGCTCGAAGAAGCCGGCCTGGCACCATCTCCCGAAGCAGATCGCTGGCAGCTCATCCGCCGCGCTTCGCTCGATCTTACGGGGCTGCCGCCCACGCCGGCGCAGGTCGAGGAATTCATCAATGATCCTTCTCCAGACGCCTATGAACGCTTGGTCGATCGCCTGCTTGCAGACCCGGCGTATGGCGAACGCTGGGCCCGCATGTGGCTCGATCTTGCCCGCTATGCAGACTCCAAGGGCTATGGCTCCGACCCGCTGCGGACGATCTGGCGCTACCGCGACTGGGTGATCGATGCCTTCAACCAGAACATGCCGTACGACCGATTCACGGTCGAGCAGCTTGCGGGCGACCTGTTGCCCGGCGCCACGGTGGACCAGATTCTGGCCACGGCCTTCCACCGCAACACCATGGCCAACGACGAGGGAGGTACGGACGACGAAGAGTTCCGCGTGGCGGCGGTGAAAGATCGTGTCGAGACCACGCTGCAAGTATGGATGGGGCTTACGGCAGCCTGCGCCAAGTGCCACAGCCACAAGTACGATCCGCTTACGCAGCGCGAGTACTATCAACTTTACGCCTTCTTCAACCAGACAGAAGACGCCGACCGGCCGGATGAGTCTCCGCGCATACCGACGCCGACGCGCGAGCAGCAGCGAGCGCTGGAGGCCCTGCGTGCCGAGGCAGAGAGCTTGAAGCGCGAGCTGGCCTCGCCGGCCGTTGACCTCTCGGCCGGCATGGCGGCCTGGGAAGAGCGGTTGGCGCGAGAGTCGGCAGCTTGGGAGGTGTTGCTGCCGCAGGCGGTCACGGCGGGTCAGGCTGAACTGGCAGTGCTTGCTGATGGCAGCGTCGCAGCGGGCGGTACCAGTGCAGAGACAGAGATCTACACGATCGAGGCCAAGACCGACCTGGCAGGCATTACCGCCCTGCGTCTGGAGGCCCTGCCGGACCCGCAGTTGCCTGGCGGCGGACCGGGCCGATCTTCGAGCGGCAACTTCGTGCTCAGCGAGCTGGTTGTGGCGGTGCGAGCGGCGGGCCCGCAGCAGGCGCGCTACGTGCGCGTAGAGCTGCCGGGCCGGCAGCGCATCTTGTCGCTTGCCGAGGTGCAGGTGTTTGCAGGTGAAGAGAACGTGGCCCTGCGGGGGCAGGCAAGCCAATCGAGCGTCGATTTCGACGGGCGACCCGAGCGGGCAATCGATGGCAACACCAGCGGCGTGTACGGCGAGGGGAGCGTTACGCATACCCGCACAGAAGACAATCCCTGGTGGGAGCTGGATCTGGGCGGCACGCTGGCGGTCGAGCGCGTCGTCCTTTGGAACCGTACCGATAACGGCTTGCAGCAGCGTCTGGCCGGCTGCCGTGTACTGCTGCTGGACGAGCGTCGCGAGACGGTCTGGGAGACGATCCTGGCCGATGCACCCGCCTCGCACGCCGAGCTTGACGCAACCGGTGGGGCGGGTGTCCCAATCGCCGAGGCAAGCGCCGATTATGCTCAGCAGGGATTTGCCGCATCGGCAGCGATCGACGGCCAACATGGCACCGGTTGGGCCGTGGGGCCTGAGGTTGGCAGCGCACACGCGGCCGTATTCCGCTTCGCCAAACCAGTCGGACTTCAACCAGGTGTTGCCTTGCAGATCAAGCTTGTTCATCAGCACGGCTCGCAGCACACATTGGGGCGATTCCGCCTATCGGCCACAGCAGTGCCCGAGCCGCTCCCCATACCGCCCCGCAGGTTGAGCGAAATCCTGGCCATACCCGCAGCCGATCGCTCGCCAGAGCAGCAGGCAGAAATCGCCGCCTACTACCGGACCATTGCCCCCGAGTTGAGTGCACTGCGCGCGCGCCTGGCGGCTGTCGAACAGCAGGCGGCTGAGCTGGAAAAGCAGTTCCCCACAACGCCGGTGATGCGCGAGCTTCCCCCCGAGCAGAGGCGCACCACCCACGTGCTGCTCAAGGGCAACTTTCTCAACCCCGGAGACGTCGTTGAACCCCAGGTTCCCGCGGCATTCCATCCGCTCGATCCAAACTTGCCGCGCAACCGCCTGGGCCTGGCGCTGTGGCTGCTCGACGAGCGCAACCCGCTTACGGCCCGCGTGGCGGTTAATCGTTTCTGGGCACAACTCTTCGGCCGGGGCATCGTGGAGACCGAAGAAGATTTCGGCACCCAGGGCACGCCCCCCAGCCATCCTGAGCTGCTGGATTGGTTGGCGGTGGAGTTCCGCCGGACGTGGGATATCAAGGCCTTGCTGCGGTTGATGGTCACGTCTGCGGCCTACCGGCAGAGTTCTGCGGTGACGCCCGAATTGCTGCAACGCGACCCTTATAACCGATTGATCAGCCGTGGGCCGCGGTTCAGGCTCGAGGCAGAGATGGTACGCGATCAGGCGCTGGCTTTGGCTGGGCTATTGAGCCGCAAGCTGGGGGGCCCGAGCGTGTATCCGCCGCAACCGGAAGGGTTGTGGCGTGCAGCCTTCAACGGAGACCGGACCTGGCCCACCAGCCAGGGAGAAGACCGCTACCGTCGCGGGCTGTACACCTTCTGGCGGCGGACCGTGCCGTACCCTTCCATGGCCGCGTTCGACGCACCCAGCCGCGAGATTTGCACGCTGCGGCGGGTATCGACCAACACGCCCTTGCAAGCGTTTGTTACACTCAACGATCCGGTGTATGTCGAAGCTGCCCAGGCCCTCGCGCGCCGGCTCTGGCGAGAGGGCGGCACCTCGCCGCAGGAGCGTGCCGCATTCGGACTGCGCCTCTGCCTCGTACGGCCGCCGCAAACCGCTGAAGTCGAGGCCCTCGTTGCACTGTATTCCGATGCACTGCGGCAGTTCGAGGCCCAGCACGAAGCCGCTGCCCTCCTGGCCACGGACCCGCTTGGGCCTTTGCCCGCAGACATTCCCGCCCCAGAAGCTGCCGCCTGGACCGTGGTGGCTAACGTACTGCTGAATCACGACGGAGTGCTCACCCGACGATGACGCCCCCCGCCGACATGAAAACCGAGCAAGCAGCCTGTATGCTGCCCGATTACCAGCGAGGCGGCCAGGGCGAATCCGCCCCCCTATGTGCCGACACGGCAAGGCCCAAAGCCGCCGCTTGCGCAATGCTATCGCCGTCGCGGGCGGCAAGAAATGCGCCCGGGTACTCGGCCTCGCCACTTGCGCAAGGCTGCCCCCAGAGACACGCTTAAGCAGGTAACTAGCCATGCCCCCACGTCGCCCCCCACAACCGTTTGCCCGTACGTGGCTGCTGCCGGCAGAGTGCCGCGTGCAATACGTGCGCGCTCAGACGCGCAGGCACTTTCTGCGCAATGCCCAGATCGGCCTGGGTGCATGGGCGCTGGCAGAGCTGCTTGGTCCCCATGCAGCCGCCGCACCGCTGGCCGAGGTCGAACATCCGCTGGCCGCCAAGCCGCCGCAACTTCCAGCCAGGGCACGTGCAGTGATCTACCTGCACATGTCTGGCGGGCCGCCCCAGCACGACTTGTTCGATTGGAAGCCCACGCTTGTCGAGCATCACATGCAGCCCTGCCCCAAGGAGCTGCTCGAAGGCGCACGCTTCCCCTTCATCAAGGGCCATCCCAAGCTGTTGGGTACGCCCTACAAGTTCTCCCAGCATGGGCAGTGCGGGGCGTGGGTCTCGGAACTGCTGCCCAAGATGGCCGAACACGTGGACGAGATGGCGATCGTCCGTTCCCTGGTCACCGATCAGTTCAACCACGCGCCTGCGGAGCTGTTTCTGTACACCGGCGCGCCGCGTGCGGGCAACGCCTCGATGGGCTCGTGGATCACCTACGGCCTGGGCAGCGAGAACCAGGATCTGCCGGGCTTTGTGGTGCTGATTTCGGGGGGCACCGATCCCACGGGAGGCAAGAGCCTATGGAGCAGCGGCTTTTTGCCCTCGGTGTACCAGGGGGTGCAATGCCGCAGCGAGGGCGAGCCGATTCTGTACGTCAACGACCCGCGCGGCCTGAACCGGGAGCTGCGCCGCCGCAGCCTCGATGCACTGCGCCGCCTGAATGAGCTGGAGCTGGAGACCTTTGGCGATCCGGAGACGCTCACCCGCATCAGCCAGTACGAACTGGCTTACCGCATGCAGATCTCGGTGCCCGAGGTGATGGACATCAGCCGCGAACCGGCCCGGGTGCTCGAGGACTACGGGGCCCAGCCGGGCGCGGGGACGTTTGCCAATAACTGCCTGCTGGCCCGGCGGCTGGTTGAGCAAGGCGTGCGCTACGTGCAGCTTTTCGATTGGGGCTGGGACTGCCACGGAACCGGCGCAGGGGACGACATCGTCAACCACCTACCCAAGAAGTGCCAGGAGGTCGATCGGCCCGTGGCCGCGTTATTGGCCGATCTCAAGGCACGCGGCCTGTTGGACGAGACCCTTGTGATCTGGGGCGGCGAGTTCGGCCGCACCGCAATGAACGAAGCCCGCGGCGGCTCGACGTTCCTGGGACGCGACCACCACCCGCATTGCTTTACCGTCTGGCTCGCCGGCGGCGGCATCCGCGGCGGCCTCTCCTTCGGAGAAACCGACGAACTGGGTTACTTCGTCGCCAGGGACAAGGTGACCATCCCCGACTTGCAGGCCACGATCTTGCACCTGCTGGGCCTTGACCCGCATCGCCTGACCTACCGCTACCAGGGCCTGAACCAGCGTTTGATCGGTCCCACCGACGAGCCGCGCGTGCGGCATGAGCTGCTGGTCTGACACTAGTTTTCCGCAACCTACCCCATCGAGGCGACATGCTCGGACCAGGGAACCAGCGCGCGCCGGCCCACCGGGGACGCAATGAGCGCAATCCAGTCGGCCTGTGGCGGCCCATCGCGCGGCGGTAGCGCCTGGGGGACCTCTCCCAACACATGTACGCCACCGGATTACGGCGTCGTCGCTCGACCCAGCCGCCATGCACGGGCAGCGGCGGCATGCCCGCCTGGGCCGCGCGAAGGCTGCCATCCGATTGGAATGCTCTGCGCTTCCGTATGCCGTTATGCCGTCCAACCGGGGCGGTATTCGCGGCGTACGACGTTCATTACCTCGGGGGCGTTGCTGGCTGTCAAGTTAGCAGCATCCCACTCGATCTTCTTGCCTTCTCCCTCAGCCGCAGCCCATACGGCCAGGTTGCCCAGCAAGATGGTCTCGGTGAGCGGGCCCGCATAGTCCTCGAAGTTCGAGGTGGCGCGCTTCCGCTCGCCGATGATCGACTGGTGGAACTCGACGAAGTGGCCGGGCGACTCCTCGAACTCCACGGGCGGAATGGGCATCTCCTTCCCCTGGTTGTCGATGAGAATCAAACCTTCTCCGTAGTCGCCAGGAGAGTACAGCACGCCGTTTTCGGCCACGATCACCACGCCCTGCACCTTGCCGTCTTCTGAGCGACGGAACTTCATGCCCTTGAGCAGCTCTTCGGGCGGGTCGTTCCCGCCGTCATACCACCAGACGGTGATGGCAGCGCGCTGCTCGGTGGCAGGGAACTCGAAGCGGATCTTGGACTTTTGCGGATAGCTGTCGCGGTTATGGCCGCTGGTCCAGGCCTGAATGCTCACAGGATCGCGCAGGCCGAGGCCCATGAAGGGCATGTTGAAGGTGTGGCACGCCATGTCGCCCAGGGCGCCGGTGCCGAAGTCCCACCAGCCGCGCCATTTGAAGTCGTGGTAAGCGTCGGCGGCGTAGGGGCGTTCGGGCGCGGGACCCAGCCAGCAGTCCCAGGCCAGGTTCGCGGGCGGCTCCGAGGGTGCCGGCCGTGGGCCGCCCTGCGGCCAAACCGGCCGATTGGTCGAGACGTGCACCTCTTTTACGGTGCCCAGCCGTCCGGAACGGAGGATGGCCGCCGACGTGCGCAACGTGCTGTTGGCCGTCCCCTGGTTGCCCATCTGGGTGGGAATGTCTCCCTCCCGCGCCAGGCGCGCCAACTCTCGGGCCTCCCACACGCTGTGCGTGAGGGGCTTCTGCGTAAAGCAGGCCTTCCCCCGCTTCAGGGCCAGGGCCGAGGCCAGGTAATGATGATGATCGGGCGTAGAGACGGTGACGGCGTCGATCTTGTCTCCAAGCTGGTCGAGCATTTCGCGGTAGTCGACGAACGTCTTGGCATCCTTGAAGCGGTCGTCGACCTTGCGGCGGCGAAGCCGGTTGGAATCCACGTCGCAGATCGCGACGACTTCGCCATGATTAGCAGCATCGCTCGAATCGCTGTCTCCTTTTCCGCCCACGCCAATACAGGCATAAGCGACGCGCTGGTTGGGCGAACGCTCCTGGCAAAAGACCCTGCGACCGGCCAACAGCACGGCTCCCGTGGCCGTCGAATGCCGCAGAAAGTCGCGGCGTGTGTGTTTGCGAGCCATATGCTTTCCTCACTCGTTACTGGTAGCTGATCCCGCTATCAGTGTACTTGCTTGCCCGGCGTTTGTCATCGCCGTGGGCCTCCTGGGGCCCTGGCTCCAGTAGTCGCCAGGCACGCCAAGCCCCGTGCGTGCCGCCAGTGCGGCAAGATGCGGCATCTCCCCAAAGCGAGGCAGGCAAAGGGTCAGAACCGGATTACACCCGACAACTGGGTGGGAGGGTGTAGAAATACGGCAATGTCACGCCCATCCTCCCGGTGTGAAAGAACCAAGGCTGCCAAGACTCCACGGTCGGCTGCTGATTCCTCATCCGTTCTGTGTCAGGGAGCCAAGGTAAGTGGGGCGCAGCGGCAATCTCCTGGGGCACCATCCTCCCGTGTAAGGGAGCCAAGAGGACGTAGTGGGCCTATTCCGCCACGCGGCCGCACCAGCCTCCCGTGTAAGGGAGCCAATTGTAGTGTGCCGGCAGCCTCGGCTCCTCGCTCCCATCCCCCTGTCTCGCGTAGCCAAGGGCAGTACCGGAACACGCTTCAATCATTGCGTCTCCGTGCGTACGTGGGGATGGCGGCCCTGCCGCCGCGCATGATGTGCTTTACCCCCAGCGGGCACACGCGCGCTGCTTGCCGCCATCGAAACGAGCAGGGCATACCGAGCGTGTACCCACCCCTGCACATCCCCCTAGGCCACTTGCCCAAATGCGGCCCGCCACGCGTTGGTGCAGCTCCCAAGGAACATGCTTCGTCCGCATTCAAGCAGTGCTCTCACGGCACCCCGGACGCGATGCCCGAAAGAGGTACAAGTTCCAGGGCACGGCAAGGCGCGAACGCGCAGGCGCCGTCGTGGATAACAACGCGTATAGAAACCTCCTGCGAGCGTGCTGGACGCGACTTGGCGAACGGGCACGAGAGTTGCGTTGCGCAAAGCTGCCCCGATTCACCGCCATGCCAGGCAGTGTTTAGCGCCCTTCCAATTGCCTTGCGTGGGCCGCTCAAGCGTCCGGTTGGTGTCGAGAGCAACGCTCCCAAAAGAGCAGGCAGTACTGACGCGCCTTCACGGTCGCTAGGCGGCGCTTGTGCCCTGTGGTTTCGGGAGCAGGCCTCCAGAGAGAGGGTGCATCAATTCGCCTGCGCGCGACTGGCACTGAGCCTGCTTCGCTTGCTGCAAGCAACTCCAGATGTCTGAGAACGGTCGCGTGTCACACTCTCTGAATGCGCCTGCTGGATTACTGAGCCCCATGGGCCCATACATCTCAACATCTGCGGCGCCGCCAGCCTGCAACAAGCGGCTGCAAAGCACGCTTGCATCGCTCAACAAAGCTGGCCAAGGCGGCAAGTCTTCGCACGCTTGGGTTCGACTCAAGCGTTGCGACAAAAGACGGCGAGCGCTGCCAGGGCAGTTCCATCCGCAAACCTAGGCGGTTTCCTGCCCCTGGGCCCGCTGTCGCCGCTGGAGCCAGCGCTCGAACGAGGCGGGGCCTTCTGTGGACTTCTTGCCAAGCAACAGCCCCTCGACCCCGACATCCTCATCCAAGTCGGGCCAGTGGATGCCGTACCCCGCCCCACTGATGCGAAAGTTGGCGCGTTCGGCAGGCGTGCCATGAGCAAGACGCGGATACCATCCAATCGGCACCGAAATCGTACGACCATCTTCCAGGTCTACAGACAGAGTATCATCGTCGATGCTAACATTGAGCACCCTAGGAAATGCGGGCACCACCGCAGAAGGCGTCCCATTCATTTCTCAACACCTCCACGTTCTCCCTCGCGATCCGCTCAATATCCCGCAGCTCCTTGCGAGGGTAGCCTTGGTTGTAGGACAACGAGACGTCAGGATCAAGCCAGAATTTGGCGCTTTTATTCTCCCGGTCCACATGCATGTGTCGCAGCTCGCCGCAGTCGTGCGAGTAAAAATAAAAGCGATATGGTCCCATGCGTAATGCCGTTGGCACTATCGCCTCCCAAGATACACAATAGCCTAGAGCAAACAAGCCGCCTGCCGCACGCTCAAGCATCGTGCCCAGGTTCCAACATTGCAAGCACATAAGAGCCTTCCGTGCCCGGCATAATGGCCAGGTCGTCGGATTATCGTGCAAGTACGACCACGCGCGCGGACGCGTGCAGGCGCCGGCACTGTGGCGGGGCGGCAAGCTACAGGGCCCGCCTGCGTAAAGGTCGCTTTGCCGCGCGGGCGAGCAGAGGAACATTGGTAGTTGCCGAGAACCGACTGTCGCGCTTGCAATGCCTCCTCATGCCTTTTGACTCGTAAACCTGCTGACCCCATTGTAAGTAACCCCCTTTCCCCTTTGGTGCTACCCCGTTCCGACGCACAACATCTTCATTCTAGTCCCCGATGCGACGTGGTGACAAGGTTATGCATGTTTCGATCGCTCCCGCGTGAGCCATAGGCCCCCAATCCGGGTCTCCCGTCGGCCTGGCACGGCCTGCGAGCAGGGCCGAGGGCGAACCGACCAACCGCCTGACAGCAAGCAACGTGAGCACGCACCCCAACCCGTGTGGGCCAATGGTTCCCGGACCGCATGGAAATGATGGCACTCGTCACCGCATGTGCCGCAAACGAGTGGTGAAATGTGTGGCAACGGCGCCGCCTCGCCAGACACGCGTGCATATTCGGGGACGCCACTTGCCCAAATGCGGCCCGCCACGCGTTGGTGCAGCTCCCAAGGAACATGCTTCGTCCGCATTCAAGCAGTGCTCTCACGGCACCCCGGACGCGATGCCCGAAAGAGGTACAAGTTCCAGGGCACGGCAAGGCGCGAACGCGCAGGCGCCGTCGTGTGTAGGGTACCCGCGCGACCAAAGCCCTCTCCCTCCCAAGGGGGAATGTGAGCGCACGCCCTTTAGCTAGCGGCATCGCGCCGTGCTCGCCAAATTGGCGGCACGCGTGCCAACGGAGCATCCGCTCGCCATTTCTAGGCTTTAAGCCGAACGCGGCTACGAGACGCGCATCCAGCCGATTGCGGCTAGGCGTTCCCTGAGTAAGGGGGGGAGACGTCAGCGCGTATGCGTATTTTAGGCCGCGTGGCACGCGCCCCCTGAGTAAGGGGGGGGGAGCCTCCGGGGCCTCCTCTCCCCTCGAGGGGCGGCGGCGGGCGCGAGCTGTCTAGGCAATCGTCTGGCCGCGGCGTGAAAAACGGCGCAAGATGGCAGCCGCATACTTGCGAACGAGCCGCCAGTGCTTGCGCCAATCCCGCTCGGTGTCCGTGGGCAGGCCGCGGAGGTAGGCACGGAGGAATCGCAGACGATCGGAGCGTGTGACCCAGGGATGGGCTTGCAGGCTGGCCGCCAGGCGTGCCAGGTCGCGTGCCCGCCGTGCGAAGGACAAGCGGCGGTGGAAGCGCGCGCTTTCGACGTCAACTAGCGCCGTATGGAGTTCGCCTTGCCGGTCGACGACCAGCACGTTACAGCCCTTCAGGTCGGTGTGCGAAATGCTCCACCAGTGCAGCCGCGCCAGCAGGCGGCCCAGCGAGGCGGCCAGGGCACGCAGTTGCCTTTGCCGATCGGCCGGCGGCAGTGGGGCGAGCCGCCACAGATACTCGTGCAGGTTGAGCGCGCCGGGCAGCCAGTCGATGGCGAGGTAGCTTTCGCCGCGCAGGCGCGCGCCACAAGGCTCCATAGCGGCCAACGGCCTAGGCGTGGCGATGCCCCGGGCCAAGAGCGCGTGTCCCAGCCGCCAGGCACGGCGTGCCCGGCTCTCACGCACAAGCCCCAACAGCCATCTGCCCAGCGACGAGGCCCGATAACGCTTGAAGGCCACATCACGTGTTTCTTCGCCCAGCGGCAGACGGGCCTGCACCACGACGCTGCGGCGAGACAGTTTCGCGGGCCGATGGAGCCAGTCGCGCAGCCAATCGTCGGGCGAGGCGAGCAACGCCCTGCCCAGTTCGGGTGGCAGGTCGCGAACAGCCCAGAGCGTTCCCTGGCGAGTGCACAGGCGGACAAAATCGCGATTGGTGGCGAGTGCACGCTTATCTCGGCGGCGGGCCAGGCGCAGCGCGTAGCGACGGCTGCGGGCAGCCAGTGCGGCGGCCCAGGCGCGCGGATCGTCCAATGCCAACTCCGGCCGTGCCGCCAGGTAGGCCCGCCAGAACCGCCACCGCTCGCTGCGAGAGACGTTGCGGCCCCAATCAGCGTTCAGCATCACTAGGTTGCGGCTCGAATGCTCCCAGGAGAGGGGCCGGCCGATGCGAACGCGCGGCAGATCGATGAGGTACAACTCCACGATGCCTGACCCTGCTCCGCAGGGGCTGCTGCGCACAAGCACATTGCCCAGGTGCAGATCGTCGTGGTAGATGCCGGACTGATGCAGCGCAGCGCAAAAGCGAGCCAGGGCCTCTGCTACCTGGCGGCGCGCACGGCTTTGCTCGCGCGGACTCAACTCGGGCAATACGCGATCGATGAACTCGGCCAGCGTGGTTGCACCGCGCACGCCCTGCGTGATCAAAAAGTGCTCACTCGCCAGGCCCAGAGTGCGACACTCTCCCCAGGCAAGGGGCTGGGTGGTCGGAACACGCCGCTCAAGCAGCCTGCAAGCCGCGCGGTATTCGCGAAGGGCTGGACTGCGCAGCAGCAACACGCGCCCAGAAGCACGCAGTCCCCGAACCCGGTAGTGCTTGAGATACACCTCGGCGTGCGGCAGATCGATGCGATAGACGATGCGGCCGGCCCCCTCTTTGACCGGCGTGGCCTGGCCAGACGCCAACCACTGCGCCAGCCGCACCCCGCGCAGGTCGAACAACACCTGCTCCCAGCCGGGACGTACCTGCCAAACGCCCCCGCCGAGCCGCAATTCTTGCTGGGCGCGCTCGTTCATTCGGGATTCCATCCAGCTTCCAACCAGCGAGCGCGGAGCAGGTCGCCGTGGCGCTGCGGCCAAGGAGGAGGCTCCGCCCCCTCGGGAAGATCTTCGGCCAGATCGTCGCCAGACCGGTACGTCTCTATGGCATCCTCGGTCAAGCCCGCAGCCTCGTAAGCACGGCCCAAGTTGTAGCGAGCTGCCGCAGCCCAAATGCCGTCTGGGTCGGCCTGGAGACAATAGCGGTCGAAGTACTCGGCGGCCGTGTCAAAGCTCCTGCGGGCATACGCCGTGTGGCCGAGCCAATATGCGGCATCCTGCTGTGCCATGGAGAGTATGACCGGGTTGGGCTCGGGGAGTCCCGCAAGGCGGGCCAGCCTCTGATCGTTGATGCGAACGAGTTGCAGGTAACGTGCGGCGCCCTCCTCACCCGCGTATTCGCCAGAGAACTGAAGCATCCGCCCGCGCCACAGGGCACGGCGCGAGATCACCTTGCCCCTGTCCAGACGCGTGTCTGGAAACTCCAATTGCAGGGCCTTCAGCATGAACTCTTTTTCTTGCAGAGCGGCGTCGTCCACCGGCCGATCGCGGCGCAGGTTGTCGAATGGCAGGTCCCAGAGCCGCGCGGGGGCCATGCCGTCCAGTTTGGCGAGGCGGCGTGCCAGCCCCGAGGGCGAAAAGGCCACGATCATGTGTCGGTGGGCGGAGAGCTTTTCTTGTACTAGACGCATCCGCCGCGAGAGAAAGGGCGGGCTGGCCTCAATCAGTGGTACCACCGTGGCAAGTTCGCTGCTGGTGAGGGGATAGCGGTGCTCGCTATCCAGGTCGAGATGTCTTAGCAGGGTGTCATCGGCCGCCAATTGCGCAAGGGTGGCTACCCCCCGGGCCTGTGGGCCGGGGATCTCTAGACCCAGGCGGGGTTCGAACACATACAGCCCGGCGGGATCGACCAGGGCCACGGCGAAGGGAGACGGCATTTGTTGCTCATCGGGGACGGCCAGTACGACGACGTCGTGCCCCAACTGGCGGGCAAGCAGAATGAACAGCCAAGCGCGCTCCCAGGTTGTACCCCGGCCCAGGAGCAGAACTTCTCCGGCCGATAGCGCCGGGCGGCCCGGCTCATCCGGCTCCAACTGCACGTTCCGCACGACCCAGTCGAACAATTGGCGGCACTGGGCCAACGCCCCCTGACTGCCGGCCGTGGCGTTCCGTGCCACGTCTCGCATCCACACGGTTTGCTGCAAGAAGTCGGCATCTTCCGAGGGAAAGCTGAGCATGCCCAATTGCCTCACCGCGGCCAACCGGCCCAACTCTGGCCGCCGGCGGAGCAGATCGTCTACCAGCCGATCTTGCTTCCACGTGCCCCGGTGCCGCTCGCTCGAAATCCACTGGTTTAGTTGTTCCAGGGCTTGCGTAGGGGCATCGACGGCATCGACCCGCGGGTATTGCTGCAACACGTCGAAAACAAAATTGAACACCTCTTCGCCCACGCCCACGTCTGAAACGTCGGCACTCGTCTGACCGACCTGCGGCCCGCTGTCCGTGCGGCCGCAGCCTCCAGCCAGGGCAACGGCGCACAGCAACACACTCAAGCCACGCCACCATGCCACACCGGCATGGCCAGTGCTCGCCCGATTCCAAAGGGTAAATCGCGCTCTAAGCATCCAATTGCTCCACGGCTCTGCGCAGCCGCAGCAATCGCCCGAGCAGCGCTTCGAAAGTATCAAGGGGTACCATGTTGGGTCCGTCACTGGGTGCGTGATCTGGGTCGGGATGCGTTTCGAAAAACAGCCCATCTGCCCCGGCTGCGGTGGCGGCACGCGCCAGCGGCTCGACCATTGCTCGATTTCCGCCCGTCGCCGCGCCCAAGCCCCCTGGCTCTTGTACGCTGTGCGTGGCGTCAAAGATCACCGGCACGCCCAGCTCTTTCATCTGCGGAATGGCACGCATGTCGTTCACCAGCCGCCCATAGCCGAAAAATGTGCCCCGTTCGCCTATCAGCACGTGTTGGCAGCCAAACGATTCCAACTTGGCCACCACATGCCGCATATCCCACGGAGCAAGAAACTGCCCCTTCTTCACATGCACCGCCCGGCCCGTCTCGGCCGCTGCTCGCAGCAGGTCCGTCTGCCGGCAAAGAAACGCCGGAATCTGTAACAGATCGCACACCCCTCCCGCGGGACCCGCCTGCCATGTCTCGTGAATGTCTGTCGTCACCGGCAGCCCCGTCTCGGCTTTCACGTCCGACAGCACCCCAAGCCCCGCCTCCATCCCCTGGCCTCGAAAGGCGTCTCGGCTCGTGCGGTTCGCCTTGTCGAACGAAGACTTGAACACAAGCGCGACTTCTAGCCGACGCGCAATCTCAGCCAAGCGGTGCGCAACCTCTAACACCAGCCCACGCGACTCGATCACGCAAGGCCCGGCAATGACCAGCAACGGCTGGCCGATGCCACAACGGTAGGGACCCACGCTCGCAGGGTTCGACGGCACGGCAGGCTATACCTTCGGTGCTGTTCGCAGTACACAGCAGGCTCAAGCCGAATCTTATCCGCACGGCGGCCGAATGATAACCTCGATGTTCTACGTCCGCTCCTCTTCGGAGGGTGCGGCCAAGCATTGTGGCTGGCCAGAGTTTGTAGCACCGCTAGAACGGAGCCCAAGTACGGTGGCGGGTTACAAAAAACGGTCCGCCCGCATCATTCGACCAGGGAGCGCACTGCCCTACGTTACCCGTAGACGAGCAGCCAAGCATATCAGCAGGGGCGGTACGATTCGCAATCTCTCGAGCGTCCGCCCGGTTGTGCATAGTCGACACAACATTTTAATGCAAAGACGGTTACGTCTCCAGCAGTGCCATTCTTGGCATCGGTCCTCCAAGGAGCAGGTCAGCGGACGCAGTGCATGCGCACCTCTTAGCCGCCCCGACCGACGCTGGCGGGCAGCGCACCTCTCACCCTGAGACGCGCGCAACACGATGTAGTTCCCCCAGATGGGTGGTTTAACGCTATGGGATTGCTGCAAGATTGAACGGCCGCAACAGCATTTTGCGACAAAGTTGCAGCAACGACGCCGCGGGCGAACGCACGGTTGCCTTTAGGCGTTTTTGATAACTTCTTGTACTTGATCGACTTAAATCGAAAATCTACCCAGATTCGCACCCCACAGGAAAGCTGGCACGCCAGATGCAGGTTTGGGAAGCTGCCCGCAGCACGCTCTGTTCTTGCAGTCTTGGCAAGGAACCGGCGAGCAGCGCGTGCAGGGGGTAGAGGCTTCTCGCAGGACGGCCTTGCCGGGCCGTCGAGCGGGTTGCAACGTATGGGGCGCAAAAACCCAGACTGGCCCGCGGGGCCTCTGATGTTTCTTGCTTGGCGGTAGACTTGCCCCTGACCGCCGGGCAACCGCCGGAGCGGTCCGGCGGCGTCAGGGGCCCCCGTTTTTTGCACGAGTTCATACGAGCGGCGGGGTTTCACCCCGCCGGGCCACCAACGCACATAGGCGCCCCCTGCACGCCCCGGCGGGCCCCAAGTACGCGTAGGCCACATGGCGGGCCCCGCCGGCATAAAGCCGGCGGCTCGTAGCATAAAGCC
>FWPU01002692.1_pt1 | contig 47736 bp, 43 predicted proteins | sample 2228361 | NCBI WGS metagenome assembly FWPU01 (sample SAMEA103939777, study PRJEB20133) | metagenome
CGCGAGGTCTCCGTCGGGGAAGGGCACAGCGGGTCAATCGTCGGGCGCAAGGTGCGCGTTCTGCCAATACCAATCAAGCGTCGGGGGCAGGCCTTGGGCGAGGGAGACCTGCGGCGCGTAGCCCAATCGCTGCATCTTGCCGATGTCAGGACACCGCCGTTCGGCGCTCCCTGCCGGCGCCGGCATGAAGCGGAAGATGATTTCGCGACCGGCATGCGCGGCCACGCGGCGCGCCAGGTCGGCGATCGTGATCTCTTCGGCGGTGCCGATGTGATAAATGCCCAGATGCTCGCCCTTCGCGCGCATCAGCATGAAGCCGCGCACAAGATCGTCGATATGGCAAAAGCTCCGGGTCTGTTGTCCGCTACCCTCGATCGCGAAAGGAAGCGGACCGGCCGGGTTTGCCGAAGCGGCCTTTCTGATGCGCAGGGCAAACTGGGGAATCACATGGTCCCAGCCCATGTCCGGACCGTAGACATTGTGCGGGCGAAAGATGAGCACGCGGTCGAAGAATTTGCGACCGTAGTTGATCGTCATCACTTCACTGACGATCTTGCCGACACCGTACGACAGGCGCGGATTGTGGGGGTCCGGCACGCTCAGCGGCACCGCCTCATCGGTCGGTATTTTGGGCGGCGTCTGATAGACCTCCGAGCTCGAAGCCAGAACAAGGGTGGTTACGTTCGCCCGCCGGCACGCGTCGAGCACATTGACGATCCCTTTTACGCCGACTTCGAGGACCAGCTCCGGCGCGGAGTAAAAGAACCTGGTGCCGTTGACGAAGGCCAAGTGATGCACTTCGTCGCAATTGCGCACCGCGCCGGCCACCGTCTCGGCATCACGGATATCGCCCTCGACAAACTCGACTTCCTTCTCGACTTCGCGGAGCCGTCGCGTCGCCCCGCGCGAGTTGTTGTCAAGCACGCGCACCCTATTGCCTTCGTTGAGAAGCGCCTTGACGAGCGCGGAACCGATGAAACCGCTGCCGCCGGTAACGAGAATCCGTTTCACCTCACAAACCTCCGCCCTTCAGTGCAAAATGAGGGGTCGTTGATCGGCGATCCTTGCGAAGCAAAATCATGGATCAATCATGCCGGCGGCGTGAAGCCAGATGGCAAACGAATCGTAGGGCACAACGCGGGGTAGATTGAGAATTTCCGACGCCGTGGAAAGGCGCATGGCCGCGTCCTCGCGCAGTCGGAGGCTATGCTGCGCCTCGGAATCGACCGTGATGCGGAAAAAATGCCGCGTCACGCGCCCGAATCGGCCGGCCGCCCAAGGCCTCGACTTCAAGCGCCGATCTTGCCCGAGGCGAGGATCACTACGCGCAGCCGCAGGCGATTGCGGGCGGCGAAGCCGATGACGACAAGAAGAACCCAATGGGGGCGCGCGAGAGCACGGATCAGCTTCCGACCGACATTGCCGCGCTGCGATGCGCTCAAGCGCATCACGCCGTCGCTGATCGGCGGCCACCGGAACGCGCCATGCTCCAGCCGTTTCCAGAACAGCACCAGGCCGGACCCGTCCCAGGCCAGTATCTTCAATCGGTCCGCCCGCTTCGAGCGGAAGATGAAGATCGTCCCCGAGAACGGATCGTACTTGAGCTGCTCGCGCACCAGCGCGGCGAGACTGTCGGCACCGCGCCGGAAGACCACCGGCCTGATCGCCACCAGGACTCGGATGCCGGCCGATCGTGATCAATCCCGCTGCAGCCTGCGCCGCCGCTCCCGCCGCCCTCGGCCGCACCACCACCACCGGCACGAACAGCGAACCGTCCTCGTCCGGCAGCGCCAGCCTCCCTTCACGGGCCGCCTTGCGCCAGCCAAACAGATGCTGCGGGGTCAGGTCGTGGCGACGCGCCACCTCCGACACCGCCGCGCCGGGCGCGTACGACTCCGCAACAATCCGCCCCTTCTCTTGGCCGCTCCAGCGCCGGCGTCGGCCCACAGCCACGCGCAGATCAATGCGGCCGCGCGGTGCCGAAGCATCAACTATATCGTCAACCATATGTGTAAACCGATCCTCCCAAATCGGCTCGCATCTTGCCACTCACAACCCTCGCCGCAATGTGGGATCTAAAGGCCGCTTACGATCGTGTCCCGGCGCGTGGTGTAATATTGCACCATTACGCGGGGCCCCGCCCTGGTTACCTTGGCTTGTTTTGAATTTGCCGTCTTCTTGATTCTACGTGGGCTGCTGGGGCCGGCCAATGCTGACATAGGTGAATCCAAGCTTGGTCATTTCATCCGGCTGATAGATATTGCGCAGGTCGACGATGAGCGGGCGCCGCATCACCTTCTTGAGTTCAACAAGGTCAAGGGCACGGAACTCCTCCCATTCGGTGACGATTACCACCGCGTCGGCGCCGCACGCGCAGGCATAAGGATCCGAGCAGTAAGCGATGTCTGGAAAGACTTGCTCAGCGCGTACCATGGCAGCCGGATCGTAGGCGCGCACGCTTGCACCCATGTCCGTGAGCGCGCTGATCAAGGGGATCGACGGCGCCTCGCGCATGTCGTCGGTGTTCGGTTTGAACGAGAGTCCAAGCACGGCGATAGTGCGGCCGCGCAGGTCGCCCTCGAATGCCGCCACCACTCTTTGCGCCATCGCCCGTTTGCGGGCGTCGTTGACCGCCGCAACGGTCTCGACGATCGACAGCGGCGCGCCGGCTTCCCTGGCGGTCTTGATCAATGCCATAGTGTCTTTGGGCAGGCAGGAACCGCCGAATCCAGGTCCGGCGTGCAGGAATTTTGTGCCGATGCGATTGTCGAGACCGATGCCGCGGGCCACCTGCTGGATGTCGGCGCCGACGCGTTCGCAGAGATCGGCGATCTCGTTGATAAAAGTGATTTTGGTCGCGAGAAAGGCGTTGGACGCATACTTGATCAGTTCCGCTTCGCGCCGACTGGCATAGAGGATCGGCGGCGCGTTGAGGTAGAGCGGCCGATACAGATCGGCCATCGTCGCGCGGGCGCGTGCATCATCGGTGCCGATCACGATACGATCGGGATGCTTGAAATCGTGGATTGCCGCCCCTTCGCGCAGGAATTCGGGATTGGACACAACGGCAAATTGGGCATCGGGGCGGATCTTGCGGATGATGCGCTCGATTTCGTCGCCGGTTCCGACCGGCACGGTGGATTTGGTTGCCACTACGGTGTAGCGACGCAGCGCCCCTGCCACTGCCCGTGCGGCCTCGTACACAAATGACAGATCGGCGTACCCGTCGCCGCGCCGGGACGGAGTACCGACAGCAATGAACGCAACGTCGGCGTCGGCTACAGCGGCTATGAGATCCGTCGTGAAACTCAAGCGCTTGGCGCGGACGTTGGCGACCACGAGATCGTGCAGCCCAGGCTCATAGACCGGCATCGCGCCGCGGTTCAGACCGGCGATTCTGTCCGGATCCTGGTCAACGCAGGTGACGTGGTGGCCGAAATCAGCAAAGCAGGCGCCCGAGACGAGACCCACATAGCCGGCGCCGATCATTGCGACATGCATGGGGGAGAGTTCGCCTTCCTTGATGAGGTTTCGGGACCTGCTGGCCGCCGCAATGAAATGCAAAGGCGCCGCGGTCGCGGTGCGTTGTTAAGCACGCTGCCGTCGGCGACAAGACCTGCAAACCCTTTGCAGGTTTTGGGAAGCGGTCGACTGAACATTGAAAAAATGATAGCAACGGTGCGCGATAACGTCACGCAAGGTTGCGGACGGATCAAAATAGGAACGGATAGAAATAACGGCCATATTCGCAGAGCTGATCCATTTTGTCTGTCTTGACTTCCTGGATTTCTGGGCCGCGATTGCAAAGCGGAGTTGAGAATGCGGGACTTGGCGCAACTGAAAATCAAAATTTTCGCCGACGGAGCCGATCTCAAGGGCATCCTTGAGATGGCGAAACTTCCCTATGTGAAGGGGTTTACAACCAATCCCAGTCTGATGCGCAAGGCCGGGGTCACGGACTATGAAGCCTATGCACGCGAACTCCTAGACAAGGTGCGGGAGCACCCGATCTCGTTCGAAGTGTTCGCCGACGACTTTTCCGGCATGATCGCACAAGCACGAACCATTGCATCGTGGGGCAAGAATGTGAATGTGAAAGTGCCGGTGATGAACACCAGGCGCGAATTCACGGGCCCGGTGATTCGGGCGCTTGCGTCGGAGGGCGTGCAACTCAACGTGACTGCGATCATGACCGCCGAACAGGTGAGGGCGGTAACGGAGGTACTCGATTCGGCAGTGCCGGCAATCGTTTCGGTATTCGCCGGCCGGGTCGCGGACGTCGGCATCGACCCTGTGCCATTGATGCGCGAGTGCCGGCGCATCGTCACGGCCAAGCCCAAGACGGAGTTGCTATGGGCAAGCTCGCGCGAAGTGTTCAATATTTTTCAAGCGGAAGATGTCGGCTGTCACATCATCACCTGCAGCCACGATCTGATCGCGAAGCTCAACCAGATTGGCAAAGATCCGCTCACGTTATCCCATGAGGCGGTCGAGATTTTTCATCGCGATGCGATGGCTTCAGGCCTGTCGATCCGCACGGCGAAGACGGCCGCGTGATCAGTTGGCTGAAAATTAAAGTAAACCAATAGCTTATGGATTATAATGAATCGTTAAGTTTAATATTGTGTTCACAAATTGAACGTCGAGCTTGACGTTCACGCCGTGAACGCCGTACGTTTTGGGCGTTCATGGCGTGAACATCCTTTTTCCGAGCACGATGCCGGCCATGGCTGACATTCCCCAGACGCCGAGCAAGGACGACAATCAAATTCTGCTCGGCGTGCTCGATCTGGTGGAGCGCGATCCGAAAGTGACGCAGCGCTCTCTCGCGAAAGAACTCGGCATCGCACTCGGGCTCGCCAATGCGTATCTGAAGCGGTGCATCCACAAAGGACTGGTCAAGGTGAGCCAGGTGCCGCCGCGGCGGTACGCCTATTATCTGACGCCGCAGGGGTTTTCGGAAAAGTCGCGGCTCACCGCGAGCTATCTTGCCTACTCATTTTCCTTTTTTCGCCAGGCGCGGGCGCAATTGTCGGACATCCTCACCACGGCGGTGGCGCGCGGCCAGCGGCGGCTGGTGCTGCTCGGGGAAGGCGATTTGGCGGAGATCGCACAGCTGATCGCGATGAAACATCCGGTGAAGATTGCCGGCGTTTTGCCGGCCAGCAGCGATGCCGAAAGGCTTGCGGCCGAACTTGCGGCGCTCGATCCGGTCGATGCGGTGGTGATTACGGCGGCGAGTGATGCGCGCGAAGTGTTCATTGCAGCGAAGAAGCTCTTTCCTCCAGACCGCGTGCATGCACCCGAACTGTTGCGCTTGCGCGGGGCGCCGGCGGAGGAGATGGTGCCATGATGACGCGCTGGTACGTCGTCCATACGCAGCCGCACGGCGAAGCAAAGGCCAGCCTGAATCTCGAGCGACAAGGATTCGCCACCTATTTGCCACGCTATCGGCGGCAACGGCGGCACGCGCGGCAGACGGAGTTCGTGCCGCGGCCGCTGTTCCCCAATTATCTGTTCGTCGCCTTCGACATCGCGCGCGATCGTTGGCGATCGATTCAGTCGACGATCGGCGTCAATCGTCTGGTGATGGCAGGCGAGGAACCTGTGCCGGTGCCGAATGGCGTGGTTGAAGAAATTCGCCTGCGTGAGGATGCGGAAGGCTACGTCGTGCTCGGGCTGCCGGCGGGCGCAAAAATCGGCGGTCCGGTGCGGCTGATCGACGGGATATTTGCCGATGCGCGCGGCATTCTCGAGCGGATTGTCGACAACCGACGCGTGGCCGTTTTGCTGCAATTGTTGGGCCGCGAAGTGCGCGTCTCGGTGCCGTCGGCAGCGATCGGCATAGCCTGACTCCTGGTGCGTACAGGAGCGGGCCGGTCATCGGGTGAACGCGATTTCACCCGATGTGCGGTAGCATGGCCATATTTCTGGTGGGGACGTGAACGACAAACCACAAACGGCGAAAGAAACGATTGCACAAGCGGGCACTGCACTGCGCATCGTCGTTGCCGGCTGCGGCTATTGGGGCAAAAATCTTGTTCGGAATTTTGCCCAGTTGGGTGCGCTTGCAGGGATCTGCGATCCTGACATAAAGGCGGCGCAAAAATTCGCGAACGAATACCGCACCAGGGTGGTCGCGTGGGACGAAGAGCTGTCTGATTCCGAGGTCCATGCGATCGCGATCGCGGCGCCTGCGGCGCTGCATGCGGAATTGACGTCGGTTGCGCTGGAAGCCGGCAAGCATGTCTTCGTCGAGAAACCGCTGGCGCTACGGGTGACAGAAGCACAGAGGCTATGCGAACTTGCGGAACGCAAGAATTTGCGGCTGATGGTCGGGCATCTCCTGCAGTATCATCCGGCGTTCTTGAAGCTCGTGGAGATCGTGAACGGCGGGGCGCTCGGCCGGCTGCAGTACATCTATTCGACCCGCCTTAATCTCGGTCGTATTCGACGCGAAGAAGATATATTGTGGAGTTTTGCGCCGCACGACATCAGCATGATTCTCGCGTTGGTCGGCGAAGAGCCGGAGCGGGTCCACGCGGAAGGCGGTAATTTCCTGCATAAGTCCATTGCGGATGTGACCACGACACATCTCGCGTTCGCCAGCGGCGTGCAGGCGCATGTCTTCGTTTCGTGGCTGCATCCGTTCAAGGAACAAAAGCTTGTCGTGGTAGGGGACCGCGGCATGGCGGTCTTCAACGACGGCGAGGACTGGGATCGCAAACTGCTGATCTACCCGCACCGCATCGAATGGCGGGACGGTTTGCCGCTGCCGCGGAAAGTCGAAGCGGAGCCAGTGCCGATCGAAGCCAGCGAGCCGCTGCTTTTGGAATGCGCCCACTTTATCGCGTCGGTCAAGAATGGAACGGCGCCGCGCACCGACGGTCGCGAGGGGATGCGCGTGCTGAAAATCCTGGATGCGGCGTCACACAGCCTACGCAGAAACGAGGGCCGACGCACCGCCACAACCGGCGGGCAGCGGGAAATTCCGGGCGTTACCGTTCACGAAACGGCCTGTATCGACGAGCCGGTGGAGATCGGCCCCGGAACGAAAATCTGGCATTTCAGTCACGTTTTGCCGCGTACCAAGATCGGACGGAATTGCATTCTCGGACAAAATGTCATGATCGGACCCGACGTGACGGTCGGGAACAATTGCAAGTTTCAAAACAATGTGAGCGTGTATCCGGGGGTGACCATTGAGGACGGTGTATTTTGCGGCCCCTCATGTGTGTTCACCAACGTGATGAACCCGCGGGCGGAGATTGAGCGGAAAAGCGAATTCAGAAAAACCTTGGTGAAGCGCGGCGCGACGATTGGGGCCAATGCAACGATCATCTGCGGCGCGACTCTCGGCGAGTACTGTTTCATCGGCGCGGGGGCGGTGGTGACCCGCGATGTGCCCGATTACGCGCTGATGGTTGGTTCGCCGGCCCGACGCGTTGGCTGGATGAGTCGTGCCGGCATGAAGTTGGGCCCGGATCTCGTGTGTCCGCTGGACGGCTCGCGCTACAAAGAAATCGGTGCGGATAAGCTCATCATGATCAGCGAAGGACGCCAACATGGCTGAAGTCCCCGCCAAGGTGCGGGCAGCCGCATCGATACCGTTTACGGCCACGATTCGTGGATAGTTGCGGCCCGAGTTTGGTGCGACCTACAAAGATCCGCGTGTAGGCACGATCGGTACCATGGCGACGAAGAGCTCTTTTCGGCAAAATCGCTTCGGCGTTACGGTGAGGGCGAGACTGCCTTTACGGTATCGGACGCGATCGCTCCGTATGCGCTCCGCCTGCTCCTGCGTGTACATATGAACGAAACGAGACAGGATCGTATTGTCCAGGAGGTGCCTGCAGTGGTGGCACCATAGGTTTGGGACCCACCGCGCAGCAACGCAAAGACCATGGACATCCGCGGCAAGCGACTGGTGGTGATCGGCGGCGCCGGCTTGATCGGCTCGCATACTGTCGATCAGCTGATCAGGGAAGATATCAAAGAGCTGATCATCTATGACAATTTCGTGCGCGGGACGCACGAAAACTTAGCGAGTGCTCTGCGGGACCCGCGGGTGAAAATATTCGAAGCAGGCGGCGACATCACCCAGACCGATATCTTGCACGCGGCGCTTGCCAATGCGGACGGCGTGTTTCATTTCGCCGCGCTGTGGCTCTTGCAATGCCATGAATTTCCGCGTGCGGCCTTTGACGTGAACGTGCGCGGTACGTTCAACGTGATGGAGGCGTGCGTCGCGCAAGGCGTCAAGCGCCTTGTCTACTCGTCGTCGGCTTCGGTCTATGGCGACGCGGTGGAGGAGCCGATGACCGAGGACCATCCGTTCAACAACAAGAATTTCTACGGCGCCACGAAGATCTGCGGCGAGGCGATGCTGCGGGCGTTCCATCACCGCTACGGGCTGAACTACGTCGGATTGCGCTACATGAACGTTTATGGCCCGCGACAGGATTATCGCGGCGCCTATATCGCGGTGATCATGAAGATGTTGGATGCGATCGACCGCGGGGAAGGGCCGACGATTTTCGGTGACGGCTCTGAGGCATTCGATTTCGTCGCCGTGGAGGATTGCGCGCGCGCCAATATCTGCGCGATGAAGGCCGATGTGACCGACCGCTTCTACAATGTGGGAACCGGCAAGCGGACCTCGCTGAAGGAGATCGCCGAGAAATTGCTTGCGCTTACCGGCTCAAATCAGGCGGTTAAATATGCGCCGCGCAGCCAGGCCACCCTGGTGCGCAACCGTATCGGCAGTCCGACGCGGGCTGCCAAAGAGATTGGCTTCATCGCCAAGGTTGAACTTGAGCAGGGGCTTCGCCAGCTGATCGCTTGGCGGAAGGCCCATATGGAGGAGGTCGAGCGGCGCCGCCGCGCCGCCGCCTTGCTCGATGCCTGAGCGCGTGATCCATATCGCGCGACCGGATACCGGCGAGGACGAATGGCACGCGCTGCGGGAGCCGATCGAAACCGGCTGGCTCACGCAGGGGCCGAAAGTCGCGGCGTTTGAGCAGACGTTCGCGAAAATCCACGGCGTCCGGCATGCCATTGCGACGACCAGCTGCACAACGGCGCTCCACCTCATTCTGGCGGCAATGCGAATCGGTCCTGGCGACGAAGTCATTGTGCCGGCATTCACATGGGTGGCGACCGCCAACGTGGTGCTCTACTGCGGGGCCACGCCGGTGTTTGTTGACGTCGATCCCGCGACGTTCAACATGGATCCGGCACAGGTGGCCAGAAAGGTGAGTGAGCGCACCAAGGCCATCATCGTCGTGCACCTCTTCGGATTGTGCGCAGATGTGGACGCCATCGCGAAAGCCGCAGCCGGACTCCCGATCATCGAAGACGCCGCGTGCGCCGCAGGAGCGGCCTACAAGGGGCGGCGCGCTGGCACGCTCGGCCTTGCCGCCGCATTCTCGTTTCATCCGCGCAAGGCTATCACCACAGGCGAAGGCGGGATGGTGACGACCAACGACACGCAACTGGCAACACGCGCGATCTGTCTGCGCAACCATGGCGCCGACATCTCCGAAGAGGCGCGGCATGTGGCACAAAAGCCGTATGAGCTCGCCGATTTTAACCTGCTCGGCTTCAACTATCGCATGACCGACCTGCAGGGCGCGGTGGGCCTGGTACAGCTTGCAAAGATGGAACGCTATGTGGCGGAACGGCAGCATTGGTCCGAGTTCTATCAGCGGGAGCTTTGCGACCTTCCATGGCTTAGACTGCCGCAGGTACCGCAAGGCTACAGCCACGGCTGGCAGTCCTATGTGTGCATGGTGGACGAAGAAAAACTCGGCATGCGCCGCAACGAGGTGATGGAGCGGCTGTTGCAACAGGGCGTGAACACGCGGCCCGGCACGCATGCGGTGCATATGCTCGGCTATTATCGCAAGCGCTTTGGCTTCAGTCCCGATGATTATCCGGCGGCGCGCGAATGCGACCGGCGATCGATGGCGATTCCTCTGCACAATCGCATGGCGGAAGAAGACTATCGGCATGTGGTACGAGCATTGAGGGCATTGGAATGATGCACGAGCGTTTCGATCGAGCAGAGGAGATGGACCCGCCTTCGGGTCGGAGTTTCGGTTTCGTATTTGCTGCGGTTTTCGGGCTTGTTGCTGCCTATCAAATGGTGCATGAGCAGAGGATCTGGCTGGTATGGGGCGCCTTGGCAGGAGGCTTGGCACTCGTTGCGTTTGCAGCGCCAACCGTGCTTACGCCAGCGGCAAGGTTGTGGCAGTCCTTCGGACTGTTGCTATCCCGCGTGACAACGCCAATCATCATGGCGCTGTTGTTTTTCGGAGTTGTCTTGCCGACAGGTCTCGGGCTCCGCCTGCTGGGCAAGGATCCGCTGCGATTGCGCAGGCATCCGGAACAGAGTTCCTATTGGATCGTTCGCGAGCCGCCGGGGCCAGAGCCGGACAGCCTTAAGAACCAATTTTGAGGAACGTCATGTCTTTCATCCTCGAACTCTGGGCTTTTGTGCGCGCGCGAAAAAAGTTCTGGTTGATTCCGATGTTGGTGACGATGCTGGTGCTTGGTGGCTTGGTCGTTCTCACCAAAGGCTCTGCAGTCGCGCCCTTCATTTACACTATCTTTTGAGTTCCGACGCTTGAGGATCCTGGGCATATCCGCATTTTATCACGATAGTGCGGCCGCCGTGGTCGAGGACGGCCGGATCGTGGCTGCGGTACAGGAAGAGCGGCTTTCGCGCAAAAAACACGATGCGAGCTTTCCGCGGCGTGCCATTGATGCCTGCCTGCAGCTAACAGGGCGGCGCCTTGCGGAGTTCGATTTCGTCGCTTTTTACGAGAAGCCGTTTTTGAAGTTCGAGCGGCTGCTTGAGACATATGCCGCCATGGCGCCGTACGGCTTTGGCTCATTTCGTAGGGCGATGCCGCTGTGGCTCAAGGAGAAGCTGTTCCAGAAGCATCTGCTCGGCCAAGAACTGAGTCGTTTCGAGAGAAGTTTCGATGTCGAGCAGCGCCTGATATTCTCGGAGCACCATCTCAGCCACGCTGCAAGCGCTTTCTTTCCGTCGCCGTTCACGGAGGCAGTCATCCTGACAATGGACGGCGTAGGCGAATGGACCACGACGTCGCTTGGCGTCGGTCAAGGTAATTCAATCCGCATTTTGAGGGAAATTCACTTTCCCCACTCGCTTGGACTGCTGTATTCAGCGATGACCTACTACACGGGCTTCAAGGTCAATTCAGGCGAATACAAGGTGATGGGCCTCGCGCCCTACGGGGAGCCGCGGTATGCCAGTCTCATTCTTGAGCACCTCATTGATGTCAAGGAGGACGGCAGCTTTCGAATGAATATGGATTATTTCAATTATTGCACCGGTCTGACGATGACCAATGGGCGCTTTGACGACCTGTTTGGAGGGCCGCCGCGCCGGCCAGAAGAACCCATCGAGCAGCGTCACATGGATCTCGCAGCCTCGATTCAAGCCGTTACGGAGGAGGTTATTACGCGGCTGTGCCGCTCGGCACGAAGGGAGCTGGGCATGCGTCATCTCTGCCTAGCGGGAGGGGTGGCGCTGAATTGCGTCGCCAATGGCAAGATCCTGCGGGAACGGCTGTTTGACGAGATTTGGATACAGCCTGCCGCGGGTGATGCAGGGGGTGCAATTGGTGCGGCTTTGTGTGCGCACCATCTCTATGCACATCAACCGCGGGAAATGGTTAATTCCGCCGACGGCATGAGCGGTTCGTATCTGGGACCTGCTTATGGGGATGACGAAATTGCCGGGCGACTGTCGGCGGTAGGCGCCGTGTATGAGCTCCTTCCGCGTGAGGAGTTGATCAGGCGCACTGCGGACGCGCTTGCTGAAGGCAAGGCGGTTGGTTGGTTCCAGGGTCGAATGGAGTTTGGCCCGCGCGCGCTGGGCAACCGTTCAATCCTTGCAGACCCACGATCGCCGACAATGCAGAAAACGTTGAACGTCAAAATCAAGTTCCGCGAGTCCTTTCGCCCGTTTGCTCCTGCGGTGCTTCGAGACAAACTTGGTGATTGGTTTGAATTGGAGACCGACAGCCCCTACATGCTTTTAGTTGCCCCCGTGCGTCGCGAGCGCTGCCGAACGTTGAGCCAGGAGGAGGAGCGTCGATTCGGCATTGATAAGCTTAATGTCGTGCGTTCGGAGATCCCGGCCGTCACGCATGTTGACTACTCAGCCCGTATTCAGACCGTGCATAAGGAAACAAACCAATTGTTTCACGATCTCATTGAAGCGTTCGCACGGCGGACCGGGTGCCCAGTTCTCGTGAATACAAGTTTCAACATCCGCGGTGAACCGATCGTCTGCACGCCGGAAGACGCATTTCGCTGTTTCATGGGTACCGACCTAGACGTCTTGGCAGTCGGCGGAGCGTTTTTGGCGAAGGAACAACAGAACCCAGCCCACAAACGTGATTATCGGCACGTATTTGAACTCGATTGATCCCTTAAGGGCGGTGCGCGGACAAGATGAAACGACAGAGGCGCGGGACGCGCGAGAAGATGCCCGACGCTTTCCCTGATCGGCGTTCTGCACTCGCATTGTTTGCTCTTGCGGCGGCCGGCGCGCTCGCAGCGGTCATATTGTTCGAAGCGCTATATCCATACGTCACGAGCGAAACGATTCATCGGTCGTCAGGAACAATACAGCCAATCAAGCGATACGCCCGGTTGCGGGAGCATCTGCCTTTCACGAATATTTCAGTGACGCCAAGCGACGAGTATCTGAAGGAGACAGATTCTCTTGAGAAGAAGCCGTATCGCTTTTCTGTGGATCGCGATGGATTCATCGAGCCGTCCTCAGTGCATGCTACTCCGCAAATTAAGATTGTCTTTCTTGGTGGATCCAGCACTGAATGTTTTTACGTCTCGCCAGAGGAGCGCTTTCCTTATCGGGGTGGCCGCTTGCTCGAAAGGCAACTAGGAATGTCGGTAAACAGCTACAACGGAGGGGTGAGCGGCAATCATTCGATGCATGCAAATGTCCTGCTGGCAGCGAAAGTGCTGCCGATGAAGCCGCAAGTCGTGGTTTTGATGGAAGCCATGAACGATTTCGGCACGCTTCTGTTAACAGGCAGTTATTGGAACGACAACCCGTACCGCAGCATGATCGTGCAGGAGCCGCCGCAGCGGAGCGGGAGTCGGTGGCATGAGTTCACACGAGGGCTGCGGTCGGTCGTGCGCAGCGCGCTACCGAGCACGAGCTCGGTTTTGTCGCAAGCTTGGCGACGATTGTTTCATCAGGAGAGCGCGACGGCCGACGAATTTGCCGCGATACGAGGGGTCGTTCTCAAGCCGAGACTTGAGCCTATGTTGAACGAATATGCGGCCAGCATACGCACGTTCGTTCGTACTGCGCGTGCTTTCGGGATTGAGCCAGTATTAATGACGCAGGCGCATCGCCTGACGGCGAATCCTGATCCCGCAATCAAGCTCGCTTTTAGTAAGCTTGAGCGCGACAACGGCGTGGACTACGAGACTTATCGCGGCATCTTGCTGGAGTTCAATGACGCCATGCGGAAAGTGGCGGAGCATGAGCAAGTCACGCTAATCGACCTCGAACGGTTGATTCCGCAAAACCGCGAGTTCATTTATGACAGCGTGCATTATAACGCGACGGGCTCACGCCGGGCGGCGGAAATCATTGCTACCCGTCTCGCAGAGGTGATCGGGCGCCGCTAGCACGATGTGCGGCATTGCCGGAATATTGCACCTGGGCGAGACGCCAGCATCCGCGGCGGCACTCAAGCGCATGACTGACGCGATCGCGCATCGCGGGCCGGACGGCGAAGGCCTTTGGTTTGACGGCGGCGTCGGGCTCGGCCACCGGCGGCTTGCGATCATCGACCTGTCGCCAGGCGGGCGGCAGCCGATGGCGACGCGGGACGGCCGCTTGGTCGTGTCCTACAATGGTGAACTTTACAATTTCCGCGAACTGCGCGCACGGCTCGAGGCGCGGGGCTACCACTTCGCGTCGCGCAGCGACACCGAGGTGCTGCTCTATGCGTGGGCGGAATGGGGTGCAGAGGCGCTCGACCATTTTAACGGCATGTTTGCCTTTGCGTTATGGGATGCGCGCGAGAAAAAATTAGTCCTTGCGCGCGACCGTTACGGGATTAAGCCGCTTTATTATGTGCAAGCGGGCGACACGCTTTTGTTCGGATCGGAGGTGAAGGCCATCCTGGCGCACGGCGCCTACCGGACGCTCCTCGATAAGGAGGCGTTGATCGAATATTTTACTTTTCAAAATTTTTTCACCGATCGGACGTTGTTCAAAGGCGTGCGACTGTTGCCGGCGGGTTGCTATCTCGTGGTGCAGCCGGGATCTCCGGTCGGGGCGCCGGTACGTTATTGGGATTATCGCTTCGTCGATTCGGAGGGCTCCCTGCGTGAAGAAGAGTGTGTGGAGGAATTGGACAGGCTGTTCCGGCAGGCGGTGAGACGCCAGCTTGTCAGTGACGTGGAGGTGGGCGCTTATCTGAGCGGGGGTATGGATTCGGGATCGATCACCGCGGTGGCGGCCGGTGAAATTCCCTACTTGAAGAGTTTCACGTGCGGCTTTGATCTGCACTCCGCCTCGGGGCTGGAAATGGGTTTCGACGAGCGGGATGCGGCGGAGCACATGTCCTATCTGTTCAAGACCGAGCACTACGAAATGGTGCTCAAGGCCGGCGACATGGAGCGGGTGATGCCGCGCCTTGCGCGCCATATCGAAGAACCGCGGGTCGGCCAGAGCTACCCGAATTTCTATGTGGCGCAGCTTGCCAGCAAGTTCGTCAAGGTGGCGCTGGCGGGTACTGGCGGGGACGAGTTGTTCGGCGGCTATCCTTGGCGCTACTACCGCGCCGTGGTGAACGACGATTTCGAGCATTATATCGACAAATATTACGCGTTCTGGCAGCGGCTGGTTCCCAACAAGGTGCTGCAGCGGCTGTTTGCGCCGATCTGGAGCGAAGTGCGGCACGTGTGGACGCGCGACATCTTTCGCGATGTGTTCCACGAACACGCGAAAAAGCTCACGCGGCCGGAGGATTACGTAAATCACTCGCTTTATTTCGAGGCCAAAACGTTTCTGCACGGGCTTCTGGTGATCGAGGACAAGCTCAGCATGGCACACGGAATGGAGACGCGGGTGCCGTTTCTCGATAACGATCTTGTGGACTTTGCCATGCGTGTGCCGGTGCGGTTCAAGCTTGGCAATCTTGGAGAGGTGGTGCGGTTGAATGAGAACGAGCCGGGCGACAAGACCCGCCGCTATTTCGAGCGCACCAAGGACGGAAAGCTGATTCTGCGCAAGGCGATGGCCCGCTACGTGCCGCCCGAAATCATCAACCGCGAGAAGCAGGGGTTTTCGGCCCCCGACGCGAGCTGGTTCCGCGGGGAAAGCATCGAATATGTGCGGCGCGAGCTGATGAACGGACAGGCGCGCATCTACGATTTCATGGATCGGGCGCAGGTGATGCAGCTGATCGAGGAGCACCTCACCGGACAGCAGAACCGCCGGCTGTTCATCTGGTCGCTGCTCAATTTCGAAAAATGGTGCGAGACTTTCCATTGACGCTGCGGGTGACATTCATCGGCGCCACGCATTTTGGGTTGCGCTGCCTGCAAGAAGTCGAGCGGCTGCCGGAATGCAAGGTGGTCGGGATCGTGACGGCGCCAAAGCAGTTTCGCATCTCGTACCGGCCGCAGGGCGTGATCAATGTTCTGCATGCGGATTTCGCCGAGTACGGACGGCAAAGAGGAATCCCCTGCCTGACGATGCGGGAAAAAATGAACGAGCCAGGGCTGGTGGATGCGATCCGAGGCTGGAACCCAAACCTGTTGGTCGTCGTCGGCTGGTATCACATGGTGCCGAAAGTGCTGCGGGAGATGGCGCCCGCCATTGGCCTGCATGCGTCGCTGTTGCCGGACTACTGCGGCGGCGCGCCGCTGGTGTGGGCCATGATCAACGGCGAGACGCGGACGGGGATCACCCTGTTTCAGCTCGGCGACGGCGTGGATGACGGGCCGGTGCTGGCGCAGGCCGAGGAGCCGATTCTCGACGAAGATACGATTGCGACGCTTTACGCGCGCATCGAAGATCGAGGGCTTGAACTGTTGCGAGCCGAGCTGCCGCGGCTGGCGCGAGGGGAGGCGGTCGCGGTGCCGCAGGATCCGGCGCGGCGGCGCGTGTTTCCGCAGCGTGCGCCGGAGGACGGCGTGATCGACTGGAAGTGGCCGGCGCGGCGGATCTACGATTTCGTGCGCGCGCAGACCCGGCCTTATCCCGGCGCTTTCACGCGCTTTCGCGGCGAACGGCTGACGCTGTGGCGGGTGGAGCCGCGCGAAGCGGCTTCCCTGGAAGCGGAAGCAGGAATGCTGATCTGGCAGCCGGGTGAAGAGTCGCCGGAGGCGACGGTGACCTGCGGCGACCGCCGGCGCGTGGCGCTGTGCGAAGTGGGTTGGCAGGAGACGATGCTTTCGGGCGCGGAATTTGCGCGGCAAGTGGCGAGCGGGGGCGGGCTTGCAGAGCGCCTGGGCTGAACGCTTCGGCAGAATCAACGAGATCGACGCGGATGATCCCCCCACCTGGGAAGGGCGTCTGTTCCTGACACTCGACCTCGACTGGGCCATCGACCCGGCGATCGCGCTTTGCCTGGATCTGATTGAAGACGCGGGTGTGGCTGCCACTGTGTTTGTGACACACGATACGCCGCTGCTTGCGCGCATGCGCGCGAATCCGCGGCTCGAACTTGGGCTTCATCCGAATTTCAATCCGCTGCTCGACCGCCCCGGGGGGCAGCTAGTGGTGAGCGGCGCACGGGCGATCTTACACGATCTTCAACGCATCGTACCCGAGGCGCGGGCGATACGCAGTCACTCGATGATGCAGTCGTCGAAACTACTGGACCTTTTTTCTGCTGCAGGACTCACGCACGATTGCAATCACTTCATCCCCGCACATACGGGAATTTCCTTGCGGCCCTACCGACACTGGAACGGACTCACGCGCGTCCCGTATTGCTGGGAAGACGACGTCGATCTGATTTATCGGCAGGGACCCTCGGTTCTGGAGCTTGCGGCAGCGCCGGGGCTTAAGGTCTTCGATTTCCATCCGGTCCATGTGGCGTTGAATACGCAAAGCATCGAGCATTTCGAGTTGTCACGGAGCGCGCACGGTAGCTGGGAAGCTCTGTGCCGAGCGGCGTCGAGCGCACGGGGTGGCGTGCGCGACAGGTTCGAGGCGCTAATTCGAAACGGAGGTGCGGCGTGAAATTTGCCGCGCTTGGTCGATCGCACTGGATGTATGACACAGTGCGGCTTGCGATGAATCGCGGGCATCAACCTGTGCTGATCGGGACATGCACCAGCGCGCCGGAATATCGCGCCAAAGAAGCCGATTTCGAGCTGCTGGCTCGCGAGATTGGCTGTCCTTTCTTCAATGATGCTCGCATCAACGATGAAAAATACATACGGCTGGTACGGGAGTCCGGCGCCGAAATCGGCTTGAGCGTGAATTGGCTTACGATGATCGGACCGGCCATGATCGGGGCGTTTCCGCTCGGCATCCTAAATGCCCATGCCGGCGATTTGCCGCGCTACCGCGGCAATGCCTGTCCGAACTGGGCCATTCTTGCGGGCGAGGACCATGTCGGCGCCTGCGTGCATCTAATGGTGCCGGAACTCGACGCAGGCCCGGTGGTGCTGCGGAGCCGATTTCCGCTTACGCAAAGCACCTATATCGGCGACATCTATGCCTTCCTCGATCGGGAATTTCCGCGCTTGCTGGTCGAGGGCATGGAGGGGCTGGGAAGCGGCGTGCTCAAACCCGAACCGCAGCCGGACGATCCCGCGCTCGTGCTGCGCTGCTTTCCCCGTCGACCGGAAGACGGGTTGATCGACTGGCGGCAGCCGGCCGAGCACATCTGCCGGCTGATCCGGGCAAGCTCGCGGCCGTTCGCCGGGGCCTTCACGTATCTGGAGGGCCGGCGACTGACGATTTGGCGGGCGCAAGTGGAAAAGTTGCTATACAGTTGCAAAGGTGTTCCGGGTCAGATCATCAGGGTTGACCGCACCAGCGGCAAGGTTGCGGTTCTCGCGGGTCGGAATGCCCTGGTGCTCGAGGAGGTGACGTTCGAGGGAAGATCGGAAGCGCCGGCAGTGTTTGTTTGTTCGACCCGGATGCGGCTCGGGCTTGATCCGGCGCTGATGGTGGAAAATCTCCGCGAGGAGTTGGCACGGGAGCGCCGGACGGAGAGTCCGCGCGCAAACTAGATGGTACTCCGCATGTCCGTGACAGAAAAAATGCGAGCAGGGAACGGCTGCGGCGAGAGCGAGGCAGCGGAGGCGGCAGCCGCGCAACGTCTGTCGATGGGGCGCGAGTGGCGCGCGCGGCCGAGCACGGACGAGCGGAACGTGGTCCAGATGCGAAGCAGCTTGGAATCACGGCCGCGGCTGTGGAGCTACCTGCGCAGGGCGCGAAGCGTTCTCCTCATCAGGCACCCTGCGATTGCAATACCGGACGAAATCGTGGCCGCGCTGCTGCAGGAACGGCGAGAGGCGCCCTATCTTCGCTTCGAGGTGGGGGTGAACCGAAACCTCAAAAGTTCGGTATGGGTCGAGCGCTTCCGCACGGGCACGCTCGCGGCGCGGTTGTTCGTGCTCCTCTATTGGCTTACGGGGGTGTGGAGCGCCCGTTGGGGAGGCGGCGAGTCGCGCGCACTATGGCGGCGCGGGTGCCGTCGCTTCGCTCTGATCTTGCGCAAGGCGGGGCAAGCTGTGCGCGCTCGGCTCTACGGCGATGAGAGTGCAATTAGCATCACCCTCAACAAATACGTGCTGACAAGCGCGTTGCACCTCGTTCCAGAATTCGGGTTCCCTGCCGGGCTTCATGTTGCGCTGACGAAAAATTGCAATCTCAAGTGCATCATGTGTCCATACCATGCCGAGGAATTGCGGGCGCAGCATACGGTGCCCTACTTTGAGCACGGCGAACGCATGCCGGAAACGCTGCTTGAGCGGATCATCGAAGAAGCCGGACGTCATCGGGCGAATATCGCGTTCGGACAGTATGACGAGCCGTTCATCTACAAGGGATTCGCCAAGTGGGCGGCGCGCGCCAAGGCGGCTGGCTGTACGGTGGCTATCACGACGAACGGCACGCTGCTCGACGAAGACGACGCAAAAATCCTATTGGATGCGGGGGTTGAGCATATTTCGTTCAGTCTCGATGCCGCCAGGGCGGAGACATACCTCAAGATCAGGCTGGATGACTTTTCGGTCCCAATCAACAATTTGCGAAGGCTTGTCGCGATGCGCGACGCCGGCAAGCACTCGACCCAGATTCGAGCGTGCATGGTACTACAGGAACATAACAAACATGAGGTGGAGGCGTTTTCGGCTCTCATGGAGTCGATCGGTGTCGATCTGGTCAGCTTCTACAACCTTATGGTCCTGGACAACGGGGTGTGGCGGATTCCGACATTGAATTTCGACGTGGAGAACGATGAGCCCGGCCAGCGCAGCGTGTGCTCTCAGCTTTACAATCAGCTTGCCGTCTACCCGGACGGGAGGGTCGCGTTGTGTTGCCTCACAACGATGTACGTCGGTTATCGAACCGACGTTCCCTACGTGGGGAACGCGAAGACACATTCGTTGCGCGATATTTGGCTTTCGGAGCCGTATCTGCAGGTGCGGCGGGAGGCTTTCGAAAACACTTTTTCCAACAGCGTCTGTCGCGATTGCACGATCTGGCACAATTATCAGGGACGCGAGGCGATAGATGAGAAGGGTCGTCGGGTTTACAAAAATGCCTATGAGACGTTCGTTTATTTTCGCTGATGCCGAACGCCGTCTCAGGTGGTTGTCACGCCGATGCAAAATCCAGGTTTGAGGTGATGCAAACGGTTGCGTTGATGCGATCGTTCGTGCGCCAGCTCAAATTCTCGCTGGCAATCACCGAGCGCGATCTGCGCAGCCTGTACAAGGGCTCGGCGCTTGGCATGGGGTGGCTGTTCTTGCGGCCGCTGATCCACACTGCAGGCTATGTGTTGATCATCATGTTTGTGTTGCGGGTGCGGCCGAGCGGGGATTCAGGACCACTCGACTACACACTGCATATCCTCGCGGGCATGACGGCGTGGCAGCCGCTGCAACGGAGCTTGGAAGAAGCCCCCTCCCTGGTACGGGAACGCATGGAGGTGTTGCGGCAGATCGTATATCCGATCGAAACGCTGCCGGTTTCGTCCGTGCTGATCTCGCTCGTCCCTGCCGGCATGACATTCCTGGTCTATGCCGCCCTTGCGGCATGGCAGGCCAAACTGCCGTGGAGCGTGCTGCTGCTTCCGGTCCCGGTGGCGCTGATGATGGTGATGATGATCGGCGCCGCATGGATTTTCATGGTGGCGGGCATGGTGATCCGCGATTTGCGGGAGGTCGTGGCGGTGGTCATGGGCATCCTCGTGTTCCTGTCGCCGGTACTACTGACCCCGGAAATCACCGGGGAGGCGCTGTGGCGCATCATCCTGCTCAATCCGCTGTCGCATATCGTGCTGTGCTTCCGTGACATACTCGAAGGCGGATTCCAGCCGATAAGTTGGCTGGTATTTGTCTTCCTTGCCGGATTCTTGTTTGTGAGCGGTGCCTTCTTTCTGGCGCGCGTGAAGCTCATGCTCTAAGAGCTGATGTGAAATGACCGACATTGTCATCGACGTGCGGGCAGTGGAAAAACATTTCTATCGCTTCCGCAATCCCGTCACGGGGGCGCTGCGCCGCATGATTGGGATCATGCCGCGTCCGGGAACGTATGACGTGTTCCGCGCGGTGGACGGCGTTTCGCTGAGCGTGCGACGCGGCGAGGTGGTCGGGATCATTGGCGCCAATGGCTCCGGGAAAACCACGCTGCTGAAGATGATCGCCGGTCTGCTGCCCGTGGACGCTGGAAGCATTGCAGTGCGCGGCAGCGTGCATGCGTTGCTCGCTCTCGGCGTCGGTGTGAATCCGGAGTTCACCGGGCGAGAGAATATTTTTTACAGCGGCCTTTTGTTCGGCATGTCACGGCTGGAAATTGGGGAGAAACTCCCGGCGATCGTGGAATTTTCCGAGCTCGGAGACTTCATCGATCAGCCGTTTCGTACTTATTCCGCAGGCATGCGGGCGCGTCTCTTGTTTTCGATCTCGATGAGCATCACGCCGGAAATTCTCATCGTCGATGAAGCGCTTGCCACCGGCGACTTGGCGTTCGTGCAGAAATGCTATCATCGCCTCAATCAACTTCTTACGCGCGGCATCACGATGCTGTTCGTGTCTCACAGCATTAGCCAGGTAAGGCAATTTTGCAGTCGCTGCGTTGTGCTGGAAAAAGGGCGCCTGGTGTTCGACGGGGACACGGATGCGGCGATCGGCCGGTACGTCAGCGGGATGCATCGCCAAGCACGCGAACAGATCAACCGGTCGAGTGGCAGTTTGCATGCCCCGCCGCTTGGAACCGGTGAGCTTTGCATTGACGCGGTATATCTGGAGCGCAAGGGCGAACGGGTCAAAGAAGTGATTATTGGAGAAGCTTGCTCATTAGTGATCGAGGGAACGGCAAAAACGGATCTCGAAGCGGTGCGCCTCTGCTGCGAAATCTACAGCCAGAAATCGCCGGTGACCTTCAGCTATTTGCCACTGCCTATCGCATCGCCAGGTGCAGAACACGCGGCGAAGCCGTTCGCCCTGAAAAAAGGGCGGTGGAGAATCCGACTCGAACTCGCTGCGTTTACCGGCGGAGACGGCAAATATCGCATCGATGTCGAAATGTTTCCCGGGTGCGCGGATTATCAATTTTCGTATGACACCTGCTATTGCTACTATCGGCGGGCTCTCGAGTTCAGCGCGATCTATCGCGATCCGAACCTGTTCGGGCGAGGGGTGCTGGCGGAATTGCCGATCGCGCGATTTGAGGTTACGAGCGTTCTCTAGCCAGGATGAGGGAATTGGCAAAGTCTCCCAGGGTTGCATTCTACGGGAACAATCTCAATGTGGGTTATCGCTTCGTCCGCTATTTGAGCCAGGCAGGATGGCATGCGCATCTGTATTGCATCAAATATCCGAGCCAGCAGGAGCAGCATCACTGGTGGTCGAAGGAGCCACTAGAGTCGGAGTTAGTGACATATGTGCCGGATTTCACGCTGTGTCGGGTTTGCCGGCTGACAAGCGCGCCCGAGATTCGTGCATTGTACGACCAGGTTCGACACTTCGACGTGCTGATGGTGGCGGAAACCGGACCAGCGCTGTTTTCCGAGCTGCCGGAGGTGCCGAAAATCTTCTTCTCGTTTGGCGCCGATCTGCAGCTTTTGCCGTTCCTGGTGAAGCGGAAGGCGGATCTCGTGGGTCGCGTCCGGCGCTCGCTGCGCGGCCCGCGTGCTGCCTGGGTGGAGTTTTTGGAGCTTGTTGGCTTTGCGCGTCAACAACAGCGACAACGGAAGGGGATCCGGCAGGCGCGCAAGCTGATCCTGAGCACTCATCAGCTTCCGCTGGCGGAGCAATTGGGGATTCCGCGCGAGCGCGTGGAACTGTCACTCAGCATTCCGATGAACGTGGATATGCTGAGGGATGTGCCGGAGACCGAGGTGGAGCGTCTGCGGGCCCAGTACGGACGGCTCGATACCGTGTTCCTGCATCCGACGCGGCATATGTATCTGCGGCTCGACGGCGACGTCTATCTGAAGGACAATGACAAGCTTTTGCGGGCGTTCGCGCGCTTCGTTCACAGAACGCAGTGCCGCACCCGCCTGCTCATGGTGCGCAAGGGGCGCGCGGAAGACCTCTCGGAAAGCGAGCGGCTGGTGGCAAGGCTGGGAATTGGGGCGCAAGTCGAGTGGTTGCCAGAGATGAGCAACCGGACATTGAGGGCTTTTTACAGCCTGGATAATGTCGTCGTCTGCGATCAGTTCAATCCCAATATTGCTATGCTGGGAAACATCGGTCGCGAGGCGAGCTTCTTCGGGCGGCCGCTGATCACGGCTTTCGGCTCCCACAATTTGGCCGCGTTCGCGGATGACTGGCCGCCACATGTATTCGCGGCGGATACGGAAAATGCAATTGAGCAGGCGTTGCATGCGGCGTCGTCGCTCGATGCCGCGGCACGTGAGGAGCTGGCGCAGCAGGCGCGCGCATGGTTCGACAGGAACCTGGACGATCGGGTGCTGATGCCGAAATACATGCGGCTGATCCAAGAGGTGGCCGCAGAGGGACGCGCATGAGGGCGGCTGAAAAGCCGCTACTGCGTCGGCTGCCGTATCCATTCCGCGCAGCGCTGGCGATCTCGAACGATGCCGATTTCTGCCAGATGACGTTTTTCGAGGAGTTGATGCGCTTCCTCAATACACGGCGCGAAACGGCATTTGGAACGGGTCTCGGCCTCGAAGTTACGTCAAGCTATTTTGCTTTTTCACCGCCGGAACGACAGTTTTCCTATTTTGCCGGCGCCGATGCAGACGCGCCATTGGCAACCGATGCAAGGCGGATCGACGAATATTTGACCGCGGGGTGGATCGACGCCAACCACGCCTATGGCGATTTTGATGGAATTGGGGGCTTTACACGAAAGCACGCGGAGCGAGCGTTGGAATCGCTTGTGCGGCTTGGTGTCCGCCTGGAAGTATTCATTAACCATGGTGATGCTCGCAATTCACAGTGCATCGGCGAGGACGGGCCACACCATGAGGGAGATGTTTTGGGAAGTCCCGCCTATCACACAGATCTTCTTGCTGCGCACGGGGTGCGATATATCACCTCCTCGCGTTATGCGTTCGGCGATGCGGCACTTGACGGGCATGCACCCAGCCTGAAGCCGCCGCAGCTAGGCATATTCCGTCGATATCGAAGGCAGGAGGCTTCAAGTCCGGACCTTTTCAGTCCGGCGCGTTTGCGGGACGGCAGTTTTTTTTGGGCATTTTCCCGCTTGCGCGGGACTGGATTCAACGCGCCGAATCTTTCCTCCCTCGCGTACCAAGTGCATCGGGCCAACCTCAACGAACTCTATCAATCTGGCGGCGCGGTGATTCTTTATCAGCACCTGGGCGTGTTGGCGCGCATCGCGGGCAAGTGCATTCCGGCGAGCGTGGAAGCGGCCCGCGAGATGTGTCATCTCTGGGCCCCGCTGCGTATTTTGGCGCGCGAAGCGCAGGAGGGTCGGCTGTGGGTCGTAGGTTTGCAGCGACTGCTGCAATACGTAGATATGGTCAGACATGTAGCGGTCGACTGCAAGGGTGACGCGGAGTTCTCGCTCCGCATGGAACGCAAGGTGGACGATCCCCTGCGGTTGTTCGGCGGGCTGACGCTGTATTGTCATCCGGGCTCGATACCGAAAGTTCGGTACGGCAACGTGGAGCTGCCGATCCAGTTAAACGGACCGGACGAAACCGGCAAATACTCCGTCAGCGTACGCATACAGAGGTTGCCGGACATATGGTAAGCGTCGCGACGTTGGCGAGTGCAGGTTGGTCGTGGCCGCAAGAGGTGGTCGACTCGCTCGACGATTACGAACGAAAGTTCGTGGCCTTTGAGTTTCTGCCTCCGAGAACGCTTTCCTATTATTTGGAGCGTCTCGATTATCTCGGCTTCGGAGAAATGGACCGCGTGCTCGATGCTGGCTGCGGCATGGGTCAATGGTCGATTGCCCTCGCGCGGCGGAACGGGGAGGTGCAAGGCGTCGATCTCAGTCGGCGTCGGGTGGATCTGGCGCGCAGGCTTGCCGATAGCATGGGGGCCGGCAACTGCCACTTCCATTGCGCCAATCTGGAAAGACTCGGATACCCGGAGGCAAGCTTTGACGGCATTTTCTGCTATGGCGTGTTCATGTTCACGCAGATGCCGGTGGTGTTGTCGGAATTTCGCCGGCTCCTCAAGCCGGGGGGGCGTTTTTACATTAACGCCAATTCCTGGGGCTGGTATCTGCATCTGCTAAAAAACGTACCCTGGAACCGGCGCCCGGCGCTACGCATGATCCGCAATACCCTGCTCGGACGGAAGCAGAACATCGTCGTCACCGAGACCTGGCTGCGCCGGCAGCTCATGGCCGCGGGTTTGCAGCCGATTGCAATTGTGTCCGAAGGTAGCGCGAGCTTTCATGCGAGGCTACCTGCGGTGGCGCCGGCCCCCGGCTACCCCCCAACCTGTCTCGGCGTGCGGTTGATCCTTGAAGCGATCGGATTCAAGACCTAACGCGGATGGTGCAAAGACCGGAGGGGCGTAAAGCCGGGCGCCGAGAGGTCCGGCTGTGAGTGTTGAGGCACGCACGACCGTGAGCACTGCGATTTCGGTTTGTTTCGGTCGCCGGTGCTGGCTTTGATCTGGGCGCTTTTGATTACGAAATTCTTGATCACCGAGGCTTATCTTGCGCGCTGATCGACGTGCTTGGCGCGAGTCGCTCAGGCCAGCCAAGCGGGCGATCGAAGACGTGTGGTATCGAGGATGTGTCCTGCTACTGCAGCCAGCGAACTTGGTGGTTCAACTTCTAGTCCGCCGAAGGGTGCGGCCGCGCTCAGTTCTGCATGTGTCGGGAATGGTGCACGTGGCATGGCAAACGGCGCGCCTACTCCGCAAACACGGTTGGAGTGCCGATTACTTGGCCATGGGCCGTAGCCCGATCTGGGACAAGGCCGATTTTTGTCGCGTGCCGAAATCCGTGTGGTGGGATGCGTTCGACGAGTTCGTCTGGATTTGGCGCGTGGTGGCCCGCTACGAGATTCTACATCTCCACTTTATGACAACTGTGACACGAATCGGCTGGGAACTGCCATGGCTCAAGAGAATGGGACGCAAGGTGGTCGTACACTGGCGCGGTTGTGAGATTCGAGATCGCGCGAAGAACATGACGCTGCACCCGGAGATCAACCTTTGCCAAGAATGCGACTATAACCCGCGACCCTGCGAGTCGTCCCTAAACGAGCGACGGAGGGCGCTCGCAGCACAATACGGCGACTTCTTTCTGGTCACGACACCCGACTTGCTGGATTTCGCACCGGACGCGGTTCATCTGCCGTTCTTCAGCCCGGACGTCCAGCCACCGCCGGCGCGCAAAGGGCGTGAAGGGCGTCCGCTTCGAGTCGTCCATGTCACGGTTCACCCCGGCCTGGAAGGCACGGCGGAGATCAGGCGAACGGTGGAACGGTTGCAACGGAAGGGGCGGCAAATCGAATTCAAGGCGCTGAGCTGGGTGAAGCCGCAGGAGGTGCTGGACGCGTTTGCCGAAGCGGATCTTGCGATCGGCAAGATGCGCATGGGCTACTACGCGAACGCCCAGATCGAGAGCATGGCGATGGGGGTGCCGACTATCACTTATGTCCGGCCGCAGTGGATGACGCCGGAGCTGCGGGAGTCCGGCTTTATATTCTCAAGCCTCAACAATCTTGAAGAGACTTTGGAATACTATCTCGGCCATCTGGAGGAGCTGGAACGCAAACGTGCCATTGCGCGCACGTCAATATTGCGGCTACACAACAACGACGCCATCGCCGTGCGACTGGCCGCAATCTACGAAGCCTTAAAGGTAAACTCGGCCAGCGTTGGCGCGGCAACGAAAGCAACGCCATCAGTAATATGAGCACACAATTCAACGCGGAGGAGCTTAAGCGGCGCTACGAAGCCTTTGCAAAGTCGCTCGACTATCGGACGACAGCCTGTGACTACCAATTGCGCGAACTGGAAATTGACACCGCTGCAGCGGAAATGCGCAACGGAATGTCAATCCTCGATGTTGGATGTGGTCTGGGTTATGCGGTGTGTCAGTATGCGCACCGATTCAAACTCACGGCGCATGGCATCGATTATGCTGCTGCGATGATTGAAGGTGCGCAGCAGCTTATGCTGAAAAATTTTCCGCACTTGGCTTCGGACGTATGCTTTTTGCCAGCCTCAGTGCTTCAGTTGCCATATCGTAACGATTCATTCGATGTAGTCACGAGCCACCGATGTCTCATGGCGCTGCTCGACTGGGAACTGCAGAAAAAGGCGTTGCTGGAGATTCATCGCGTTCTCAAGCGCGGCGGGAAGCTAGTGCTCATGGAGGGTACGTTCGAGGGCTTAGCAAAACTGAATGAGACACGCCAATCATTCGGTCTGGAGCAGATCGCTCCGGATGGCCGCGATCGGTTGTTTACGCTGAAGTTCCATGAGCCGGAGCTGTTGGCATTTTGCGAACCACACTACACGTTGGAGAAAATTCAACGCTTCGGAATGTACTATTTTTTGACACGTGTCGTGCAGCCGCTGCTCGTCGCGCCGGAACCGCCCAGTTACGACCACAAGCTGAACGCGGTCGCGAGAGAAATCGCGCGCAAATTTCCCGATTTCGAAGGGATGGGCCATTTGGTGGCGTTCGTTTTTAGGAAGCGCGGTCACGCCAGATGATTTGCCTTACCTTCGATACTGATTGGCTGGCGGACGCGGATCTCGCGCGATTTCTCAACGAATTTCCGATTCCGGGGAAAGCAACCTTTTTCATGCACGACTTGCTGCCGAGCGCACATGACAGCCGGCATGAATTATGCCCGCATCCGTTTTTCGATGATCTTACCTGTTGGCAGACGGTACTTGCGGCATGTCGCGCGAAGCTGCCGGCCTCGCCGAAGGGTGTGCGTCCGCACTCCTGTGTCTTTTCGCACATGATCGGAGTGGGCCTTCACAATCTGGGTTACCGCTATGTATCCCAGGCGACAAATCTGTTCCAGTGTGGTCTCGGACCTCACCGCCACCCCTGGGGTCTTTGGGAGATGCCGATCTATTACATGGACAATATGGATTTTTGCTTTGGCAGAAATTGGCCCGCAGCCGCCCATCGGCCGTTCGCGGAGGACGTGATCTGCAACGCAATTTCGCGCCATGGTCTTTACGTGTTCGCCTTTCACCCGATCCACATCGTATTGAATACGCGAAGCTTCGAAGATTACGAATTGGTCAAGCCGAAGATTGTGCAGGAGCGCGTTTCTCCGTTCGAGCTTACCTTTCCCGGACGCGGCACTAGGACATTTTTTTCGGAGCTATGCTTGGCTATGCAGGCGGCAGGCCAGACATCATACTCTTGTTGGGATGCGCTTGAAATGCTTGGCTGCATCTGAGCATGCGGCACGTCTTACGTCTCGTGCTAGACTTGGTGACAGGCGTAGTCTGCTGCATCGGAGTCCTGCTCTGGCCTATTCGGAAGCTGCGGAAGTTCTTCTGCGGACGCGGCATCAGCCTGTGGGCAGGTACCCCGATTATCACGATGGCGAGCAATTGTCGGGCCGAACGGCTGCTCGGTGTGGACGCGCGTTCGCTGGTGTTCTCGACTTATTACATTACCGACGCATACGACTACAATCTTTCGCGGTATTGCGCGTATCCAGCGCTAGGCCGTTTTCTACCGCTGCTCGTATTTCTGTGGGCATGTGTGGTGGCGGATCGGCTGCATTTCTTCTGCGATCGGGGGATTTTGCCCTCGCGGGAGCGGCTAACCTTCGACTTTCGCGAATTGCGGGCTTATCGGGCGCTCGGCATCGACGTGTTTCTTTGGGCGTACGGCGCGGATGTGCGCAGCCGGGCGGTGGCACAGGCCATGGGCCATCCGAACGCCTGTACGGACTGCGATGCGCCGGGACGGTATTGCATCTGCGACCCGGACAAGACGGCCCGAAACATGCGTGAGCTGGCGCGGTTGTCGCGAGCCGTTTTTGCCGGAATGGGCGATATGTTCGGCTATACGCCGGGCAGCATCGACGATCTGTACTATTGGCCGGTCGATCTCGACGCCGACGGCGGGGAAAAATATCGGCCGGTGTTTCCGCAGCCCTCGCAAGGAAGGCCGCTGCGCATCGTTCATGCCGCCAATCATCGCATGTTCAAGGGTACGCGCTTTCTGGTGGAGGCGGTGGAGCGGCTGAAGTCGGAGGGGTGCCCGGTGGAGCTGGTATTGGTCGAGGGAAAGTCGAATGCGGAGGCGCTGGAGATCTACCGCTCGGCTGATGTGATTTTCGATCAATGCCTGATGGGGAACTTTGGTTACTTTGCGCTCGAAGGAATGGCGCTCGGCAAGCCCGTGATGTGCTTCGTGCGCCATCCCCGGCAGTACCTGCCGTTCCCGGAGGAGTGTCCCATCATCAAGACGCATATCGATACGTTGAAGGACGACATACGGCGATTGTCGGACGCACGCGAAGAACTCGCGACGGTTGGACGGCGAGGACGAGCCTACGTGGAAAAATACTTCTCGCTTCCCGCTTTCGCGCAGCGGCTGGGCGCGACCTACCGGCAGCTCGGCGTGCAGCTCTGAATCTACGTCCTGGAGCCCGATGGCCATGAGCAGGAAAACCATCGTCCTGACAGGCGGCACGGGCCTAATCGGATCAGCGCTCGTCGAACTTTTGGCTCCGGAGCACAACGTGCATTGCGTCTCGCGGCGGCCGCCGACGGCGCGCGGGGCGATCTGGCACGAGCACGATCTCGGCCGTCCCTGCGGCTTTGAGCGGCTGCCGCAGCGGGCCGACGCCGTGATCTATCTCGCGCAATCTGAATATTTTCGCGAATTTCCTGGACACAGCCTGGATATCTACGAGGTTAATACGGCCAACGTGCTGCGCATGCTCGAATATGCACGGCAGGCAAAGGTGCAAAGCTTCGTCTACGGATCCTCCGGTGGGGTGTACGGCACCGGCGATGCGAGAATGACCGAGGAAATTCAAATACCGGCGCTGAATGACATCGGCTTCTATCTCAGCACGAAGCTTTGCTCGGAGATTTTGGCGCAGAACTACGCCGCATTCTTCAATGTCGTGATCCTCCGCTATTTTTTCGTCTATGGCCGCGGACAACGGCAAAGCATGTTGATCCCGCGGCTTGTGCAGAGGGTGCGGACGGGGGAACCCATCGTACTGCATGGCCATGACGGCATCCGCATCAACCCAGTGCACGTCTCCGACGCCGCTGCGGCTACACAGCGCGCACTCGATGTCCGCGCCAGCATGGCGATCAACGTTGCGGGGCCGCAAGTTCTGAGCCTGCGGCAAATCGGCGAGATCGTCGGCAGGGCGCTCGGGCGGGAGCCGGTTTTTGCGATCGAATGTGAAAAGGTGCCGCGAGATTTGATCGGCGACACCGCGCGCATGCGCGAATATCTTGCGGCGCCAAAAATAGAGTTCGCTGATGGGCTTAAGACTCTGCTATGAGTGAGAACACCGCGCGCAGCTTTTTCGACAAGTGGCACGAAAACCCGCGCGCCTTTTATGAGGAAACGCTGCGCGAGGGATCGGATACACAAAACTGGATTCTCAACCGCAACGGTTTTGCCACGACTTCGGACCTACGCGCGTTTCTTGCCGGCAAGCGCCGCGTGCTTGACGCCGGCTGCGGGAACGGTCGGGTGACCGCGCTCTTGCGCCGCTACAGCGACCCAAGAATGACCGAAATCGTCGGTATTGATCTCGTGGCTGCGGATGTCGCTCAGGCGAATCTGGCAGCGGAGCGGAACGTTCGATTTGTGCAGAAGGATCTGTTGGGCGACCTCTCCGACCTCGGGACGTTCGACTTCATCTACTGTCAGGAGGTGCTGCATCATACCTCGGATCCGCGAAGGGCATTTGCGAATCTGTGCGAGCGGCTCGCGCCCGGCGGCGAGATTGCGATCTATGTCTACAAGCAAAAAGCGCCGGTGCGGGAATTCGTGGACGACTTCGTGCGGGAGCGGATCTCGCAGCTGCCGTACGAGGCGGCGATAGCGCATAGCCGCGCTATAACAGACTTCGGCAGGGCACTGGCGGAAGCCAAATGTGAAGTCACCGTCCCGGCGGTTCCGGTGCTTGGAATCGAGGCCGGTCGCTATGACGTACAACGGCTGATCTATCACTTCTTCATGAAGTGCTATTGGAACCCCGACATGTCTTACGACGAGAACGTCGCAGTCAATTACGACTGGTATCACCCGGAAGTCGCCACACGGCACACGCTGCCGGAAGTCAATGCGTGGTTCGCGGCTGCAGGTCTTGAGGTGGTGCATCAGCACACGGATTTCTATGGGATCACGGTGCGTGGTCGGAGGCCGATCGTTCCTCGGTGAGCTTGCGAGTCCTTCATGCACCGGCGATTGTCGGAGGTAACGCCGGCTGTTTGGCGCGGGCCGAGCGAGCGCTCGGGCTCGCAAGCTGGTGCCTGACGAATGAGCCGAACAACCGTCAGTATCCAGTCGACGAGCAAGTACGCGGACCGGCGGAAGGCCGCTTGCGCTATGAGCTTCAGCGGTGGCGGCTGTTGGGGCGCGCCCTGCGCGACTTCGATGTCATTCATTTCAACTTCGGGCGAACCTTTTTTCCAAATGCGCTCCAGGTCGACCTGCCCATCCTTAAAGCGGCGGGGAAGCGAATCTTTATGACCTATCAGGGCGATGATGCGCGGCAGGGAGACTACTGCCTTGCAAACTTTGAAATTACGCACGCGACTCGCGTGCCGCCGGGCTATTACTCGGCGAAGACGGACGCTGCGAAGCGCCGCAGCATCGCGCGTGTCGGGCGGTATGCCAACGGCATCTACGCGCTCAATCCCGATCTCCTGCATGTGTTACCGGAGCATGCGCAGTTTCTGCCCTATGCCAATGTCGATCTTGAGGCGTGGCGGCCGGTGCGCTGGGCGGAAAACCCGATACCCGTGGTCATTCACGCGCCGACGCACCGGTTGGTGAAAGGGACGGACCTCATTCTGCAAGCAGCGCAACAGCTCAAGCAGGAGGGCGAGAGATTTGAGCTCGTGTTGATTGAGGGACTCAGTCGCGGCGAGGCTCGACACGCCTATGAGCGGGCTGATCTTGCAGTCGACCAGTTGTTCGTCGGTTGGTACGGTGGATTTGCCGTGGAAATGATGGCGCTTGGCAAACCGGTGCTTTGTTACTTGCGCGAGGGTGATCTGAAATTTTTGCCGCCCGAACAGCGGGCAGACCTTCCTATCATTCCGGTCAGGCCGGAATCCATCGCGACAACTTTGAAAGAGTGGCTGCACGCGCCGCGTGCGCGGCTGCAGGAGATCGGTCGGCGGTCGCGTCTCTACGTCGAAAGATGGCACGATCCGCTCAAGATCGCGGCGCGGCTAAAGGCTGATTACGAGGCGACGAGCTGATGTGCGGGATCAGCGCGCTCATCGGTCCGCCGGACAAACTCTCGGCATCGTGGATTGTCAGCATGACGAGGCTGGTCTCCCATCGCGGACCGGACGGGGAAGGATATCTTGCACTCTGTGGGAGCGGACTCCAAGCGAGTCCGTTCAACGCCGACGAAGCGAGAATGCTCACGGCGTCGCGGGTTCTGCTCGGTCATCGGCGTTTGGCGATCGTCGATCTTTCGGAGCGGGGACGACAGCCGATGGCAAGCGCGGACGGAATGGTTTGGATCACGTACAACGGCGAGGTGTATAATTACGTTGAACTGCGCGCCGAACTTGAGGGGCTTGGCCACCGTTTTGTGTCGACTTCGGACACGGAAGTCATGCTTGCGGCCTATGCCCAATGGGGCGAGGATTGCCTTAGCCGTTTCAACGGCATGTTTGCGTTCATGCTGGTCGATTGTCGACGCCGCATCATGTTGGCGGTGCGCGACCGCTTTGGCGTCAAGCCACTTTACTGGTGGCAAGCCCCGAACGGCATGCTTGCGCTCGCGTCCGAGATCAAGCAGTTCACGGTCCTTCCCGGCTGGCGGGCGCGGCTGAACGGACGGCGCGCGCGCGACTTCCTGATCGCAGGTGCTTACAACCATACGGATGAAACTTTGTTTGAAGGCGTGCGTCAGCTCGGCGGCGGCGAGATGATGTGCGTTTCGCTCGATGAAGCCTCCGAGCCGCAAATTCGGCGCTGGTATGAGCTTCGGGCGCGACCATTTTCAGGAACATTTGACGATGCCAAGGCCGGCTTCCGGGAATTGTTCACCGATGCCGTCAGGTTGCGTCTGCGCGCGGATGTGGCGATCGGCTCTTGTTTGTCGGGCGGGCTTGATTCGTCAGCCATCGTTTGCGTGGCCGGGGCCTTGCGCCACTGCGTGGGCAGCGCCGCGCCTCAATTGGCGTTCTCGGCAGTGTCGGACTCACCGCGGTATGACGAGCGGCGTTATGCTCAGGCTGTAGCTCAGCGCGTGCCGATCGAACTGCATATGGTGACGCCGACGCTGCAGGGGCTGCTCAATGCGCTCGATGATCTTGTATGGACTCAGGATGAGCCGTTCGGATCATCGAGTATTTTTGCCCAATCGGAGGTTTTTCGTTTGGCTGCGGCGCATCGCGTGAAAGTGATGCTGGACGGGCAGGGTGCGGACGAGGCGCTCGGCGGGTATCCGCTGTTTCGCGGCGCCGCGCTTGCGGAGCTGGTAATGAAGCTCCGGATCCTATGCCTGATTAGGGAGCTGCGCGTTGCTCCGGCCGGAACATTCCGGCTGGTCGCAGGGGCGCTGGCGTCCTCGGCGGTCATGGAAAAAATGCGACGCAACGCGACATGGCGGTCGACGCTGTGGTTTGACCACTCCGTTATCGGCCTTGCAAAGAATGAGCCATATTCGGCCGGGGCTAAGGAGGCGCGCCGCGATTTTCAATCGCTGTCGCGGGATCAATTGCTGGCGAGCAGCCTGCCCGCCCTGTTGCACTGGGAGGATCGCAGCTCGATGGCGCATTCGGTCGAGGCGCGTGTTCCTTTCCTCGATTACCGCCTGGTCGAATTTGTGCTCGGCCTGCCCACGTGCGCCAAGTTCCAGAACGGCCTCGCAAAACGCGTGTTGCGTGAAGCGTTGAGCGACGTGCTGCCGGAAGCGGTGCTGCGCCGCACCGACAAGCTGGGTTTCCAGCTTGCCGAAGATGAATGGGCGCGCCAGCATCCCGAGCCGATGCGGCGAGCGCTTTCGGACAGCATTGAAGCCAGCGACGGCATCATTCGCCCGGCCATATTGACCGTTTTCGATCAATTCGTGGCCGGAGTCCGACCCTATTCGTTTCTATTCTGGCGCGTTATCTCCTTCGGAAGCTGGATGCGGCGCTTTCAGTTGGCTGTGGCGTGACGGATTTCGTGGAAGGACCTCCCTATTTTGATGCCGCGCGGGCGGGCGGTTATGCATGGCAGGATGGCACGCCTTGGCTGCTTTGCCGCGACGGCGAGGCGAGGCCCGCGCTCGCTGATCCGCATCTGATGAAAAGTTGGGCGGAAAAGCAACGCAGGTTCATCCGTTGGACCCGCGACGCGGCGATGTTCAACACGGCGGAAGTTGCACAGAACTACGCCCTTTACGATAGCTGGTTTCGCGCCGATCCAAGGCGGCAGCTCAAAGGGCGCGTGCTTGACATCGGTGGGGGCTGGGGTCTGTTTCGCGAATGGTGGAACGCGGATGAGGACGGATGTTTTGTCGTGCATGATCCGGGAGTGGAGCGATTTGCCGTGCCGCCTCCGGAAACACTGCGGCTTCAATTCGCCGTCGGCTTGGCCCGACCGGCCTGGTTTGTCGAAGGATTTGGCGAGGATTTGCCGTATCGGAACAGCAGCTACGATACGGTGGCAGTGATTTCGGCGCTCGACCATTGTGCGCTACCCAGCCGCGTGTTGGTAGAAGCTGCACGCGTACTTCGACCGGGCGGACGACTATTTATCGTTCAAGGAATCGACGCCGAGGAGGGCGAGAAGGTTCCCGGTCGCAGGTTTGCCGCCCGCCTCCTTCGGGTCGTTTCAAGTCCGCAACGGCTTCACCGCGTCCTCCGTCAGCGCCTGTTCCATCGCGGCGACCCCCATCTCCATCATTTCACGCTCGGAAAACTGCTCGAGCTGGTGACGGATGCCGGGTTTGTGGAAGCGAACGCAAGCGTGATCAGCCCTCAGTTCGGGGTTGCGGTTGTCGAGGCGCGAAACCGCTAGACATGGCGCGTATCATCGTCACGGTCGTTGGGGCGAGGCCGCAGTTCATCAAGGCCGCTGCGGTCTCAAGAGCGCTGCAAAAGGCCAACGGCTTGCGCGAAGTGCTGGTGCATACGGGGCAGCATTTCGACCACGGGATGTCGCAGCGCTTCTTCGACGAGCTCTCCATTCCGCTGCCCCGCCACAATCTCGAAATCGGCTCGGGGACGCACGGCGCGCAAACAGGTCGCATGCTGGAGGCGCTGGAGCGAGTCATGCTGCAAGAGCGGCCGGATTGGGTGCTGGTCTATGGCGATACCAATTCGACGCTCGCGGGTGCGCTGGCGGCGGCAAAACTTGGGATCCCGGTGGCGCATGTGGAGGCGGGCCTGCGCTCGTTTAACCGCGCCATGCCGGAGGAAATCAACAGGGTGGCAACCGACCATCTGGCCTCCTTGCTATTTGCACCTACGGACGCGGCAGTGGCCAATCTCGCCCGGGAGGGCATCGCCGGAACAGGCGTCGTGCGCACCGGCGACGTTATGTACGATGCCATGCTGCACCACGCGCGCAATCTTGATGACAACTTGCTATCGCGCTGGAGTGTCGAACGAAAAGCGTATGCTTTGGCCAGCGTGCATCGCGCCGAGAACACGGATGATTGCAAGCGGCTTGCGGCAATATTTGGAGGGCTTGCGAAACTGGCTGCACACATGCCCGTCGTGCTTCCGCTGCATCCACGGACGAGACTTGCGCTCAAGGATTGGGGCATTGGAGCGGCGCCGACTTTACGGCTAATAGAGCCGGTTGGGTTTCTTGACATGCTGCTGCTGGAACGCCACGCGCGCCTGATCGTCACCGACTCCGGCGGCGTGCAGAAGGAGGCGTACTTTCATCGTGTGCCCTGCGCGACGCTGCGCAACGAGACCGAGTGGGTCGAACTGGTCGAGAGCGGGTGGAACGTGCTGGTTCCGCCGACGTCGAGCGAATCGGTTGCAGCGGGCCTCGAGGCGACGTTGGCGCGTCCTTTGCCGGAATGGCGGCCGATTTACGGCGACGGACATGCGGCGGACGCGATCGTCAAGACGCTTGCCGCGCGCTGAGCAATGCGGATCCTATTGCTGGCGCACGATTTTCCGCCCCTCAATTCCAGCGCGGCGCGACGGCCGTATAGCTGGGCGGTTGCGTGGGCGGCGCGCGGTCATGACGTGCATGTGGTAACAACGGTCAAGTATCGTTTCGACGGGCATGCAGGCCTCGATCTGCCGCGAACCGGATTTGCACTCACGGAGGTCGCCTACCTGCCGCAGCGCTATAGGCTCGTGGCAAATTCGGATCCCAGTCCGAGGCTGTCGCGTGGTCTGGATTTCGTCCGCCGGGCCACTCGGCGCCTGCGCCTCGGGCTCGGTCTGATGACGCAGACGCCGATGCTGGCGCGCGCCGCGCTCCTGCACAGGTGCCTCGAGGAGCATCGGCGAAGCCCGTTCGATGTTATCGTCAGCACCTCTGGTCCCGAGGTGTGCACTTTTGTTGCGCATGCATTCGCCAAGCGTACGGGCGTGCCCTGGGTCGCCGACTACCGGGACCTCTGGTTCGAGGAGTTCGCGGTGCAGCGCTATGCCTTCACAACCTGGCTCACCGGAAAGCTCAATACCCACATGCTGCGGCGCGCCGCCGCGGTTGTTACCGTGTCGAAGGGGCTTGCAGGTTACCTGCAGACCATCGTGCGTTGTCCGGTCTGGGTCTGCTACAATGGATTTCTCGAGAATCCGGCCGCAGCCGCGGCGCCGCCCTGGAATGACGGGCGTCTCCACATCGTCTATACAGGCCATTTTTATCCGGAAAAACGCGACCCGCGGTCTTTATTCACCGGCATGGCTGCGTTTTTCGCAGAACAACCGGGGGCGCGGGACCGACTGCGTCTTGACATCTATGGCCCGCGCGAAGACTGGGTAGACCTACAGATCCGTGAATTCGGTCTCACCGATATCGTGATCCAGCATGGAATGGTCAGCCATGAGGAAAGTCTGCGTGCACAGGGTTGCGCGGACGCGCTTTTGTTCGTTGACTGGATGGATCCCGCAGCGAAAGGCGTGTTGACAGGCAAATTGTTCGAGTATCTTTCTAGCGGGCGACCCATCATCAATGTGTCCGCTAACGCTAATAGCGAGGCGTCGCAGGTTATTCGCGATGCGAGCGCAGGCGAGCCGCTCACCGACGTTGGGGCCATCTGCGGCGCCCTAGAGTCGCTGATCAGAGGCGAGCTGCGTGCGACGGTGAACCAGGCTGCTGTGGCCCGTTTTTCGCGCCGCGTGCAGGCAGAGGAGTTGCTGGAACACATCGAGGGGCTGGCGCGCGCTAAGGCCTAGTCGCGATTTGCGAGAGAGCGGGCCACCGGTGGTCGTCGGGTAATGGATTTGGTTCCAATTGTCCGAAATTGGCTGCTCGCCTTTTTGTTGCCGCGCCCATTCGTCGGCGTGGCCGGTCTGCCGCGCTACATCCGAAACTGGAGGGAGTGGTCGCGCAAGGGCGGTCCGCCGCTGAAGTTTGCGGACTCTTATCCGTGTCTGGACGACTGGACTTCGACAACACCATTTGATCCCCACTACTTCTATCAAGGCGCGTGGCTTGCGCGCCGCATCGCCAAAATGCGGCCAGCGAAGCACGTCGATGTGGGCTCGAGTGTTCTGGCGCTTTCCGTGATAAGCGCGACGACAGAGACGGTGTTCATCGATCGGAGACCGCTACCGGTGGAGCTGCCGGGGCTGCGCTGCGAGGAGGGCGATATTCTGGCCCTCCCCTTCCCAGAACGCAGCGTCGAGTCACTCTCCTGCCTGCATGTCATAGAGCACATTGGGCTCGGCCGCTACGGCGATCCGCTCGATCCGTCCGGCGCCGTGCGCGCGGCGCAGGAGCTGACGCGAGTGCTGGCGGCCGGCGGCCGGCTCTATCTCTCGACGCCGGTCGGGCGGGAGCGCGTCTGTTTCAATGCGCACCGCGTATTTGCGCCGGAAACCGTGCTTGCGATGTTTTCTTCCCTGTCGCTTGAAAGCTTCGGTTGGGTTGACGATCGCGGGGCGCTGCATATGGCGGCGCGGCCGGGTGACGCGGAAGGCGCCGATTACGGCTGCGGTCTGTTCGAGTTCGTGAGGCGGAATTGAGCGGGTGCAGACGTTAAGACGCATCTTGCGACGGAATCCGCGGCTTGCGCTTGCGGTTCACAATCTGCGGCAGGCATTTGCCGCCGAGCGCCATCGAATGATGATGACGCCTCACGGATTCAAAATCGCCGGAAACCTCCTGATGCAAGCCGGAACGTTCGAACCGGAAGAGACGGAGTTGATTATCAAGCTCTTGCCGGAGCATGATCGTTTTATCGATTGCGGGGCCAACATCGGATTCTACAGTTGTCTTGCCCGGCGCTATGGCAAGCCAGTACTGGCGATCGAGCCGCTGGCGGCAAATCTTAAGTTGCTCCTTGCCAATCTCGACGCCAACGGCTGGAGCGACTCCGAGGTAGTCAACGCCGGCCTTGCAGGTAAGAGCGGCATTGGCAAAATATTCGGGACAGATACCGGTGCGTCCGTGGTCCGCGGCTGGGGTGGGATGCCGCCAGACACATTGCTCCGCGAACGCATCGTGCTGACAACGCTCGACACCCTCGTGGCGGATCGGTTCTCGGGGGAGCGGTTGCTGATCAAGGTCGACGTGGAAGGCGGCGAATTCGAGTTGCTGGAGGGGGCATCGCGGACGCTCGCCCGCACACCCGCGCCCACCTGGATCATTGAGATTTGTCTTTCGGAGAATTTTCCAGGGGGCAGAAACCGTCGCTTTGCCGAGACTTTCGAACTTCTGTTCAGCAAAGGGTATCATGCATTTGCCGCAAGGCCCGAGCTACGTCCCGTGTCGCGAGAGCAGGTTCTGCAATGGGCGAGGGAGGGCCACGCTGTACCGGGCGGCCATAACTACCTGTTCCGACGAACGGCAAGCGCATGAGCAGAATTGAGACTGCCCATGCCGATGCCGGTTCCCGCCCCGGCGACCAGCCGAACGTTGCCGCCCGGCTCAAGATCCTGTGCGTCTTTGGGGAAAATTCGTACGGCGACCCTGCCCGCGGCAAGACACATGAGTACACGAATTTCCTCCCGGCGCTGCGTGCCGCGGGACACGATGTGCGGCTGTTTGACTCCTTTGCCAGAACGGAAGGCGACGATTTTGCCACTCTAAATGCGAGACTATTGTGCGAAGCGGTCGCGTTTCGGCCCGATGTGATCTTCTTTGTGCTGATGGGCTATGAGGTTTGGACCGAGACGCTCGACCTCATTCGATCGCAGAGCCCAGTGCTGACCATCAATTGGGGCACCGATGATTCCTGGAAATTCGATCAGGTGTCCAGGTTCTTGGCGCCGCATCTCGATTTTCATGTGACTACGCACAAAGCCGCCTTGCGTCGCGCCGAGGCGCTGGGCCTGAAAAACGTGCTGCGATCACAGTGGGCCACATCGGAGAGCAGGCTTGCGACGCCGTTGCCAAGCGCAGCGTGCCAATACGATGTGAGTTTCGTGGGACAGTTGCACGGAAATCGTCGCAACTGGATCGAAGGGTTGCGGGGCCGCGGCATTTCGGTTGCGACTTTCGGCTACGGGAGCGAAGGAGGCGCCATCAGCGCTGAAGAAGTCTTCCGCATCTACCGCAGCTCGCGCATCTCGCTCAATTTCGCCGACGCCGGTGAAAGGCTGCTCGGCCGCAGCCAGCGCTATCGCCAGATCAAGGCGCGAGTCTTCGAGGTGACCGGGGCGGGCGGCTTTCTTCTGACGCAGCCGGCGGACGATTTGCTGGATTACTTCCGCATCGGCGACGAGATCGATACTTTCAGCAATCTCGACGAACTTGCCCGCAAGATCGAATACTATCTCAGCCGATTCGAGGCACGTGACCGGGTTGCAGAAGCCGGACATCTTCGAACGCGCCGTGAGCATACGTATCAAAGGCGCTTCAACGATTTGCTAAGCCAAGTGTTTCGCCGCGTGCCGAAACATCGTAGAGATATTTCTTGGAAGCTTACGACTGAGATGTTGGCGCCGTACGTTGCCAAGCACCGCAGCAACGCAGTCATCCGGCCGCTGCGCACGGTTTTGGAACGCCCGGCTCAGACGGTCTTTGGCAAAGAGCGCGGATCGCGCGCCGCGCGCCGGCTTCTGTTCGAAGTGTCGCGCCGGCTGCTTGGCGAGCGCACTTTCAGCGCCACAGGTCTGCCGGGACGCCTCTTCTACAGGGAAAGCTGAGCCAATGGGACCGCGTGCAGAGCCGGTCGTCTCTGTCATCATGTCGATGCGCAATGCTGCGGCAACGATCGGGCAGGCGGTTCGGTCGCTGCAATGGCAGACACTCTCGGAGTGGGAGCTTATCCTGATCGACGACGGTTCGAGCGATGCATGCGCGGAGATTGTCGCTCTAATGAACGATGCGCGCATTCGGATACGGGCGGACGGACAGCGACGGGGGCTCGCAGCGCGCCTCAACGAGGCCGTAGATCTTGCGCGTGGCAATTTTATTGCACGGATGGATGCCGACGACGTGTGCTATCCGGAGCGCTTGGCAAAGCAGGTCATGTTCCTGAAAACCAACCCGGGCATCGACCTGATCGGTTGCGGCGCCGCGGTTTTCACGGGCAACGGCAAGCTTGTCGGACTGTTGCCGGCGCCAAAGAGCCACCAGGAGATTGTTGCGGATCCACCCCGCGGCTTTCCGCTACCGCATCCGACTTGGTGCGGACGAGCGGAATGGTTTCGTCGGCATCGGTACGACGGGTCTTTGGCCCGGGCGCAGGACCAAGACTTGCTGCTGCGCTGTCATTCACAAAGTACTTTTGCCGCATTGCCGGAAGTGCTGCTCGGCTATCGCCAACGGCGACTCGAACTGCGAAAGATGCTCAAGGGCAGGTCGGTGTATGTGCGCGCGCTGTGGAAGCACGGACGCCCCCAGTGGCCGCTTACCACCGTACTTGGCGGAATCTCTGCGCAGGTTGGAAAAGGCTTGGTTGATGTGGCAATGCTTGCCTTTGGGTTCGGACAATTTGCCCAGCGGCTGCGGCTTGATCCGGCCTCTGAAAATGCAAGAGCCCGTTGGGCTCAAATTTGGAAGGCACTGCAGGCTGCGGGCGACGCTCCCGTTTCCGTCCGCTGATCAGAACACAGCAACCGGAAGCGTAAGCTCGAAAGATGTGCGGGATCGCAGGGCTTCTTGACCCGGCACTGGCCGGCCGACGGGAGCGGCTCAGCCAAATCGGGCGTGCCATGGCGAGCGCCGTGATCCATCGCGGGCCCGATGGCGAAGGCGTTTGGACGGACGAGTCCGTGGGGCTGGTGTTCGCGCAGCGGCGGCTGGCCGTGATCGATCTGTCGCCGGCGGGCGATCAGCCGATGATTTCCGCCGACGGACGCTGGGTCATCAACTTCAATGGCGAGATCTACAACACCGCGGAAATGACGCGCGCCGCGGAATTACAGGGGTGCCGGTGGCGCGGTCATTCGGACACCGAGGTCATTCTGGAGTCGTTTGCGCGACGCGGGATTGAGCGCACGCTGGCGGACGTTAACGGTATGTTCGCGATCGCGCTGTGGGATCGCGTGGAACGCACGCTTTATCTGATGCGCGATCACATGGGGATCAAGCCTCTGTTCGTGTTGAACGAAGGCGGCAGGATCGCGTTTGCGTCCGAGCTGAAATGCTTCGCCAAACTTGAGCGTTGGTCGCCCGCGGTCGACCAGGCGTCGCTGACATGTTACTTCCGTTTTGGCTGCGTGCCGGCGCCGTTCAGCATCTATTGCGGCGTAGGCAAGTTGATGCCGGGCGAGCTCATGATTGTGGCGCAGGGCAGGGCGCCCGAGCGGCGGCGGTTCTGGTCGGTCGCGGAGGTGGCGCGCGCGGGCACGGGCGAGCTGCTGAAAATGTCCGATGCGGAGGCGGTCGAGGCGTTCGATCATCTGTTGCGGGATGCAGTGAGCCGTCAAATGATCAGCGATGTGCCGCTCGGCGTGTTTTTGTCGGGAGGCATCGACTCATCGACGGTGTCGGCGCTCATGGTACAAGCCAACCGCGGCGTGGTGCGCACGTTTTCGGTGGGATCGCCCGACCTCAATTTCGACGAATCGCGCTACGCGGCGCCTATCGCCCGCCATCTCGGAACGACGCATACGGAAATGACCGTCTCCGCCAACGATGCACTCAATGCGATTCCGGCATTGCCCGAGATGTATGACGAGCCGTTTGCGGATTCGTCGCAAATTCCAACTTATCTCATCTCCAAGCTGACGCGACGGCACGTGACGGTTGCCCTCTCCGGTGACGGCGGCGACGAAATTCTCGGCGGCTACAATCGGCACATATTTGTGGAGCAATACTGGAAGTACCTCGTGCACATCCCGACCCAACTCCGCGCCGGCGCCGCAACGCTGCTTCGGCGGGTGCCGAAGCGGGCGTGCGGGTTGTTGCAGCTTCTGATGCCGATCCGACACCCGCCGGCGCTGTTTTGCGAAAAGTTGCAAAAACTCATCTATGTTATTCCGGTCGATTCCCGCGAGCTGTACACGAGATTGGTCAGCCTATGCTTTGACCCTTCGCAGTTGACCGGCACAGCTGAGCACCAATTCGACCTTGCCGCGGACGCGGAAGGGTGTCTGGGCAGCCAACTGGCGGCAACGCAGCTGCGTGACATGATGCTGTACTTGCCAGACGATATTCTGCAGAAGGTGGATCGAGCCTCGATGGCAGTGTCGCTGGAAGTGCGACCCCCCTTGCTCGACCGCCGCATCGTGGAATGGACGTGGCGGCTTCCGAACCGGTTCAAGATCCGAAACGGGGAATCGAAATGGCTGCTGCGGCGCGTGCTGGAGCGCTATGTGCCACGCAGGCTCTTTGAGCGTCCAAAAATGGGGTTCTCCATACCGCTGACCGAGTGGCTGGTAGGTCCGTTACGGAAGTGGTCGGAGGATTTGCTGGATCCGGCAACCTTTGGCGGGGGGCTGGTCGATGTGGATGCCGCGCGTCGCTTACATCAGGAATTTCTCAACGGACGCGGGGTGTCTGCGCACATCGTCTGGACGCTGTTGATGTTCGAGGCCTGGCGGCGCCGCTGGGTCGCCTGAACAGGCGACCCCAACGCGGATCCGCGCTGCTGCTAAGCATAATTTGAGGGCTGCGAATGACCGAGAAAATCGCACTCATCACCGGAACAACCGGCCAGGACGGTGCCTATCTGGCGGAGCTGCTTCTCGGCAAGGGTTACATTGTCCACGGCCTTAAACGCCGCTCCTCCTCGCTAAACACGGCGCGCGTCGATCATCTGTACGTGGATCCGCACGAAGAGCATGTGCGGTTTTTTCTCCACTACGGCGACATGACAGATTCCACGAACCTGATCAGACTTATTCAGGAGTGTCAGCCGACCGAGATCTACAATCTCGCCGCCCAGAGCCACGTGCAGGTGAGCTTCGAGACCCCGGAATATACCGCCAATGTCGACGACCTCGGCGCGCTACGGCTGCTCGAGGCGATACGCATTCTCAACCTCGGCAAGCGGGTTCGCTTCTACCAAGCCTCGACCTCCGAGCTGTTCGGGAACGTCGCGGAAACCCCGCAGCGCGAGACGACGCCGTTCATGCCACGCAGTCCGTATGGTGCGGCGAAACTTTATGCACATTGGATTACGGTGAACTACCGCGAGGCGTATGGATTTCATGCTTCCAACGGCATTTTGTTCAATCATGAAAGCCCAATCCGCGGCGAGACATTTGTCACGCGCAAGATCAGCCGCGCCGTGGCGGCGATCCACACCGGGTTGCAAGAGAAACTCTACATCGGCAATTTGGATGCCATTCGCGACTGGGGGCACGCACGCGACTATGTGGTCGGCATGTGGCTGATGCTGCAACAGCCGGAACCGGATGACTACGTGCTAGCCACAGGCGAGGGGCATCGGGTGCGGGAGTTTGTAGAGAAAGCGTTCGCCGTCATTGGACGGCGAATTGTATGGAAGGGGCATGGCGCGAACGAAAGAGGGCACGATGCGGCGAGCGGTGCGGTGCTGGTGGAGGTCGACAGGCGCTACTTTCGGCCGACCGAAGTTGATGTTCTGATTGGCGATGCAAGCAAAGCGCGGGCCAAGCTCGGCTGGAAGCACCAGGTAAGCTTCGATCAATTGGTCGTCGAAATGGTGGAAAGCGATATCCGGCAACTTGAGCGCGGCCGATGACAGTACCGTTCAATCTGACAGGCAAAAAAGTTTGGGTGGCCGGCCATCGCGGTATGGTCGGCAGCGCCCTCATGCGCCGGCTGAAAGCAGAAAATTGCGAGTTGCTGACAGTCAATCGGGAGGTCGTGGATCTGCGGCGGCAGGCCGATGTCGAGCGTTGGATGCAAGCCAACAGGCCGGATGCGGTGTTCGTCGCGGCGGCAACAGTGGGCGGCATCCTTGCAAATGATACGCGGGCAGCAGAATTTCTTTACGACAATGTGGCAATCGAAACCAACATTATCGAAGCTGCGCGGCAGATTGGCGTGGCAAAGCTCTTGTTTCTGGGCTCGTCATGCATCTACCCGCGGCTCGCGCCGCAGCCGATGCGGGAAGATGCGCTGCTCACAGGACCACTTGAACCGACAAACCAATGGTACGCCGTGGCGAAAATCGCGGGCATCATGCTGTGTCGCGCTTATCGGCGGCAATACGGATTCGATTTTATCTCGGCGATGCCGACGAATCTCTATGGCCCGATGGACAATTTCGACCTGCAATCTAGTCACGTAATACCGGCGCTGATCGCAAAGGCGCACGCAGCAAAGCAGAGCGGTGGTGAAATTTTGGTTTGGGGCACGGGGAAGCCGAAACGCGAGTTCCTTTATGTCGACGATCTTGCGGACGCTCTGGTATTTCTCATGCGCAACTATTCGGAAGAGCAGCACATCAATGTCGGGGTGGGCAGCGATCTGACCATTTCGGAATTGGCACAACTGGTCGCCCGCGTGGTCGGGGCGGAGATCCGATTACGGTTCGACCCGTCCAAGCCGGACGGCGCGCCGCAAAAATTGCTTGATTCAAGCAAGCTGTTCGCGCTCGGCTGGCGCCCGACGACTTCACTGGAGGAGGGGCTGCGCATGACCTATGCATGGTACGTTGAACACTCGGCGGGTCGGAGCGCCGCATAGGATCGGTCGAATTCGCATTACAAGGGTTCCTGTTTGGGCGGGGCAGGTGAAGTGAGCCACGGGCGCAGGATTGCGGTAGTCGGGCTCGGCTATGTCGGGCTGCCGGTGGCGGTGGCGTTCGCGCGCTCCGGCGCGCCGGTGATCGGCTTCGACATCGACCGGCGGCGGATTGACGAATTGCGCGCCGGATACGACCGCACGCGCGAGGTCGCCAAGGCCGATCTCCTGAACGCGAGGCTCGCGCTGTACAGCGAGCCGGAGAAGCTCAAATCCGCGGATTTCTTCATCGTCACCGTGCCGACTCCGATCGATGCGGCGCGGCGGCCCGATCTCGGCGCGCTGCTTTCCGCCTCAAAGACGGTGGGCGCGGCCCTCGGACCCGGTGCGATCGTGGTCTACGAATCGACGGTGTTTCCGGGCGCGATCGAGGAGGAGTGCGTGCCGGTGCTGGAGGAGGCGTCGGGCCTGCGCGCCGCCCGCGATTTCGCTGTCGGATACTCGCCGGAACGGATCAATCCCGGCGACAAGGAGCATCGCTTCGAGACCATCACCAAGGTTGTGGCGGCGCAGGACGCGCTTACGCTCGACATCATCGCGCAGGTCTATGGCTCGGTCGTGAAGGCGGGGATCCATCGCGCGCCGTCGATCAAGGTGGCGGAGGCGGCAAAGGTGATCGAAAACACCCAGCGCGATCTCAATATCGCCCTGATGAACGAACTCTCCGCCATATTTCAGGAGCTCGGCATCGATACCGGCGACGTGCTCGCGGCGGCCGCCACCAAGTGGAACTTTCTCAACTATCAGCCAGGGCTCGTGGGCGGACACTGCATCGGCGTCGATCCCTACTACCTGACGTACAGAGCGGAGAAGGCGGGATATCATCCGGAGGTGATTCTCGCCGGCCGGCGCATCAACGACAGCGTCGGGCAGCGCGTGGCGCGCGAGTGCATTCGCCATCTGTTGCGGCGGAACGGCGGGGGGCCGGCGACGGTCACCATCCTGGGCCTGACGTTCAAGGAGAATGTCCCCGATATTCGGAACTCCAAAGTGTACGACATCATCCGGGAGCTGCGCGCCTACGGCGTTACGGTGCAGGTCACCGATCCGCTCGCGATCGGCGCAGAGGCCGAGCAGGAGTACGGGATCGCCATTACGCCGCTTGCCGCGCTGCAGCCGGCCGATGCGGTGATCTTTGCCGTTGCCCACGACGAATACGTGGCCGGCGGCTGGCCGCTGGTCACGCGGTTGCTGAAGGATGGGCGGGGTATTGTGCTCGACGTCAAACGCAAGCTCGATCGCGCGCAGCAACCCAAGGACGTGGAGTTATGGCGGCTGTGATGGTAGGCAGCGCGATAAGGCGCGATCTCTTGGTCCTTTTGGTTCCATGACTGCATCGTTTGTGTCGCCGAGACCGTTGGACCCTGCCGCCCCTCAGGCAAGCGCGATTGCGGGACGGCCGCGCGTCGTCTTCCTCGTGACCGAGGATTGGTATTTCGTGTCGCATCGGTTGCCCATGGCGCGGGCGGCGCGCGAGGCGGGATTCGACGTGCACGTCGCCACGCACGTGGACCGCCATGCGGCGGCGATCGAGAGCGAAGGATTCAAACTGCACGCCCTGCCTTGGCGGCGGGGAAGCCTCGACCCGCGTGATCTCGTGCCGCTCCTGCGCGCGATCCGCAGGCTCTACCGCGATCTCGCGCCGGATATTGCCCATCAGGTGTCAGTGGAAGCCTGCGCCGTCGGATCGCTGGCGGCGATCGGACTTCCCGTGGCGTGTGTGAACGCCATCACCGGGCTTGGCACCGCCTTCTACGGCAGCGACGGCCGCGGGCTGGGCTGGCCCATAAAGGCGATATTGCGGGCATTGTTGCGGCGGCCGTCATCGACCGTGCTGGTGCAGAATCCCGACGATCACGCGGTGATGCTGGGCCTCGGCATCAAGCCGGAGCGCATCGCGCTCATTCCGGGCTCCGGGGTCGACACCGAGGCGATGAAGCCTTTGCCGGAGCCCGCGGGCGCAATCAGCATCGCGTTTGTCGGCAGACTTTTGGGTTCGAAAGGCATTCGGGTGCTGCTCGAGGCGCACGAGCTGCTCAACCGGCGCGGCCGCAACATTCGGCTGCTGATCGCGGGTACGCCGGATCCTGCAAACCGAGATTCCGTTTCCGCAGGGCAGGTGGCGCATTGGGCGCAGCGATCCAATGTGCTCTATCTCGGGCACGTGGATGACATTCGTAGCTTGTGGGCGGCGGCGCATATCGGGGTGCTGCCCTCGCGCGTGGGCGAGGGCTTGCCGCTCAGCATGATCGAAGCGGCGGCGTGCGGCCGGCCGCTGATCGCAACCGACCTGCCGGGCTGCCGCGAGATCGTGCGACACGGCTTGAACGGACTGCTGGTGCCGCGCGACGACGCGCGGGCGCTGGCCGACGCCATCGATCGGCTCGCCGGCGATGCCGAGCTGCGTCGCCGGTTCGGCCGCGCCGGCCGCGAGCTCGTGGAACGAGAATTTTCGAGCGCGCGCGTGGGCCGCGATGTTGTTCGCCTCTATCGCACCATTCTGCAGGATCGCGAAACACTGCGGGCACGCGGCATGCCCTTCCTGAGAGAGGGGTGACAGTTCATTCCGGGCACATGGGTTACACAATCGGGCTTTTTGCGGGAGAGCAAGAATG
>FWPU01002693.1_pt1 | contig 47708 bp, 63 predicted proteins | sample 2228361 | NCBI WGS metagenome assembly FWPU01 (sample SAMEA103939777, study PRJEB20133) | metagenome
TAAAATCACTTTAATTATCGGCAAAATCAATCCTATCTTTAAATTTTATAATGCCACTTTTTCAATTCGAAAACAAGCCATCTCCGCCGACGCCCTCTCGATCCTTGGTTTGTTTATAAAGCATTCCCAATTAATCTTTTAAAATCCTTATTATTTTTGAAAAGTAAAGGCGGGCAAGAAATAAAAATCTATTGACTTTTACCTCTTTTTTATAGAATATTTTGCCTACTAACTGTGCATTATGAGGAGGATTCCAATGCCCAAAATAAATATTGGCGACATTGATCTTAACTACCAAGAACAAGGTCTGGGAGAACCCTTAATTTTAATTCATGGCTTAAATAGCGATATATCTGGTTGGATCCTGGTTATGCCCGAATTGGCTAAATTTTATCGCACTATTGCTCTTGATGTCCGCGGACATGGCGAATCAGGAAAGCCTGATATTCCTTACTCTATAAAAATGTTCTCCGATGACTTATATAAATTCTGCCAAAATTTACAAATTCCCCATGCCCACATTTTAGGATTATCCATGGGCGGAGCTATCGCGCAACAATTTGCTTTGCAGCACCCTCAAATGATTCATTCTCTTATTCTGGTCTCTACTTTCAGCTATATTGATGAACACTTAAAAGAGGCCTTCTTGAAGTTAAGGCGGAGCTTGGACATTGGCAGCTACCCAGCTTTCTTTGATGAAGTAGTCAAATTGGCTTTCACCCCTAAATATATTCAAGAAAATCAGGAGTCCATTGCCAGTTTGAAAGAAAAGAGAATAAGGATAAATTCCCCCGTGGCTATAGCGCGGGCCACAGAGGCTTGTTTAAATTTTAATTTAAGAGATGATATCTCCAAAATTGATTTGCCCACTTTGATCATTTCAGGAAGAGAAGATATTTTTACCCCCTTGCTCTTAGCGGAGCAAATTCATAAATCTATTAAAGGATCACAGTGGAAAATCATTGAAAATGTAGGGCACAATTTATATATCGAGAAGCCTAAAGAAATGGTGGAAGCAGTTTTGAGGTTCTTGGGGAAGAAGTTAATTTAAATTCCCATTAGGATCAAGTTTCAATACCCAAAAATCCGTGTCGCCAACATCGGTAGTTATTTTCCCAGCTACTATATAGCCATCATCTGCAGTCTGTTGAATTGAGCGAGCACTGTCATTACCCGAGCCGCCATAAGTTTTCTGCCAAATGAGCTCGCCATTGGCATTAAGCTTCAAAATCAAAATGTTAGTATCGCCGGTATCGGCGGTAATTTCACCAGCTAAAATAAAACCTCCATCCGTTATTTGGTTAATGGAATAAGCTCTTTCATTATTATTACTGACATAAGTCTTTTCCCACTCTATTTCGCCATTATCTTTTAATTTGGCCATCCAAACATCAGCATCGCCCTGAGAAGAAGACTTTTCTCCCACTGCTATATAGCCCCCATCAGTAGTAATTTTTATGGAGTAACACGCATCATACCCAGTTCCGCCAAAATATTCCTGCCAAATTATATTATTTCCATTGCTGTCAATTTTGAATATCCATATACCAGGATTAGTTTGACCTGTTAATATAGTCTCTCCAGCAACGACAAATCCGTTAGATGTCTGCAAAACTGAATAACCTATGTCCCTTTCATTGCCTCCAAAAGTATTTCCCCATTCACGATTTCCATCGGCGTCTGTTTTTAGGATATAAACATCGCCTAAAAGCTCGCCTACAATAATATATCCACCATCTGAAGTTTGCCTCACTTCATTTGCTATCCCGCCATACGCTCCATAATTTTTTTCCCACTCTTTATTTCCATTTGAATTCAGTTTGAGCACACCGATGTCGCCTATCGGAACTGGAAATAATTGTCCCGCGACTATATACCCTCCATCTCCTGAATTTATTATTGAATTAGCTACACCCGGTTGAGTATATTGCCAAATAAGATTTCCATAGGCATCGACCTTTATAACTAAAATCTCATAATTAGAATCTTGTTGAGTCACTCCGGCGATAATATATCCCCCTGCAGTTTGTTGGATGGAATACGCCTCATCATCATAACTGCCCCCATAGCTCTTTGCCCAAGTTATAATCGCTGGTGTCGTTCCGCCATTACCCCCGCCGCCATTGCCGCCTCCTCCGCTTCCACCGCAGCCATTCAGTGTCCAAATAAAAAAAGCCAATAATAGAAAAATTAAATTTATTCCGCTAAAAAGTAATTTCTTATCTTTACTCATTTATTTTTCACCTCTGCAGAGGACTTCCTTTGTAAATTTATCGAAAATTATCCGAAATTTCCTAAATTATCAGGGCCTGGCACAATTAAATAATAAAGGTCATCATCGGCGTTTAAAACCATCCAGTATCCTATCCAAGGAACGAGGACTGCTGCTTTTTGAAAAGTCTTTTTCCTCATTGGAAAGTTTCGATTAAAGATCCACTTCAGTAAGCTTTAGACAAATAATGAAGAGTTTTAATAGATCTCACATTGCCTACATCAATGGGTGTTCCATAATTGCGGGAAGTGGTCCCATAATAAACCTTATAACCAGCCAAATCTGACTCCGTATTAGGATCCCAGGCAATCCGAATCTGAGTCGCAAAAGCAATTGATAAAAATGAGTAATAAAAAAAAGAAAACAACTGTAAAATTAATTTGGCGACTATCTTTTGGCGATCCATATGTTGCTCAATACTTACCGCAGGTTATTTCTTAGAAAGTTTGCAACTGTTTCTTAGCGGGCTTTAAAAAATGCAGGGCAAAGAAGCTACGAACTTTGCGCGCAAGCGCTTTTGGCTAAAAACTAAAAATAATAAACGATTACGAATGCTCTGTAAGATCACGATCATTTAAAGTAATTTAAAAATTTCTTTTCTCCCTGATCTAATATAAATTTATTTTCAAACCAATTATATAAAATGCAAATTTTTTGTCTATTAAATTTTTTTATTCTTCCTGGAAGCGAGTTGGTAAAACATTTTGAAGAAAAATATTTGCTTTAAAACTTCCTTTAAAATAGGCAACAATAAACTTCCTCCTTCTGGGAAAGGGGCGAAGAGGAGAAGGAAAATTTCTTTAGGGCTTAGGAATTATCAAGTAATAATTGTCATCCGAAGCTTCCAGGTCCACCCAATAAGCAACCCAAGGAACCATTACGCCGCCATTTTCAGAGGAAAAATAGGAATAAGTATTACCCCAATCTTTTCCATTAAAGTAATAAAGAACATCGGCAATCCAGCCGCGAGCCTCAGCCTCCGACCAAGATACGGCAGGGGCATTTCCTTTTTGAATTTTAAGATCGGCAAGCTGAACATTAGCAGGATATGGATTGCTTATAAGATTAAACCCGGGATATAGCGGATAAATATATTCGGCATCCGGTACATCGGGGAAGTTGCTAAAATCAGGTAATGTTTTACTCTTCTTATATAGAGAATAGCCTTCCCCTTCTTTTAATGGATTGGTGGAAGATACTTTAACATAACGATTGGAATTCGGATCCCATCTATAGACTCTTGTTGTCCCGAAAGCTGTCTGTCCGTCTAAGTAAGCATTAGCAATATTGCGGGGCACACCCACCAAATTATTCCCGTTTAGTAATTGCACTTCTGGGCCAGTAATATATCCTGAAGTCGGATATTGTACCACCGTTCCATTCGACATCTTTACCTGAATGAAAAACTTATGGGCCGATACAGGACCAAGCATTGTACGATAATTACAAGTAGCACCGGTAACGAAATTCCCGCTGCAGGTCATATCATAGTCATAAAAATCATGCAAAGAGGGATTACTCCGTTGCGCCGTAAAAAGCTTCACATACTGCGGACTCCCTCCAGCATCATACACCGTCACCCTAAACTCAAACTCCACATCCGCCTTCGGCTTCCCATTCACTAAATTGTTACTATCACTACCCCCATCAACCCGCTCTATACACGGAATACCACCATCCCCACAACTCACCTGATAATCACCTTGAATCACCACCCCAAGCGGTGCAGACCAATTGGAAACTACCGAAGTATGCACCGCACATCGCGCCCGCACCCGCACATTATAAGTCCCTGCATATTCCCAAACCTTCTGCTGATTCGCCGCCCCCCACGGAGACAAATCAGAACCATCACCCTTCCAATCAAACTGATACTGCAACGAATGACCAAGATTAGAAGAAGCCCCAGAGGCTACGAAACTATAAGCCGTGCCCACATAACCGTTCGTCGGCCCGCTGATCGTCGGCGTAGAAATACTCTCCGTAATAGCCGCAAATTGAGCCACTACACTCTTCGCTCCATTCATGGTAATCGTCGCTGGATTAGTAGAGCCAGTTAAATCCCCAGACCAACCCGAAAAAGTATGCCCAGAACTCGCTGTAGCCGCAACCTGAACACTCTGCCCACTGTTATACCAAGTCGTCCCTGCCGGACTAACCGAGCCTCCTCCAGAAGGACTCACCGAGGTAGTTAAACTATACTGGGTTGTAAAATTGGCCGTATAAGTAGTGCTCGCGGAAGGAGCTGTTATGGTATGGCTCTGCCCTCCCCCATCACTCCAGGAATAATAAACATACTGAGTTCCAGAAGAACCTGCCTGGGGAGAAGAAACAGAAATCGTATGCGTGGAACCCACGGCCCAAGTAAACGTCTGCGGCGCTATATAAGTAACCCCGTCCACAACTATCTGCAAACCAGATGGATTGGTGGTCACCGTGTAGGTTTGAGTTCCCTCGGTAGCAGGCCCACTTACTTCATTAGAATAATCACTTTCATAATTGGCCGTGTTATACGCCGTCACAGCAATGTAATAAACCTGGCCGGCAACAAGATTTGTAATTGCATAAGTAGTTACATTGCCGACATCGATGGGGCTTCCATAATTGCGGGAAGAAGTCCCATAATAAACCTTATAACCAGCTAAATCTGACTCCGTATTAGGATCCCAGGCAATCTGAATCTGAGCTGGCCAGCCCTCGGAATAGGAATTGAAAATTAAGAGCAAAAAAATTAGGGAAAATATTTTTAAGAACGAAAAGAAGGAAAATTTGATATGAAAATTAACCTTCTTCATAACAGCACCTCAAGAACCAAAATTTTTTTCCGTGCAAATACCACCTGATGCGAGGTGCTGTATTTGCCCGGCAGCTCTGCGACCATATCCTTTTAGGACTTAGGCCAGAAGCTTTGCGTCCCACCCTTTAGAGTGGTTTGCCCTTGACGGGTAAGGAAGATTTAAAAGAACAGCCCAAATTCACGATTTAAAAATTGCAACGGTTATGCCACTGATTAAAGCTAAAAATTTGGCGTCTTAACACCTAAAGGCAGGTTTATATTTTTGATGGATTTTTCTGGTCTTTTATTTTTCTTTTTTATTGCTTACTTTTATTTTTCTTTTGCAAAAACAAAACCTTTTTCAAGCAAAGGAAAACATTGCTCATTTTTGTTTGGAAGGAAACGAAATTGTTTGCCGGAAAAATTTTATTGACAGAACGTTTATTAGCCTTCAATATATTTTTAAGAAAATTGAAACAGGAGAAGAAATGAATTCCTCAGGAAAAGTTTTTAGATTTACAGGCGCCTCCAAATACGTCCTTGACCCAGAATTAGCCAAAATTGTGAATATCTCCATAGAACTGGAAATGCCTTTACTTTTGAAAGGCGAACCAGGTACCGGGAAAACAATGTTAGCCCATGCTATAGCTGAGGCATTACACATGCCACTGATTGTGCTGAATGTGAAATCAAGTATGAAACTGGTCGATGCTCTTTATCAATACGATACCCTAACTCGTCTCAACGATAGCCGGTTTGGAGACTCCAAAAGAGATGTGAGCAACATCGAAGAATATATAAAAATGGGGAAAATTGGACGGGCTTTCGTCTCTGACGCGCGAGTCGTCTTGCTTATTGATGAAATTGATAAAGCAGACACTGATTTCCAGGATGATATGCTTGATGTGTTAGATCAAATGAGTTTTGATATTGTAGAGATTGATAAAACAATTAAAGCCAAGCACCGACCAGTGGTGATAATCACCAGCAATGCCAAAAAAGACCTCTCCGATCCTTTTTTGGGGCGCTGCAATTTTCACCACATCGCTTTTCCCACTCCAGATATTATGCGGGAGATAATAAATGTCCATTTTCCCCAACTCGACCGCGATCTGACCAAAAGCTGCATTGAAACTTTCTATCGTCTGCGCGAAATTCCCGGCATAGAGAAAAAACCAGCAACTCGGGAACTAATTAATTGGATCAGAGCCTTGCGCTACGATCCTGATTTTCGCCCCACCAGGTTGGCCAAAGGAGAAGTGCCATACTTAGGCGTCCTCTTTAAAAAAAGTTCAGATTACGTAACGGCTGCTCAACACCTGGCCAAAGCAAGGTGGTAAATGAGGTAAGGGAATTTGTTTGTTAACTTCTTCTATAAGTTGCGCGCAATGGGCATTCCAGTAACCCCTACTTCTTTCTTTCGCTTGCAAAAAGCCCTAAGCATGGGATTAATTAAATCTCTGGAAGATTTTTATATTTCGGCGCGGGCCATTTTAGTCAAAAGCGAACGCTATTTTGACTTATATGACCAAGTCTTCGCTCATTATTTCCAGGGATTAGATATTTCTGATTTAGCCGGAATTGAATTGGATGAGGCAGCCCAGCTTCTTTTAGAAGAATGGCTGCGCGATCCAGAAGGAGTAGCCCGAGCTTTAGGCGTCAATAAAGAGGAGCTCGCGCAGTTAAGCCCCCAAGAGCTAATTGTCTACTTTTTAGAGCGCCTGCGCGAACAAACCGAGGCTCACCACGGCGGGAGTAAATGGATTGGAACCCGTGGTACTTCTCCGGTTGGCCATTCCGGCTTCCACCCTGGCGGCATGCGCATTGGCGGTAGATCTCAAGGAAAAAGTGCCGTAAAAGTAGCCCTGGAGAGACGCTTTCGCGATTATTCCCAAGAAAGGCCACTAACTGCGTCGCAGATGGGCGAAGCCTTAAAGAGGCTCCGCCACCTGGTACCTATGGGGCCAAAAGACCAAGTTAACATCGAAAAAACAATCTACGAGACAATGCGCCATGCGGGGGAAATAGAGATTATCTTTGACCGCTCTCTGAGAGATAAACTTAAAGTAATCCTGATGATTGATAATGGTGGCTGGTCAATGGATCCTTTTGTGGAAGTAGTGCAAGTTCTCTTTGACTACGCCCGCGCGCAATTCAAAGACCTTAAAACTTATTATTTTCATAATACTATTTATGATTATGTCTGGGAGGATCCTCCGCGGAGACGCAAACCGCACCGAGTAGAAGATTTTGCGCGCTTTGATCCCGAAACCCGTCTCCTTATTGTAGGCGATGCCAGTATGGCACCCTATGAACTTATGGCTCCCGATGGCTCTATTTACATTCAAGAACGAAGTTACCTCCCCTCCATTGAACGACTCCGCTTTTTGGCTAAAATTTTCCGCCACGCCGTTTGGTTGAATCCGCGCTCTGAATTAGAGTGGTCTTATGTGCAAACCATTCAAACTATTCGCCTGATCTTCCCTATGTTTGAACTTACCTTAGATGGCTTAGAAAAAGCTGTCCGTTATTTAATGAAGAAAAATTAAACATTCCCTGGACTGAAATATTTAAAATGCGCCATCGCCTTATCCATCTGATCCAATGAAAAATGCGTGTCGAATAAGAACAAAATTAGATCTAATTTGAATCAAAAAAGCTTGGACGGCATCAAAAAAATAAAAAGGAACATATGAAAAAACTATTAATTTATTTTCTTTTTGTATTTCTTTGGGCCTATGGATGCCAGAAGTTTGAAAAACCACAAGAAAGGACAAACTTGATGGAAAAAGAAACCCATGAGATTGAGCTAGCTACTTTTGCCGGCGGATGCTTTTGGTGTTTAGAAGCCGATTTTGAGAAGTTGCCAGGTGTCATTAAAGTAATCTCCGGTTATACAGGTGGGAAAAAACCCAACCCTACTTACGAAGAAGTATCCACAGGGAAGACTGAACATTTAGAAGCAGTCCAAATATATTACGACCCTCAAAAAATATCTTATGAAGAGCTATTGAAATTCTTCTGGAAGAATATTGATCCGACTGATGCTGGTGGGCAATTCGTTGACCGGGGATCTCAGTATAGAACTGCTATCTTTTACCATAATGAACAGCAAAGAAAATTGGCTGAGAAGTCTAAAGAAGAGCTTATAGCCTTAGGAAAGTTTTCCAAACCAATTGCTACCGAGATCAAAAAACTTACCCAATTCTACCCAGCTGAAGAGTATCATCAAGATTACTTCAAAAAAGAACCTCTCCGCTATGAACTTTATCGGCAAGGATCAGGAAGAGATAGATTCTGTCAAATGATATGGAGGGACGAAGGAAAGGATAAAGGAAATAAGAAGATTTTTCGGAAACCAGATGATGCTGTTTTACGCCAAAAGTTAACTCGTCTCCAATATGAAGTTACCCAGAAAAATGGCACTGAGCCACCATTCCAAAATGAATACTGGAATAACAAAAGAGATGGGATTTATGTAGATATAGTATCTGGGGAACCCCTTTTCAGTTCCCTCGATAAATTTGATTCTGGAACGGGATGGCCGAGTTTCACTCGCCCATTGGAACCTGATAATATCGTAGAGAAAAAAGATTACAGTCATTTTATGATCCGCACAGAAGTAAGAAGTAAACACGGTGAGTCTCATTTGGGGCACCTTTTTCAGGATGGCCCGCCACCCACCGGCTTGAGATATTGCATTAATTCCGCCGCGCTGCGCTTCATTCCCAAAGAAGATCTGGAAAAAGAGGGTTATGGAGAATACAAAAGACTGTTTGAATAATCCTCCTTTAAGAGGCGGAAGCAAGCGGGGTGAAATTTAAAACGGCAGCGAATTAATATTTTTCTTCTTATCAACCTTTTTCCGGTAAAGAATGATGGGAACCATCCTGCTGGGTCAAAAGAACCTAAAAATAAGTCTATTACTATGCCCAGACAAACTCCCTTTTCCCCGGTCGTTATTATGAAAGAATCAACGCTTTATTTTATTGAGCCTCGCTTGCTTTCGCCTGAGCCGCGCATAGATTTATCAATTCCGACTCAAATTAGAATTAAAACTGATCAGCGGTCAGCGAAAATTCATCTTGACAATCGTGTTATTTATTTCTAATATTTAGCACAAATGAAAAAATTACGGTGTGCATTTCCGGAAGAGATGAAAAAGGAAAGCCTTCCTCCTTGGTGGCGTAATCAAGGAACATTTTTGTTAATTTCCTTTACCCTCCATATGCTTATTATTATAATCTTTTTTCATTTCCCTTTATATACCCATCATTTTTCTTTACCCAAAATAATAGAAGTCAAAATAATTGAAGAAGTTAAAAAACCAGAAGAAGTTAAAGAAGTTAAAAAGTTTACTGAAATTCCTACTCCAAATATTGCTCCTGCTCCTTTAATAGAAAAAACAAAAAAGGTAACGAAAACAGAATTAATAAAGACGAAGCCGCCCGAAGGAAAAATAAGATCTGCCCATAAGTCCTTGTTCCAAGCAAAAAAAGTAATTTTGGATAATATAGATTTGGGATTAGATAGTGAATATGCCAGTCAGTTGAGTGGTGGAGATGACTCTTGGTTAAATGAAAAAATAATTTTCCCTGAGAAAAAAGCAAATCCGAAGACTGAAGAGGCTCCCCCGTTCCCTAATACTGCTCATTTAGAGATGGCTGTTACTTCCATCCCGGGCGAGAGAAAGATTTCTGAAAAAGCAGAGAATTCTTTTGATTTTCCGGGAGCGGGAAGCGGGATTGGAGGATTGGTTGCTATTCCAACAGGGGGAGTTTGGTTAGAAGGAAGAAACGAGGTTAAAGGAAATATCATAGGGACTTCCCATGATGGTATCAGTGATAGCTCTCCCCATGTAGGTCACTCACCAGGTCACGGTTATTCAAAAATAAAAGGAAACAACCAAGGTTATCTTTCTGCTTTTCTCGGTATGGCCAGAAAAAAAATCGAAGAAGCGAAAAGATATCCCTGGGAAGCTTTACGCCGCCATTGGGAGGGGAAAGTAATCCTTTCATTTTTGGTGGATCAAAAGGGAGAAATCAAAGATATCAAGATCCTCCAATCTTCTGGCTATAAAGTTTTAGACGAAGAGGCGAAAGCAACTTTGTTACGCGCCTCGCCTCTACCGCTCCCGCCGCAAATAGAAGATGATAGCCTTAAAATTGAAGTACCCATTCTTTTCCGCATAGAATAGTTCCATATAGCAAAATTTAGTGCTTATAATAACCCCATTCCACCAGCCGGCGGTAGGCATGCTGGGCGTATTTACCTTCTTGTACAGCCTGCAAATAGAGATGATATTCTTTAGCCGCCTGTTGTTTATTCCCCATCCCTTCTTGGGCAAAACCCTTAAAGAAAGTATAATGGGGGTTAGCCGGCAAAAGTTTTTGACAAATACTGAAATCTTGATAAGCTAATTCAAAATTCTTAGTTTGCAAACGAACTAAACCACTAAGCTGGTGCGCTTGAGCTTCCTGCGGGAAAACTTGTTTAGCTTTTTCTAAGAAATTTAATCCAGCATTAGTTTTTTTCTGGATTAGCTGACAAATGGCCATCATAACTAACGCCGTATAATCTTCGGGAGCGATGTGCAGAGCCTGCCGAAAATAATTCTCCGCCTCACTATATTTTTTATTGGTCATTTCTTTCTCTCCTTTTTGCATCTCTTCAATCGCTCCTTTAATCTTTCGCAACTTGGCCGTATTATCCATAAAACGCTCTCGATATAAAGGTAACTTTTCAAATCGAGAATATTTTGAGCGCGAATTCGCTAAGGCCGTCTGATAGCGCTCGTCGCTCATAGGATGAGTCGCGAACATTAGCTCTATAGCCCCAGGTTTTTCTTTCGATAAATTACGCAGCATATCCATTAAGTCCACCATACCGTTAGGGTTATAGCCAGCTTTGGTTATATAATCCATAGCCAAGCTGTCTGCTTCTCTCTCATTTTCTCGGCTGTATGCGGCTAAGAGCACACCTGCTCCGATACTTCCTAATTGAGCGGTTAACTGGCCCAGCATAGTTCCTTTAGTCCCTGCCAAAACTGAAATGCCCCCTACAACCATCTGGGTTAGCATGCCTTTAGAAATTTGTTGAGCTGTGTGCCGGGCATTCACATGTCCCAGTTCATGACCTAAAAGAGCGGCTAACTCAGCTTCATTATTCAGAGAAACAAGAATACCGCGCGTTAAGGCTATACTTCCCCCGGGAAAAGCGTAGGCGTTTACATATGTGGCATTTACCACCTGAAAAGAATAAGGCATATGTGGTCGGTGAGTTAATTTAGCTATGTTCTGCCCCACCCGGTGGACATATTCATTTAGAGCGTGATCTTGACATCGCCCATAGTCATTGGAGATTTGCAAAGGGCTATAATTCTTATCAAGCGCAATCTCTTCTTCCTCAGAGATTAACATAAGCTGAGGCCGGCCCGTGACTGGGCTCACCGCGCAGTTTACCAATAAGCCCGCAGTAGAAAGAGACAAAAGAGAGAGGAAAGTACGTCTATCTATCATAAGCTACCTCCCAAATCTTTCATGAGGCAAACAGCACTATCAGGACAAAGATCTCGGAACTCCCTTGTTCCCTTAATCTTGGCCGGAGCTAATTCCCTGTCCATCTTTTGATAACCTCTTTTAATAAAAAATTCGGCCGCCGAAGTAGTTAGCAAATAAAGTTTGGAGATTTGCTTTGCTTGAGCATATTTTTCTATTTGCCCTAACATTTGCGAACCAATACCTCGGTGGCGGTGCCCTTTGTCTACGGCTAATGACCTCAAGAGAGCAACTTCGCCAAAAATTTCTAAGCCCACGACTCCCATGATTAATCCCTTTTCTTTATACACAAGAAAATGTTGAAAGTGCTCACTACTTAAATCATCCTGGGGGAGTCCGCAAGCTTTTAAAAGTTGTCTTATCCATGGTTCATCTGCGCGAGAAGCAAAGGCAATGCTCATTTTCCGCCTCCTTTAGACTAGTCAAAGGTTCATCGATGAAGTAAGTTACTTTTTTGGTTTATGGGCGGCAATCTTCACACTTACCACCCCTTGAAATAATTCTTTGGTCTTTTCTGGAGAAAGTCCTAATTTATCTGAAACCTTCTTTACCAAAGGATCAGCTTCCATCCAGCCCAGGGGAAAGGCAGTTTCTTCCAAAATTTTAAGGTCTTGAAATCCAGCTTCTTGAATAGCCCCAAGGTATTCTTCTTTGATGGAAGCACCAGCTAAGCAACTAACATAGGCCGCCACAGACTCTTTTATTTCTGGAGGAAGCTTTTTAAGCAAAACTATATCTGAAACCATTAAACGTCCCCCTGGCTTCAAGACACGGAAGGCTTCCTGAAAGACTCTTTTCTTGTCCGGAGAAAGATTGATAACGCAATTGGAGATGATAATATCAACATAATTATCAGCTACGGGTAAATTTTCAATCTCCCCTAAGCGGAACTCAGTATTCTTATAGCCGCCGCGCCCGGCATTCTCGCGAGCTTTCTCCAGCATCTCTGGCGTCATATCTACGCCGATAACGCGCCCCTTCTCTCCCACCCTATTGGCCGCTAGAAAACAATCAAACCCGGCCCCCGCCCCAAGATCCAAAACTATTTCGCCCTCCTGCAAAGAGGCTAAGGCTACGGGATTACCACACCCCAAGCCCAAATTAGCTCCTTCGGGAACTGTCTGCAGATCTGTCTCTGTGTAGCCCATTCTCTTGCTAATTTCGACTATTAAATTTAACTCGCCGCAGCAAGTAGATGGTCCAGAGCAGCAGGAACTGCCTTTTTGAGCGATTTGCCCATAACTTTCACGCACAACTCTTTTTATCTCTTCTTCTTTCATTTTACCTCCTAAGTATAATCTCTAAGATTAAGCAAAAATATTTTTCATCAGTGGGCCAAGGAGATCTTTGACCCTTTCTGCTAAATAGGTCGCTTTGACCAGAGTAAAACAGCAAACCTCTTCTTCTTTTTCCCAGCTAATCAGGGCTAATTTGTCTCCAGGTTGAATTTTAGCCTTTTCTCTAAATTCTTTTGGTAAAACCATTTGCCCACGTTCATCCACACTAATTAAAGATATAACTTGACAACAACTGCCGGGCTTATCCTCTATTTTTAAATTTTCAGCTTTCTTAGGCATTGGCCCATCTCCTTTTATAATGGATTGCAAACTCTTTTTGGGGACGATAAATTCAGCCAATTCAGATTATACTGAATATATTAATTTATCAGATAAAATATGTCAAGAATATAAAAGAGGGCGAGGGTGTCTTATGATCCCGAATGAATCCCCTGGCCTCTTACGCGCCCCAAGATTCGGACCCCAAAGAGAAGATGGGCAAAGACTAATCCTTACTTGACTGTTTTAGCTATTAAGGTTATTTTTAGCAAAATTATAAAACTTAAGCACCCTGTTAAAAAATGATGCGATTTAAAATCATTTGGTTAGCAATAGTAACTTTATTATTATTTTATTGTCTAGTAGACGTTCGTGCTTCCGAAAATAAGGAAATTTCTTCTCTTGAGCCTCGGGCTTTAAAAAATCTGGAGCAAGAGATTCAGCGAGCGGCAAAGCTGGCTGGAGGAGTTGTTGGTGTCTGCGCTCTCCATCTGGAAACAGAAAGAAAGATTGAGTTCAATGCCCAAGAACGGTTCCCTATGGCCAGTGTATATAAAATACCTATAGCTGTGCAGCTTCTGCAGAGAGTAGATCAAGGAGAACTATCCCTGGACCAAATGATTCCTATTCATGCACGCGACCTTCGTCCTGGAAGCAGTCTAATATCTTCTTATTTGTTCAACCCTGGAGTAATACTCTCGGTACGCAATCTTTTAGAATTGATGTTAATTGTCAGCGACAATACCGCCACCGATATTTTATTGAGTCTGGCTGGAGGACCGCAAGCCGTAACCGCCCGTTTGAGAGATAATGGCATTTTGGATATGGACGTCAGTCGCCCGACCATAAATTTAATTGCCGACGCCACTGGTTTCACCCTGCCGCCGAAGGAGGAATGGAAACTTGAACTTTTAGAAGGTCTTCATAAGGTAGTTGCTTCCGAAACTCGCCAGGCGGCGGCCGAAAAATTTCTCCAGGACCAGCGGGATACTTCTACGCCCGAAGCGCTGGTCAAACTCCTGAAACTTATTTATCGAGAGAATTTTTTGAGAGGGGAAACTAAAAATTTACTCCTGGAGATAATGGGCAGGTGCCAGACCGGTAAACACAGGTTAAAAGGAATTTTGCTACCCCAGGTTGCCGTCGTCCATAAAACTGGAACTATTGCCGGAGTAATTAATGATGCCGGCATAATTACCTTGCCTAATAATGCCGGCCGCATAGCCATTGCGATTTTCATAAAATCATCTGCAAAAGATATTTCCCTCCAGGAGCAAGCGATTGCTCACATCAGTCGAGCAATCTATGATTTTTTTCTTTTCAATTATTTGCCTCCATAAACAAAATAAATAAGAAAAAACCGGGGGAGCATTATTTGTATTGAATCTTGCCCGTTATTTTCCCAACCCAATCTTTAAATTTATCTAACAGGCTGGGCCCGGAAATGATCATTTCCGTTTCAGCGGTTAATTTGGAAAACATGGAGTTCACCCTGGCCTTATAAATGCCCTCCGGTATTGGAGGACGAGTAATGACTACCACATTCTGAAAATTTTCATCAAGAATCACATCAGCCCGCAATATCTCCATAATCTTTGTCAAAGGTGGCACGACTGCTTTAAAAGTCCCCTGGGAATCAACGGCAGCCTCCGCCACAATCACCTTTGTATCTTGGGGGCCAAAAAGAGTAATGAATATAGAGTCGCCAGGCTTAAAACCTGATCCTTCAAAAACAATATTGGTATCGCGTAACTTGACCACTCCTAGGCGGATTACCCCTGGATTGACGATAACCTGGGTTCCCTGCTCCAACGAGTTCAGAGTCCCCTGTTCACTAGCGCATCCCCAACTCCAAGCCAAGAGCAGTAAGAACAGTAAATATTTAAGCATAAATAATTTCATTTTAATCATCTTTGATGCCACCTTTCTCCTGGTTTTTTACTTCTTATCATAGGCTTTATTCCAACCTCGAGAAGATTTTGATCTAAATTCTCAGACAAGTCAAGAAAATTTAATAATTCTCTTTATTATTCCATTTTGAGAATCGGCCATTCATTTAGCACAGAGAAAACCGCTAAGATCAGGAGCAATTAAATATTGATTTACCATAAAGAAAATATTAAAATCTCTTAAAAATGAAGAATAATTTTATAATCCAGGTCAGTGAAAAAAGTCTTAAAAAAGAAAAAGAGAAAGCCCGCCTTTTGCGCCAAAGCCGCTGGTGGAAGCAGAAATTGGCTGAAGGAAAATGTTACTATTGTCAGCAAAAGTTTTCACCAAAAGAATTAACCATGGATCATATTGTACCCTTAATAAGAGGGGGCAAGACGACGAAAGGAAATGTTGCCCCTGTCTGTAAAAATTGTAATAACAAAAAGAACTATCTCTTCCTTATGGAATGGGAGGAGTACATGGAGGGTAAAAAATGAAGACCGCTATGACCAATACTGAGAAGAGAAGTACTGCCGCAGGAGAAAAGAAAAAAGTGCGCGAAGCATATACAAGTTTTGGACAACCAGTTAAAGTATTTTATACTCCAGAGGACCTAAGAGAATTCGATTATGAACATGACCTTGGCGATCCTGGGAGCTACCCCTTCACCCGCGGTATCTATCCCACCATGTATCGCGGCCAAATTTGGACTATGCGTCCTTATGCAGGCATGGCTACAAGTGAAGAAACTAATCGACGTTTCAAATTCTTATTGGCCAGCGGACAAACAGGCCTCAGCTTAGCCTTCGATCTGCCCACGCAATTGGGCTTGGACTCAGATGATCCCTTAGCTAAATATGACGTAGGTAAACTGGGCGTCGCCGTGGATACTCTTGACGACTTTGAATTGATCTTTGAGGGTATTTCGCTCGACCAAATGAGCACCTCTTTTACCATCAACTCCCCGGCCAGTATCATCTTGGCTATGTACATTTTAGTAGGCCAGAAACAAGGTGTACCACCCCACCAATTGCGCGGGACCTTACAGAATGACATTCTCAAAGAATATGTGGCCAGAGGCACTTGGATCTTCCCACCACACCCTTCCCTCCGTTTGACTGCTGATATCATTGAATATTGCCTTAATTATCTGCCGCGCTTCAACCCCATCAGCGTTTCCGCCACCCATCTCTGCGAGTACGGAGCTAATGCCGAGCAGTCGGTATCTTTGCCCTTTTTGAATGCGTTAGCCTATATAGATGAAGTCTTAAAGAGGGGATATACTATTGATCAAGTGGCGCCTCTAATTGTCTTCCACATGGCCGTAGGTGGAAGAAATTTTCATCTTTTTGAGGATGTAGCTAAACTGCGCGCTGCCCGCCGGTTATGGGCCCGCTTAATGAAAGAACGGTACGGGGCCAAGAACCCGGAATCTATGCGCCTTAAATTTTCTACGGGAGCTTTGGGGGGAGGAATGACGGCTGTGGAGCCGTTGAATAATATAGCTCGCGCGGCCTATTTCGCCTTGGCCGCGGTTTTAGCAGGAACAAGATCACTAAATATGGCTTGCTTTGACGAAGCTTACGCCATACCTTCAGACTTGGCTATTCGCACGGCCTTACGCATTCAACAGATTTTGGCTTATGAAACGGGCGTAACCGATACCGTGGATCCCTTAGCCGGATCATATTATGTGGAATCTTTGACCAACCAAATGGAAGCCCAGATGCTCAAGACCACGGCGGAAATCGAAAGCCACGGGGGAATTATTAAAGCCATCGAAGAGGGAAAAATTCAAAGAGAACTAGCGCGCCAGAGTTATGAACTGCAAGAAAAAATTTCTCGCGGGCAAAAAGTCTTAGTCGGCATTAACCGCTTTCGTTCAACAGAAGAAGAACACCCCTTGGAATTTTACCGTTATGATCCCTGCATCAAAGAAATGCAAATAGAAAGACTAAAGGCCGTTAAGGCTGGGCGGGATAATGGGCGAGTGCAAGAGACCTTACGCTACCTTCAGGACGTAGCTCAAGGGAAGGAAAACATAATGCCCGCTATTATAGCGGCGGTGGAAGCCCGCGCCACTATTGGAGAGATAATTTCCACTTTAAAGGAAGTTTTCGGCACCTACCAGGAACCAGCCACTATTTGATAAGGAACGCCATATGCAAACAAATAGACCGATTCGCGTCTTGATAGCTAAGCCAGGCCTGGATGGTCATGATGTTGGAGCAAAAGTAATCGTGCAGAGGCTCAGAAATGCCGGAATGGAAGTAATTTATACCGGCTTACGCCAGAACATTGAACAGATTGTTAACGCTGTTGAACAAGAAGATGTGGACGTTTTAGGTTTGAGTATTCTCTCTGGGGCGCATCTGGAGTTAACTAAAGATTTAATGGAAGCGTTCAAGGCCAAAGGCATAGAAGACGTCTTAGTTTTGGTAGGCGGAATTATTCCTAAAGAAGATATTCCTATCCTCAAATCCTACGGAGTAGATGGCGTCTTCCCTATTCATTCCACTCTCGAAGAAATTGAAAATTATATTCGGGAAGAAGTACCGCGCAAGCGGAAAGAATTTTTAGCCGAGAAAGGAAATTAAGAGATGACTGCTCCTTTAGCGGGGGTGCGTATATTGGATCTTTCCCAGATGCTAGCCGGGCCTTATGGCAGTATGATTTTAGCTGATCTGGGCGCGGAAGTTATCAAAATCGAAAAACCTGGTGAGGGCGATCTGGCTCGAGGAATGCCTCCCCATTTTTTCCACGGTGAAAGTGTCTATTTTCTTAGCATCAACCGGAATAAAAAATCTTTGACCTTGGATTTAAAAACGGAGGAAGGTCGGCAAATCTTTTATCGCTTAGTGGCCAAGTCAGATGTGGTATACGATAACTTTCGCCCGGGAGTTTTGCAAAAATTGAAAATAGATTACGAAAATTTGCGGAAAATTAATCCCCGCATTATCTCTTGCTCTGTTTCGGGTTACGGTCAAATTGGGCCCGACAAAGACCGCCCAGCTTTCGATCTAATTATTCAAGCGCGCGGCGGAATTATGAGCTACACAGGTGAACCCGGGCGCATGCCGGTGCGCATGGGCGCCCCGATGGGTGATCTTGCAGGGGGCCTCTTTGCCGTCCACGGCGTGCTAGCCGCCCTTTATCAAAGGGAAAAGACCGGAGTGGGGCAGCAAGTTGATATAAGTCTTTTAGATTGTCAGATCTCCCTCCTCATTTACCGTGGCCTTTATTATCTTTATGCTGGCGAAATTGCTCAGCCGGTTGGCTCAGGGCATGTTTCGGGAGTGCCTATTCGGGCCTTCAAGACAAAGACTTTTGATATCGTCATCGATGCTAATACCGATAAATTCTTCTACGAATTATGTGCGGGAATGGAACTGCCCGAGCTTATCTCTGACTTACGCTTTCATACGCGCGCAGATCGGCTAAAAAACAAAGAAGAGTTATACGCCATTTTGGAAGAACGATTCTTACAGAAGACCGGAGAAGAATGGTTAAAAATCCTGGAAGGGCGCCTCCCCGTGGGACCCATTAATACCGTGGACATGGCTCTCAACGATCCCCAGGTTCAAGCGCGGAACATGGTGGTAGAGATTGCCCATCGATCCAGGGAGAAAATGAAATTAATTGGCAACCCGGTAAAATTACCCATGGCCGGGCCCGAAACCTTTTCCCCTCCTCCCGCATTAGGAGAGCATACCGAAGTAATTTTGCGCGAAATTCTCTACCTCAGCACTGCTGAAATTCAGCAATTAAAAGAGAAGAAAATTATTTAAGACAAAAATCTTCAGAAAATTAGATAAGTAACAAAAGACCCACCTGAGCGCTAAATATTTGCTTACCAAGATGAAGGGCGGAAGAGGAGGAGAAGAGAAAATCTGACCATTTATATCTTTTGCAAACTCTTGCTAATTTAGGAAGAAGAAACAGCCGCTTACCTCCCTTCCGCTTAGGCGAAAATTGGGAGAAGCTCGCCCACCTTCACTTTGCATTCCTAATCTTGGGCCGCCTAAGAGGTCAGGGGTTATTAGGAAAATGATTCTCCCGCATTTACCCCCTGGCCTCTTTATAAAGTTCTGGCAATTAATATTTCAAATCCCTATTGTTTTTGAAAAGTGCAGGTGGGCAAGTTGGGAGAAAACATTGACAAGAATAATTACTTAAATTACGCTTAAACTATAATTTCTAATATTGGAGAAGGAGGTCAAAATGGTAACTGAACTTACCAAAGGGGTATACTGGGTTGGAGTGGTGGATTGGGGACTGCGCCACTTCCATGGGTACGAGCTTTCCACGCATCGGGGCTCTACTTATAATTCTTACTTAATTCTTGATGAAAAAGTGGTCTTGGTAGATACCGTCTGGGGGCCATTTCAAGATCAATTAATAGAAAATATTCGCCAAATTATAGATCCGGCCAAAATTGATATAGTCGTAGCCAATCATGGCGAGACAGATCATTCCGGCGGATTGCCGGTGGTTATGCGTTACGCCCCCGAGGCCTTGGTGGTAGTCTCTGGACGAGGGGAAGAGAGTGTAGAAGGGCACTATCATCAACCTTGGAAGTTCAAAAGAGTGAAGACTGGCGAAAAGATAAAGATTGGCCAAAATGAATTAATTTTTGTGGAGGCTCCTATGCTCCATTGGCCTGATAGCATGTTCACCTATCTTACCGGCAAAAATATTCTCATGCCTAACGATGCTTTCGGTCAACATTACGCCACCCCTTTCCGCTTTAATGACCAAGTAGATCAAGAAGAGCTTTATGAAGAGGCTCTTAAATATTATGCCAATATCCTCACCCCTTTTAGCAACTTGGTCCTTAAGAAAATTGAGGAAGTCTGGGCTTTGAATTTGCCGGTCGAGATAATTGCTCCTAGCCACGGGGTAATTTGGCGGAAAGATCCTCTGCAAATAGTCAAGAAATATCAAGAGTGGGCCCGTCAAATACCAGCGAAATCAGCGGTAATCCTTTACGATACTATGTGGGAAGGAACCCGAAGGATGGCGGAGGCCATTGGTCAAGGATTAGCCACTGCCGGAGTTCCCTACAAAATATTCTACATGGCTGTTTCGGACCGGAATGATGTAATTACAGAAATATTTAAAGCGAAAGCGATCATTGTTGGTTCGCCAACATTAAATCAGGGACTCTTGCCCACGATTATGCCTATTCTGGAAGATATTAAAGGATTGAAATTTCAAAATAAGATCGGCGCGGCTTTTGGTACATATGGGTGGAGTGGAGAGTCAGTTAAATTAATTGAAGAGCATTTCCAGCAGTGTAAAATTCCTGTTGTTGCCCCAGGAGTAAAAGCCAAATGGCAACCCAAAGCCGCTGACCTCGAGGCCTGTGTTAAATTGGGACAGACGGTTGCGGAGGCTATAAAAAGAGATTAAAATTGCTACCCGCTCAACGCTTAGCTTACGCTGAAAGCGGAAATTAAATTAATACTTTGACGACAATTTTTTTAACTGGCGCGGGAGTAGAAATAGCAATCCCAGGCATATGTGCATCCTGAGGTGCTACGATAACAAAACTCCCGGAAGGGAGCGTTAAAAAATTACCGCTCCCTTCCAGGGTAACAAAATCTTTATTTTCGTCATAACTTATCGTAGTTAAATCATCGAGGTGGGCATACCCAAAGAGCTCTTCCCCTTGCCAAACATACTGAATATCCATATATCTTCGATGAGCTTCCCAACGCCCCTTTTCTTTAGGCTTGCTTTCGTATTGCTGAATAAGGGCATAAATTTTCGTTCCGGCAATTTCATATCGGCCAGGCTCAATGGCCGAGAAGTCTGTTTCTTGCAGGTATTTAAAAGCCAATTCCAAATTTTTATGCACACCAAGATACCAAGAGGCATTTTTTAAACGGTCAATAATCATTCTTTCCTCCTCATTTAAAATAATTTTTCATTAACTCTTTGACCCATGATGGCCCCAAGGGATGATTAACCCGATCAAATTGGGAAAAGTAAGGCTTAATATCAAGCACGGGAGTTCCATTTATGGCGTCAAGACCCTTAACCTTTAAAACATTTTTTCTAATGCCCATAAGTTTAACCGTCGTTAGGCCGATGGGATTAGGCCGATGTTTAGCGCGCTGCGCGAAAATTCCCAATTTGGGCATATCTCTTCGCCCTTGAGGTCGGCGAACGAGGTCCGTTTGCAGATTAAACTTAGCTTTGTGCATATAAAAAATGACCACGATATGGGAAAAATTTTTAAGGCCTTTTAAGCCATCTGCATATTCCTCATTGAGCACAATATGGGAAATAACTCCTCCCCATCCTTGATCTGTTTCTTTTTTTACCGCAGACTTGACCATGCCAATCGATTTCAATCTCATTTTTTTCCTTTTAAAATCATAGATGACTCAGCTCGGCGGAGCCATCAAAAACCTCTTTAATCTCCTCTTCCCCCTTCTAGCCAACGGTATTGAGGGGGTTGTTTAACTTCTTCTCTGGGTCCTTTACGTTCTCGGTGGTAATTATTATAAACTCCACGCTGCTTTGGCTCCTTCTTCGGTCGCTTCAATAATGCGGCGCGGCTGTTGGGCATCTCCCACTATGAGATACCGTATTCCCTTCCTGAGCCAAGATTCTTCTAAATTATTTCTTGGTTTTAGCCCTACGGCAATAATTACTTGATCCACGGGGGTTAATTTTTTCTTCCGTCCCTCTAAGGAAACAATAACGTAATCCTCACCAATCTCTTGGGCCGTAGCATTAAAGATAAATTCCACATTGTTTTCTTTAAGCCTTTTATGGAGCATGTAACCATGAGAAGTTATCTTAAGAACTGGAGACCTTTTTAAAGCTTCCACGATAGTTATTTTAGCTCCCCTCTGACTTAAAAAGTCAGCTGTCTCCATGCCGATTAAACCTCCCCCCATAATTACTAGCTGAGTTCCTGGCTTTACATCCCCAGCCAGAATTTGCCAAGCGTCACAGACTAAGGGTCGTTCAATTCCGGGAATTGGGGGGATTATCTTTTCTCCTCCCCAGGCCACGATTACGACCTCTGGTCTTTCTTGCTCCAATAGGGATTGCGTAACAGGCGTATTTAATTTAATCTTAACTCCTTTTTTCTTAACCTCTTTGACCAGCCAGTTTATCCATGCGGTGTATACTTCCTTAAAAGGCGGTTTGCTGGCATAACGAATTTGGCCTCCCAATTCTTTTTCTCTCTCCCAAAGGGTTACTTCGTGCCCAAGGCGGGCAGCTTCCAACGCTGCCGTCAGTCCCGCGGGACCTCCTCCAATAACGCCGACCCTGGAGCTTTTCTTTGCTGGTGCGGCCGGATAAATGGTCTCCTGACCAGTTTCCGGATTGAGAACACACCGGATTGCTCCTTCGCCTAAGAGGAGCCGTTCAATGCAGCCTTGATTACAAGCAATACACTGGCATATTTCCTCTTTTCTTCCTTGCCGGGCTTTGATCAAAAAATCAGGGTCCGCTAAGAATTGCCGACCAAAGGCCACTAAATCTGCTTCTTGACGTTCAATTACTTCATCGGCTAAAGATGGATCGGTAAATCTTCCTACAGCAATCACCGGCACATCAACTACTTCCTTTATCTTCTTCGCCCGCCAAGCATTAAATCCAGGTTCATATTCAACTGGCGAACTGGTAATTCCTGCCGGGCTACCATGAGTCCCTAAAGAAGCATGAATTATATCTGCTCCAGCACTTACAAAAGCAGGAACGATTTTCTGTATTTCTTCAATGGTGTATCCGCCTTTTATAAATTCTTCTACAGAGAGGCGCAGAGAAATGGGAAAATCTTCGCCAACTTTCCGGCGCACTTCTTCAATAACTTCAATTATGAAGCGCGCCCGATTGGTTAAATCCCCTCCATACTCATCTTGGCGCTGGTTGGCCAGAGGAGAAAGAAATTGCGTTAATAAGTAGCCATGCGCTCCGTGAATTTCAACAGCATCGAATCCAGCCTGTTTGGCCCGCAGGGCGGCTGACCCAAAAGCGGCAATAATTTCTCTTATTTCTTCTTTGCTCATCTCTCGCGGAGTAAGCCCAAAAACTAAACTGCGGATGGGCGAAGGAGCGATTGCTCGGCCTTGTTGCAAGAGGAAGAGACTTTCCCGTCCAGCATGGTGAAGCTGCAAAGCAATTTTGCAGCCAGCAGCTTGAGCTGCTTCAGCCAGTCTCTTCAGTCCAGGGATAAAGCGGTCATCATAGGCTCCTAATTCTTTATTTATAGCTAGGCCAGAAGGATGAACGGCAGTAACTTCAGTTATAATCAATCCCGGCTTCCCCTGAGCTCGCCTGTATAAATAAGCAATGTTTGCTTCGCTCACGGTTCCATCTTCATGGCCCAAATTCGTCCCCATAGGGGCCATAACCGCCCGGTTAGCCAATACCATTGATTTAATTTTGATAGGTGAAAATAAATTTGCCAGAAGAGGCATGGCCATCCTCCTGTTAAATTTTCTTTTATTTTTTACCCTTCTCCCGCTCTCACGCTTTACTCATTACGCCTTTTTAACTTTGGCTGCCCAAATCGTTTCTGAAGCTCCTTTGCAAAAGTTTTATCGGCTGATGGCGATAGGAACTCTACTGGTGAATAACCTCTCTTCCAAGCCAAATAAATTGTCCAAGATAAGAGGATGATAGTTATCAGTATATTAGGCCAAGCATTTAACTCCCATTGCCCATGCCAAATGAGTTGCCAGGAATCCGTAAGAGGGAAAAGATAACTGATTGGCCATTGGTAACCATCAGGACCTCTTGAGCCGACAAGATCGCCGAGGATATGCAAATGAAAACTGAAAAAAGTTAGGAGGGAGGTTATTAAACGCTGCCGTGCCATGAACAAAGCGCTGATGGATATTAAGATGGCCAAGAAAAGATTATGCGTTAGCACGTGATGATAATGAGTATGCCAGCGGAATGCCGCCTCTTTTTCGCCAATAATTAAACCGATAAAAAGTCCGGCCGCATCTATATCTGGAATAATTCCTCCCAGAGTGACTAGCCCTCGATCCCTTTTTTCCAGCTGTTTAATGTTGGCTACTGTCCAGCTCACCAGCAAATGGGTGGTTAAATGCATTCTTCACCCTTTCGGCCAATCAATCTTTACCATAAATAGAAGATTCTTGCTACTTCAAAATTGATTGACTTATGAAAATTGGGGTCAATCCTTGCCACAGGTGAAAAGGGCTCATTAAGCCAGGCCCAAAGATCACGATGAGTAAAGAGATTCAAGCGCAAAAAAGCAAGTATGTAGATAGGAAAGAGACCAGTGGAATTTAGCCTGAAGTTGAAGAAAAGGAAGAATCAACATAGCAATTAATACTGTCCAAATTTGAATCTTAACTGCATTAGCACTGGTACCCACAAAGGTCTTGATCTTAAGGTTCTGCTTCAATGCTTTAAACCAGAGGCAGGAAAGATCTCCATCTGCCAGCGATCTTTATAGATAGCAGCAATAGGAGTGCTCCTAAATCCAGCTTATTGGTTAAAAAGACTAAAATCATTCCCGTGTCAGAATCAATGGCTCCTACCCACCCCACAGGAAAAGGACACTTCTCCAAACCTTTTTACTCCTTTAATTCGATAAGCTCATCTTTAAGGATATTCCGATTCTTAGGAACTTACCTCTCCCCAACAACTACATAAAGACAGTTCTTCTTGAGGCGGGTAACAAAATGAACCCCTTGAGCTGTCCAGCCTGGTTCATCCCTGGTTCATCCTTGGTTCATCTAATCTCGTGCAGGCTATTTGCGCACCCCAATTGGCAAAAAAGCATGGAAACAAATTGCTTCCAACCTGGCTCTGCCATGAAAAACCATGAGCATGATGTTCAGTCCTCGTCTCTTTGACCAGCTGCTGGAATTCAAAACGAGGAAACAATTGGAACACTTGGCTAAATATGCTACAAAACTTATTCATGGTTGAGCTCCCTTTTGATTTTCGTTTCTCCTTTCATTTTTTTATTCCTAATCAGGGCTCAACTTCAAAAATGAATTTGGACAAGAACGAAATTCTGTGGGACAAAGCATCGTCTTACTGCCTTCAAAAAAGTGGGGTATGGTAGATTTAGAGTAAGCAAGAGGAGTTTTGATTCCCTCGCTTTTCAAAAAAATAATAGCAGCACCTTATAAATAAAGAAACAAGGGACGAAGAAGGGAGATCAAAATCTAAATTAATTAACAATAGTCATCCTGGAAAAGATATCGGCTAAAAATTTCCTCACCTCCCCTGATGAATGGAAATAGTCAGGAATAGCTAATCCCTTGACTGCTAATTTTTGCAACAGCTCCCAAAGAGGTGGGTAATTTAATCTTAATGAATTATCCAAAAATATCTCAGACCAAAAATCTTTCCAAGATCCAAAAAATGAAATGCCACCCTTATCTAAATAAATAAAGTCTTGGGCCCGCAAAGCAGCAGAAAAAGAATGCGTAATATGCAAGATGGTTTTCTGTTCCTGCTTATGGAGTTGGGAAAGTAAGGCAAGAATCTCTTCCTGATCTTGGAGATCAAGCATGGCTGTAGGTTCATCTAAAACGAGGATGTCGCAATCCATGGCCAGGACCCCGGCCAAAACGATCTTTTGCTGTTGCCCTCCTGAAAGCTGATGGGGGGCGGCCAAGCGGTAATTTTCCATACCCACGAGAGCTAAGCCCTTCTCAACCCTTTCCACGATAGCCTTTTGATCTAAGCCCATGTTCTCTAAGGCAAAGGCCACATCTTCTTCTACTACTGAGGAAACAATTTGATTTTCAGGGTTCGAAAAAATATACCCTACCCGCCAAGAAATTTCCCCGGGAATCAAGGGCTCTTCCCCAATCCGAATCGAACCGGCGGAGGGAGAAATTAACCCTTTGATAAGTTTTCCTAAAGTGGTTTTCCCTGAGCCGTTGGGCCCCATCAGAGAGACATAACGGCCCCGGGGAATAAATAAATTAAAATTTTTAAAGACCGGAACCTCTCTACCTAAACGGGAGGAATAAGCAAAGGTGAGCTCTTTAATATCTATCATGGCATGGGGAGCTCAATAGTCCTGAAGAGAAATTATCCCCATCTTTGGCAATTTAAATCTTGCCCGAGGGTTCAGGGGGGGATATTACTTCAGCCTTCTTTCTCTTTTCTTTTTCGCGTCTTCTTTCGACCCGCCTCTTCTTAATAGCTTTCTGTTCTTCACTTGTCGAAATTATTTCAAGAAGTGCTACAGGAGCACCATCTCCTGGACGGTTTCCTAATTTGATTATCCGTGTATATCCTCCATTTTGCATTTGGAATCGCGGGGATATTTTCTCGAAGAGTTTGCCAACAATTTCTGGGCTGCGGACTATACGCAAAACTTGCCGCCGGGCATGAAGATCTCCTCTTTTGGCCAAAGAGATTAGTTTCTCGGCAATGGGCTGGAGTTCTTTGGCTTTGGCATCGGTAGTTTTAATTCGCTCATGTTCAAATAACGAGGTGACTAAATTCCGGAACATAGCCCAGCGATGTTCAGTAGTCCTGCCCAATTTTCTACCAGCCATTCGGTGACGCATACTCTTTCCCCTCTTTAAGCACTCTTTTCTTGTTTCTGCTGTAATTCAGGCGGGGGCCAATTTTCCAGTTTCATTCCTAAACTAAGGCCCATTTCCGCTAAAATTTCTTTGATCTCATTTAGCGACTTTCGACCAAAATTCTTGGTCTTTAGCATCTCTGCTTCTGTCTTCTGCACTAAATCCCCAATATATTTAATGTTGGCATTTTTTAAACAATTCGCGGAGCGAACGGAAAGTTCCAACTCCTCTACACTCTTGAAGAGGTTTTCATTAAGTTTAGGCTTTTCCTCAGTGGGTTTAGGCTTAGGAATAGCTTCCTCTTCGTTAAAATTGATAAACACGCTTACCTGATCCTTAAGGATTTTCGCGGCGTAAGCTAAAGCATCAGCAGGAGCTACTCCCCCATTAGTCCAAATTTCCATAGTTAGACGGTCATAATCGGTAATTTGACCTACGCGGGTGTGAGTTACCGTGTAATTTACTTTGCGAATGGGCGAGAAGATAGCATCAATGGGAATAGTGCCTATAGGATCTTCTTCATCCCGATTGCGCTCGGCAGGCACATAGCCTCTCCCCCATTTAATTATCATCTCCATCTCCAATTCCCCATCATTCGAGAGCGTAGCAATCGGATGATCTGGATTTAAAATCTCTACATTAGGATTGGGCTTTATATCTTGGGCTCTTACCACCCCTGGTTTATTTGTTTTTAAGTAAAGGGTTTCCGGTCTTTCCCCATGCAACTTTACTAAGATTTCTTTTAAATTCAAGATAATCTCCGTCACATCTTCCCGCACTCCTGGAATGGTAGAGAATTCATGGAGCACCCCCTTGATACGCACGGCGGTTATGGCTGCTCCTTGCAAAGAAGAAAGCAAAATCCGACGAAGAGAATTACCGATGGTAATGCCAAAACCGCGTTCCAAGGGCTCGATGTGGAAACGACCATAGGTAGGACTTAGAGTCTCTTGGTCAGCTTCAACAGCTTTGGGTTTAATTAAAGATTGCCAATTCTTATACATAGTGGATACTCCTTGATCGGGAATTCCGACGATTTAGGCCTCTTATTTTGAATAAAACTCCACAATTAATTGTTCTTTAATGGGCATAGTTATATCTTCTCTTTGTGGCAAAGCCAGAATTCGTCCTCGAAATTTTTCCCGATCTAGCTCCAGCCAAGAAGGAACCCCTCTGCGCGCTACGCCCTCAAGAGCATCAATGATTCTGGCGTTGGTTCGGCTTTTTTCTCGCAATTCGATTACATCCCCAACTTTTAATAAGTAAGAAGCTATATTGACTTTGCGACCATTTATCAGAAAGTGGGCATGCTGCACAAGCTGCCGAGCTTCTCGGCGAGAATGAGCAAAGCCCAAGCGATAGACCATGTTATCTAAGCGCCTTTCCAAAAGAATTAATAAGTTTGTTCCTGTTATGCCCTTTTGCTTTTCCGCCCGCGCAAAAAAGTTGCGAAATTGCTTCTCGGTCAGCCCGTACATCCGCTTTACCTTCTGTTTTTCTCTTAGCTGCTGTCCGTAGTTGGAAAACTTAGGCCGACTTTGACCATGTTGACCAGGCGCATAGTTACGCCTTTCCAGAGCACATTTATCGGAATAACAGCGGTCACCTTTCAAATACAGCTTTAAATTTTCCCGTCGGCATAAGCGGCAAACGGAACCCGTATATCTGGCCAACTTGCTCCTCCTCTCTTTCTCCTATTAAATTTAAACGCGCCGCCTTTTAGGAGGGCGACACCCATTATGCGGAATGGGGGTGACATCCCGAATAAGATCAATCCGCAATCCAGCAGCCTGCAGGGACCTCAGAGCCGCCTCTCTACCTGCACCCGGCCCTTTTATGTAGACTTCGATACTTTTCATTCCTTGCTCCATAGCCTTTTTGGCCGCTTGTTCGGCAGCCAGTTGGGCCGCAAATGGAGTACTCTTCCGCGAACCTTTAAAACCTACGCTCCCGGCACTTGCCCAAGTAATGACATTGCCATTCACATCAGTTATAGTCACAATCGTATTATTAAAAGTGGATTGTATATGGGCAATGCCATGTGGAATATTGCGTTTCTCTTTTTTTCTTCCTCCCGTGCTCTTTTCCGTTGCCATTCTTCCTCCTTACTTCTTCCTTCCACCAATCGGGCGGCGTGGACCTTTACGTGTGCGAGCATTAGTATGGGTACGCTGTCCCCGCACAGGTAAGGAACGACGGTGCCTCAAACCACGGTAAGTACCCAGGTCCATGAGCCTTTTTATATTCATGGAAACTTCTCGTCGCAGATCTCCCTCAATCTTCAAATTGCTTTGATCTATGACTTCTCTAATTTTAGCAATTTCCGCATCTGTTAACTCGTCTGTTTTCTTTTGAGCATTAACTTGAGCTTTCTGCAGAATATTGCGTGCTGTCGACCTACCTATACCGTGAATATAGGTTAAAGCGATCTCTATATTTTTATTGCGCGGAAGATCAATACCAGCAATGCGAGCCAATTTTTACCTCCTTTAGCGCCATTTCATCCCTGCCTTTGCTTATGGCGGGGGTTCTGACAAATTACTCTAATAACACCTTTTCTTTTAATGATTTTGCACTTATCGCAAATCTTTTTAACCGACGCCCTTACTTTCATGGACTGACCTCTGTTTTCAATTCTCTTTTTATTTCATCCCTGGTTCATCTCTGGTCTACCGTTGATTCAGGCCTGCTTCACGTCCGGCTTTTTTTGGGACGATGTCCTATGCTTGAAATTTCTCCCTCTTTTTCCCTATAGATAATTCTTCCGCGGGTAAGATCATATGGCGAAAGTTCAACAGTCACCTTATCACCAGGCAATATTTTGATGAAATGCATCCGCATTTTGCCAGAGATGTGGGCCAAAACTCGATGCCCATTCTCCAATTCCACGCGGAACATGGCATTAGGCAGAGTTTCTACAACTGTTCCTGTTACTTCTATGGCGTCTTTCTTGGGCATCTTTCTTTATCTCCACCTTGGCCATTTCTCAGGAGCCAAATCTCATTACCTCTCCTTTATCCTCTTAGGGTAAGAGTTTGGGTTTTCCCAAGGGTTTTATTTTTCACCATTCTTTTTGTCTCCCTAACCCTTACCCTCTCCCGGCTAGGGAAAGGGGTGGGCAAAGGGGATCTGGAAAAACTTTGCTATATTACTTCTTAGATAAGGAGTTAAAAAAAATCAAATCTTGCTCAAAATATCTGGTCCGTTTTCTGTTATAGCAACGGAATGCTCAAAATGAGCCGAAAGACTTTTGTCTTTAGTAACGGCTGTCCAACCATCCTCTAAAATCTCTACTTCATGACTCCCCGCATTGATCATCGGTTCAATCGCTAAAGTCATCCCGGGGCGCAGACGGATTCCTCGGCCTGGCGTGCCAAAATTAGGTACTTGAGGTTTCTCGTGCAGATGTTTTCCTATTCCATGGCCTACGAAATCACGAACCACCGAATACCCTTGACTTTCTACATAACGCTGAATAGCAGCCGAAATATCCTGCAAGCGATTCTCTGGATGAGCCTGCTCAATGGCCAAATAAAGTGCTTCCTCAGCTACTCGCAATAATCTTTCTGCCTCCAGAGAAATTCGACCAACGGGTAAAGTTATAGCCGCATCGCCATAAAAATCATCATAAATAACACCGAAATCTAAACTCAAGATGTCCCCCTCTTTTAAGGGGCGAGAAGATGGTATCCCATGGACGATCTCTTCATTAACGGAAGTGCACAAAGCCGCTGGAAAACCGTTATAACCCTTGAAAGCCGATTTAGCTTTTTTCTTGGCTAAAAGTTCTTCGGCCAATTCTTCCAAGTCCCGCGTCATTATTCCCGGTCGGACAATTTCTTTAATTGCGGCTAAAATTTCTGCTACAATTTGATTGCTCCGCCGCATTTTCTCGATTTCCTGGGGCGATTTGAGGATAATCCTTTCTTCTTCAGCCGTTAAATATAAAAGGCTCATCTCCTTCCTTTAATACGCCCCCGCTTCATGAAACCTTCATAATGCCGCATTAGCATATGCGACTCTATTTGACCCACCGTATCCAAAGCCACACCCACCACGATGAGCAGGGCCGTGCCTCCAAAATAAAAAGGGACATGAAATTTAGTAATTAAAATCGAGGGCAAGACGCAGACGGCAGAAACATAAATGGCCCCGCTAAAAGTGATCCGCGTGAGCACCCGGTCTACAAATTCAGCAGTTTTTTTACCAGGCCTAATCCCTGGAATATAACCTCCGTATTTGCGCATATTGTCGGCAACATCTGTGGGATTAAAAGTCACCGCTGTATAAAAATAACAGAAGAAAAAGATAAAGCCTACATAAAGAAGCTCATAAACTAAAGACCCGGGTTCCAATTGGCTGGCCACTGCTTTCATCCAGGGATGTTCCAAAAAGTTGGCAATAGTAGCCGGGAACATGATAATGGAAGAGGCAAAAATTGGCGGAATTACACCTGCGGTGTTAATTTTCAAAGGCAAATGGGTGCTCTGGCCTCCATACATTTTCCGGCCAACAATTCTCTTGGCATATTGGACGGGTATGCGCCTTTGTCCTCTTTCCATATATATTATAGCGCCTACTACGGCGATCATAAAGACAATTAAAAATATGGTGACTAAAATTCCTAACTCACCCGTGCGGATGAGACGAACACTATTGCTAATTGCCGTAGGCATTCGTGCTACAATGCCCGCAAAAATAATGAGGGAGATTCCATTGCCGATACCCCGTTCAGTAATCTGCTCTCCCAGCCACATAATAAAGGCTGTTCCAGCAGTGAGCGTGATCATAGTCATAAAGCGAAAAGTCCAGCCCGGCTCAGCGACGATCAATTCTCCCCCTGGCCCAGTCATCCTCTCCAATCCTATGCTGATGCCAAACCCCTGGATCAAGCTAAGTAAGACCGTGCCATAGCGCGTATACTGCGTTATCTTTTTTCTCCCCGCCTCGCCCTCTTTCGACAGCCTCTCTAAGTGAGGAACGACCACGGTGAGCAGCTGCAGGATAATGGAAGAACTGATATAAGGCATTATGCCCAAGGCGAAGACGGATAGACGCTCAAAAGCTCCTCCGGAAAACATATCTATGAAGCTAAAGAGAGTGCCTTTGGCTTGGGCAAAGAAAGCCGCTAAAGCCGTAGCGTCAATCCCCGGTGTGGGAACATGCACGCCAATGCGGTACACAGCTAATAAAGCTAAGGTAACCAATATCCTGCGTTTTAGCTCCGGTATCTTAGGAATGTTTTGAAATCCCTGGAGCACGCTTTAAATAACCTCCGCTTTTCCGCCCATCGCCTCGATCTTCTTCTTAGCTACCAGACTGAATCGATGGGCTTTAATAGTTAAAGGAAAATTTATAGAGCCTTCTCCCAAGATCTTAACTTTTTCATCTCCCTTTTTTATCAATCCTGATTCTTGAAGTAAAGTAGGGTCGACTACTGATCCCGTGGGGAATCGATTTAAATCTTTGACATTTACTATCTGCCAATCTTGGCGGAAAGGATTGGTAAATCCACGCTTAGGCAGACGGCGCTGTAAAGGCATCTGGCCACCTTCAAAACCACGAGATTTTTTCCCTCCGGCCCGAGCTTTATGGCCCTTATGCCCCCTTGTGGAAGTTCCTCCATGCCCAGAGCCATCCCCCCGTCCGACCCTTTTTTTTCTTTTTTTTGATCCTGCTGGTGGCTTTAAGGTGTTCAATTCCATTAGTCTAACCTCTAAATTTCTTCCACTTTAACTAAATGGCTGACTTTTTTAATCATGCCGCGAATGGCGGGAGTATCTTGCAAACGTACGGTCCGGTGCATCTTTGTAAGCCCCAATCCACGTAATGTCCGTCTCTGCTTTTCAGGCTGGCTAATCTCACTCTTTATTAAGGTTACTTGGATCTTTTTTTCTGCCATCTTATTTCACCTTGAGCAGCTTATATTTATTGGCCAATATTTTCCTTACTCATGCTTATCTCGGGAACTACTTTCCCTCTCTTGTTAGCAATTTCTTCGGGAGTCTTTAGCTGCCGTAACCCGCGAATAGTAGCTTTTATTATATTATGGGGATTACGCGAGCCAAAACACTTAGTGAGAATATTCTGGATTCCTGCGGATTCTAAAACTGCTCGCGCAGCCCCACCAGCTATCACTCCAGTTCCCTCCGAAGCTGGTCTTAAAAGCACCCGGGAGGCCCCGTATTCGCCTAGCACTTCGTAAGGTATAGTGCCCCGCGTTATAGGAACGGTTATTAAATTCTTTTTAGCTTGCTCTATGCCTTTGCGGATAGCTTCTGGAACTTCCCGCGCCTTGCCTAATCCAAAACCTACTACTCCTTGACCATTACCCACCACCACCAGGGCGCTAAAACTAAATCTTTTCCCGCCCTTGACTACTTTGGCCACCCGATTAATATGGGCCACTCGGTCGACCAGCTCTAATTCTTCGGGATTAATTTGAGCCAATGAATTACCTCCCTGAAATTAACATTCCACTCCTGCTCTCCAACTGGACCAAGTCTTCTTCAAAAGGCCAAGTCCTTATCCTCAGCAGGATTTTAAATCAAAAAGTTAATCCTTTTTCACGCGCTGCTTCCGCTAAAGCTTTTACCCGCCCATGGTATAAAAAACCATTGCGGTCAAATACTACTTTCTGAATGTTTTGGGCTAAAGCCTTTTCGGCAATAAGGGCCCCCACTTTTTTAGCTATTTCTACTTTGCCTTTACTCCGTTCTGCCCCCTGCAACTCGGGGCTAAGAGTAGAGGCCGCGGCTAATGTATGTCCTCGGCTATCGTCAATTAATTGGGCATAAATATGCCGGGAACTTCTGAATACGCACAACCGGGGACGTTCGGGAGTACCCCTTACCTTGGCTTTATATCGTAATTTTCTTCTTTGACGCGCAAGCTCTTTTTCTTTTCTCTGCACTTTTCTACCCTTAAATAATTATCCCACCGCTGTCTTTCCAGCTTTGCGATGGATAATTTCTTCAGCATATTTAATCCCTTTTCCCCCATATGGTTCGGGGGGGCGCAAACTTCGAATCTCTGCTGCTGTTAATCCCAACAAATGCTTATCTATTCCCCGCAAAGTCAACCTTGTTTGCTTATCCACTTCTGCTTTAATCCCTTCAGGCAAAGGGAAGCGAATGGGATGAGAATACCCCAAACTGAAATTAAGGACATTACCTTGAAGTTCCACCCGATAACCTACCCCATTGATCTCTAAAATCCGTTCAAAACCTTGACCCACGCCCTTAATCATATTGGCAATTAAAGTTCTTGTTAGACCTTGCAAGGCTCTTCCCTTTTTGGGGGTGGCAGGCTGATGGACTATGATCTCTTCTCCTTGTAAGGTTACGGCTACTCCTTCGGGAAGCTTTTGAGAAAGGCTTCCTTTAGGGCCCGAAACTTTTAAAAAAGGATGGTCCAGCTCCACCTTAATGCCTTTAGGAATCGGGATTGGTTTTTTGCCTATCCGGGACATATTTTTCTCCTTATTAATCCTTACCAGACCGTACAGAGTAATTCTCCCCCCACATTTAACTTCCGGGCTTCTTTGTCGGTGAGCACACCTTTTGATGTCGATAGGATAGCTGTTCCTAGACCCCGGAGCACTTGGGGAATTTCTTCTTTTTTTACATAGCGCCTTAAACCTGGACGGCTAATAGTCATTAAACCGCTAATTACCGGATTTTTTCGATCTCCTTCATACTTTAAATAAATTCTTAAAATTCCTTGGCGGCCATCTTTGATTAATTTATAGTTTTTGATGTAACCTTCTTCTTTCAAAATACGCGCAATCTGAGCCTTTAAATTAGAAGCGGGCACATCGACCTTCTCGTGTTTAGCTTTGTTAGCGTTCCTTATGCGGGTCAACATGTCAGCTAAAGGGTCTGTCATTACCATATCTGTCCTCCCCGGTCAATTTACCTACCAGCTTGATTTAATTACCCCCGGGATCTCTCCCCGAGAGGCTAAATTGCGGAAGCAAATTCGGCATAGATCGAACTTGCGATAGTAACCTCTAGCCCGTCCGCATAAAGGGCAGCGATGGTAGGCGCGTACTTTGAATTTTGGCTTTATCTTTGCTTTGACGATTAAAGCTGTTCTGGCCACTCCTTATCCTTTCTTTTTAAGCATTAATTTTTCCTCAACCCCTGTCACGTCCTAAAGGGCATCCCCAAAAGTTGCAGCAATTCTTTTCCTTCTTCATCAGTTTTAGCCGTAGTCACGATAGAAACGTTCAGCCCCTTAACTTTATCTATCTTATCAAAATTAATCTCGGGAAAGATGATCTGTTCTCTAATGCCTAAGGTATAATTGCCCCGGCCATCAAAAGCTTTTGGTGAAACACCACGGAAGTCTCTAACCCTTGGCAGAGCCACGTTTACAAGTTTATCGAAGAACTCATACATCCTATCTCTTCTTAAGGTAACCATAACGCCAATAGGCATCCCTTCGCGCAGTTTAAAAGCAGCGATTGACCTTTTGGCCTTAGTTACCACTGCTCGTTGCCCAGCGATAAGCGAAAGTTCTTCCACCGCTGCATCTATGATTTTTATATTTTGAATTGCCTCCCCTAAGCCCATATTCAAAGTAATCTTCTCCAACTTCGGTACTTCCACGATATTGCGGTAGCCAAATTTCTTCATCATTTGCGGGACAACTTCTTTAATATAAATTTCTTTTAGCCTGGTCATCTTATTTGCCCCTTTATGTCCTTTCAATGATCTCCCCGCATTTTTTGCAAATTAAGGCCTTCTTCCCATCTTCCAGGAACTTCGTTCCAGTGCGCACTCCCTGGTTACATTTCAGGCACAAAAGTAGGACATTGGAAATATGGATAGGAGCTTCCTTTTGGATAATCCCCCCTTGGCGCAGACGTCCAGTGGGGCGAGAATGCCTTTTAATAAAGTTTACCTTCTCCACGACCACCCGATTCGTTTTGGGCAGAACTTTGAGTACCTTACCCGTCTTCCCTTTTTCTTTCCCAGCAATAACCATCACCATATCATTTTTGCGCACGTGAAAATTCATGAATTTCATAATGGCTATACCTCAATCTTCCTTCTTTAGAGAACTTCTGGAGCTAAAGAGATTATCTTCATAAACTTCTTGGCCCGTAATTCTCTCGCTACGGGTCCAAAGATGCGGGTCCCTATGGGGTCATTTTGGGGATTAATTAAGACGGCCGAATTGTCATCAAATTTGATATAGCTCCCGTCGCTGCGACGCACTTCCTTTACGGTGCGCACTACTACAGCCCGCATCACATCTCCTTTTTTTACTTTGGAATTGGGGATGGCCTCTTTTACTGAAACTACAATGACATCACCCAAGCTGGCGTATTTACGTTTAGTGCCACCTAAAACTTTTATACATGCCAACTTTTTAGCTCCCGAATTATCTGCTGCTTCTAAAATAGTCTGCATCTGAATCATGGCTAATACCCTGTTTCCACTTATTGAAGCTTTCCCTTAAAGAAAAGCCCCTTTTAATGATCATTCCACCTTTATCATCATGCCCACATTATTGGGCTCTTTCTAAAATCTCCTTTACGCGCCAACACTTCTCTTTGCTTAACGGTCTGGTTTCTATTAACAATACTCGGTCGCCCATGCGGCATTCATTTTTCTCATCATGGGCTTTGTAACGAGCTCGACGGCGGGTGTATTTTTGATATAAGGGGTGCTTCACTAACCTTTGCACTAACACCACCACCGTCTTATCCATTCGATCACTAACCACAGTACCTACCATCGTTTTACGTATACCTCTCTTCTTCTCCATCTCCACATCCTCATCTAGCATTCTTAGCAGCAAATTCCTTTTCGCGCAGGATAGTTTTGACCCTGGCCAAATCCTTGCGCACTTGGGGCAACCGCTCTGTATTTTCTAATTGCCCAGTAGCATGTTGAAATTTCAAATTAAATAACTCCGCGGTTAGGTCTTGTTCTTTTTGGCGAAGTTCTTCTATATTTAATTCTCTAAGTTCTCGTGCTTTCACCCTCATCCCTCCCGGGTGATAAATTTCGTGGCCAACGGTAATTTATGAGCGGCCAATTGAAAGGCATACTTGGCAGTATCTTCATCTACCCCTTCCATTTCATAAAGAATCCGTCCCGGTTTAATCACAGCTACCCAATCTTCAGGAGCACCCTTCCCCTTGCCCATCCTGGTCTCCGCTGGTTTTTTGGTTATGGGCTTATCCGGAAAAATGCGAATCCAGATCTTTCCTCCTCTTTTAATATAGCGGGTCATGGCTATCCGGGCAGCCTCAATTTGTCGGGTAGTTAACCAACCACATTCGAGCGCTTGCAGCGCATAATCGCCAAAATTAATTTGATTTCCCCGGGATGCTTTACCCTTTCTTCTCCCTTTTTGTTGTTTCCTAAACTTTACCTTCTTAGGAGCCAGCATATTCTTTTATCTCCTCAGATTGTTTGTTCCTTTTTCCCTTTCGTTGCCGGCAGAACCTCTCCTTTATAGATCCAAACCTTAACGCCAATGGTGCCATAGGTGGTGCGCGCTTCCGTAAAGCCGTAGTCAATATCCGCCCTTAAAGTATGTAAAGGTACGCGTCCTTCGCGATACCACTCGGAACGGGCAATTTCCGCACCTCCTAGCCTGCCTGAGCACGCAATTTTTATTCCCTGAGCCCCAAATTTCATGGAGCTGGTCACGCTCCTCTTCATCGCTCGCCGAAAAGCTATCCGTCTCTCTAGCTGCAGAGCTATGTTCTCGGCCACTAATTGGGCATCGAGTTCGACCCGCCTCACTTCTTGAATGTTAATGGAGATCTCTCGTTGGGCCATCTTTTGGATTTCCTTTTGGAGTTTTTCAATTTCCACGCCTTTTTGCCCAATAATTATTCCCGGGCGGGCTGCTCGAATGGTAACCTTAGCTCGATTCGCTGTCCGTTCGATTTCTACTTTGGATATGCCGGCATGATAAAGCTTTTCTTTAATGAACCGGCGAATCTTAATGTCTTCCTGCAGAAATTTCGCATAATTTTTCTCCGCATACCAACGGGAATCCCAAGTTTTCACTATGCCCAGGCGCAATCCTATAGGATTTACCTTCTGACCCAAATTTTCTCCTCCTTTATTTAGAAAATCTACCTTTTAAAATTTAATCAAGCTTCGCTCAATATTACTGTTAAATGACAAGTCCTTCTCCGAATGCGAGCTGCCCGACCCATAGCCCGCGCGCGAAAGCGCTTTAAAGTCGGTCCCTGATTTACGAAAATCGTTTTTATGTAAAGAGTATCCACGTCAATTGCTTTATTCTGCTGAGCATTAGCCAAGGCTGAACGAATAACTTTAGCTACTGATTTGGCTCCTGCTTTGCTCGTATGGCCTAATATATTTAAGGCCTCTTCTACCTTTTTACCCCGCACAAGATCGGCGCTTAAGCGCACTTTGCGAGGGGACATGCGTAAATATCTGGCTATGGCACGTGCTTCCATACTTCCTCCTTTAGGCCGCCATTGGAGCTGTCTTCAGTTTAGTTTTTCGATCTCCAGAGTGGCCAAAGAAAGTACGGGTCGGAGCAAATTCTCCCAATTTATGGCCGACCATATTTTCTGTAATAAAAACGGGAATAAATTTCTTGCCATTATGGACGGCAAATGTTAGTCCAACCATTTCGGGAACAATGGTCGACCGCCGCGACCAAGTTTTTATGACTTTGCGGCTCTTGGTCTGGTTGGCCTCCTGCACTTTTTTTATTAGATTTGGATCAACATATGGTCCCTTGTGAATTGATCGTCCCACATTAACACCCCATGATTCTTTTAAAATACCTCATCCTTTAAGAATCCTATTTCCGCTGCTTCAAAATAAATTTGTCTGTGGCTTTATTTCTTCGAGTTTTGTAGCCCTTAGTAGGCACGCCCCAAGGAGTTACCGGATGTCTACCTCCAGAAGTCTTACCTTCTCCTCCTCCTAAGGGGTGGTCAATAGGGTTCATAGCTACCCCCCGAACCCTCGGATTCCTTCCCAACCAGCGACTTCTGCCTGCTTTTCCTAATGACACATTTTCATGATCTAAATTACTTACTTGGCCAATGGTGGCGTAACACTCTAAGTGAACAATGCGCACTTCGCCCGAGGGCAACTTGATATGGGCATATTTCCCTTCCTTCGCCATCAACTGTCCGTAGGTCCCCGCGCTCCGGATTATCTGGCCCCCCTTCCCTTTTTTCAGCTCGACATTATGGATTAAAGTTCCCAAAGGAATATTTCTTAAAGGGAGGGCGTTACCAGGTTTAATATCCGCCTCTTCCCCGGACATCAGAATTTCTCCTAATTGCAGGTTATGGGGAGCTAAAATATATCTCTTCTCTCCATCTGCATAATGAAGTAGGGCTATGAAAGCTGATCTATTGGGATCATATTCTATGCTGGCTACTCGGGCTGGAATACCATATTTATCCCTTTTAAAATCAATGAGGCGGTAAAGTCTCTTGTGCCCTCCACCTATGTAGCGACTTGTTATTCGCCCATAGCAATTCCTGCCCCCGGTCTTCTTCAAGGGCAGGAGTAAACTTTTCTCTGGCTGCTTCCGAGTTATCTCCGCAAAATCTAAAACCGTTTGGAATCTTCTCCCCGGGGAAGTAGGTTTATAACTTTTGATTCCCATAATACCCTTCTCCTTTAAACCCCTTCAAAAAATTCAATATGATCCCCCGGCCGCAAAGTGACGATCGCCTTTTTCCAATCTGGCTTTTTGCCCATGAATCTGCCCCACCGTTTCTTTTTCCCCAGCATATTTACAGTATTTACCTTCACCACTTTCACTTTAAATAACTTCTCCACCGCCTGCCGAATCTCTATCTTATTTGCTCTCGGATCGACCACAAAGGCAATCTGACTGGCCTCCTCTTTTTGATCCGTGCTCTTCTCTGTAATCAAAGGTCTTTTAATGATTTGATGTGCTTCCTTCATGGGTGTAATCTCCTCTCCACTTCTTGCAAGCTAGCCGGGGAAAAGATTAAATGTTCGTGGCGGAGAATATCATGAACATTCAACCCGGATAATTCGATCACTTGTACTCCAGGTATGTTGTTAGCCGATTTTTGCAATTTCTCATCTTTGCCAAGGGTAACAATTAGAGCATTTTTTACACCTAAGCTTTTTAATATGCTTAGAAATTTCTTTGTCTTGGCCTCGGCTATAGGCCAACTATCTATAACCAACAGTTTACTCTCTTTAAACTTATGTGCAATTATTGTGCGCAGGGCTGCTTGACGGACTTTTTTGGGCAAATGATAAGAATAGTCTCGGGGTCGGGGGCCAAAAATCGTTCCGCCTCCTCGCCATAGGGGCGAGCGAATAGATCCCACCCGAGCTCGCCCGGTACCTTTTTGCCTCCAGGGCTTCCTGCCTCCGCCGCTAACGAAAGATCTCTCTTTTGTGGCCGCTGTACCTTTTCTCTGCCCAGCCAAGAAATTGCGCACTCCTTCGTATACTAAATGAGGTCTCTCCACATCTTGTAGAAGATAATCGGCCACTTCCAGCTCGGCTACTTTCTGCCGCTCCCAGTTTATTACGTCAATCTTCATACTTGCATCCTCTCGATTCAAAATCATCCTGTCGCCTTTGCTGATTTTTTCTTGGCTTCTCTTATGAGCAGCAATCCGCGCGGACTTCCAGGAACTGCTCCTTTTACCAGCAGGAGGTTTTGCCGAGGACGAACATCTATTATTTCTAGATTTTGTAAAGTCACTTGCCGATTTCCGGTATGTCCTCCCATTCTCTGTCCTGGCCATACTCGGGAAGGAAATGAACTCGCTCCAATAGAACCTGGCGCCCGGTGAAACATGGACCCATGAGTTGCGGCCCCGCCTCGGAATCCCCATCTTTTAACTACACCCATAAAGCCTTTGCCTTTAGAGTATCCAGTTACATCTACCAATTCTCCTATCTTAAATTCTTCCACCGTAATCACCTGACCCACTTTATAGGCTTCCGGGTTGGAAATTCTAAATTCCTTAAGATAGCGGAAGACGGGAACTTGGGTTTTGGCAAAGTGGCCCTGCAGGGGTTTTTTCATTCTTTTCAGCTCACACTCCTCAAAACCTAACTGGACAGCCGCGTATTTTTCTTTAGCCGGCGTCTTAATTTGGATCACCATACATGGACCGGCTTGAATTACCGTCACGGGGACCACACTGCCATCCTCTCGAAATATTTGGGTCATGCCAATTTTTTTGCCAATAATGCCTTTTTCCATTTTCCCAACCTTATCTGAGAAGGCAAGGCGCATAGCGTTCCCTTAAGATCGACTTTTTCTTTTCCCGCTATGCGCCTTCAGCCTATAATTTTATCTCAACGTCTACCCCGGCAGCTAAATCCAGCTTCATCAAAGCGTCAATAGTCTGCTGCGTAGGTTCTAAAATATCTAAAAGTCTCTTATGCGTGCGCATCTCGAACTGTTCCCGTGATTTTTTATCTACATGAGGAGAGCGCAACACGCAGAATTTATTAATCTCTGTAGGTAAAGGAATGGGACCAGCCACCTTAGCTCCTGTGCGTTTGGCTGTCTCCACAATCTCCTTTGTCGACTGGTCAAGGAGCCTATGGTCATAGGCCTTCAACTTGATTCTTATCTTTTGACTATTGATGACCATCCCTGATTTCTCTCTTCCTTTTGCTCGACCATTACTGTTTAGCTAATCAAGCTTGAACTAGTTTACTCTAAAATTTCGGCGATGACGCCGGCCCCTACTGTCCGTCCTCCCTCCCGAATCGCAAACCGCAACTCCTTCTCCATCGCAATCGGCGTAATCAACTTCACCTCCAAAGTCACATTATCCCCAGGCATCACCATCTCTACCCCAGTAGGTAACGTCACCACCCCAGTCACATCCGTCGTCCGAAAATAAAACTGCGGCCGATAACCATTAAAAAACGGCGTATGCCGACCACCCTCCTCCTTCGTCAATACATAAACCGAACCCCGAAAACGCGTATGCGGCGTAATACTCCCAGGCTTCGCCACCACCTGCCCACGCTCCACCTCATCCCGCTTCGTCCCCCGCAACAAAATACCTATATTATCACCAGCCTGCCCCTGATCCAATACCTTCCGAAACATCTCCACCCCCGTACAAACCGTCCTAAAAGTCGGCCGAATCCCAACTACCTCCACCTCATCCCCTACCCGAATCAACCCACGCTCCACACGCCCAGTCACCACCGTACCACGACCAGATATCGAAAATACATCCTCTATCGGCATCAAAAACGGCTTGTCCACCTCCCGCTTAGGCTCAGGAATATAATCATCCACCGCCTTCATCAACTGAAATATCGGCCCACAACTCTCACATGACTCATCCCCACAACCATGCTGCATCGCCCTCAAAGCACTACCCCGAATAATCGGTACCTCATCCCCAGGAAACTCATACTTACTCAATAACTCCCGTAACTCCAACTCCACTAACTCAATCAACTCCGGATCATCCACCATATCCACCTTGTTCAAAAAAACCACTATATACGGCACCCCAACCTGCCGCGCTAACAAAATATGCTCCCGCGTCTGCGGCATCGGCCCATCATCCGCCCCCACCACCAATATCGCCCCATCCATCTGCGCCGCCCCAGTAATCATATTCTTTATATAATCCGCATGACCAGGACAATCTACATGCGCATAATGCCGCCTATCCGTCTCATACTCCACATGCGCTACCGCAATCGTTATCCCACGCTCCTTCTCCTCCGGCGCCTTGTCTATCTGATCAAACGGCACATAATCCGCTAACCTCCGCGCCGCTAAACAACGCGTAATCGCACTCGTCAACGTCGTCTTCCCATGATCAATATGCCCTATCGTCCCCACATTCACATGCGGCTTCGTCCGCTCAAACTTCCGCTTCGCCATGTGTCCTCCTTATAAATAACGTAAGAGTTTAATTTTTCCAAAGGGTTTTATTTTTCGCCATTCCTTTTCTCTCCCTCACCTTTCCCACGTGGTCTGGTCTCTTCGACTCTTACCGCTGGGCAGAGGGAGCGATTGAAGGGATTTAGAAAAACTTTCTTATTACTAAATAGCTTTATTTAAACTTTTTTTGGAGCCCACGACCGGGATTGAACCGGTGAACCTCATCCTTACCAAGGATGCGCTCTACCAACTGAGCTACGTGGGCCTGGAGCGGGAAACGGGATTCGAACCCGCGACCCACAGCTTGGAAGGCTGTTGCTCTAGCCAGCTGAGCTACTCCCGCTCACCCATTTCTTAAATTTTCGTTTTTGGTGGAGAGGGGAGGATTCGAACCTCCGAAGGCCTAAGCCGACAGATTTACAGTCTGTTCCCTTTGACCGCTCGGGAACCTCTCCAAAGCCTTTTGGCTCTAAGCTTTCAATCTTAATAAATATTAAGATCGACAACTTAAAGCCCAAAACTTATTGGAGCTGGCGATGGGACTCGAACCCGCAACCGGCTGATTACAAATCAGCTGCTCTACCGATTGAGCTACGCCAGCTTTTTAAAGACCACTTAAAAAGCTTATTTTATCTAAATTTTTTTTCTATGTCAATATTTTTTATGCCTGACTCTATCAGTTTTAATTTTTCTCTCAACTATCGCTCAAGCCGGAAGAGCGCAAAAGCTAGCCTTTCTAATTTACGCTTAAATTAACCATGGATATCAAAAGCAACCACCGGTCATTTTTTATGCCTAATTTTTAACCTTTTTTGTTATTCTGATTCCTTGCGCAGTTACCGTTTTTCTTATCCAATTTTCATAATTTTTATCTATTTTCCCAATTGGCCAAAATATAATCTCGGGCACCTGATAACTATGCTCTCCCTTAATCTCTTTCATCACTCTTCTAATTTGTTGGCCCGTGGTCTTAATTAATAATAAAGATTCCCTTTCTACACACAGCTTCCCTTCCCAATAAAAAAAAGAGTTAACCTTCGGTATAATATTAACACAGGCGGCCAACTTATTAATAATTAAATTTTTGGCGATCGATTTCCCTTCTTTTGCTGAAGAAACTGTCGTTATACCTATCCATATTTTCTTAGCCAAGTTCTTCCTCCTTCATTTTATTTCTTTCAGATTTTGGCATTTGGCCTTGCTTATTTTTAATATAAAGCTCGGTGAGCAGTTTTCTTATCTCCGGGTCTCTTATTTCCGCTATTTTCTCTTTAACCTCTTCGGGCATTAAACAACTTTCCCCCTCCCCAGAAGGCTTTTCTTGAACAATTTTGAGAGTTTTGTCGAAATTGCCTTCTGAACTTAACTCTATTTGCCCAACAAAAAACCGCAAATCATTTAGCCCAACATCTTTGATTTTCCAGTTAATTTTATTAATGATTGTTTCTTTTAGAAATTGTAATTGTTGAATCCAAATCGGATTGCTTACTTTAACATATAATACTCCTCCCCTTACCTTTGATGCCTCCGTATTTTGGGCTATATCTTGGCCAACTATTTCGGGCCAATTTTCTATAATTTTTTGCTCTTTAATTCGCCAGCTCAACCCCGTGTGCTTAAACAGGGGGCTGAGAATATTCTTGATGCTTTCCAACTTTTCAATTTTCCTTTGCTTTGGCATTTTTACTTATATATAAATATATAAACGAGTTTTAATTCTTTAAATGGCAGGTATCATTTAGTAGATGGACAAATGCTCCTTTTTTAGAAATTTCAATTAGGTTTTTAGCAGTGAGGTCTTGTTTTAAGCACCGGAAATTATTTAAAGAAATTCCCAAAATCTGACATAATATTACAATATTAACGAAGTTATGGGCTACTGCTATCGCAGTAGCTGAACCATTTTCTTCTTTTATCTTTCTAATGGCTTGCCAAGCCCTTTGCTGAAGATCTTTTAATGATTCTCCTTTGGGAATCTTTAGTTCTGCAGGATTTTTTAACCATTCTTTTAGAAAATTTGGATACTTTCGTTTAAATTCTTCCCCGGTTAATCCCTCCCAATCTCCTAAGTTGAGCTCACGCAATTCATCCACAACAGTCACTGAGCAATAATGATATTGGGCCACTGCCCCTGCTGTTTGCCGTGCTCGTTTTAAAGGGCTGGTATAAATTTTAGCTATATGTTCATCCTTCAAAGAAAAGGCCAACTTTTGCACTTGCCTCAATCCTTGCGGACTAAGTTCTACATCAGAAATACCTTGGAATTTGTGCATTTCATTCCAGCAAGTCTCTCCATGGCGGATCAAAAATAAACGCATTTTCTTATTTGGTTTTATTTAATCTTTCCCACGAGGGATTTTCCGCGAGGATTTTTATAAGTTTGTGGCGACTTTTCTCACCCTTTACTATTTTTACCATCTGCGGAGCGATTCTTAAGCCTTCCGCCAAAATCTTTTGACAAGCTTTATTGGCTTCCCCTTTTTCTGGACGCGCCTTTACGCGCAGGCGCAAGCAACCATCGCGAAAATCAATTATTTCATCTTTCGCCGCTCCTGGGTGCACCAAAACCTTTAAAAGATTATTATCTGGGGGTACCATTATCTTCTTTCTCTTCCCTTAATTTTTCCTGTAAATTTATCTTCTCTTCCTTGAAACTTTCTAAAAGACGAAGGTGCATATCGAGAGTGGCTCTCAATGAAGTTTCCAGTTGGGAACGCAATTTTTTTAGATTAACAATGTCTGCTTCAATCTTGAGAGCTTGGGTTTGGGCATTCTCGATTATTTTGCGCGCCTGGGCTTTCGCTTCTTCAATGATCAACTCCCCTTCCCGATGGGCATTGTTTCTCATCTCTTCGGTGATTTTTTTGGCTGATAATAGGAGATCGCGTAACTCTTTCTCTTCGGCTTCTAATTCATTTATGCGGGCTAATTTTCGCCGATCTTCTTCGCGGAGTTGATTGTTTTCTTTGATAAGTTCTTCAAACTCATTGGCCATTAGATCTAAGAAATTGTCTACTTCCACCATATCAAAACCGCGAAATCGCACCCTAAACTGCTGCTGCTGGATATCCAATGGGGTGATCTTCATTTCTTTTCCCTCCCTTCTATTGAGCTAATATTTTATGGGTTTTATTAAATATTTTACTCTTTTAAGAAAAGCTTCCTGAAAAAAATTAAAAAAGGCTCTTCTTCTCAGCCATGGCTTATGACTTCCCTAAGCTCTTTGTCATCAAATATGCCCTTTAAATTTTGGGCAGATAAAGTTCTAATTTAAAGATGAAATGATATTAAGAGTTATATTTCAAAAAGTCAAGGAGCGATTAACCTTGCCCGCCTTAACTTCGGTATCCAAATCTTGGGCCGCATAAGAGGCCAGGAAGTGTAGAAAGTGCAGGTGCGGGAAGGGCAGAAATAGCTATAGTGAAGAAAAGCAAGCAGGTGAACTCTATTGACTTTTAATTATTAAGACCATAAACTTGCCCTAAAGAATTCTTTTTGGAGAAAATTGAGATAATGTTTCAATTATATTAAAATTTAAAGGCGGTGAGAGCGTATTAACCAAGCCTCTATCCCTTTAAAGAAGGAGGAACTATGCAAAAACCCGTTGGCATAATTGGCGGGGGAAACATGGGCGAAGCCTTGATTGCTGGCCTCACCCAATCTGGCTTATTGACTGCCAAAGAAGTCTTTTTCTTCGAGCCCCGTGCTGACCGCTCCCAATTTCTCCAACATAAATTTGGCGTTGGGTCTATGAAAGACAATCGACAATTAATTAACCAGGCCAAGACCGTAATCTTGGCAGTGAAACCTCAGTCTATTCCCGAAGTCATGGAAGAAATTGCCCCTTTAGCTAGGCCCAATCATCTGATCATTTCCATCTGTGCGGGTGTTTCCCTTGATTATCTTCAATCTTTTTTTAATTTTCCCATGCGCCTGATTCGAGCTATGCCCAACACCCCAGCTCTTATCCAAAAAGGAGCTACGGCGTTAGCCCCTTCGGCTAAGGCTAAGCCCGAAGATATTTCGGCGGCGGAAAAGATTTTCCAAGCCTTAGGTACAACCGTGATCGTTAAAGAGGTCCAAATGGACGCAGTCACTGGATTGAGTGGGAGTGGACCTGCATATATTTTCGCTGTTATTGAAGCTTTAGCCGCTGGTGGAGTAAAAGAAGGGTTACCCCAAGACGTTGCTTTGGCTCTTACCACACAAACCGTATTGGGAGCAGCCTCTCTGATCCAAGTTACGGGGAAACATCCGGCAGCCCTTCGCGATCAAGTCTCCACTCCCGGCGGGACAACCATGGCCGGTCTTTATGCGTTAGAAGAAGGTGGCTTGCGATTGGCCTTAATGAATGCCGTAATCGCCGCCACCAGACGTTCCAGAGAATTGGGTGATGCTCTTAAAAATTTACCTACTGCTTTGTCCCAAAGAAGAAGGAAAGGGCCTTCTTCTCCCTCTAAAGAATAATGAATATTCCCGGTGGATGGGGGTTAAGGCAATTCAAACGCCTCACTTAAAGCTTGGAGGGCTACGGAAAGTAAGGCCTCCGGGATTACGCAAGAAAGGGTGGATATAGAAGTACTTATGGCTAAAATATTTATGCCGGCGTTGCTCAAGACCGAAAACATTCTTCCCGCAATGGCTGGTTTTTCCCGAAAATGGGGGCCAAAGATAGAAACAATAGCTACAGGATAAGAAGGAACAATCTGCTGTGATTCTCCCCCATACGGCTTTTTTCTTAAAATATCTACTGTTTTTTCTAAATCTTTTAAATCAATACAAAAAACTAGATTGCTTCTTTCGGCCACATCCATTGCTTGGACGATAAACTGCACATTTATCCCTTCTCTTCCCAAAAGAGAAAAAACTTGGCCGGCTACTTCGGGCTGGTTGGCAAGATTAAGCACCGCAATTTGAGCCAAGTTTTTATTCTGAATGATTCCGCCAATCTTGATCTTATTCATAAAAATCAGTTAAAAATAATTGGCTAAATTAGCCAACTTTAAATTCGGCTTATCCCCCACCCCCAGTAAAAAATTTCCTCTTTAAAATTTATAATTACCATAATTTTTTAAAATTTGCCCAATAAAAATTTAATCCTTGACATCTTTATTTGGGCGAATTACTTTTCAAGACTTTGACTCTATTTTGCATTCTTTGTAAAAAGCTTTGCATATC
>FWPU01002694.1_pt1 | contig 47702 bp, 33 predicted proteins | sample 2228361 | NCBI WGS metagenome assembly FWPU01 (sample SAMEA103939777, study PRJEB20133) | metagenome
TACCAGGTCGCGGACGTGCGCGAAAATGGTGCGGTGACCGCCCGACCCGCGAATGGGGTAGGGCACGAGCCAGTGGACCTTGACGTTGGACGGGTTCATCGCGGCGTTCCTCGAGTCGGCCGCCCGAAGAAGCCGAGGATATCTAATGGATGCGGGAGGGAAGGTGCAACGCGCGACTCACCCCAGGACCGCCGCTGGCTGGGCATCGGCTTCGGCCAGGTGCCACCGTCGCGGAGGGTTGGCGACGCCGATGTTGGGCGTTCCCTCCACCCTCAGCGCGTACAGCCCGCGCTGGAAGTCGTAGGTCTCGTCGCCGCTCCACACCCGTGTATCGACGAGGTACGGGCCGGGCGCGAGCCCCAAACGATCGATCCGCAGACGGACCGTCGCCTGACCTACGAGCACGTCCGGGAGGGGCGCGCCATCGGCCCGGGCGCTCGCGGCGAGGCACACCAGGCCATCGGGCCGGAGCAGGCTGACTCCGAGATCAACGTCGCGCACCGGCTCCTTGGCGATCAGGTCGAAGACGATCTGAAGGGGAGCATCGACGGTGGTGGTGGAAACGTCGGCGCCGCGCTCGTCGAGGAGCCTCACCCGCGCGATCTCCGCCCGATAGGTGCCGGATCGTTTGTCGGAAGGGACGCCGTGGATGGGTCGCGGCGCGGCGAGATCCGGCAGCGAGTGGCCGGGCTGCTTCAGACTCGCGCTCGACTCGGTCTCTGCAGCGGCCACGGCCAGCCGGTACTGATCCACCACCTGAGACGGCTCGCCCACCAGCCGCACCCGGCCACCGTCGATCCACGCCGCCACGTCGCACCATTTCTGCACCGCATCGAGGTCGTGCGTGACGAGGACGATCGTCCTCCCCGAGCGCTTGAACTCGTTCATCTTGGCCATCGACTTCTTCGAGAAGTGCGCGTCCCCCACGGCCAGGATCTCGTCGATGAGCAGAATGTCGGGGTCGACGTGCGTGGCCACCGAGAACGCCAGGCGCATGTACATGCCGCTCGAATACGTGCGCACCGGCTCGTCGATGAAGTCGCCGAGCTCGCTGAAGGCGATGATCTCGTCCATCCGCGCCTTCACCTCGGCCCGGCTCATGCCCAGGATGATGCCGTTGATGAGAATGTTCTCCCGCCCGGAGAACTCGGGGTGGAACCCGGCCCCGAGCTCGAGCAGCGCGCTGATGCGCCCGTTCACCTGCACCGTGCCGCTCGTCGGCGCGTAGATGCCGGTGATCACCTTGAGCAGGGTGCTCTTGCCCGAGCCGTTGCGCCCGATGATGCCCATGGTCTTGCCCTTGGGCACCGACAGGTCCACCCCGCGCAACGCCTCGATGTGCTGCGCGGGCGGCGTTTGCCGTTTCTGCCCCTTGAGCCATCGAATCAGCTCGGACTTCAACGTGGTGTGGTGGTCGCGGATGGTTCGCTTCTTGAACCGCTTGGTGACCCCGCGCAGGGTGATGGCGTCCATCACACGAGCTCCGCGAACTCCTCGCGCCGGCGCTCGAAGATGAGCGACGAGACGAACAACAGGCCGATGGCGATGAGCAGCACCCGCAACAGCCCCACCACGTCGGGCCAGGTGTGGTCGTAGAAGATCGCCTGGTACGCCGTCACCAGCGGCGCCATCGGGTTCACGTTCATCTCGATCCAGTGCAGCGTGGGCTTGTCGGCCAGATTCTGGGCCGGCCAGAGCACCGGCGTGAGGAAGAAGGCGAGCATCAAGAGGTTGCCGACGATGTGCTGCAGGTCGCGGAACGCCACGTTCAACGCCGAGAACAGGTAGGCGAAGCCGAGCATCAGCAGGATCTGAATCGCCAGCACGGGCACGAACATCACCACGTGACGGGTCGGCGTCACCCCGTGAAGCGCTCCGAGCACGAACATCAAGGGCAGCGAGAAGAGGTAGTTGATGACGTTCGTCAAGACCAGCGTCGCGGGCAGCACCTGCGCGGGAAACCGGACCTTCGTCAACAGGTCCCGCCGGTCGCTGATGGCGCTCACCCCGCCGGCCACCGACGTCGAGAAGCAGATCCACGGCAAAAGCCCGACGAACATGAAGTACAGGTATTTTTCGACCTGCTGCTTCAGCGCGAACCGGAACACCAGCCCGTAGACCGCCATGTGCAGCATCGGGTTCAGGAACGTCCACAGAAACCCCAGCACACTCCCGCGGTAGCGCGCCTTCAGCTCGCGCTGGGTGAGGCTGAAGAGCAGGGCGCGGTACTGGTAGAGCTCGCGCAGGTTTCTCAACATGAGGAGCGGACTCCTATCACCGCCGCCCTCGGAATTTCAGCCCCTCCCTCGCCTTCGGGGGCCTTTCGGCTCGAGGGCCGCCCTCAGCGCCTCGACCTCGGCCCGCAGCCGAATCACCTCGGCCGAGAGCTGGGCGTAGCTGTCCCGCACGTGGGCGTTGAACAGCCGCTGCCGCGAGAGCGCCTCGTTGATGAACACCTGGCAACTCTTGCGGAAGGCCCACTTGGCGTAGAGCACCAGCCGGCCGGCCCCGCTCCGGTGCGTCTCCAATGGCAGCGGGCGCGTGCTGTCGGCGTGCTCCTCGAGCGCCTGGAGGTTGAAGCTCAAAGGATCGACCCGCGCCTCCACCCCGTCGAAGCGAATGGGGTGCTCCCTCGGCGGTGCCAGCATGCGCGCGCGCAGCCGTTCCTCGATCCGCTTCAGCACCGCTTCTTTCGAGATGTCCCTGCCCAACAGCTTCATCGTTCACCCCACCCGCATCCGGCCGCGGGCCTTGCCTTTGCGCAGAAGAATGCGCTCCATCTCTTCCCGGTACGCCGCGACCACCTTCTCCCAGCGGTGCGTCCGCGCGTACCGTTGCGCCCGCGCCGACATCGCCGCCCGCTGGTTGCCCACCTGCCGCACCGCCTCGGCGAACGAATCGGCATCGTGGTACGTCGCGCCCGCGCCGCTCCGCGCCACCTGTCCCTTCAGCACGTCCGACCTTCCGTTCGCCACCACCGGCGTCCCCGCGGCGAACGCCTCCAGCGTCAAGAGCGACAGGCTCTCGTACCGCGACGGCACCACCGCCGCCATCGCCCCGGCCAGCAGGTCGAACTTGTCCCGCTCGTCGATTCGGCCCAGATAGCGCACGCCGTCCCCACGCACGGCCATGCTCGCGCCCCCGGCCAGCACGAGCTGGGGTGCGTCGGCGAAGCTCCGCCGCAGTCGCTGGTGGAACGCGAGCAGCTCGAAGACGCCCTTGCCCTCTTCGAGCCGACCCACGTACGCGAGGTACGGGCCGTCGATGCCGTACTTCTTCCGGAAGCGCGCCGGATCCGTCCGCGGAAGGTCGACGCCCACGCCTACCACCCTCGCCCGTGCGTGGCGGGGGAACCTCCGCGCGATGAGCTCGATCTCCTCCGGCGTGTTGCAGAGCAGCGCGCTCGGCCTCTCGAAGACGTCGGCGAACGCGTCGAACTCGAGCGGCGGCTCGTCGTGCGCGGTCGGCACCACCAGCGCGCGATCGGCCACCATCGACACGCCCCACGCCGTGGGTGCGTAGAGATACGTGAACGCCACGAAGCCGTCGTACGCGTCGGCGTTTTCGGCCAGGTGCGAGAGCAGCCCCGGCACCAGCGGCCCCTGCTCGGCGAGCCATCTCTCCTCGGAGACCCGGTCCTGTGCGCGGCCGAAGAGGCGCCGCGAGAGGCGGTTGAACTCGGGCATCGAGCGCGAGCGTTCCGTCGCGAACCTGAGGACTTTCACGGGTCCGTCGCGATCGGGCCCGGCGGGCAGCTCGTTCGCCCAGGTCAGATGATCCTTCGCACACGTGGTGAGCACCGTGATGTCCCAGTGCGGAGCCAGGTGCATGGCCACCGCGCGGGCGTGTGCCTCGGCGCCCCCGGTCACCTCTCCATAGCGCTGCACGATGAACGCCACGCGGGGCTTGCGCGCGAGATGGGCTCGCACAGGTTTCGCCGCCGCACCGATGGGCTCCAACGCCTCCGACAGCGCCCGCTGCGCCGCGTCCGCCGAGAGCTCGGCCAGGCGCTTCCGCTGGCCGGCCACCACGCGCGCTCGCAGCTTCTGATCCGCGAACAGCTCGACCAACAGCTCCGCGAGCATGGCGAAATGCTTCTCGTCGAAGGCGATGCCCCGGCCTCCGAGCGTCTCCGGCACCGCCGCCGCCGCGTACGCCAGAACCGGCACGTCCGAGGCCATCGCCTCGAGGAGCGGCAAGCCGAAGCCCTCGTGCTCGCTCATCGAGACGAAGACGCTCGCCGATCGGTAGCAGGCCACCAGCTCGGCGTGGCTCACCCGACCGAAAAACTCGACGCCGAGCGCGCGCGCGTCCTTCTCGAGCGACCGATAGTAGCGGTCGCCCGGCTGGAACGGGCCGACGACGACCGCCCGCGCGTCGGGTCTCAGCCTGAGCAGCTCGCGCTGGAGCGCCAGCAGATCCTCGAAGCGCTTGTGCGGCACCACCCGGCTCACCGAAAGCAGCAAGGGGCCGCCGTGGGACAGCCGCGCGAGCATCGACGGATCGGCGCGGTCCTTCGCGAAGCGCTCGGGCTCGACGAAGAGCGGCACGACGTGGACGTTCCTGTACCCGGCTTCTTCGAGCTCGCGGGCGTTCAGCGCCGAGACGCCGATGGCCACGTCGACGAACGGCGCCATGGCCGAGAGCTGGGCCCTTCCGGCGACGAGCGAGTCGCGAAGGAGCGTGCCTTCGTAGAAGCGGGCCGGAGTGATGTTGTGGAACACCACGCCGCGGCGGCAGCCCAGGTGCATCAGCGCGCCGGAGAGCGGAGATGCAATCGCGTGGTGGTAGAGCACCAGGTCGTCGGGATGCGGGCGCAGCTTCGAGGCGGGCTTCACCAGCGACGTCCACTCGCGAGCCACTTCCGCCGCGTACACCTCGCCGAACCGTCCGAGCCTCCGCAACAGCAACTGGAAGTGAATCGCCGCCTGCGAGGTGGCGTCGCCGGGCACGAAGTTGGCTACGAGCTGGTGCACCGCCATCGGACGCGGCCTATATCACCCGCCGCCGGCGACGCAGCGGCCGTCTGCGCCGGCGCGTGAGAGCCTCGAGGCGGCGCGCGATGGGTTCCGGCCCGGGCGGGGCGCCAGTATCTTGGGCGCATGCTTCCCTTCGCCCTCGCCGTGGTTCCCGCGGTCGCTCTGGCCCAACAGCCGCCCGCCCTCGCCGGCAGGCCGCTCGAGCCGTTGAACGTCGACGCGCGGCTGATGTTGAACACCGACATCCTGCTCCTCACGCTCGAGCTCGGCGCCGGTGCCGACGTCGGGGTGGTGAAGGCCGGGCCGGGCACGCTGTCGGTGGGAGGTGAAATCGAGGTCGGCACCTGCGTCAGCGTGTGCCTGGTACTGAATGCGCTCACGAATCTGAGGTGGGGCTTCCGCGACTACAACCTCTATGGGCGGGTCGGCTACCACCACCCGGTGAATTCGAAGAACCTCGACGTCTACGGCTTTCTCTTCGGCGGTCTGGTCGTGGCCTCGACGGGAGCTTCCAGCCCCGACGGCTCGGTGGACTTCACCGGAACGGACACGGCCATCGGCTTGGGGGTCGGCGGAGGCGCCAACTACTTCGTCGCCGACCGGCTCTTCATCGGCGCCGAGCTGCGGTACCGCTTCGCCAGCGGCGTCTACGAATTCACCGGCCGGTTCGGCAATTACAGGGTGACCGATCGCGAGCGGAGCTGGAGCCTCACCGGCCTGGGAGTCCGCTTCCACGGTGGCCTGCGCTTCTGACGCACCGAAGCCGCAGGTGGACCTGCGCCCGAGCGGCGCATATAGCGCGGCCGTGACGCTTCGCCCCGCCGTGGCATTCGACGCTTCGCTCGAGGACGAGCCGACCACGGGCATCGGCCTGTACGCGCGCTGCCTGGGCGCCGAGCTCGAGCGGTTGGGCGTTCGCCTCATCCGCGTCGGAGCGCGCTCGAGCGGCGAATACCCGCGGGGCCGATCGAGCCGCACCGCGTTCTTCGCGGGCCGAATGATGCAGCTGTTGGGCGAGCTGGACGCTCCGTTGTTCCACGCCGTCGGCAACTTCAACCTGCCGCTGGTCCGCTTGCCGATGAAGCGCTTCGTGCTGACGGTGCACGACCTCATCCCGGACCTGTTGCCGGACACGGTGTCGGCGGGCTTCCGCTGGCAGTTCCGGCTGTGGCTCGCGCGCAGCCTGCAGGTCGCCGATCGAGTCATCTGCGTCAGCGAGCGCACCCGGGAGGACCTTTTGCGCCGCTTCGCCGTGCCGGCCGAGCGCATCTCCGTCGTCTACAACGGAGTGGACCACGTCGACGCGGTGCCCGAGCCCGACGACATCGGCCGCGACTACCTGCGTGCGCTGGCCCTGCCCGAGGCCTTCGTCCTCTACGCCGGCGCGCTCGACGCCCGGAAGAACGTCGAGCTGGTGCTCGAAGCGTGCGCGCGATTGCGACACCGGCGGCCGGTGACGCTGGTGCTCGCGGGTCAGAAGTGGTTCGGCGCCGGAAGGGTCGAGCGCCGCGTCGCCGAGCTCCGAGCGGAGGGCCTCGATGTGCGGCCGCTCGGGTATCTGGCGGATCCGATCTTCTACGCGCTCATGCGACGCGCGTCGGTGCTCGTCTTCCCGTCCCGGTACGAGGGCTTCGGGCTGCCGCCGCTCGAGGCGATGCGCCTGGGAGTGCCCACCATCGTCTCGTCCGCAGGGTCGCTCCCGGAGGTGTGCGGCGACGCGGCGATCGTCGTGGATCCCTCCGATGCGAATGGCCTGGCCGCGGCGATCGAACGGCTCTTGTCCTCGCCGGAAGAGCGCTCTGCCCGGTCGGATGCAGGCCGGCGCCGCGCGGCCCTCTTCACCTGGCGCGACGCGGCACGGCGGACGCTCGAAATCTATCGGCAGGCGCTGATGCAATGACCCGACGCCGTCTTCGTACGGGGGCCGGAGGGAACATGCGTTGGCTCGTTCTGTTTCTCGCCGTCTCGGGGTGCGCGCACGTCAGCGCGAGGGGTGAAGGGGCGCTGCCCCTGAACGAAGGCATCTCGAAGGTCTCGGTCCGCCTGCCCGCGGGCGACATCACGGTCACCGGCACGTCGGGACCGTTCCGGGCGACCTGGCGCGTTCACGCCGAAGCTCACAGCGACGAACGCGCGCGGGAGCTGGCACGGCGGGTGATGCGCGAGCCGCCCATCGAGCAGCGCGGCGGCTCGATCGTCATCGGCGATCTCGAGCGATACGGGCTGGGATTCTCCGAGTCGGTGTCCATCGACATCGAGCTCGAGGTGCCGTTCGACATCGAGGTCGAGCTCGACTCCGCGGCCGGTGACATGCGCGTCGCCCACGTGCGAGGCCCGGTGCGCTGCTCGACCGCGGCGGGCGACGTGACCGTCTCGCACGTCGGCGGAGACGTCGAGATCGACACCGCGGCCGGCGACATCCGCCTGGCGGCGCGGCCTTCACCCGGCGCACGATGGAAGATCGACACCGCCGCTGGCGACATTCACCTTGGCGTTCCTGCCGACGCGGCGTTCCGGTTCCACGCCTGCACCGCGGCCGGTGACATTCGCAGCGAGCTGCCGCTCACGCTGGCGGGAGAGATCTCGTCGAGCAACGTCGAGGCGACGATCGGCAACGAGCCGACGGCCTCGGTCGAGGTCTCCACCTCGGCGGGCGACATCCGCGTCGAACGCGACATGGCTCTACGAAGCGGTGGACGTGCGGCAGCCTCCCCGCCACGCTGAGCGCATGGCGGAGGCCCCCGCGCGCGCGCCGCGCCCCATGAACGAAGACGAGCTGTCGGTCTGGACCGGAACGGCGGTCGCTCCCAAGCGCGCCCGCGAGGATCGGATCGCCGCGGTGGTGCTGGCGCTGGCGCTGGCTGCCGGCTTCGGCGTCCGCTTCTACCTGGCCCTGGCCGACGACGGCATCTCGCGCCCACGAGAGCTCGCCCGCACGCTCGAGCCGGCGCATCGGCTCGCGTTCGGATACGGGCTCGAGGCGGCCCCCGAGAGCTGGCCGGTGTCGGCCGTGGTGGCAGCGCTGATGAAGATCGGATCGTCGGCGCGCGGATACGTCTCACTCGTACGCCTGTTCTTCGCCGCGCTGAGCGGCCTGGTTGCCGTCGCCTGCGTGTCGTTGGTGCGGAAGTACGGCGGTCGTTGGCTCGCGGCGGCGTGCGGCGGAGCGTTCATCGCGCTCATGGCCTCGTGCATCTACGACGCGCCCCGGGCGATGGCCCCGATGGCGGTCGGCGCGCCGCTGGTGTTCGGGTATGCGCTGGCGCTCCGTCCCGACGCGAGCCGGCGGCGGGTGTTGGCGGGCGTGGGCCTGGCATCCGTGGCCATGGTGGTCGACGTCCAGAGCGCGGTGCTCGTGGTCGGCCTGCTCGCGGTGCTCCTGGCGCGGCGAAGGTGGCGCCCTGCGCTGGATGGGCTCCTGGTCGTCGCGGTGGCGGCGTTCCTCTCGGGCCTGCTCGACCTCTACGCGCGCGGGCAGTGGTTCCAGTCGGCGGTCGACGCGGCGCGGGCCGACTTCGGAAATCCATCTCAGCTTGGCCGCTCGTTGGCGTTCTACCCGATGCACCTGCTGGGTGCCGCCGGTCCGCTGGCCGTGGCGCTCTTCGCCTTCGCGCTGGTCGGTGCGCTGCGCGCGCCGGGGCTGGCGGCGGTCACCGCGGCGTACCTGATCGCGCAGCTCCTCGCGCCCGGGGAGGACCTGAGGCTGCTCCACCCGGCGCTCCCGTTCGTGGCCGTGCTCGGCGGGCTTGGCGTCGACTCGTTCCTGCGCATCAAGCTGGCGATCGTCGGGCGGGCGGCGGTGGTGGTCGCGCTCGCCGCGGCGGTCGGTTCGGCGGCGATGCTCCCGCGCCTGACGTTCGGCGACCTCGGCGTGAGCGGGTTCTTGCCGAACGCGCCGGCCCTCGACGAAGGAGGGCCCGAGAACCGGTTGCTGCTTTCGGCCGGCGAGCAGCGCGACGTCTGCGGCGTGAAGGTCGCCACGCGCGAGCTGGCCGACACCGGTGGATACGCGTACCTCCACCGCGACGTGCCGCTGTTCGGCAGGTCGGGCCCGGACGTCGCCTCGGGCCGGTTCAACTACGTCGTTGCGCGCAGGCACGACTTCGAAGGTGACGAGGTCGACGTCGATGGTTTTTTCGCGCTGTTGAGGCTCCCGGGCGGATGCCGCGCCGAACGCTGACGCCGAACGGCCGGCTTGCCGCCGTCGTGAAGTGGCGCCAATCTGCCGCCGTGCTCGCGATTCGACAGCTTTTGGCGCTAGAGCTCGAAACGCCCGGCCCGGCGCTCTCGGCCTCTTGCGGTGTGATGCGCGCATCGGGGCGGCTCTTCGTGTTGGCTCGCGAGGGCGCGTTCGTTGCGCGCTTCGACGAGGGTGGAAGGGGGCGCATCGCCAGGCAGCTCGATGCATCGGATCAGGCCCTGATCTCGGTTCCTCCATCGAGCCGCTTCACGCACGGAGCGGCGCTGGCGTTGGCGACAGGCGCGAGCGGTCCGGCGCGCGCCGTGGCGTGGGCGCTGGAGCAGAACGGCGATTTCGGCCCCGACCGCTCCTTCGACCTCGAGCTGTTGTACGCGTTCTTGCGATCGCAGCTGAACGGCCTCGAGCTTCGTGGCGGCGGCGTCGCCGGGAGCGTCCTGCGCGCGGTGCACCGGGGAGCGGCTCCGTCCGAGCACGCGATGGTGGACCTGGACTTCGCGGTCGTTTCCGAAGCCATCGAGCACGGCGGCGAGGTGCGGCTGACGGCCGTGAAGCAGATCCGTCCGCTCGAGCTGGGGCAGCTCTCTCCGACTTCCGCCGCCGCGCTGCCTGGGGGCGGGCTTGTGATCGCGTGCTCCGGGCCATCTGCCGCGGTGGCCATCGTCGATTCCTCGGGGAGGACGCAAATCATCGAGCCGCTGAAGACCGATCGGCAGGTGTCGGGCATCGATGTCGCGGCCGGCGACGGCGGCGTCGAGGTGTGGCTGGTCCTCGATGGCGAGGGCGTCAAGCCTGCGGCGCTGGCGACGGCCCGGCTCGAGCTTCCTCGAGGGCTGGCATGAAGGCGGTGCTCGCGCTCTTCGTTGCACTGCCCGCGCTCGCGCAGCCGATCGCTTTCGCGTCCGGCGAGACCGAGCCGCTGCCATCGGCTGGTGATGCCCTGTTCGACACCGCGGTGTGGCTTCATCCGACGGATCTTTCGCAGAGCCTGGTTTTGGCCACCGATCAGATCGGCGGCGGCGTGTACCTGTACGGGCTCGACGGCGGCCGGCGCGACTTCGTGCAGATCGGAGCCGCGCGCGGCATCGACGTGCGCTACGGCTTTCCTCTCGCATCGGGCCCGGCGAGCCTGGTGCTGGTGGCGCAGCTCTCGACCGGTCAGCTCAGGCTTTTCACCGTGGACCCGGCCGCGCTCCGCCTCGTCGACGTCGCCGCGCGCACGTTGCAGACCGGAGACGTGCTCGCCGGAGCGGCGCTCTACCGGAGCCTGCGCTCAGGGCGCACCTACGCTTTCGCCGCCAACGCGGCGGGGCGCATTCAGCAGTGGGAGTTCCTTTCCGCCGATGGAGGAGTCGACGCCCGGCAGGTGCGCACCTTCGACGTCGGCGGATCGACCGGAGGGCTCGCGGCGGACGACCGTTACGGCCATCTCTACATCGTGGAGACCGCGCGGGGGCTGTGGCGGTTCGATGCCGAGCCCGACGGAGGCAGCGCCGGCGCGCTCGTCGATGCCGTCGACGGCGGGAAGCTGACCGCGCCTGTTTCCTCGGTCGCGCTGTATTCGCAGGCGGACGGCGGCGGGTACGTGCTCGTCGCGAGCCGCGGAGCGCCGGACCTCACCGTCTACCGGCGCGGCGGTGGATACGTCGCGCGCTTCCGCGTGGGCGGCGACGGCGGAATCGATGGAATCGAATCGGGCAGCGGGGCGATCGAGATCGCCAATCCGGCGCTGGGCTCGACGTTCCCGACCGGCCTGCTCGTGGCCCACGACGTTTCGAACGACACGACGCAGAACCTCAAGCTCGTGCGCTGGGGAGACGTCGCTTCGGCCATCAAGCCTCCGCTGTCGGTGGACACCGCGTTCGATCCCCGGCAGGTCGGATCCGGCGGCGGAGCCGGAGGTGGGACGGGTGCCGGCGGAGGAACCGGCGCAGGCGGAGGTACCGGCACGATCGGCAACGGAGGCGGGCCTCCGCCCGACGAGCCGAGGGGATGTGGCTGCGCGTCGGGAGCGGGCCTTGCAATCTGGGCGGCGGCCTTCGTCGTGCGCAGGCGTCCACGCCGATGGCGGGCCGGTATGGTCAGGCGGCGCTGGTGCTGATAGGAAAGCGCCGATGCAACGCCAGGTGCGACGGGCGGTGAAGTCGAGCCGCGTCTTCTTCTTCTTCTTGGCAGTGGCGTATGTCGCGTGCCGCACGCCCCAGGGGTCCGGCAGCGCTCCGCCGTCCACTCCCGCCGCGCCGGGTGTGCCCGAGCTCATCCGGTTGACCATCGTCGGCACCAACGACGTGCACGGTTGGGTCCAGCCGCACCAGAGCAGGCTGGCCGACGGAACGGAGATCGAAGAGGGCGGGGCCGCGGCGTTCGCCGGTTATCTGCGCATCCTCCGCGAGGAGAACCCGGGCGGGGTGCTGCTCCTCGACGCGGGCGACATCTTCCAGGGCACGCTCGTTTCGAACCTCACCGAGGGAGCGGTGGTGATCGACGCCTTCAACCACCTCGGCTACACCGCCGCGGCGATCGGGAACCACGAGTTCGACTACGGCCCCGAGGGGCCGGTCTCGGTGGCGCTCTCGCCCGAGCACGATCCCTTCGGAGCGCTGAAGGCCCGGCTCGAGCAGGCGCGCTTCCCGCTGTTGGCGGTGAACGTCTACGACGCGAAGACCGGCAACCGCCCGGAGTGGCTCGGTAACGACGGCACCGTGCTGCTCGAGGTGAAGGGCGTGAAGGTCGGCATCGTCGGGCTGATCACCCCCACCACGCCGAATGTGACCAACCCGGTGAACGTCGCCTCGCTCCGCTTCGGCAGCCTGGTGCCCGAGGCCGCGAATGCCGCGAGCCGGCTGCGGGCCAAAGGAGCGCAGGTGGTGATCGCCGTGGCCCACGCCGGCGGCAAGTGCGCGAGCTCCGAGAATCCGCACGACCTCTCCTCCTGCGACACCTCGAGCGGCGAGATCTTCGAGATGCTCTCGGGGCTGCCGAAAGGCACCTTCGACGCGGTGGTCGCCGGCCACACGCACGCGGTGATCGGCCACTTCGTCCAGGGCACGCCGGTGATCGAGACCTACGGGCTGGGCCGGGCGTTCGGCGTCATCGAGCTGTACGTCGACCGTTCGGGCCGGGTGGCGGCCGAGAAGACGGTCATCTCGCCGGCGGTGCCGATCTGCGCGCGCGTCGACCAGACGACCGGCACCTGCCACGCCCGCGCGTTGAAGGATCGGCCGGTGAAGCTGGTGCCGGCGACGTTCCGCGGCAAGCCGGTATTACCCGACGCCGAGATCGCCCGGCTCATCGGCCCGGCGCTCGAGAAGGTCGAGGCCGAGCAGCGACGCAAGCTGAACCTGAAGGTGCCGGCGACGATGGGGCGCAACTACGAGGCCGAGAGCGCGCTGGGGAGCTTCCTCGCCGACTCGCTCCGGGAGATGGAGCAGGCCGACGTCGCGCTGCTCAACTCGGGCGGGCTCCGGTCGGATCTGCCCGCGGGCGAGCTCACCTACGGCGACGTCTACGAGGTGCTGCCGTTCGACAACACCGTGGCCACGCTGGTGATGACCGGCGACAAGCTGAGCCGGCTGCTTCGGGCGGCGTACGGCGCGAAGAAGGGCGTCTTCCAGGTGAGCGGCCTGCGCATCAAGCTGTCGCGCTGCCCGGGTCGCGATCGGCTCAAGGAGCTGTCGCTCGCCAACGGCAAGCCGCTGTCGCCCGAGCGCAAGTACAAGGTGGTGCTGCCGGACTTTCTGGCGCGGGGCGGCGATGGCGTGGGGCCGGTATTGGCGGCGCTCCCTTCGAGCCGCATCGACTACGGAGAGCAAAGGCCGCTCAACTTCCGCGACGCGCTCATCGCGTACTGGCAGAAGCTGGGCAAGCCGCTCTTGGCTCCCAAGCTGGGCCGCATCGTCTTCGTCGATGACGGGAGCGCCTGCGCTGCCGCGGAGAAGCCGGGCAGCTCCAGCGGGGTCCCATGAGACGCCCATGTCCAAGGTGCGCCTCGAATCGACGCGCGCCGGGCCGTCGCACCGCTGATCCGCCGTGTGGGCGCGCACGCTCGAGAAAACCAGGCCCGACGCGCGAAAGTCGCCGTTGGAATGTCAGACCCCCCAACTAGGTTTTGCGCACCAGACGGCGCTGACCGCGCAAGCGGGAGGGGGGGATCTGCCCTCGGAGAGCGCCGCCACCGCGGAGGAGGAACATGCTCTACAAGGTGACCCCGATGTTGGCGCCGCCCGCCCGGCAGAAGAAGGCGCGAGCGGAGGGCCAGCCTCGCAAGCGGCGGAAGTCGGCGGTCTACGACCACGAAGGCAACGAGGTGCTGATCACCTTGATGTGCCTCAAGTGCCGGCAGATCAAACCGCTGGTCCAGTTCGGGCTGCGGAAGATGGCGGATGGAGCGATCCGCAACCAGCCGTGGTGCCGCACCTGCCGCTCGGGCGCGGGCACCAAGAAGCGGGTCGAGAAGCCCGAGGCCGCTGCCGAGCCGCGCGCCGACGAGAGCGTTGCACCGGTCGAGGCCGCTCCGACGCCGCAGGAGGCCGGCGCCGTGCTCGAGGCCGCCGAGCCGCTGATGGGTGAGCCGCTGCCCACGGGCGGGTAGAGGCCTTTTCCAATCGGTCGGCCCGAGCGAGAGTGCCGGTCATGCAACCTCTGGCCGGCATTCGCGTGCTGGATCTGTCGCGCGTCCTCTCCGGGCCGTTCTGCACCATGAACCTCGGCGATCTGGGCGCCGAGGTGATCAAGATCGAGGAACCGGGCTCGGGCGACGACACCCGGGCGTTCGGGCCGCCGTTCGTCCACGGCGTGTCCACGTACTTCCTCGCCATCAACCGCAACAAGAAGTCGGTGGCGCTCAACCTCAAGTCGCCCGAAGGCGTGCGACTGCTCGTGGCCCTGGCGGAGCGCTCGGACGTGGTGGTGGAGAATTTCCGGCCCGGCGTGGCCGATCGGCTGGGGGTCGGCCACGCGGCGCTGTCCGCGAAGAACCCGCGGCTCGTCTACTGCGCCATCAGCGGCTTCGGCCACCAGGGGCTGCCCGACTACTCGAAGCTGCCCGGCTACGACGTGGTGGTGCAGGGGCTCTCGGGGCTGCAGCACCTGACGGGAGATCCGAACGGCCCACCCACGAAGGTCGGCGTGTCCATCTCGGACATCCTCACCGGCATGACCGCGTTCCAGGCGATTCTCGCGGCGCTCTACGCGCGCGAGAAGACGGGGCGAGGCCAGTTCCTCGACGTGGCGATGCTCGATGCGACGGTGCAGGTGCTGACGTTCCAGGCGACGGCGCACCTCATCGCGCAAAAGAGCCCCATGCGCATGGGGAACCGCCACCCGTCGATCGCTCCGTACGAGACGTTCCGCGCCGCGGACGGACACTTCAACCTCGCCGTCGGCAACGACGAGCAGTTCGCCCGGTTGTGCGAGCTGATCGGCCGGCCCGAGCTGGCGTTCGACGAGCGATTCCGCCAGAACCGAGCCCGCGTGGAGAACCGCGAGGCGTTGGCCCAGGTGCTCGAGCCGATCTTCGCCGGCCGTTCCGCCGACGCGTGGGTTCGGACGCTGCTCGAGGCCGGCATTCCCGCGGGGCGGATCAGCGATCTGCCGCAGGCGCTCTCGCACCCGCAGCTCGAGGCGCGGGGGATGATCGCCGAGATGAATCACCCCGTGGCCGGGCCCATTCGCATGGTCGGGTCTCCGCTCCGGGTGGGCGAGCGCGTCTCTCCGTCGCCGCCGCCGATGCTGGGGCAGCACACCAAAGAGGTCTTGACCGAGGTGCTTTCCATCGAGTCGGCCGAGCTGGCGCGCCTGGCCTCTCGGGGCGTGGTGGGCCTGGCGGGTTAGCGCGCTCGGGCTGATAAGCTTTTCGCGTGGCCCGGGCCATCTCCACGCCACCCAGGCGGGACGAGTTCAGCGGCAAGAAGCTCGGCAAGTACGAGATCGCCTGCCGGCTCTCGACGGGCGGCATGTCGGAGGTGTTCCTCGCGTTCCAGCGCGGCGCGGCCGGTTTCCGCAAGTACTTGGTGCTCAAGCGCATTCTCGGCGACGTGCGCGGCCAGCCCGACGTGGTGCGCATGTTCGTGCAGGAGGCGAAGCTGACGTCGGGCTTCTCGCACTCGAACATCGCGCACGTCTACGACCTCGACGAGGAGGACGGCGAGCTGTTCTTGGCGATGGAGTTCGTCCCCGGGGCGACGCTGGTCGACGTGGCCAAGGCGTGCATCGTGGCGCAGGAGCCCATCCCCACCGGGTTCACGCTGGCCGTGGTGCGCGACATCGCCCTGGCGCTGCACTACGCGCACACCTTCAACGACGCCGCCGGGCGCCCGCAGCCGGTCATCCACCGCGACCTGGCCGAGAAGAACATCATGGTGACGTTCGACGGCGTGCCCAAGCTGCTCGACTTCGGCATCGCCAAGCGCCTCGACCGGGTCGGCATCACGCAGGTGGGCACGGTGAAGGGCACGTCGGGGTACATGTCGCCCGAGCAGATTCGCGGCGAGAAGCTCGACGCGCGCTCCGACGTCTTCTCGTTGGGCGTGGTGTTCCACGAGTGCCTGTCGGGGACGCGGCTGTTCTTCCGCAAGACGAAGGAGGAGGAGATTCACGCCGCGCTCACGCACGAGATTCCCCCGCCCTCGAAGCGCAACCGCGAGGTCTCTCCCGAGATGGACCAGGTCGTGCTCAAGGCGCTGGAGCGCGATCGCGACGCACGGTTCGCCTCGGCGCGCGAATTGGCGCGGGCGATCGAGCGCGCCGGGGCCTCGCTGATCTGGGAGCGCGAGCAGATCGCCCAATTCATGAGCCGCATGTTCGCCGAACGGCGCGAGCAGACGCACCGGCTTTTGAGGGCGCTGCTCGACGACTCGGGTGACTCTGGCGTGCACGAGGGGCCGCGGAACGCTCCGGCGGCCAGGCGCGATCGCAGGCGGGCCGCCCAAAGCCCTCACGAGACGCTGCCGGAGGACGAGCCGCTGCTCCGCGCGAAATCGAAACCGGACGGGGCGAGCCCCGACGAGAAGACGGTGGCGGCTCCGGCACCCCAGCCGCCGCGGCGGCGGAGCGAGATGGGCATCACCCAGCCGGGGCTTCCGCCCATCCTGCGGGAGGACCGTGCGGACTCGACCGCGGGCGCGGAAGACGAGGACCGAACCGAGTCCCGCTTCAACGAGGCGACGGAGAGCGCCCTGCGCAAGCTGCCGCCCAAGCGCTGGATCGCCGCCGCGGTCGGGGCGATGGCGGCCCTGCTGGCGCTGCTGATCTGGGCGTTGTCGTGAGGCCGAAACGAAACGGGCCGCCCGACTTCAGGCGGCCCGCTCGGGTTCAAGTGGAGGTGATCGGGATCGAACCGATGACCTTCGCATTGCGAACGCGACGCTCTCCCAACTGAGCTACACCCCCTGAACAAGGGTCCTTCGGCCCGGGGCAGGGCCTGGGTGAATCATTGCCGCTGTATGGAACCGCGGGCCAGAAGCCGCCGGCCCCCGGCCCTTGGGACACGCAGATAGCGGAGCGAATTTCTCGTGTCAAGGTGCGGCCTTGGAGCGATTCTTGGGATTTGACTGACCTGACCGTGGATGCCATAAACGCCAGAGCCCTGGAGCGATGCCCCCGACCTCCACGAAGACGCTGAGCCCGGCGGAGCTCGCGAAGCTGGAGCACGCCTTCGCCACCGACCCGGCCTCCGATGCGTACAAGCCCCTGGCCGAGGCCTACCTCGGCATGGGGCGGTTCATGGAGGCGATGGTCGTCTGCAAGAAGGGCGTGAAGGCGCACCCGAACGCCGCCGACCCGAGGGTGCTCCTGGCGCGCGTCTACGCCGAGCAGGGCAAGGACAAGAAGGCGCTCGAGGAGCTGCTCGCCGCCCTGCAGGTTGCTCCCAACGACAAGATGGCGCTGCGGATGGCCGGCGCCCTGCAGATGAAGAACGGCGAGGCCGAGGCGGGCAAGCAGAACCTGCTCAAGGCATTTCAGCTCGACCCCGCCGACGCCGAGACGCAGGCGCTGCTCCAGCAGTACAAGGTCGAGCCGCCCAGGGCCGCATCGCCCGACAAGGTCCAGGCGCCGCTCGCCGGTCCGGGCACGGCCGCCCAAGGAGCCCCCGGACATGCCGGCCGCGCCATGAACGCCCGGCCTCCGCCGCCGCCGCCGGAGTCGGCCCCGTCGGTGATCGTCGATGAACGCGCGGTCGCTTTGGGGCCGCGCCGCGCCAACGGAGCACAGGCCCCCCAGGCGCCTCACCGCGAGGTGGTGCGTGCTCCAGCGCGAGCTCCCGCCGCGCGAAAGCCCGCTTTGCGGCCCCGGTACGACGACGAGGAGGAAGTCGTCTCCGAGGTGACGGACGAGCCGTCGTGGCGCTCGCAGAGCAGAAAGAGCCGGTCGAAGCGCACGTTCTTCGTGCTGGCCGGGCTTTTGGTCCTCGGCGTGCCGATGTTCGCCGTCTACCGGGGCCACGTCGCCCGGCGGAACCGCGAGATCAAGAAGGCCCTGGACGAGGCCTCGAGGTACCTCAAGCAGGACACCTACGACGGGTACAAGAAGGCCTGCGAGGCCGCGGACCGCGTGCTGGATCTCGACTCGAGCCACGTGGCCGCGCACGGGTATCTGGCGTACGCGTACACGATTCGCTGGGGCGAGCACGGCGGCGGCGAGGAGGCCCACAAGAAGGCGGCCGAGCACCTCGAAGAGGCCAAGGGCGCCGGCGAGCTCTCGTCGCACCTGTACGCCGCGGAGGCCCTCTTCAAGACGTACTCGGGCAAGGGCGCCGAGGCGATGAAGGAGCTGAAGGAGCGCATCAAGCAGGTCGACCCCGAAGGCACGAAGGCCTCGCTCCTCTTCCTGACGCTCGGGCTCATCCAGATGAACCAGGGCGATCTCGAGCACGCGCGGGAGAGCCTGCTCAAGTCGCAGGCCATCGCTCCGGACGACGCGCGCGTCTACGCGGCGTTGGGCACGTTGTTCCGGCGGACCGGCAACGGCGACGAGGCGGCGAAGAACTTCGATTTCGCGCTGCGCTACCAGAAGGAGCACCCCGAGTCGATGCTCGGGGCGTCGCTGCTCATTCTCGACCGGGAGAGCCCCGACCGCGGCTACATCACCGCGGCGAAGATGCTCAAGCGGCTCATCGAGTCCGAGCCCCCGCCGTCGCCGCGGCAGCTCGCCACCGCGCACCTGGCGAAGGCGCTGCTCATCTCGCGGGTGGCCATCGACCTGCCGCTGTACACCTCGGAGCAATTCCGCAAGGAGCTCTCCGAGGGCACCGGCGTGGGTACCGACAAGGACCGAAACCGCGCCGAGGTGCAGAAGGCCGAGGACACCGGCTTCTCGCTCGACCGCAACAACCCCGAGCTGAACCTGATCAAGGGCAAGCGGCTTCTGTACGAGAACAACATCGACGGTGCGGTCGCCGAGATCCAGAAGGCCATCTCGATCGACGGCTCGCGCGCGCACTTCCACGTCGAGCTGGCCAAGGCCTACCTCTCGAAGCAGGGCCGCGAGAAGGAGGCCGAGCAGGCGCTGCGCAAGGCCATCTCGATGATCCCCAACAGCCCCAAGCTGGAAACGATGCTGGGGCAGGCCCTGTTCCGGCAGGGGAAGATCGACGAGGCCCTGTCGCAATTCGAGCGCGCGGTGAAGGATCCGGCGGCGAAGAACCCCGAGGCCCGTTACTGGCTGGGCCGCATCTACCGGGAGAAGAAGGACTGGGACCGCGCGGCCGCCGCCTTCGACAAGAGCGCGCAGGAGTACGTCGGCCAGCCCACCTTCGTGGCGCGCAGCTACGACGAGGCCGGCCTGGCCTACGAGGGGAAGGGAGATCGGGCGAAGGCTCAGAGCTACATCGAGAAGGCACTGAACGCCGACAAGGACTACGAGCCGGCCTATTGCCACTATCTGAAGTACCTGGACCGGGCCAGGGCGAAGGAGCTCGCCCGCGAGTACTTGAAGCAGTTCCCGCGCGGCGAGTGCGCCAGCGAGATGGTCGCGGCCGCGCGCTGAGAGGCTTCAGTCGGAGTCGTCGTGATTACGCTCTTGGTCGGCATCGGGAGCCTGCTGCTGGGCTTCTTGCTCATTCTCCTGATCTCGCTCACCGCGCCGCGCCCCGAGGAGGTGCCCGCATCGGCCGGCGAGGAGTCGGGCGAGGTGCCGCACGGGTGGCTGCAGCGGCTCGACGCGCACGATCTCGGGCGGCTTCTGGGGCTGCTCTTCACCGAGCTCAAGTTCGACGTCGAGGACGCGCGCACCTCGGACAACGTGGTCGACCTGTTCGCGGTGAACAAGACGCCCATCACCGGCGGACGCGTCTACATCCGCGGGGTGGCGCACCCGCCGCTCGGCGTGGTGGGCGAGGACGAGGTGCGCATCGCCCTCGACACCGCGCGCGCCGAGATGGCCGGCAAGGCTCTGGTGGCCACCGGGGGCGTGTTCTCGCCCGAAGCGAAGGCGGCGGCCGAGGGGGCTCCGCTCGAGCTGATCGACGGGGCGGCGCTGTTCGGCCTCATCAAGAAGCACCTCCCACCGGTCGCGGTCGCCAGGCGCGTGCCCGCCGGCTGAGGGCCGGGGGCGGAGCCGGCTAACGCTTTCGTTCAGATTCTCTTCAGGGCCGCCTTTCCCCTTCCGTTCGGGGCCTCGGGTGTCTATGAAGCGCCCCGCCAAGGTGGCATGTCGAATAGGGGCAAGGGGTTTCCGTCCCTCGTCTCGGCAGCCAGGCGCTGCCGGACGTCACGCAAAGGAGCTGACCAGATGAAGGTCTCGAATTGGAAGGCAGTCGTCGCCTCGATCGCCGTGCTCGCGTCGGGCAAGGCGTTCGCGGCGGGGAGCATCGCGGGCACGATCGGTTACACCGGCGCTCCGCCGAAGGCCGAGAAGCTGAACCGCAAGTCGGACCCGGTCTGCGCCAAGACCGAGGTGGTGGATCCGACGGTGACGCTGTCGAAGGACGGCAAGGCGCTGGCGAACGCGGTGGTGCGCATCACCAAGAACGCGCCGGCGGGCGGCAAGGCTCCGGCCGAGCCGGTCATCATCGACCAGCAGCAGTGCATGTACTCCCCACGGATGGTGTGCGCGGTCGAGGGCCAGAAGATGGCCATCAAGAACTCGGACGGCACGCTCCACAACGTGCACGCCTACTCGGGCACGAAGACCCTGTTCAACCAGGCCCAGCCGCCCAAGTCGAAGGACATCGAGAAGCCGGCGAAGGACGGTGAGCTGATCAAGCTGAAGTGCGACGTGCACCCGTGGATGACCGCGTACATCGCGGTGACCAAGCACGGCTTCTGCGCGGTGACCGACGCCGACGGCAAGTTCGAGATCAAGAACGTCCCGCCCGGCACCTACACGGTCGAGGCGTGGCACGAGAAGCTCGGCACGCAGACGGCCGAGGTGAAGGTCGAGGACGGCAAGGCGGCCGACCCGAAGCTCTCGTTCGCCGACAAGAAGACGTAGCGAGGGCGGGCGGCCTGCGGCCGAGGGGCCGTCCCCACGTTCCAGGGTTGAAGTCAGGGCGGCCCTCCGCTATTGGGGGGCCGCCGTTTTTTTGAGGCGAGAATCTTGGGAGATCACCGCCACGCCGCGCCGGACTTGCCGATCGGCCAGCTCATCGCCACCGTCCTCACCTCGTGCGAGGGCAGAGCGACGTGGGAGGCGGCATGAAGGCGGTGGCGCTTCTCGTCGAGCCGACGAGCACGTCGTCGGCTGCCGTGCCCGAAGTGTCGACCCGCGCCGCGCCGGCGGTGGTGCGGCGTTCCTCGCTGTTGGCCGATCTGTACGCGCTCTCCAAGCCGAAGCTGTCGCGGCTGGTGGTGGCGACCGCGGCCGGCGGCATGTGGCTTTCGCCCGGCGAGCTGTCGTGGCCGCGAGCGCTTCTTTCGCTCTTGTTCATCGCGGGCACGGTGGCCGCCGCCAACGCGCTCAACTGCTACCTCGAGCGCGACATCGACAAGCACATGGAGCGCACCCGCTCGCGGCCGCTGCCGGACGGGCGGATGCGACCCGGCGTGGCCCTTTTCTTCGGGCTGAGCACCGCCGCGGTGTCGGTGCCGGGCCTCGCTCTCAGCGCGAACTGGCTCACCGGCGCGCTTGGGCTTCTGGCGCTCGTCAGCTACGTCTGCGTGTACACGCCGCTCAAGACGCGGAGCGACGTCGCCATGCTGGTGGGCGCCTTGCCGGGCGCGCTGCCGCCGCTGATGGGCTGGACGGCGGTCACCGGCGCGGTCGACCTCGGCGGCATGTCGCTGTTCGGCATCCTCTTCGTCTGGCAGCTCCCGCACTTCCTCGCCATCGCGCTGTTCCGCAAGGACGAGTACCGCGCGGCGGGGCTCAAGTCGGTGCCGCTGGTGCGGGGTGATGCGGCATCGCGCGCGCAGATCGTCGGCTGGGCGGCGGCGCTGTGGCCGGTGGCGGTGGCGCCGTACTCGCTCGAGATCGCCGGCGTGGGCTACCTGGTGGTGGCGCTCGTTTTGGGAGCGGCCTTCTTCGCCATGAGCCTGTACGGGTTCGTCCGCCGCGCGGGAGCGGGCTGGGCCAAAGGGCTGTTCCACGCCTCGCTGGTGTACCTCGCGGTGCTGTTCGCCGCGCTCGCAGTGGACGCGAAGCTTTCGTGATGGAAGCGCTCCTCGAGCTGCGCGGGCTGTCGCGACGATTCGGCGAACGGGTGGCGCTCGACGGGCTGACCCTGGCGGTGCGGCCGGGGGAGATTCTCGGGCTGCTCGGCCCCAACGGCGCGGGCAAGTCCACCGCGTTCCGGATTCTGGCGGGGCTCTTGAGGCCCGACTCGGGCGAGGTGCGCTTCCGCGGGCGCGCGTTGACGCTCCACGACCCGTCGCTGCGCAGGGCGATGGGCGTCGTCTTCCAGAAGGGCAGCCTCGACGATCAGCTCACCGCCCGGGAGAACCTGCTCATTGGCGCGCGGTTGTACGGGCTGTCCGGTGACGAGGCCCGCTCGCGCGTGGCGCGGATGCTCGAGCTCATCGAGCTCGGCGATCGCGCCCACGAGAAGGTGAAGGGCTGGTCCGGCGGCATGCGCCGGCGGCTCGAATTGGCGCGGGCGCTGGTGCACCGGCCGGCGATTCTGCTGATGGACGAGCCGACCCAGGGCCTCGACGAGGCGTCGTTCCGGCGGTTCTGGGCGCACCTCCAGTCGCTCCGGGCGGAGGCGGGGCTGACGGTGCTGCTCACCACGCACCGGGCGGACGAGGCGGCCGAGTGCGATCGGCTGGCGGTGCTCGACGGCGGCAGGCTGGTGGCGTGCGACACGGTAGCTTCCTTCGTGGCGATGCTCGGGGGCGACGTGGTGACCATCGACGCGCGCGAGCCGGAGGAGATTTGCGCGGCATTGAAGGAGCGGCTGTCGCTGGACGCGGCGGTGGTGGACGGCCAGGTGCACGTCGAGGCGGCCAGAGGCCACGTGCTCATCCCGCGCGTCGTGGAGGCGTTTCCGCCCGGGCGGCTCGACTCCGTGTCGATTCGGCGGCCGAACCTGACCGACGTCTTCCTGAAGCTGACCGGTCACTCGCTTTTCGGTGAGAGGAGGGCCGCTTGAGCGGGGCCGACAAGTCGCTCGAGCTGTCGCTCGAGTTGGAGCAGCCGGTCGCGCAAGTAGCCGAGCCGACTCCCGCGCTCGACTGGGCCACGGTGCGGGTGTTGTGGGCCCGCGACGTGGTGCGCTTCTTCCGGCAGAAGAGCCGCGTCATGGGAGCGCTGGCCCAGCCGCTCATCTTCTGGCTCGTCATCGGCACCGGGTTCTCCGGCTCGTTCCAGCTCCCGGGCAGCTCGCTCGACTACCGCGCCTTCTTCTTCCCCGGCGTGGTGACGATGGTGCTGCTCTTCTCGGCCATCTTCGCCACCATCACCGTCATCGAAGATCGCCAGGCCGGCTTTCTGCAGTGCGTGCTGGCCGGGCCGGGCGCGCGCTGGGCGGTGGTGCTCGGCAAGTCGTTGGGCTCGACCACCATCGCGCTGATCCAGGCGGGGCTTTTGTTGGCGTTCGCTCCGCTGGCGGGCGTGGAGCTGTCGGAGGTGCGGCCGGGGCTTCTGGTGGCGGTGCTGCTGCTGTCGGCGCTGGCCTTCACCGCGGTGGGTTTCGCCCTGGCGTGGTGCGTGAGCTCGTCGACCGGGTACCATGCGGTGATGAGCGTGCTGCTCATTCCGCTGTGGGTCGTCTCGGGAGCGATGTTCCCCATCCGCGGGGCAGGCCCGGTGCTCGGCGCGGTGATGTCGGTCAACCCGATGCGCTTCGCGGTCGACGGCGTGCGGCGGGCGCTGTACGGCGACCGAGCGGTGGCGGCGGCGACCGGAGGGAGCCAGATCTGGCTCGAGCTCTTGTGCCTGGCCGGCTTCGCGGCCTTCTTCCTGGCGCTGTCGGCCTGGCGGGTGGGGCGGCGCGAGTAGCCAAACGCCTCGTCATTCCCGCGGCCATCTGGTAGCGATCGGGCGCCATGCGGACCCGACTCGTTCTACTGGCAGTGTCGCACCTCGCGCTGGGGTGCCCCGAGAAGAAGCAGGAGCCGGCTTTCGAGCCGCCGAAGCCCGTGGCCACTCCCGAGCCGCAGAAGCCCGCGGAGGCCGAGCCGTCCCAGCCGTCAGGTCCGACGGGCGAGGGCATCGGTTCGATCGAGGGCGAGGTGGCGTTCGAGGGGCAGCCGCCGGAGGCGCAGCCCGTCAAGGCGATGGGCGATCCCGCCTGCAAGGCCGACGCGATCAAGGACGAGAGCGTCATCGTCTCGAACGGCAGGCTGGCCAACGCGGTGGTGCGGCTGAAGAACGGCCCCAAGGGCGAGGCGCCGAAGGCCGACGTCGTCGTCGACCAGAAGGGCTGCATCTACACGCCGAGGGTGCAGGCGGCGATGAAGGGCCAGACGCTGCGGGTGAAGAACTCGGACGGCACGATGCACAACGTGCACACCTACGAGGGCACGAAGACGTGGTTCAACCGCGCGCAGCCCCCGAAAGCGGCGGACATCGTGCTGCCCATCGACAAGAACGGCGTGGTGAAGCTCAAGTGCGACGTGCACCCGTGGATGACCGGCTACGTGGTGCTCGCGGAGTCGCCGCACTTCGCCACCACCGGCTCCGACGGCAAGTTCGCGCTGAAGGACGTGCCGTCGGGCACGTACACCGTCGAGGTCTGGCACGAGCGCTTCGGCACGAAGACGCAAGAGGTCACCGTCAAGCCGAACGAGGCCGCGAAGGTGACGTTCACTTACAGGCCGGAGGACAAGGGCTGAGCCGTAGGGACCGCGGTCCAATCGAGGTTCGCCGAGCCGATATGCCTCCACGACCGACGACGTGATTGATCGCTCGTCGCGCCGGCCCATCCTTCGTCGGGTGCGGAGGTGGCGGATGGGACGGCGATCGATGCACGCGCGTGCGGCCACAGCGTGCACCACGGTGGCGCTGGCGCTGGCGTGCGGGCCGCAGCCGGAAGACGACGGGCTGGATGTCGCAATCGCTCGATCGGAGCTCCACCGACTCGAGCCGAACGCGAGGCTGGGAAAGATCCTCTTTCAGGTCCCGCTGGTGACCGGGAAGTGGCGCTCTGCGCGACCTGCCATCCACCCCGGAACGCGGTCACCGTCACTCCCGAGCTCGTCGAGCGCCGCTTCCGCGGGCGAACACCCTCGACGAGCAGGACGCGAGCGCGATCGCGGACCACATGCAGCCTCGGCACTTCGAGCTGGCGCTGGACAACGTCTTCTTCGTGAACGCGGGTCGCCGGCGGAGATGCGGCCCAGCTCCCGGTAGAGGCGCTCGGCGGCATCGCCGCGACAGGTGTCGAGCGTCAGGAGCGTGAAGCCGGCAGCGGCTGCTTGCGTCTCGAGCGCCTGCATGAGGGCCCGGCCGATGCCCCGCCGCCTCGCTCGCCGGTGCACGAGCAGCTTGGCGACGTCGGCCCGGTGCGGCTGGTTGGGCGCCCACGCGGGGTGTAGCTGCACCGTTCCGACGATGCCGTCTTCGTCCCGCGCCACCAGGCACAAACCGCGTGGGCGCATCTCCTCGAGCGTCGTTCGCCACCAGCGCGCGGCATCATCGAGCGACAGCGGCGGCATGAAGCTCACCGAGGCGCCCGAGTCGACGGCGTCGACCAATAGCGCGGCGAGCTGCTCGAGGTCCGAGGGAGAAGCAGGAAGCTCCAGACACTCGATCTTCATGCTCGCGCTGACGTGTGTCACCCCGCGCTCCGGACGAGGAGGTGCCGGGCGGCCGCCGGTTCGCGGGAAATCACCCCGGCGGTCCGATACCTTTCCCGTGGTGAGCTCAGCGCCAGACCAGGTCATCAAGCGCGACGGCCGCGTGGTGCCGTTCGATCGCGCGCGCATCGTTGCCGCGGTCTCCAAGGCGATGCAGGCCGCGGGCGAGGGCCGGCTCCCGGCCGACGCCGAGCGCGTGACGGATCACGTCGTCACCGCGCTGTCGCGAACCGAGCGCACGCGGCCGCCGCACATCGAGGAGATTCAGGACCTGGTCGAGGAGGCGCTGGTGCTTCACGACCTGCCGAAGACGGCCAAGGCGTACATCCTCTACCGGCACGAGCGGGCGCAGCTCCGGCAGCGGGCCGAGCAGGTTCCCGAGCGCGTGCGGAAGAAGGTCGCCGAGAGCCGCCGCTACTTCCCGAATGCGCTCGCCGAGCTGACCTACTACCGAACGTACTCGCGGTGGATCGACGACGAGGGCCGCCGGGAGACGTGGCTCGAGACGGTCGACCGCTACGTGGCGTTCATGCGCGAGCGGTTGGGCGGCCGGCTCTCCGAGGACGAGTACGCTCAGGTCCGTTCGGCCATCGCGTCGATGCAGGTGATGCCGTCGATGCGGCTGCTCTGGTCGGCGGGAGCGGGCGCGCGCGCGACGAACGCGGCAGCGTACAACTGCGCGTACGTGGCTCCGCGGTCGATCGAAGACCTGGCCGAGCTGATGTACCTGCTCATGTGCGGCTGCGGCGTGGGCTTCTCGGTCGAATCGCGCTTCGCGCAGGCGTTCCCCGTCGTCAGGCCGCAGGGAGGCCTGCCTCCCGAGCGGTACGTGGTGGGCGACTCGAAGGAGGGCTGGTGCGAAGCGCTGAAGCATGGGCTGAATGCCTGGTTCGACGGCCGCGACATCGTCTTCGACTACTCGCGCGTGCGGCCGGCGGGAGCGCGGCTCCGCACCATGGGCGGCCGCGCCTCGGGGCCTGGCCCGCTCAAGGCCCTGTTCGAGCACTGCCGTCAGATGCTGCTTCAGGCCCAGGGGCGCCGCCTCGAGCCGATCGAGCTGCACGACCTGGTGTGCAAGATCGGCGAGGTGGTGGTGATGGGCGGCGTCCGCCGGTCGGCGCTCATCTCGCTGTCGGACCTCGACGACGACAAGATGCGCGACGCCAAGCGCGGGCGTTTCTGGCTCAAGCACCCCGAGCGCGCGATGGCCAACAACTCGGCGGTGTACGAGGCCCGGCCCGACGCCATCCGCTTCCTCGAGGAATGGCTGGCCCTGGCGAAGAGCGGCACCGGCGAGCGCGGGCTCTTCAACCGCGGCTCGCTGAGGCACCAGCTCCCCGAGCGGCGCTGGCCGGCGTTCGAGCCGTGCTGGGCGGAGTCGGGCACCAACCCGTGCGGCGAAATCATTTTGAGGTCGAAGCAGTTCTGCAATCTCTCCGAGGTGGTGGCCCGCCCCTCCGACACCGAAGCCACGCTGCTCGCGAAGATTCGGGTGGCCGCGCTCATCGGCACCTATCAGGCGACCCTCACCGACTTCCCGTACCTGTCCGGCGCGTGGCGGCGGAACTGCGAGGAGGAGCGGCTGCTCGGCGTCTCGCTCACCGGCCAGTGGGACTGCCCCGCCGCCCGCGACGAGGGCACGCTGCGAAAGCTGAAGGAAGCAGCCGTCGAGGCCAACCGGCACTACGCCTCGCGCCTTGGCATCGCTCCGTCGGCGGCGGTGACGTGCGTGAAGCCGTCGGGCACGGTGTCGCTCCTGGTCGACTCCGCCTCGGGCATGCACCCGCGCCACGCGCCGTATTACCTGAGGCGGGTGCGCATCTCGGCGGTCGATCCGCTCTTCCGGATGCTGCGCGATCAGAAGGTGCCGATGACGCCCGAGGTCGGCCAGGTCGAGGGCAGCGCCACCTCGTACGTGCTGGAGCTGCCGATGCGCGCGCCCGACGGAGCGGTGGTTCGCGACGATCTGACCGCGCGCGAGCAGCTCGAGCACTGGCGCATGGTGAAGACGGCATACACCGAGCACAACCCGTCGGTGACGGTGTCGGTGGGCCCGACCGAGTGGCTCGAGACCGCCGACTGGCTCTACCGCCACTGGGAGCTGGTGGGGGGCCTCTCGTTCCTGCCCCGCACCGACTCGGTGTACCCGCTCGCGCCGCTCGAGGCCATCGACGCCGCCGAGTACCAGCGGAGGGCAGCCGAGCTGCCGGCGATCGACTTCTCGCGGCTGGTGCTCTACGAGAAGGAAGATCACACCGCGGGGGCGCGGGCCTTCTCGTGCGTGGGTGACGCCTGCGAGCTCGACCCGGAGGAGGGTAGCTTCCCGACGGAAATGGGGCGCTGAACCCGCCAACGCTCCCGCTCCCGCTCCCGCTCCCGTCGGTTGATCTGGAAGGGATTGCAGGCCCAACTGCCGGGAGTGGGAGCGGGAGCGGGAGCGTTCGCGGGAATTACTCCTGCATCGCCTTCAGGATGTCCTGCTTGCGGCCTTCCTTGATCAGCTTGTCGTGTTTGAAGGCGTCACGCAGGGCCATGTACGTGAAGAAGCTGAAGATGACGATCATCATGATGATCGGCACGTTGTCCGGCTTCTTCACGATCAGCCATAGGTTCTCGAGCGGCGTGTACGGCTCGACGTCGCTGGTGATCTGACCGCCGGAACCGGCCAGGAGCGTCGACACCACCTCGGAGAGCGGCTGCAGAATCATGGCGACCGATTCGTAGAAGAGCCAGGACGCCTCGTCAAGGCTGCGCTGGGGCGTGCTTCTTCACTGGCGAGGGGCCGTCAAGGAGCGGTTTCCGAAGCCGACAGTTTTCCCTTCCGCCGGGGCGATCTTGTGCCTTTACGGCCGACCGACACCGGGGTAAATGCCTCGCCGCTCCGGAGGCTTGTAACGAATGGCAGACCTGCAGGAAGGCGGTAGCGGCGAGCACATCTGGTCTCGCCGGAACTTCCTCGGCATCGGCGGATGGCTGGGAATCATCGGGGCGCTCCACGCGGGCGGCGCGGCGCTGGTGGCGCTGCTCTTCCCCCGCGTCCTCTTCGAGCCGCCCACCTCGTTCAAGGCCGGCCACCCGAACAGCTTCAGCGTCGGCGAGGTGTCCGAGCGCTTCATGAAGGAACAGCGCGTGTGGATCGTCCGCGAACCGGGCGGCTTCTACGCGCTCTTGGGCGTGTGCACCCACCTGGGCTGCACGCCCCGCTGGCTCGGCCCCGAGAACAAGTTCAAGTGCGGCTGCCACGGCTCGGGCTTCTTCCGCACCGGCGTCAACTTCGAAGGCCCGGCCCCGCGCCCGCTCGAGCGGGTGAAGATCACCCGCGGCGACGACGGCCAGATCGTCATCGACAAGGCCGTCAAGTTCCGCCACGAGCTCGGCGAGTGGACCAAGCCGGGCGCCTACCTGCCGTACAAGAGCGCCGGCGCGGCCTGAGCGCTTCCCCGAACGAACTTCAACGTCTGATCCACCATGCCCGACCTGCAAAAGCCCACGCGACAGAGTATCGGCGACCGCATCTTCACCTCGACGGTGTGGCGGTCGATCTTCCGGCACGGGTACGCGGACACGCCGCGCAACCGCGTGCTCCAGGTCTCCGCGAACGTCTGGCTGCACCTGCACCCGTCGAAGGTACGGCGCCACGGCATCCGCTACCGCCACACCTGGTGCGCCGGCGGCCTGACCTTCCTGCTCTACCTGGTGACGGTCGTCACCGGCGTCATCCTGATGTTCTATTACCGGCCGACGCAGGAATACGCGTACGCCGACATCAAGTACCTCGATTTCGACGTGCCGTTCGGAATGCTCATGCGGAACATGCACCGCTGGGCGGCGCACGGCATGATCATCTTCATCTGGCTCCACATGTTCCGGGTCTTCATGACCGGGAGCTACAAGCCGCCCCGCGAGTTCAACTGGGTGGTCGGAGTCAACCTGCTCGTGCTCACCATGCTGATGTCCTTCACGGGCTATCTGCTCCCGTGGGACCAGCTGGCGATCTGGGCGGTCACCGTCGGCACCAACATGGCCCGCGCCACGCCGCTGCTCGGTCACGAGGGCCCCTTCGGCCCCCAGCTCGGCGTGACCCCGCGCTACGACATGCGCGCGTTGCTCCTCGGAGGCACCCTGGTGGGGCCGCCGGCCCTGCTCCGGTTCTACGTCCTCCACTGCATCTTCATCCCCATCGTCGTCAGCGTGCTGATGATTCTGCACTTCTGGCGCGTGCGTAAGGACGGCGGCATCTCCGGGCCGCTGTGAGAGGACTCACCCATGGCGGAAGCCACCACCCTCAAGCCGATTCCCAAGGATCAGGAGCAGGTCAAGGTCGACGCCGCCACCCGGCGCGCCTCGGTCGACTCGCAGCTGCCCGACAAGGTCCACACCTGGCCATACCTGGTGCGGGCCGAGTTCATCTCGGGCTGCGTGATGATCCTCGCGCTCCTCATCTGGTCGATCGTCATCGACGCTCCGCTCGAGGAGCCGTCGAACCCGTCGAAGACGCCCAACCCGTCGAAGGCGCCCTGGTACTTTTTGGGCCTTCAAGAAATGCTCGTCTACTTCGACCCGTGGATCGCCGGCGTCGTTCTGCCCACCCTGATCATCGTGGGGCTGATGGTCATTCCCTACGTGGACATCAACCCGAACGGCAACGGCTACTACACCTTCCGCGAGCGGCCGTTCGCCATCTCGACGTTCCTGTTCGGGTTCCTGGTGCTGTGGATCGGGTTCATCGTCATCGGCGTCTTCTTCCGCGGCCCGGGCTGGAACCTGTACTGGCCGTGGGACTACTGGGATCCGCACAAGGTCGTGCCGATGACCAACCGCGACCTGCCGTACATCCTCGGGGCGCGGCAGGCATGGACCACGCAGCTCATCGGGGCCGCGGCCACGCTGGGGTGGTTCGCCATCGGGCCCGCGGTCTGGGTGTGGAAGCGAAACACGCCGGTGTTCCGGAAGCTCGGCGTGGTTCGCTACATGATCGTCTCGTTCCTCATGCTCTGCATGCTCGGGACGGTCATGAAGATCATCCTCAGGCTCACGATGTCGGTGAAGTACATCTGGGCCAACCAGTTCTTCAACATCTGAGGCCCTCCTGATCATGGGCAAGCCGGTCGAACGCCAGAATCACTCGCTGTCGTTCTTCATCCTCTCGACGCTCATCGCCATCTGCACGGCGTGGGCGTTCTATTCCGAGTTCGTCGAGCGACGGCCCTGGAAGGGTTACCAGACGCGCATCTTCGAGTTCGAGCGCGAGAAGGCACGTCACGATCTGCGCTACTACGAGCGCAAGCTCGAGAGCGGCGAGCTGAAGGTCGTGCTCGATCCCGACAAGCCAGACCAGACCATCACCGTCGCCGAGGCGAAGAAGCGGCTGGCCGAGCTCGAGGAGAAGCTCGCCCGCGAGCGCAATGACATCGAATCGCTGCGCCAGGAGGTCTACTGGGCCGACATTCACGCCAAGGAGGCCGACCTCTCGGTGAAGCTCGCCAGGAGCGAGGACGACGGCCTCTTCTACTTGATTCAGCACGCGCAGCACGAGGAGGCGGTGCACCGCGACACGGCGCGCAAGCTGAAGGCCGAGGGCAAGGAGTCCGAGGCCGCCGCCGCCGAGAAAGAGGCCGAGAGGTTCGCCAGGGAGCTGAAGGAGCACCTCGAGGAACGGCACAAGCTCATGGAGCGCATCGCCGCGTTGGAGAAGGAGGCCCAGAAGAAGGCCCAGGCCCTCGAGGAGGCGAAGAAGAAGCTCGACGGCAAGCTGTCCGAGCGCGACCGGCTGGCCGCGGCCATCGAGGCGGCCGAGGAGCCGGTGAAGACCGCGCGGAGCCAGCTCGAGGCGGCGCTGAAGAAGTCGCCCGAGCTGACCCAGTACTGGCTCACCACCCAGGCGGCGCCGTTCGTGCACCACGAGGCGACCGTCGACCGCTGCCAGAACTGCCACGCCGCCATCGACCGCTGCGGCTTCAGCCGGCCGTACGAGCTCTTGGCGAAGCTCGAGGCGCCGAACGCCAGGCCCGAGGAGGTGCACCAGCAGTTCTGCGTCACTCCCGAGACGGCCGCCCACTACGAGGAGATCGCCTCGGCGGTGTGCTCGCTCGAGTGGGACGAGGCGGCCTCCGAGAAGGGAGAGATTGCCGCGGGCTCGGGCGTGTGCATCACCGATTCGGCGGACCGAAAGCGCATCGCCGAGTTCCTGGTGAACCACTGCGGTCCGCAGAACGAGGGCGCCCTGCTGGCGAAGAACGAGAAGCTTCTGGGCGCCTGCCTGACCACCAACGCGTGGGCCGAGCTGGCCGCCTACGTCGAGGACCCGACCAGGAAGACCTCGCCGGACAGGAAGACGACCTGGTCGGTGTGCGATCTCAAGGTCGCCGATTCGGGCCAAAGCTGCCTCGAGGGCGCGGCCAAGGACCAGATGCGCACCTACGTCGAGCGCTACTGCAACGAGACCTCGGCGTTGTTGAAGGCGCTGCAGACGCAGCAGAAGGTGTGCGCCGCCGGCGAGGACGAAAAGCGGCTGGCCCAGGTGAAGCCGGTGCTCTTCGACCTGCCTGTCTGGGCGCAGACGCACCCGCACCGGCTCGAGCTGCTCACCACCCATCACCCGCCCGAGAAGTTCGGCTGCACCACCTGTCACGAGGGGCAGGGCGCGCAGACCAAGGGCGTGGCCGGCGCCGAGTTCAAGCACGGCTACGACGACCCGTACTGGGAGCGGCCGATGCTCGACCTGGTCGCCCACAAGAAGTACCGGCCGAAGAGCTTCTCGCCGCCCACCGCCAAGGAGGGCGTGCCCGGCGAGTGGGTGACGCACCAGGATCAGTTCGTCGAGGCCACCTGCGCCAAGTGCCACCCCGACGAGATCAGCCTCAAGTACGCCGACACGTACTCGAAGGGCCGCAAGCTGGTGGCCGAGCTGGGCTGCCACGGCTGCCACCCCATCGACACCTTCGCCGACTACCCGAAGGTCGGGCCCACGCTGACCGACCTGAAGCAGAAGACGACTCCGGCGTGGCTTTCGACGTGGCTCAGCTACCCGAAGGCGTTCCGTCCGCGGACGAAGATGCCGAACTTCTGGCCCGAGGCGCTCAACGCCGACTTCACGGTGCGCTCGGGTAGCCCCGAGGAGCAGCTCCGCAAGGACGAAGTGCAGAAGATCGCCGCCTTCTTGTGGAAGAGCTCCGACCCCGACGAGCTGCCCGCGCCGCCTTTGCAGGGCAGCGCCGAGCGCGGCAGGGTGCTGGCCCAGACGGTGGGCTGCCGCGCCTGCCACACGTTCGGCCCGCCCGACAAGCTGTGCACGCCCGAGCAGATGGCGCAGGGCAAGAGCCGCGGCACGGTGCAGGAGCCGGCCGAGTGCGAATCGCCGCGCCCCATCGCCGGGAGCGCCGCGCGCGACTTCGCGCCCAACCTCTCCAACATCGGGCTCAAGACGAACGAGAAGTGGCTGTACTGGTGGCTGAAGAACCCCTCGAAGCTGTGGAAGGGCACCCGCATGCCCAACCTGCGCCTGACGGATCAGGAGGCCGCGGACATCGCCGCGTACCTGATGACGCTCAAGGAGGGCAGCGTGGGTGAAGCGCCCGCGGTGTTCGCCAACGAGGGCAGCCCCGAGTTCGAGAAGGCCGCCGAGGAGGGCTCGAAGCTCGTCACCAAGTACGGCTGCGCCGGCTGCCACGACATCAAGGGCCACGAGAACGACGCCAAGATCGGCGCGGACTTGAACGAGTACGGCCGCAAGACGGTCGACCTGCTCGACTTCGGCAACGCGGTGCCCAACCCGCGCCACCACAGCTGGTTCAACTTCGTGGACCTGAAGCTGAGGGCCCCGCGCGTCTACCGGTACGAGCGCGTCGACACCAAGATGCCGCAGTTCGACGTCACCGACGAAGAGGTCGAGGCCATCATGGTCTTCCTCAAGTCGCGCACCACCGACCGCGTGCCCCACGCTTTCTTGGCGTCGAAGAACGAGCGGCTCACCGCCCGGGCCAAGGGCGAGCAGGTCATCGAGTACTACAACTGCAAGGGCTGCCACGTCATCGACTTCGAGGGTGGCGACATTCGCGACACGTACCCGGAGGACCAGCTGGCCAACGCGCCGCCCATTCTCCAGCAGCAGGGCTGGCGCGTTCAGCCCGAGTGGTTCTTCGACTTCTTGAAGGACCCGAGCCAGCGGCTGCGGCCGTGGCTGGACGTGCGCATGCCGACCTTCCCGCTGTCGGACGACAACGCCACCGCCATCGTGCGCGGGCTTTCCGCCAAGGCGACGCTGCCGCCCGACGGCCGGCCGGCGCCGTACCCGTACGTCTCGCTCGACAGCAAGGTGCTGCAGGGCAAGGAGCTCGAGGAGGCGCAGGCGCTGTTCAACGAGCTCAGGTGCCTGTCGTGCCACACCACGGGCGAGCTTTTGCCGGGGCAGGACCGGTCGTCGGCCGCGCCCAACCTGTTGCTCGCCAAGAAGCGCCTGCGCCCCGACTGGGTGGCCGCGTGGCTCACCAACCCGCAGTCTTTGCAGGAGGGCACCAAGATGCCCTCGTTCTTCACCGGCGATGACCTGTCGGCGGTGATGTACCCCAACTACTTCGGCGGCTCGCAAGCGAGGCAGATCGAGGCGCTGCGCGACTACGTGATGATGCTGCCGGATCTGCAGGCGACCCCGACGGCGGCGGCCAAACCCAAGAAGGGCGCCGGCGTCCGCGGGGGCAGCCGGTAGCGTCGGGTGTGACGGAAGCGACGCAGGAGCGCCGGCCGGCGTGGAAGCGCCAGCTGGACAGGCTCCTCGACGAAAAGCTGGCCGGGTCGGCGCCGCGCATGGTGCTGACGCGCTGGGTGTACCTGCGGCTGTACGGGCTCACCGCGGCGGTGGCCATCGGCTCGTTCTGGGCCCAGATGAGGGGCCTGGTCGGCGACGAGGGCATCTGGCCGGCGAAGGAGCAGCTCGCGCACTGGGCCAACGGCGTCCGCGGGCTCGAGGCGTACCTCGAGCTTCCGACGCTGATGTGGCTCTCGCCGGGCGAGGGGCTCTTGGGCCTTCTGTGCGGGCTGGGGGTGCTGCTCGCGTTGCTGGTGACGGTGGGCGTCTCGCCAAGGTGGGCGCTCTTGTCGCTCTGGGCGGTCTGGCTGTCGATCGTCAGCGTGGGCGGGCCGTTCCTCAGCTTTCAGTGGGACATCCTGCTCGTCGAGTCGGCGTTCGCCTCGGTGTTCTTCGCGCCGAACGGGCTGTGGCCCAGGCTGCGCGAGGAGGTGGATCCGCCGGGCGCGGGCACGTTCCTGCTCCGCTGGCTTCTGATGCGGCTGATGCTGCTCTCGGGGCTGGTGAAGCTGCTCAGCGGCGACCCCGCCTGGAGGGACTTCACCGCGTTCCAGTACCACTACTGGACGCAGCCTCTGCCGACGTGGACGAGCTGGTACATGCACCAGGCCGCGGGTTGGTTCCACACGCTCTCGTGCTTGGTGATGTTCGCGGTCGAGCTGGTGTTGCCGCTCTTCGCGTTCGGGCCACGGCGGCTCAGGCTGCTCACTTGCGCCGGGTTCGCGTTCCTGCAGCTCGCGCTGATGGCCACCGGAAACTACAGCTACTTCAACCTGCTGACGCTGGTGCTGTGCGTGCCGCTGCTCGATGACGAGGCGCTGCGGAAGCTTCTGCCCGAGCGGTGGCGCGCGAAGCTCTTGATGCTCGAGGGGCGGAAGGCAAACCGCCCGATCGGCCTGCGCGTCGCGTACGCGGCGGCGGCGGCGGTGCTGGTCGGCCTCGGAGTGATGGCCTTCGTCGAGCGGCTGACGCCTCTCCCTCCGGCGCTGGCGGCCGTCTCCCGGCGGGTGCAGCCGTTCCGCACCGTCAACTCGTACGGCGCGTTCGCGGTGATGACCAAGACGCGGCCGGAGATCGAGCTCGAAGCGAGCGCCGACGGGCAGACCTGGAAGACGTACGTGTTCAAGTACAAGCCCGGGCCGCTCGAGCGGCGGCCCGAGTTCGTCGCTCCATGGCAGCCGCGGCTCGACTGGCAGATGTGGTTCGCCGCGCTTTCGAGCTGCGAGCACAACCCGTGGTTCCTCTCGTTCATGCGGCGGCTGCTCGAGGGCAAGCCGGAGGTGGCCGCGCTGCTCGAGGAGAATCCGTTCTCCGACTCTCCGCCGCGCTACGTGCGGTCGACCGTGTGGCAGTACCGCTTCAGCACTCCGGAGGAGAAGCGCGCGCGAAACGTGTGGTGGGAGAGAACGGTGCAGGGGCCCTACTGCCCGCCGGTGATGATGCACGAGGGCCGGCTGGTGCGGGCCGACCGCTAGCGCAGAGGCCGTTCTCGCCGCGCTCGACGAAGAGCCGGACTGGCCGAGGCCGTGCCGCTGGCGAAGGAGTTGAACCCGCGAGGGGCCGGCGACGGGCGTCTTTGGGCCAGCCGGCAGAGCGGCCGGCGACGGCCGTTCCTGCAAATTGCGTCACTGCACGAAGACCTTGGTCTTGCCGTTCACGGCATCGCGCTGGGCCTGCACGTTGCCGAAGCCGGGGCCTCCGGTGTCGTAGCCGGTGGCCAGGCCCTGGGTGGGAGGCGCGTTGCTGACGCTGACGTTCTGCTTGGGCACGACGCGCCAGCCGACCTGCTGCGTGACGTCGAGCGTGAACGAAGCGCCCGAGCTCGCCGCAGGGCAGATGGCCACCTCGTAGAAGGCCCCGGTGGCAGTGAGCTGCACGCTGGCCCCGACCGCGACGGTCGGGTTCACCGGCGTCACGTCGATGAAGCAGAGGAGCGCGTTCACCACCGTGGCCGTGGTGCTGCCCGAGACGCCCCAGGCGGTGGCGGAGATGGTGATGCTCCCCGGGGTGACGCCGGTGACGCGGCCTTGCTGGCCGGCGTTGTTGCTGGCCACGGCGATGGCCGGGTTGTTCGTCGTCCAGCTCACCTGCGCCGTCAGATCCTCGGTGGTGCCGTCGCTGAAGTTGCCGGTGGCCGTGTACCGGCGGAAGAAGCCGACGGGAATCTTCTGCGCGGCGGGGCTTATGGTGATGGAGGTCAGCGTGGCGTTGCGCACCGTCAGCGTGGTGGAGCCGTTCGCCGCCCCGAACCGCGCGGTGACGGTCGTCGTGCCGGCCGAGAGCGCCGTGGCCAGGCCCTGGCTGCCGGCCGCGTTGGAGACGCTGGCCACCGCCGGGTCGCTCGAGAGCCAGCCGACCTGCGTGGTGAGGTCCTGCGTCGTCCCGTCGGCGTAGGTGGCGATGGCGGTGAACTGGAGCCGGACGTTCAACGGCACGGTGCGCCCGGCAGGCGTGACGGCGAGGGCGGTCATCGGGGCCGACGTGACGGTCAGCACCGTCGAGTCGGTCAGGGCGCCATACGAGATGGAGATGGTCGCCGTTCCGCCCGAGACGCCGGTGGCGAGGCCGGCCGACGAGGGAGCGTTGCTGATGGTGGCGACCGCCGGAGCCGAGGACGTCCAGGTGACGACGCCGGTGAGGTCCGCAGTGGTGCCGTCGGTCCAGACTCCCGAGGCCGAAAGCTGCACCGTCGTGCCGACGCCGATGCGGGGCAGAGCAGGCGAGATGTAGAGATCGGCGAGCGTCGCAGGCGTCACCGTCACCGTGGTGGTGCCCGATTGCATGCCGTAGGAGGCGGCGATGATCGCCGTTCCCGCCGCGACGCCGGTGACCAGCCCCTCGTACCCGGGGTCGCTCCGCACCGTGGCCACCGATGCGTTCGACGACGTCCAGGTGGCGGCGGCCGTCACGTCGAACGCCGTTCCGTCCGAGTACACGGCGGTGGCCCAAAGCCGCACGATGCCAGAGATGCCGACGCGCGGGCTCGCGGGCGCCACGTCGATGCGCACGAGCGCGGCGTTGGTGGCGGTGAGCTGGGCAGTCGCCGACTGGCCGGCGTAGCTCGCGCGGATGGTGGCCGTGCCCGGGCCGAGGAGCGCGGCGAGGCCCCGGGAGCCGGCGGCGTTGCTGATGGTGGCGACCGACGTCGAGGACGACGTCCAGGTGACGGTCTCCGTGAGGTCCACCGTGGTGCCGTCGCTGAAGACGCCGGTGGCGGTGAAGGGCACGGTATGGCCGACCGGCCTCGTGACGGCCGCCGGTGAGACCGAGATGGCCGACAGCGTGGCGCTCGTCACGGTGAGGTTGGTCGAGCCCGTGCGCCCACCGAAGGTGGCCCTGACGGTGGCCGAGCCCGGTGCCGCGGCGGTGACGTAGCCGTTCGTGGGGAAGGCGTTGGAGACGGTGGCCACTGCGGGGTCGGACGTGCTCCAGGCGGCGGTCAACGTCAGGTCGTACGAGCGGCCGTCGCTGTAGCTGCCGGTCGCGGCGTACTGCAGACCGAAGCCGACCGGGAGCAGCCGGTTGACGGGCACGACGGTGATGGCGTCGAGGGTCGCGAGGACGACGTCGACGACCGCGGTGCCGGTGACCGAGCCCACGGTGGCGGTGATGTTCGTGGTGCCGGCGAGGGTCGCCGAGCTGGTCACGACACCATGGGTGGGAGCGGTCGAGCTGACGGTGGCGACGGCCGGGTTCGAGCTGGCCCAGGACGCGAGGGTGGTGACGTCCATCGACGAGCCGTCGTTGAAGAAGCCGGTGGCGACGAGCGCGAGCTTCACGCCGCCGGTTGGAATCGAGGAGACGTTGGGCGTGACGGAGATCGCCGTCAACGTGGCGCTGCTCACCGTGAGAGTCGTCTGGCCAAAGACGCCGCCCTGACTCGCCTGGATGGTGGTGGTGCCGGCCGCCACGGCCGTCGCCAGACCCGTGGCGTCGATGGTGGCCACCGAGCTGTTGCTCGACATCCAGGTGGCGGTGGTGGTGATGTCGGTGACCGCTCCGTCGGACCAGGTGGCGGTCGCGGCCATCTGCTGGTTGAAGCCGGCCGGTAGCTGGGGGTTGACCGGCGTCACCGTGATGGCGTCGATGACCGGGGCCGTCACGGTGAACGTCGCCGGGTTGGAGGCTACACCCGAATAGGTGGCGCTGATGTTGCTCGTGCCGACGTTCGACGCGGTGGCCAGGCCGGCAGCGTCGATGACGACGGCGGAGGTGTTCGACGACGTCCAGGTGGCCGACGCTGTGACGTTCTGAGTGGAGCCGTCGGACCAGGTAGCGGTGGCGGTGAACTGCTGCGTGCGGCCCTTGGGGTGGGTGACGCTGCCGGGCGCGACCGTCACCGTGTCCAGGACGGCAGGCGTGACGGTGAAGGCCGACGGGTTGGAGGTGACGCCGTCGCGGGTGGCGGTGACATCGGCGGTGCCGACGTTGGCGGCGGTGGCGAGGCCGGTGGCGCTCACGGTGACGGCGCTGGTCGTGGAGGACCACGTCGCGGACGAGCTGATGTCCTGGGTGGTGCCGTCGGAGAAGGTAGCGATGGCGATGAGCTGTTGCGTGCGGCCCTTCGGCAGCGACACGGTGCCCGGCGTCACCGAGATGGAAACGATGACCGGCGGATCGACCGTGAGCACTGCCGCGTTCGAAGTGACGCCCTGGTATTGCGCGGTGATGCTCGTCGTGCCCACGGCCACCGCCGTCGCGAGGCCCGCGGCGTCCACCGTCGCCACGTTGGTCTCGGAGGAGCTCCACGCCGCGGAGGTGGTGACGTTCTGAGTCGTGCCGTCCGACCAGGTGCCGGTGGCCACGAACGCCTGCGTCCGCCCCTTCGGCACGCTCGCCGCCGCGGGGCTCACGGTCACCGCATCCAGCACGGGAGCGGTGACGGTCAGCGTGGCCGGGTTGGACGTGACTCCGTCCTGCGAGGCGGAGATCGAGGCGGTCCCCACGCCGGTTCCGGTGGCCAGCCCGGCCGAAACGGCGGCCACGTTCGTATCGCTCGAGCTCCAGGTCGCGGTGGACGTGACGTCACCCGTCGAGCCGTCCGAGTACGTCGCGGTGGCGACGAGCTGCCGCGTGCGCCCCTTGGCGATCGTGTCGCTCGAGGGGCTCACGGTGATGGCGGTCACGACCGGCGTCGTCACGGTGAGCGTCGACGCCGGCGAGACCACGCCGCCCTTCGCCGCGGTGATGCCCGCGCTACCGACGCCGAGGCCGGTGGCGACCCCGTCGGGATCGATGGAGGCGACCGAAGCATCCGACGAGCTCCACGTGACGATGGGCGTGAGGTCGGCGGTGCTGCCGTCGGCGAACGTGCCGGTGGCGGTGAACGCCTGCGTCCGCCCCTTCGGAACGCTCGCCGATCCCGGAGCCACCGCGATGGAGCTGAGCGTCGAGTTGGTGACGACGACGTAGCCGGGGCTCGAGGTGACGCCGCCCGTGCTCGCGGTGATGCGCGCGGTACCAGCGCTCATGCCGGTCGCCAGCCCTGACGCATCGACCGTCGCCACCTGAGGCGCATCGGAAACCCACGTTGCGACCGACGTGACGTCCACCGTCGAGCCATCGGAGCGCCGCCCGATGGCGGTGAACTGCAGCGTGCCTCCGACCTGGAGGATCTCACCGCGCGGAGTCAGCGTGATCGACACCAGCACCGGGGGCGTCACTCGCAAAAGCGCCGGGCTCGAGGTGACTCCGCCCTGTGACGCGGTGAGGTTGGTGACTCCGGTGGACATGCCGGTCGCGACGCCGGCGGTCACCGTGGCCACGGCGGGGTTCGACGAAGACCACGTGGCCGTGCTCGAGATGTCGCTCGTCGTCCCGTCGGTGAAGGTGGCGGTTGCCACGAAGGACCGGGTGGATCCTTCGGCAATCGTCGCCGTCGACGGAGCGAGCGAGATGGACACGATGGCCGGCCCGGTGACGGTGAGCGTCGCCGGGGCCGAGGTGACGCCGAGCTGCGCCGCGGTGATGCTCGCGGTTCCGACGTCCACCGCGGTGGCGACGCCCGAGGTCACGGTGGCGACGGCCGTGTCCGACGAAGACCAGGTGGCGGTGGCGGTGACGTCCTGGGTGGTGCCGTCGGTGAGCGTCGCGGTGGCGACGAAGGCCCGCGTCGTCCCCTTCGGTGCGCTGGCGCTGGAGGGCGAGATGGAGATGCTCTGCAAGACGGGCGCCGTCACGGTCACCGCCGCCGCCGGAGAGGTGACGCCGTCCCGAGCGGCGCGGATGTCGGCCGTTCCGACAGCGAGCCCCGTCACCTGCCCCGCGTTGATCGACGCCACCTGCGCGTCCGAGCTGGTCCACGTGGCGGTCGAGGTCACGTCGGCCGTGGTCCCGTCGGAGTACGTGGCGGTGGCGACGATCGAACGACTGGTCCCCTTCGGCAGAGAGACGGTGGCCGGCGACAGGGCGATCGAGGTGATCACCGCCGCGGTCACCGTGAGCGTCGCGGGAGGAGAGGTGATGCCGTCCTGCGACGCGGTGATGTCTGCCGTTCCCACGGACAGCGCCGTGGCGGTTCCACCGCTCACCGTCGCGACGGCCGGCGTGGACGAGGACCATGTGGCGGTCGCCGTCACGTCCCGCGTCGTGCCGTCGGTGAGCGTCGCAGTGGCGGTGAATGCCTGCGTCCTGCCCTTCGCGATGGTGGCGCTCGCGGGAGTCACCGCAACCGACGCGACGACCGGCGCGGTGACGGTCAACGTCGCGGGCTCCGAGCGAACGCCCGCCTTCGAGGCCTGCACGTTGGCCGAGCCCGCGGAGACGCCGCGCGCGACTCCATCGGCTCCGATCGTGGCCACCGCAGTGTCGCTCGAGGACCAGTCGACGGTCGCGGTCAGGTCCTCGGTCGTGCCGTCGGTATACGTGCCGGTCGCCGTGAACGCCTGCGTCCGCCCGACCGGAACGCTCGCGCTCGCCGGAGAAATCGCGATGGCGGCGAGTCCCTTCGACGTCACCGTCACCCGGGCCTCGGCCGACTGCTCGCCGAGGCGAGCGACGATCGTCACGGCTCCCGGAGCGTTCGCCCGCACCAGCCCACGCGTCACCGACGCCACCGCCGCGTTCGAGCTCGTCCACTCGCCCGAGCCGGTCGCATCCTCGTCGCCACGGCGCGCGACGAGCTGAACCGTCTCGCCGACGCGCAGCGATGATTCGGCCGGCGTGACCTCCAACGAAGGAGTGATCGGCTCGGGCTCGACTCGGACCGGCGGACCGCCGCATTGGCAGCCGACGACGAAGGCCAGAGGAACGACGAGACGCCAGGGAATGGGGCGCATGGGTCCTCGAGCGTTGGGGTGGCGGAGCGGAGAACGAGCGCGGGGCAGTGCAATCATACAGGTTGACGGCACCGACCCGGTGCCGGCCATCTTGCGCAGTGCGGTGTTCCCGGTACGCGGAGGTGCGATGCCGTTCCCGTTCCGCGCGGTGATCTTCGACCTCGACGGCACGCTCGTGGACTCGCTGGCCGACATCGGCTGGTCGATGAACGAGGCCCTGAAGGCGCACTCGCTGCCGACGCATCCGCTCGAGCGCTATCGCGACATGGTGGGCGAGGGCATCGACGTGCTCGTCTCGAGGGCGCTCCCGGTCGAGCATCGGCATCTCTTGGCCGAGGTCGTCTCGGAGTACCGAGCCATCTACGCTCGCCACTACGCGGATCGCTCCCGGCCGTACGCCGGAATCACCGAGCTGCTCGAAGCGCTCGACGCCCACTCGGTGCGGCTCGCGGTGCTCAGCAACAAGCGCGAGGACTTCACGGTCGCGCTCGTCCGTGAGCTGCTCCCGACCGCGCGCTTCGAGGTGGTGCGGGGCCAGCGCCCCGACGTTCCACGCAAGCCGGATCCGACCGCGGCGCTACAGATCGCCGCCTCGATCGGTGTTCCGCCCGACGCGTTCGCCTTCGTCGGAGACACGCGCATCGACATGCTCACCGCCCGCGCGGCGGGCATGCTGCCGGTGGGCGTGACGTGGGGCTTCCGCAGCCGCGCCGAGCTGCTCGAGGGCGGAGCGCGCTTCCTCATCGAGAACCCGCTGGAGCTGTTGGAGCTGAGCCAGGGCGAACCGTAGGGCGCTCGTCGATCAGCGGCGCTTCTTCCGCTTCTTCCTCTCCGGCTTCGGCTTGCTCTCGGCCGGCTCGGGCGTCGCGACGATCGGCTCCGCAGGCAGGCAGCTCTTCTCGCCGTGACGGGTGAAGCACCAGACCACGCCGCCGAACGCCACCAACGACGCGAAGCTCATCGCCGTGTACTGCTCGTCGAGCCACGTCGACCAGCCGCGGAACAGCGCCTGGCCGATGGCTTGCGTCACCGTTGCCCATGCGACGAGCAACAGGCCCACCTCGCGCCGAAGCAGAGCGAGCGGCGCGAGCGCGATGACGAAGCAGTAGTAGTAGCAGGTCAGCTCGGCCCCGACGGCGATCATCGCCACCGACATCGACGCCGCCATCCACGGCACGTGGCCCGAGTGGCGCACCGCGAAGTAGAGGAGCGCCATCGACCCGAGCACCGCCAGGTAGAAGAGCGGCTTCAGCTGCTCGAAATTGCGGAGCCGCGCCGCCTTCCACACGGACCATGGATCCGTCAGCGAGCCGTCCCGCAGCCGCGCGCCGATGGTGGACGGCCGGTACGACAGCGCGGTGCGCAGCCCCATGTGGTTGGTCAGCGGCGTGTTGGCGTGCTTGACGGTGTTCTGCCAGAAGCGCTGGTACGTCTCGACGCCGCCGCTCAATACGAAGCTCGCTCCGACCAAAAGCAGCGTCGCGGCTGCACCGCCGGCGAAGAAGCGGAGGTAGCGCCGGTCGAGCCGCCGCTCGCGAATCAGCAGATCCGCCGCCGCCAGCACGGGCCCCACCACCACGAAGCCGGGGAACAGCCTGAGGAGCGTGGCGTAGGCAATCGAGGCGCCGGCGAGGAAGTAGCGCTCCTTCTTGAGCAGGCAGACGCACGCGACGAGCCAGAAGAGCCAGTCGTGGCGGAGGAACGCTCCGCCCGTCCAGTAGTACCGGTTCGGGTAGCTCGTCCCCAGCACCAACAGCGCCACCGCCGTCACCCGCCAGCCGAACGCCCAATAGAGCAGCGCCGCCGCTCCGAGGAGCAGCAGCGGATCGAGCAGCGCCAGGAACGTCACCTGCACCAGGTTCGCGCGCGAGAGGTTCGCCAGCGCGTGGCCCAGCATGTTCCACACCGGGGTGGCGTTGTAGCCGTGGTCGTGCTGAATCTCCTCCCAGCGCTGCGCTCCCACGCGCTTGCGGAACCACTGCACGTCGTGCACGAAGTCGGCCCACCGCGCGGGCGTGAAGTGCTGCTTGCAGCGCTCGGGGTGCGCGAGAATCTGGTCGACCTTCACCATGTCGTTGGTTCGCAGGTCGGTGATGACGCGCTTCTTCACCGCCTCGTAGCCGACCTCGAGATCGGCCACCGCGGTGCACTCGTAGAGCCGGTCGTAGCCGAGCTCGGGGAAGTACTTGCTGCCGACGTAGTAGTGGTAGGTGTCCCAGGTGTGGATGAAGTTGCCGAAGTGCAGCTGTCCCCAGTTGGGGTAGGCGATGGCGCCCAGTAGCCCCAGCGCCATGAGCAGCCGGTCCCTCGGCCGCTGGTGCTGCGTAGGCCGCCCCTCGTGGGCGAGCCAGTAGCCCCAGCCCAGCGCGGCGAGCCCGAGAATTGCGAGCGCCAGCCGCGTCCCGTCGGACGCCGCGTCGTGCTGAACCCACAAGGAAAACGGCCACATCGGCAGGGTGCGGTATACCCCAGCTGGTCGCGGGTGCGCTCAGATCGACTCGCCCGCTGGTTCGTTCCACCCGCTCGGCCGCTCTGGGAGGAGCTCATGTTGGCGCGCGTGCTCGCTGTGGTGTGGCTGTTGCCGCTCTGCGCAATGGCGCAGGGCATGCTGTTGCCCACCGACCCGAACCTCTCGCCGCTGGGCATCAAGTACCAGCGCGTCTCGGTCGAGATTCGCGACGGCGCGGCGGTCACCAAGGTCGAGCAGGTGTTCGTCAACGAGGGGCCGCGGCAGCTCGAGGCCCACTACGTCTTCCCCCTGCCCAAGGGCGCCGCGCTCTCCGAGTTCTATCTGTGGATCAACGGCGTCAAGACCAAGGGCGAGGTGATGGAGAAGGAGAAGGCCGCCGCCATCTACGAGGGCATCGTGCGGCGGCTGAAGGACCCGGGGCTCCTCGAGTACATCGACTCGGACGTGTTCCGCGCGCGCGTCTTCCCGGTGCCGGCGAAGGGCGAGCAGCGCATCGAGCTGTCGTTCTCGCAGGTGCTCGAGTTCCAGGGCGGCGTCTACCGCTACCACTACCCGCTGGGAGCGGCCAGCCGGGGCGCCCCGCGGCTGCCGGTGAAGAGCGACTTCACCTTCAGCGCGCGGCTGCAGTCGAAGGTTCCCATTCGCGGCATCTACTCGCCGACCCACCCGCTGGGCGTGCAGCGCAAGGGCGAGAACGCCGCGGTGGTCGGCCTCGAGATGGGGCCGGGCACCGACATCTCGAAGGACCTGGACCTCTATTACACGGTGTCGGAGAAGGCGATCGGCCTGTCGCTGCTCGCCTTCCGCGAGGGTGACGAGCCCGGCTACTTTCTGGCGCTCATCTCGCCCAAGTCCGAGGTGCAGCAGAGCGAGATCATCGGCAAGCGTGTCACCTTCGTCATCGACACCTCGGGCTCGATGACCGGCGACCGCATGCCGCTGGCCAAGAAGACGCTCGAGTACTGCATCCGCCGGCTCAACCCGCACGACAGCTTCAACGTGGTGCGCTTCTCCACCGACGTCGAGGCGCTGTTCGACTCGCCCCAGAAGGCGCACGGAGACAACGTCGAGAAGGCGCTGGCCTTCGTCCGGTCGATGGAGCCCATCGGCGGCACCGCCATCGACGAGGCCCTGAAGCGGGCGCTGGCCGACGGCCAGAAGGAGGGCAAGGGCCCGCACCTGGTGCTCTTCATCACCGACGGGCACCCCACGGTGGGCGAGACGGACGAGGAGCAGATCGCGAAGAACGCCTCCGCCGCCAACCGGGGCCGAAGCCGCATCTTCACCTTCGGCGTCGGCGACGAGCTGAACGCGCGGCTTCTCGACCGGCTCGCCGCCGACGGCAACGGCGTCAGCGACTTCGCCCGCGACGGCAAGGAGTTCGAGATGAAGGTCTCGACCTTCTACGACAAGATCAGCCACCCGGTGCTGGCGGATCTGTCGTTGGATCTCAAAGCGATCGCCGCGTACGACGTCTACCCCAAGAAGCTCCCCGACCTGTTCAAGGGCGGCCAGCTGGTGGTGGTCGGCCGGTACCGCGAGCCCGGCGAGGGCAAGGTGAAGCTCGCGGGCTACGTCGACGGCGCGCGCAAGGAATTCGAGTACGCGACGGTGGCGCCGAAGGAGAGCACGACCGAGTCCTTCATCCCCAGGCTGTGGGCCATACGCAAGGTGGGCTACCTGCTCGAGGAGATCCGCCTCGGCGGCGAGCGGCCCGAGCTCAAGCAGGAGGTCATCGCGCTGGGGAAGAAGTTCGGCATCGTCACCCCGTACACCTCGTACCTGGTGGTGGAGGACGAGCGGCCCGAGGTCGCCGTGCGCTTGTCGCCGGACGGCGCGCGCTTGCGCCCCGCCGAGCCTCCCGCGTCCCGCGCCGTTCCGCCCGCGCCGGCGGCCGAGCCCGAGGATTTCTCGGCGGTGTTCGGCCGCGGTGGTCAGGGCCTGAAGAGCAGCGAGGGCAAGGCGGGCATCGCCGTCTCCAAGAAGATGAAGGCGATGAAGGAGGAGGAGCGCGCCGCCTCCGCCGACGAGCCGGTGCGCGTGGCCTCGGGCCGCACCTTCGTCTGGCGCAAGGGAGCGTGGGTGGACTCCGAGGCGGTCGGCAACGCCGGCAAGCAGCTCGAGGTGAAGTACCTCTCGCCGGCCTACTTCGCGCTCCTGAAGGCGCGGCCCGATTTGAAGGCGGCGCTGGCGCTGGGCGACCGGGTCGTGGTGGTCGTCGGGAGCGGGAGGACGATCGCGGTCACTCCGGACGGCGGCGAGGAGAAGGAAGACCGGCTGCTCTCCTTCCTCCGCTGAGCAGCAGCGCGAGCAGGGCCAACCACTCGACCGGCCCGGGTGTGCTGGCGCAACCGCGCCGAGGGCTCGCTTGCTCTCTGGCGAGCCCGTCCGCAGGCCGGCCGACGTCGGAGGGGAAGCCGCACTTCGAAGGCCCGCCCGGCTCGCCGACGCAGATGGCGCCGCCGCGGCAGAACGTCGAGGCGTCGCACGGCTCGCCCACGTCCACCTCGCGGCGCTGCGGGAGGACGCAGCGCCCCCAGCGGCACTCGAGGCCGTCGGGGCAGCTGCCCGAGCAGGTCATGGTGCAGTACGGCTGCGGGTTCTGCGGATCGCCCGTGCAGATGCGGCCCTGGCACTGCAGCTTGCCGGTGCAGGGGCGGCCTGGCGCGACGCAGTCTGGGTCGGGCGTCGGGCACGCGTCGACCGAGCACACGCCGTTGGCGCTGCAGTGGTCGGGGCAATCGGGGTCCTTCGTCGCGCAGTGGGTGGCGCACACGCCGTTGGCGCCGCACTCCTTGACGCAGTCGGGGTCCTTCGAAGGATCGATGCACTGCGTGGAGCAGGTTCCATCGGACTGGCAGGCGCAGTCCTGATCCACCGGAGCACACCCGGCGACGCACAGGCCGTCGGTCGCGCAGGTGGCCAGCCGGTCCCACGAGCCGGCGGTGTTGCGGATCCACTGCAGGTCGATGTCCACGCGCGCGTCGAACCCCTCGAGCGCGCAGTTGGCGTCGCCGAAGCTGATGACGCCGGCGATGTGCTCGAGCGCCTGGCCCGGTGGCGTGAGCAGGGCCGGGCCGCCGGAGTCGCCGTCGCAGGTCTGCTTCCCCGACGCGCCCGACTCGATGTGGTACGTGCGCAGATCGCGGACGGCGTACGTTGCCTCGCGCTTGGTGCCCATCGACGAGCTCTGGCCGGCCGCGGCGGCGCCGAACCCGACGTGGCGAATCATTCGCCCGACGTCCGAGGAGGTGAGCGGCACGGGGTAGAGCGGCAGTGGCGTCACGCCCGTCACCGGAGCAGACAGCCGCAGCACCGCGACGTCGTGCGCCGCGGTCGAGGTGGAGAACTGCGGGTGCACGTAACCGGTGCTGATGATCGCGCTCTGCGTGGGCGCCGACAGGCTCGAGCCGAACACGGCCCGGTAGGTGGAGCTCGAGGGCGCTCCGACGATGCAGCTCGCGGCGGTGAGCACGGTCTGCGGGCCGATCAGCGCTCCGGTGCAGAAGAAGAACCCGTTCTCGGTCAGCGCCACGACGGCCGGGTCGCCGTTGGCGAGAACGCCACCGACGATCGGCTGCGAGAGCGCCGCGGGCTCGGCATCTCCCAGGTCGGGCCCCGGTGCACACGAAGCGGCAAAGAGCAGCACGGCGAGTGTGCGGCGCGTCATGCCCGGGCGGTGTTCAGGATCCATACCTCGCGGCGCGGACCGAACCGCTCGACTTCCTTCACTGTCCCACTTTGGGAGGGTTGAAGCCCTCGCCTTTAGGCGACAGCTTCAGCGTCGGTTCGGCTAGGGTGGC
>FWPU01002695.1_pt1 | contig 47702 bp, 34 predicted proteins | sample 2228361 | NCBI WGS metagenome assembly FWPU01 (sample SAMEA103939777, study PRJEB20133) | metagenome
AGCGTCAAGCAGTGCTAACCGCTAAACCACGTTTCCCCTTGGCAAGGCACTGCTTGAATGCGGCCGTGGTACATCCATTCTGTTCCCGCAAGCTCGCCCACGGCCGCATTCAAGCAGTGGCACACCCTTGACGCACAGCGTCAAGCAGGGCGAATTGCCAAGGACGTTTCGCCATGCAGGAGCACTGCTTGAATGCGGCCGTGGCTGGGGAGACTCGTTTTCTAGAGCATCGTCCGTCGCCGCGTTCGAGAGACTGGCACACCCGTGGTACGAGTGGGGGCTCCACAAACGCCTCGTGACCCTTGCCCCCCTTTGGTATGGCTGGGCGTTCACGTATACGAAGCAGTATTGTCAGACCCGGACCCTGCGCAGACGAGGATCCCAGGTGGCGCCCAGCACCATGACAGCCAGCGATGCGCCGCAGGCGAGGCATGTGCCCGGGCCTAGCAAGCCGGCTAGCAGAGTGCTGATACCGGCCAGTAGCAGGGCAGCCACGTACGCCCGATGCCACGCCGCCTGCACGGCACCACCCTCGGCAAGCCGGGCTGCGAGTGTGACCGTTAGGCCGCAAGCCTGAACAACAGCCAACGCGGCAAGTGCCGCCGGGGTCGGGTCCAGATGCATGGGTTCCCTCCTATAGCTGCCGCGTGGCCGCCTGCACGGCGGCGCGTGCGACGACCCAGGATAGAGAAAGTCTTGTGCCAATCTGGTGCCCTTCTGCGGCCATCAGGCCAGCTTCGGCTGCAACATATTGGCAGGCAAAGACTTGAGACTAACCGGGCAGAGCCAGTAGCTGGCCGGCTTTTTGGCGACGTTGTGGCACGTTTGTAAGAGTTACAATCCGGCCGTCTGGGCACCGGACAACTGGTGCCGGAGTTGGTCCCAGCCAGCGGCCATCACCCTGCCCGCCGCGGCTTCGATCAGCCCCGGGCTGACGGCTGCCAGCAGTCCGCGGATCTGGTCCACTTCGGCAGACCATACCAGCCGCGTGCAGCCGCTTGCGTTCTCGAGCGTCATCGTCGAGCGGATCTCCATACCCGTTCCAATGCCCTCGGCGTTCACGAACATCTCTGCTCGCCGCCCAGCAAGCACTGGCTCGATGCGAATCGCCAAACGTAACGTGCCTCTCAAGAAAGAGAAGCCGGGCCGCACGACACACCGCAGGATCCCCTGCTCGTCGACCTCGTACGACTCGAGGCCGGGGATCATTGCCGGCACGCGCTGCAAATCGGTGAGCAATGCGTAAACTCGCTCAGGGGGTGCCTGGAAATGCTCTTCTCCGCCCAAGCGCATCGGCATGGAAACCTCTCTCGATCAGCAGTGTGCCGCCTGCCCAATTGTAGCTTGCGGGGCGTTACGCAGACGCTACCGAGCGGCGAGTCACCGCGAATTCGCGTTGCAGCACATTGGCCGGCGGTTCCGTCGTTGTCACGCCCGTTTCCGGTTATCCGTCACGCCCACACACATCGCTCTTGATCAAGTGGTGGCTGCGGCGGTGCCGGCACATTCGGTTCGTCGGAATCCTCTGGCGATTGGCAGCCGGATTGCTCCTGCGCAAAAGAGAAGCGGCTGGCAATCGATGAGGATCTGCGTCGATCACAAACTCCAAGCGGGAAAGCTCGTCGCAACCTCGATCGCGGTGTGGATTGGCCGCTTGTAGTTGCCGATGCGTTTGGCTCCCAGTCGCTCCGTCGATCGTCCCCCCCTCTGGGCGGCGACGTTTGGGGTAGATGGCCAATCGAGAAGCGAAAAAAAACAGGGCAAGACGCGGCTTAAAGCTCAGGGGGCAAGCGGGCCGCCGCATGCTTGGTGCCCGCGATGACATGCGTGCCAGCACCTGCGTAACCAGGATAGTCGGGCGGCCGGGGCCGGATTTGGGTCCACGCAGCGGGAACGCATGAATTGCGACGGCCTAAGCCGCATGCCGCTCGCGAACAAAGCCTGGCCCGGGCAGCGCCCGCCAGGGGCGGCCGCCTGCGCATCGTCCCCCTACTCTTCCTCCTCCTCTGCCAGCACCGCCTTCTCGATGATCTCCTTCTGCACGTTGCCGGGGACAACGTCATAGTGGCTAAATTCCATGGTGTAGCTGCCTTGGCCGCCGGTCATGCTAGAAAGGCTGCGGGCGTAGGTAGTGACCTCGGCCAGCGGCACTTCTGCGGTAACGGTCTGCAAGTCTCCGCCGGCGGAGTCCATGCCCAGCACGCGGCCGCGGCGGCCTGACATGTCGCTATTGATATCTCCCAGCTTCGAAGAGGGGACGGTAATCTGGAGCTTGACGATCGGCTCCAACAGGCAGGGCTTGGCCTGCTGAAAGACGTTGCGGAAGCACATCGAGCCGGCGGTCTTGAACGCCTGCTCGGAGCTGTCGACCGGGTGGTGCTTGCCGAAGAACACCTCGACGCATACATCCTGCACGCGGTAGCCGGCAATCACACCGCGTTCCATACGTTCCTTGAAGCCTTTCTCCACAGCGGGCAGGAAGTTGTTGGGAATCGACCCTCCCACGATCGAGTCGATCCATAAGAAGTTGTTTTCGGGGTCGTAGTGGTATTCGCGCATCGAGGGGAATCGCTCCTTGGTGGCGAACTCCTCGACGTTGGTCCCGCGCGGGAAGGGGAACATGCGGATGTGCACTTCTCCGAACTGCCCTCGTCCGCCGGTTTGCTTCTTGTGGCGATACGAGCCTTCAGCCTTGGCCTGGATGGTCTCGCGGTAGGGTATCTTGGGCTCCTTAGTATCGATCTCCACCTTGTCGCGCCGCTTGAGCCGTTCGCGAATGATTTGCAGGTGCAGCTCGCTCATGCCGGTCATGACCAGTTCTTTGGTCTGCGGGTCGCGGTCGAGGCGGAAGGTGCTGTCCTCTTCGGCAATCTTTGCGAGGGCCGTAGAGAGCTTGCCTTCGTCTCCGCGGCTGCGTGGCGAGGCGGCCAGCCCGACCATGGGCGTGGGAAATTTGATGTCTGGGAGCACAAGCGCTCCCAGCGAGGTGCCGGTGTGCAGATCTTCCAGCTTGGCGAGGGCCACAATTTCGCCAGGCCCGGCGCTTTCGCACGGTTCGGTCTGGCTGCCTTGCACTCGCAGAAGCTGTGCCGCCTTCACGCCGCGACGGCTGGTCGAGGCTGGGACTGTCTGGTCTTTGCTGAGCGTGCCGGAATAGATGCGTACGAAGCTGAGTTTCTGCACGAAGGGGTCGATGCGCGTTTTGAACACCTGGGCGGCCAGGGGAGCCGCCGGATCGGGATGGAGCAGGACCTCGGCCCCCTCGGCGTTGCGCGCGGTGCGAGGCACCTTGTGGGGCGGGAGGGAGCAGAGGACCAGGGCATCGAGCAGCTCTGCAAGGCCAACGTCGGCCTTGGTCGAAATGCACACGATGGGAATCAGCGAGCCGCCGGCCACGGCGTCGACGATCAGCCGGGCCAGCTCTTCATCGGTGGGGGGCTGCCCCTCGAAATAGCGCTCGGTCACCTGCTCGTCGTTTTCGATGATAGCTTCGACCAGCCGGGTATGGAGGTCGTTGGGGTCGATTAGTGCGCCGGCAACATCGGCCGGCGGCCGCAACGTACTGACGACGCCCCGGAGTGCGGCGCCGCTGCCGACCGGCACGTTGAAGAGCATGCAGGCGGGACCGAACATCTCCTGGATGTGGTGCACAAGCGCAGGAAAGTCGATGTTCTCCAGGTCGAGTTTGGTGATCACGATCATGCGGCCGACGCCTGCCGCTTGCGCCTCCTGGAACACTCTCCGCGTGTTCACTTCGATGCCAGAATGGGCATTCACCGCCACCAGGGCAGTGTCCGCCGCACGCAGCGCCCCGATCGTCTGGCCGATGAAGTCGGGATAGCCCGGCGTATCGAGCACCTGAAAGTACTTTCCGCCGTGGTTGAAGTGCACCACCGCGGTCTCGATCGAGTATTTGTGCGCGCGCTCCTCCTCATCGAAGTCGCAGATGCTGCTACCTTCGTCCACGCTGGGCGGATGGCTGACCGCGCCGGTCTTGTACAGCAGTCTGTCGACCAGCGACGTCTTGCCGGAGGACCCATGTCCGCAAATAGCCACGTTGCGAATGTCTTCGGGGCGAAGCTGAGCCATGCAGCAATCCTTCTACTTTCCGCTACGAGCAAAGTTCCTGGTGCGGGGCGCCCGTGCGCACTCCCGCCGCCCTGGCCTGGGCAAGGGTCAACCTTCCTTCGTACAAGGCCCGACCGATAATGCAGCCCGCCGCCCGCGTGCGGGCAAGCGCCGCTACATCCGCCGCGCTGGCCACCCCTCCCGAGGCCAACACCGGCACGCGCACCACAGCGCACAGCGCCTCCACTCCATCCACGTCCGGCCCCGATAGCATGCCGTCCCGCCCAATATCCGTAAAGGCGATGGCCGCAAGCGGCTCCTCAGCATAACGCGCGACTACGTCGAACACCGTATGGCTGCTAGCCTCGGTCCACCCGTTCACCGCCACCCGGCCCTCACGCGCATCTAGCCCCAGGACCAGCCTCTGGGGATACCGCACGCACAAGCCCCGAAACCACTCCGGCTCCAACAATGCCCGCGTCCCCACCACAACCCTGGCAACGCCTGCCCCCAACAACGCCTCCACGGCCCGCTCGCTGCGCACTCCCCCGCCTGCCTGGCACGGTACCCCCGCCGCGCGAACTATGGCCGCAATCGTCTCCAGGTGCGCAGGCTGGCCCGTGCGCGCCCCATCCAGATCCACCAGGTGCAGCCGCTGGGCACCCTGCGCAACCCAGTGGCGCGCCATCACCACCGGATCGTCGCCAAATACAGTCTCGCGGCCGTAGTCTCCCTGCTGCAAGCGCACACACTTGCCGCCGCGCAGGTCGATGGCAGGCCAGATCTCCAACTCGGGCAAACGCGACCCCTCGTACAGTATTCAAACGAAACACGAAGTATGTCAAACGGCCCGGCTGCCCGCAAGCGGTGACGGGCCACATCTAGCGCTCCAGTAGGCCATGCTACCCTGCCGTGCCGGCACCTAGCAGTGTGCCGTAGGCCGGCAGTCTATGCGGCGGGTAGTGAGTGCCCAGGCGATGCAGCCGTCGGCCAGGGACCGGCGGGCGATGCGCCAACCGCGAGCGGCGCGGCGATTGCCCCGCCCGAGCCGCCGCTAGCGGGAGGCCGCGAGGAGCCACAGGCCCCCCTGGGGCGTTCTGATGAAGCAGTGTTGCCTGGCCGGTTTGTTTTTTAAAATAGGGCTGAGGGCCGTTGTCGCGTGCGGCACGCCGCCGTCGTTCGCGGGCACATCGGGATCCGCTGAAAGTCTTAAGATGCTGGAACGCAAGCCAATCTTTCCGAACGTCATCGAGATCAACTACCAGGCCGGCGAGCGCTTGGGGTGCAATGTCTACCTGGTTTATGATAGCCGGGAATGGCTGCTGATCGACATCGGTTACGAGGAAACGGTGGATGAGATCGTGGAGCTGATCCGGCAGCTCGACTTTCCGTTGTCGAATTGCAAGACGATCATCGCCACGCATGCGGACGTGGACCACATCCAGGGATTGGCGAAGGTGAAGCAGATCTTGCGCACCACGGTCACGGGGCATCGGCTGGCAGCCGAGCCGCTGGCTACCGGAGATCGCGTGAAGACGTTTGCTGAGATTGCGGCCCAGAACATCCACCTGGAGATGCCTCCGGTGAAGATCGACCATTTTGTGGACGAGGGGGACGTGATCCGTGTCGGCAGCCTGGAGCTGCAAGTGTGGCACACCCCTGGGCATACCGACAGCCAGCTTGCGTTCCGCATGGGCGATCTGCTGTTCTCAGGAGACAATATCTACAGAGACGGTTGCGTGGGGGCTATCGACGCGCACCACGGCAGCAACTTGCAGGCCTTTATCAAGTCTCTGCGGCGGATCCGAGCCAGCGACGTGAAGTGGCTGTTACCCAGCCATGGTCCGGTATTCCGCAAAGACAATGCCCTGCTCGACCGCACGATTGCCCGCCTCGAAGGCTACCTCCATATGGCAGACTTTGGCACCTGTGCTGTGGATTGGCCGCTGATGGAGGAATGGGAGCAAGAACTCGCGCAGGGCAAGCTGCCTACGTGACCGCTTGACGTGGATGCGAGTTTTCGGATAAGAGGAAGTATGCGTGGGGCCGAAAGCCGCTCTTTGTCAGCGGTCAGCCGGCCTCCCCAGGGACGAAAGGTGAAAGGCCGTGACAGTTCTGCATACGGGATCGACCAAGAAGTTTGCCGCTGGTTGGGAGCAGATCTTCGGCAACAAGCGGCCCGCAGGGGCCGCCGCGCAGGCGGCCAGCAGCAAGAAGACGCCGAAGGCTGCCAAGGCCAAGACTAAGAGCGCCAAGAAAAAGGCCGCCGCACCCAAGAAGCGCAAGTAGGCACCGTGAAGCTTACGCTCAAATACTGCGCAATGTGAAACTACGAGCCCCAGGCCGTGAGCCTGGCGAGCAAGCTGCTGCGAGAGTTCAAGCAGCAAATCGAAAGCCTGGAGATGATCCCAGCTTCGGGCGGCTGCTTTGAGCTTACGGCTGGCAAGGATCTGGTTTGGTCGAAGCTCAAGACCGGCAGCTTCCCCGACGAGCAACAGATGATCGAGGCTGTCCGCCAGCGGCTTGCGCGCCGCTAGCCGCCTACGGGCATTACGGGAGGCACAAGGCGTAGCGGGCGTGCTGCGCACTTTGCGCAGCGGGTCAGAAGCTCGCCAACGTGCAGGCCGTAACGCCTGCCGAGAGGCGTGTGCGCCGTTGGGGCTGGCTTCAGTCCCGCGGCCAATACCCGAGCCTTAGTGCCTTGCCAGGGCTTTGCCAGTTACGAGCTGCCCGCAGCGCCCACGCGCTGAGAGTATGGCACATACCTTGTCAGATCAGAGGCAAGCAATGGTAGGGCTTGAAGCATGCCGCGCGCCGAGGTACGAGCCCCAGCGGCCTTCCCCCGCTCTGTGGCTTGCAATGGCGCAGCCGCCGCCGATAATTGGCACGACCCTGGCCCTTTGTTACAGTCCCTGTCGCGGCGGAAAACTGCATGCCCCTGGTGGTCGTTGGCTCTGTCGCCCTCGATACGATCGAAACGCCCATCGCTTCGCGCGAGAACGTGTTGGGAGGCTCGGCCGTCTATTTCTCGTACGCTGCCAGCTTCTTCACGCGCGTCCATCTGGTGGGGGCGGTCGGCGACGACTGGCCGGCTGAGTTCACCCGCGTGCTGGCCGATCGAGAGGTAGACCTGGCTGGGCTGATGCAGATTGCAGGGGGCAAGACGTTTCGTTGGCGCGGCAAGTACCATGCGAATATGAATGATCGGGAGACGCTCGAGGTGCACCTGAACGTGCTCGAGCGGTTCGATCCGGTGCTGCCTGAGCCGTATTGCACCTGCCAGTGGCTTTTTCTCGGCAATGCCTCGCCGGCCGTGCAGTTGCGCGTGCTGGAGCAGGTCCGTTCGCCCCGGCTCGTGCTGGCGGATACGATGGACCTTTGGATCAACATCCAGCACGACGAGTTGCGCGAACTGCTGCGGCGGATCGATGGGTTGGTGCTCAACGACAGCGAGGCCCGCCTGCTGGCCGATGACGACAACCTTGTCCGTGCCGGCCGCACCGTACAGGCCATGGGACCGAAGTTCGTGGTCATCAAGAAGGGCGAACACGGGGCCATGCTGTTTGGCGAACGGGAGACCTATGTGCTGCCAGCCTATCCCACGGCAGAGGTGGTGGATCCTACAGGCGCGGGAGACAGTTTTGCCGGCGGCTTGCTCGGCTGGTTGGCCGCGCAGGGAGAGCTGACGTCAACGTCGCTGAAGCAGGCGCTGGCGTGCGGGATCGTCGTGGCCAGTTTCGCGGTCGAGGACTTCGGCCTGGAGCGGTTGCGCGGCCTGACCAGGTCTGACATCGATCGCCGGCTGCACGACTATCGCCAGATGACCATGTTCTAGAGGGCGGCAACCGACCATGCGCCATGCGATTCGCACGTTTGTGGCCGTGGAGGTCTCGGCCGACGTTAGGGCACGCGCCGGCCAGCTTATGGCCCGCTTAGGTGCCACCGGGACCAAGGTCAAATGGGTCGAACTGCGCAACCTGCACCTCACCCTCAAGTTCTTGGGAGACGTCGATGCCCGCGAGCTGCCGCAAGTGTGCACTGCTGTGGCCGAGGCGGTCCGCACATTGCCGGCATTCGAAATCGAGTTGGTTGGCGCCGGCGCCTTTCCCACGGCCTCCCGGCCGCGAACCTTGTGGATGGGCGTGGGCCGCGGTAGTGAAGGCTTGATCGAGGTGCATGAGCGGCTGGAGCGCGGGCTGGCCGGACTCGGTTTTCGTCGCGAGGGAAGAAGATACCAACCCCACCTGACCATCGGCCGCGTGCGTGGCGAGAAGGCCGACGCCCTGGCTGACGTCGTTGCGGAGCTGGAGTCGTTCCCTGGCGGGGTGAGCAGCGTGGATGAGGTGGTCGTCTTCTCCAGCGAGCTGGCTAAGGAGGGCCCTACCTACGAAGCCATGTTTCAGGCGCCGCTGGAGGGATGAGGGGGAAAGTTAGTACAAGTTATTGCCGGTTAAAGACTTAAGCAGACCACATAGGAGGCGACACAGCACGGCGCATGTGCAAGACGAATTCCCGTTGCAATCGTTGGTGAACGCCGATACACTATTCATGCGTACACTAATCCAGCTTGGCGGGCGTCAGTGAGCGGGTGCGTGCCTGCGGGCGCCGCGTGGCGGGTGACATACGATTGCACACAGGAGTTGTGTCATGGTGGCGGCGTCGAAGTCGAATCATCGCATGGCGAAGAAAGAGAGTGCAGGGCGTGGTGCGTCGGGCAAGCGCGTCCAGGGGGAGGGCGGAGCGCGTGCGGTCTGGGAGCGGCATCCCACGCTGAAGACGGCCCTGGCCCAGATTGAGAAGCAGTTTGGAGAGGGGGCGATCATGCCCTTGGGCGGGGAGCAGGCTGCTGCGATCGAAGGCATTTCGACGGGCAGCCTTTCGTTGGATCTGGCCTTGGGAGGGCATGGCATTCCCAAGGGGCGCATTGTGGAGATTTTCGGCCCCGAGTCGAGCGGCAAGACCACATTGGCTCTGCATGTGGTGGCTCAGGCTCAGAAGGCGGGCGGCATTGCCGCATTCATCGATGCTGAGCACGCGTTGGATCCGAGCTGGGCCAAGAAGCTGGGCGTGGAATTGGAGACCCTGCTGGTGAGCCAGCCCACGAGCGGAGAGGAGGCCATGAACATCACGGAGATGCTCATCAAGTCGAACGCTGTGGACGTGATCGTGGTCGACTCTGTGGCTGCGCTTGTGCCACAGAAGGAGCTGGAGGGAGACATGGGAGAATCGTTCGTGGGCTTGCAGGCGCGGTTGATGAGCCAGGCGTTGCGAAAGCTCACCGGCGCTATTTCCAAGAGCAAGACTGCTGTGATCTTCATCAACCAGATCCGGGAAAAGATCGGGGTGATGTTCGGCAATCCGGAGACGACGCCGGGCGGCCGCGCGCTCAAGTTTTACGCCTCTTGCCGGATCGACGTGCGGCGGGTGGGTCAGCTCAAGGAGGGAGACCAGACGGTGGGCCAGCGCGTGAAGGCGAAGGTGGTGAAAAACAAGGTGGCACCTCCCTTCCGCGTGGCGGAGTTTGATATGATGCACGATAAGGGCATCAGCCTGGCCGGCGACGTGCTGGATCTGGCGATGGCCCAGAAGCTGATCGTTCGCTCGGGCGCCTGGTTCCGCTACGGCGAGCAGCACCTTGGCCAGGGGCGCGAGAAGGTCCGTGCATATCTGGAAGAGAACCCCAGCCTGCTGGAAGAGTTGAAGCAGCGCATCATCGCCTCCGGCCTGCCGGCGGCCATTGGTGCCGAGCATCCCACGGGCCCTGACGAGAGCGAAACGGGCAGGGCGGACGCTGCCGACGCAGGTTGACAACCTCTGGAGTACCGACGCTTGCCATCGTTTAGCACGCTTGCCGGACGGAAGCTGTACTTGCAGTTTGGCGTGCAGCGGGCGAACGCCCGCCGGCTATCCACCAAGCACCTGGGGGGCAAGGTTGCCGCGCACATGGCGGCCTGGTGCGCCGTGCTGGCAAGCGTGCTGGCCCTGCCGGCCGCGTTGGACCGTAGCCTCGCCCAGGACGCAGTCGATGCAGTGCAAGATGCTGAAGATGAGGAGCCTGATTCGCCGACCGGGCGTGCGTTCGCCGCAGACGGGTTGGCGGATTCCCCAGCCCTGGCCATACTGGCGGCCATGGAAGAGGCGGTGGTCGGCGCCGTGGCCCGTGCCGAGGCATCGGTGGTGAGCATCGGCCGCGTGGCAGCCGAGGATGCGGAGCTGGCGCGTCGCGACGGCATGCCGCTCTTTGGCATGCAGCAGCTTGGGTCCCAGACGCCCGATCCCATGGACCTGGAGTACGTGTTCAACGACTACGGCACGGGGGTAGTGATCGATGAGTCGGGCCTGGTGCTCACCAATTACCACGTCGTCAGAAAGGATGCCAGGCATTACATCACGACGGTCAAGCGCAAGCGGTTTTTTGCGCGCATCAAGGCTGCCGATCCGCGGTACGATTTGGCGGTGCTTGAGGCGATCGAGCCGCCCGTGCGCGAGGGCGACTTTACGCCCATCACGTTCGGAGATGCCTCGCGCTTGCGCAAGGGCCAGTTTGTCGTTGCTCTGGGGAATCCTTACGCTATTGCCCGAGACGGCCAGGTGAGTGCCACCTGGGGCATTGTGGCCAACCTCCAACGCAAGGCCCCTGCCGGGCCCGAGCGCCTGGACACGGGGCAGCTTGCCAAGGACACACTGCACCACTTTGGGACGCTGATTCAGACCGATGCCCGCCTGAACCTGGGCACGAGCGGCGGTGCGCTCATCAACTTGCGGGGAGAGATGATCGGGTTGACGACTTCTCTGGCCGCCGTGGCGGGCTACGAGCAGGCTGCCGGTTATGCCATTCCGGTGGACGAGACGTTTTTGCGCGTCGTCGATGAGCTCAGGCAGGGCCTGGCTGCCGAGTATGGGCTGCTGGGGATCTACCCCGGCAACCTGGAGCCACGGGAGCTGGCGAGCGGGCTGCGCGGAGTGAGGGTGAACGGGGTGTGGTCGCGCGGACCGGCGGATTCGGCGGGCATACGGGACGGGGATGTGATCGTCGCGGTTGGCGGCGCGCCGGTTTATGACGCCGACGGGTTGATGCTGCACGTGGGGCGTCTCAGTCCTGGCACTTCGACTACCGTGGCAGTGCAGCGGCCGGATGGGCGGCAGGTGGTGGTTACAGTGAGGTTGGCCAAGTTTTTTGTGCGCGGCGAGGCGATCGAGACAGCCACGCGGCCGGCCTGGCGGGGGCTGCAAGTCGATTACTCCACCGCGGTGCTGGGAGGCCCTCGGCTGTTTGGCAGTCCGCCGCCGCTGGAGGCGCCGGTGGCCATCAGTGCTGTGGAACCAAAGAGCGCCGCCTGGGAGGCGGGGCTGCGGCCTGGCACGATGATCTCGCACGTATTTCAGACCCCGATTGACCGGCCGGAGACATTCTACCAGCAAGTGAGCGGCAAGCAGGGGCTGGTAAGGCTGAAGGTCGTGGAAGCCGACGGCACGCGGCGCGTGATCGACCTGCCGCCGGAGTGATGGGGATTTCTTTCTCGTAGCCGAACTACGGAGCGGTGCAAGCAGGCGTATGAAAGCCGACGAGCTGCGCGAGAAGTTCTTGACGTTCTTCGAGAGCAAGGGGTGTGTCCGCCGGCCCAGCGACGTGCTGGTGCCGACCTGGGATCCTTCGGTGCTGTTCACGCCGGCTGGCATGAATCAGTTCAAGGATCATTTTCTGGGCAAGTGCAAGCTGGAGTTCACGCGGGCGACCACCTGCCAGAAGTGCCTGCGCACTGGAGACATCGACAATGTGGGCCGGACGGCCTATCACCACACATTTTTCGAGATGTTGGGCAACTTCAGCTTTGGAGACTACTTCAAGCGCGAGGCGATCTTGTGGGCATGGGAGTTTCTCACGTCGCGCCAGTGGCTGGCGCTCGCGCCGGAGCGGCTGAGTGCATCGGTTTATGTCGATGACGATGAGGCGGCGGAGATCTGGCACCGGGAGGTAGGCTTGCCTTTGTCGCGCATCGAGCGGATGGGCGAGGACGATAATTTCTGGCCAGCCGGGGCGCCGAGCCGCGGTCCAGACGGCGTGTGCGGCCCGTGCAGCGAGATTTTCTATCACGTGCCTGGGGCGGGGGCTGTAGAGATCTGGAATCTGGTGTTCACGCAGTACAACCGCGTCGGGCCTCCGCCGGACAACCTACGTCCCCTGCCTAGCAAGAACATCGACACGGGCATGGGGTTGGAGCGCACGGCGGCTGTGCTGCAAGGGGTGGAGAGCAACTTTCATATCGACATTCTTCGGCCGATCGTCGAGGCGGCAGCGGATGTTTGCCAGATAAGGTACGATCCGGCCAGCGACGCGGGCCGGAGGCTGCGGCGGATCACCGACCATATACGCGCCTGCACGTTTGCGGTGCACGAGAACGTCTATCCCGGTCCCAAGGAAGAGAAGTACGTGGTGAAGCGGCTGCTGCGCCGCGCCGTGCTGGATGGGCACCGCCTGGGCCGCCGCGAGCCCTTCTTGTATCTGCTGGTGCCGGTGGTGGTGGAGATGATGCGGCAACCGTACCCCGAGCTGCAAGAGAGCACCGAGCGGGTGGCGAAGGTCATTCGGCAGGAGGAAGAGAACTTCTTCGCCACCATCGACGCCGGGCTGGAACGCATCGAGCGCGTGTTCGAGTCGATGCGCCGCAGCGGCCGCGTCATGGTGGAGGGGCGCGAAGCGGCTGAAATGTATCAGACCCACGGCTTTCCGCCGGAGTTATTCGAGACGCTGGCGGCGGAACGCAACTTCACGTTCGACTGGGCCGGCTACCGGCAGGCGATGGAGGACCACGGAGACGCCTCGGGGCGCCGCAAGTTCGAGGTGTTTCGCACGGGTCCGCTCGATTCTTTGAAAAAGGCCCTGCACGGCACGGAGTTTCTGGGGTACGAGACGACGGAGGCCCAAGGGCGGGTGGTGGGCATCATCGCGCAGGACCGCCTTTGCGAGCATGTCGAAGAGCAAGGCCGCGGCCAGCCGATTACCGTTGTGCTCGACCGCACGCCCTTCTATGGCGAGTCCGGCGGCCAGGTGGGCGACCGGGGCGAGCTGGTCGGCGAGGGCTTCGTGTTCGAGGTTATCGACACGCAGCGCGACGGCAACTTCGTGCTGCACATTGGCCACCTCAATAGCGGCCGGCTGCACCAGGGCGCCCACGTTACGGCCCGTGTCGACGCACGCCGGCGGCAGGGTATTCGCCGTGCACACTCGGCCACGCACCTGTTGCACTACGCGCTGCAAACGCACCTGGGCAAGCATGCCTTGCAGCAAGGCTCCAAGGTAGATGACGACTGGCTGCGCTTCGACTTCACGCACATCGAGGCGCTCTCGCGCGAGCAGCTTATCGCCGTGGAGGACGAGGTGAACCGCCGGATTACGGAGGCCGTTCCCGTACGCTGGACCGTGCTGCCACTGGCAGAAGCCCGGCAGGCTGGTGCCATGATGCTCTTTGGCGAGAAGTATCCCGACCTGGTGCGGATGGTTTCCATGGGAGACTTCAGCAAGGAACTTTGCGGGGGCACGCACCTGGAGAACACGGGCCAGGTGGGGTTGTTCAAGATCGTTGGAGAAGAGAGTGTTTCGGCTGGAACGCGGCGCATTACGGCCGTAACGGGAGAGGCGGCGCTGGCTCGTGTGCGGCAGCAGGAGGCGGCGCTGGCCGAGGCGGCGGCGGCGTTGCGCGCCCCAATGAGCGAGGTACCGGCACGCGTCGCGGCTTTGGTAAAAGAGGTACGCGAGCTGCGGCGGCAGGCCGCCCTGGGCGGAAGGGGCCCGGCACTCTCTGCCGCCGAGCTTTTGGACCATGCAGCAGATCTGAATGGCACCAAGGTCGTGGTGGCAGAAGTACCGGGTGCAACGGCCGACGGACTACGGCAGCTCATCGATCAAATCCGCCAGCGCGCAGGGAGCGCCGCTGTATTGCTGGCCAGCCGAGAGGAAGAGAAGGTCACGCTGGTCGCCGGAGTCTCCAAAGACCTGATCCCGCGCGGCGTCAAGGCGGCCGACTGGGTGAAGACAGCAGCCAAGATCGTCGGCGGCAGCGGCGGGGGCCGGCCAGATATGGCCCAAGCAGGCGGCAAGCAGCCGCAGCAGCTTCCCCAGGCCCTCGACGAGGCGCGGCGGGCTATCAAAGCACAGCTCTCAGCATAGCATGCACGGCATAGCATGCGCTGCGCTGGCAGTCACCCGCAACGCAGCTTGGCTGTGGCGTACTTCGGTAGTAGCGACAACTCGGCCCCGCAGCCGCCACGTGGCGGCTGCGGCGTGTGCAGCCAACGCCGTCGCCCGGCCATGCGCCTCGTGCAGGTCTCAGCGCACACGCCCCCCCCGTGCAACGACCATGCTGCACGCGCCGCTCGCTCCCATCAGGCCGTGCGCTGCTCTTGCAACCCTAGCTCCTGCATCATTTGCTCGCGGATGCGGAACTTCTGGATCTTGCCCGTTACTGTCTGCGGGAATGCATCGACAAATCGCACGTAGCGGGGCACCTTGTAGTGCGCCAGGTGGCCGCGGCAGAACTCCCGCACATCTTCTTCCGTTAGCGTCTGGCCGGCCTTGAGCTTGATCCAGGCACACAGCTCCTCGACGTATTTTGGATCGGGTACGCCCACCACGGCCGCCTGCTCGATGGCCGGATGCGTGTAGAGAAACTCCTCGATCTCGCGGGGATAAATGTTCTCTCCGCCCCGGATCACCATATCTTTGATGCGCCCGGTGATCTTGTAGTAGCCGTTGGGCAGGCGCGTGGCCAGGTCTCCCGTATGCAACCATCCCTCCGCGTCGATGGCTTCGGAGGTTGCCTCGGGGTTCTTGTAGTATCCCAGCATGACCACGTGCCCGCGGGCGCAAAGTTCCCCTTGCTCGTTATCTCCTAAGATTCGCCCTGTGCCCGGATCGACCAGCTTCACCTCGACCCCCGGCAGGGGGCGGCCTACGGTTTCCACACGCAGCTCAAGTGGGTCGTCTACCCGAGTCTGCGTGATGACCGGCGAGGCCTCGGTCTGGCCATACGCGATGGTCATCTGGCTGGCCCCCATGCGGTCGACGACCTGCCGCATCACCTCGATGGGGCAGGGGCTGCCCGCCATGATCCCCGTGCGCAGCGAACGCAGGTCGCGCTGGTCGAAGGTGGGATCCTGAAGCTCCGCGATAAACATGGTGGGCACGCCATAGATCACGGTGGCCCGCTCTCGTTCGATCGCCTCCAGCGTGGCGGTGGGGTGGAAGGCATCGGCAGGAATGATCATTGCCGCGCCGTGCACCACGGCGCATAGCGTGCCCAGCACGCAGCCAAAGCAGTGGTAGAACGGCACCGGGATGCAGATGCGGTCGACTGGGCCGATTTGCTGGCACTCCCCCACATAGTAGGCGTTGAGGAGCAGGTTGCGGTGGCTGAGCATTGCCGCCTTAGGAAAGCCTGTCGTGCCCGAGGTGTACTGGATGTTGATCGGGTCGCCAGGGCTCAGGCAGCTTTCCAAGGCGGCCAGGTCGGGCTGGGGGACAAGTGCACGGCCGCGCGCACACATTTCTGCGAACGAGATGGCCCCCGGCGGAGGGCTGCCACGCAGCGCCACTACCCATCGCAGCCGGGGGAACTCTGCGGCGGCCAGCCGTCCCGGCTCGCTCCCGGCCAGCTCCGGCACCGCCTGGCCGAGGATGCCAAAGTAATCCGAACTCTTGAAGCGGTCGACCAATAACAGCACAGCCGCATCGCTCTGCGCGAGTACGTATCGCAGTTCGTGTTCGCGGTAGGCCGGATTGACCGTCACCAGCACCGCCCCGATCCGCGCCGTGGCGAACTGCAACAGAATCCACTCAGGCACGTTGGTGGCCCAAACCGCCACATGATCGCCGCGGCCGATTCCCAAGGCCGCCAGCCCGGCGGCGGTCTCGTCCACACGGTGCAAGAACTCGGCATAAGACCAGCGCACCCCCAGAGCCGGGAAGACGAGTGCATCTTGCTGGCCAAACCGTGCGGCTGTGGCCGCCAGCGCTCGCCAAATGGTCAGCCCCTCTACCCAAGGCTGCGATTCGGGTTGCGTCACCTGTGCCTCCTTTGGTGCCGTACATGCAGAACATACTGGTTGGTTCGGCACGTGCCAAGAGAGGCTCGCGCGTGGCTTGCAAGTCAAGAAGCTACGTTGCCTTGTGCGCCTGGTTGTGCCTGAAGATTCTTGCGCGCCGCGTGCGCGGCACCGTACGCGCGGTCCCTCAAAACACTCGGCGACGCCAAGACATGGCACGGTTCGGGCCGTGCGCTGTAAGGCTCATAGTTCGGTGCGGCATGCCCCCGCTGGGCCGACAGGCTCTGCCTCGCCCGCCCATCTCTACCTCCCGCCAGCTTTACCTGTCCACCAGCTTTAGCTGCCCGCCAGCTCTACCTGGCCACCAACTCTAACTGCCCGCCGCTCTGTGTGCGGCGCACCGGCTACCTTCTGTCCAGCGACTCGGCAGAGCCGCGGGCAAAGTGGGTACCGCCTGCGCACAGTGCTCCCAGGAACCTCAATGGCCGCAGCACACGCAATCTGCTTTCCAGGTCGACCCGCGAGGGGGCGGCCGCGCCGCTGTTGTAAGAACTGCACCAAGGCTATATTGAGAGGTGGGTGTCCTGCCGAGCTTTCCCCGCCTACGTACCCGCACCCCCTGGTTTGCAGAATGCGCGCCAGTATCTGCCTTTTCCAAGAGATGGTCCTGGCCATGAGTTCGAGTGTCGCTTGCTTGAGCTGAAAGATGCGGTTGGTACCGGTCAACCTATGTTGGCGTGCGAGCTGGCTCTACGCCTTGTTGGTTGCAGCAGGCATGGGGACCGATGCGGCGCGGGCCGGACAGCCCGACCGCGTGAGCTTTGCGCGCGACGTGCGGCCGATCCTTGCCGATGCCTGCTTCCGTTGCCATGGGCCCGATGAGGGGGAGCGCAAGGCCGGTCTGCGGCTCGACACGCCCGAGGGAGCCCTCGGTGCGCGCGAAGATGGTGCGGCCTTTGTGCCCGGCAGCCTGGAGAACAGCCTCGCCTGGCAGCGGATCGCGGCCGCGGACGAATCGCTGCGGATGCCGCCGCCGGATTCGGGCAAGGTATTGCGGCCCGAGCAGATCGAATTGCTGAGGGTATGGATCCAGCAGGGGGCCGAGTACGCGCCCCACTGGGCGTTTGTACCGCCAGAGCGGCCGCCGCTTCCACAGGTTTCGCGCGAGGAGTGGGTGCGAAATCCCATCGATCGGTTCGTATTGGCGCGGCTTGAGGCAGAGGGACTCGCTCCCGCAGCACCAGCCGACCGCGCCACACTCTTGCGGCGGTTGAGCTTGGACCTGGTAGGGCTTCCGCCCGAGCCTGTTGAGATCGACACCTTTCTGGCCGACACCAGCCCGGCGGCGTACGAGAAGCAGGTTGAGCGATTGCTGGAATCTCCCCACTATGGCGAGCGCTGGGGCCGTATCTGGCTCGACGCGGCGCGTTATGCCGACTCGAACGGGTACGAGAAAGATAAACCGCGGCAGGTATGGTGTTATCGCGATTGGGTAATCGAATCGCTAAACCGAGACTTGCCCTACGACGAGTTCATCATCCAGCAGATTGCCGGGGATTTGCTCCCCAATCCCACGCAAGATCAGCTCGTCGCCACGGGCTTCTTGCGCAACTCGATGATCAACGAAGAGGGGGGGATCGACCCCGAGCAGTTCCGCATGGAAGCCATGTTCGACCGCATGGACGCGATCGGCAAAGGCATCCTAGGCCTCACCATCCAGTGCGGCCAGTGCCACAGCCACAAGTACGATCCCCTCACGCAAGAAGAGTACTACCGCATGTTCGCCTTTTTGAACAACGCGCACGAGGCGTGCATCGCCGCGTACACAAAAGACGAACAACGGCAGCGTGCAGAACTCTTTCGGCAGATTGCCGAGCGCGAGGCCCAGTTGCAAGCATCGGCTCCCGATTGGCCGCAGCGGCTGGCGGCGTGGGAAGCCACGGTGGCTCACGACCAACCGCAATGGACGATCGTCCGGCCCGAACTAGATGCCAGCGGCGGCCAGAAACACTACTTGATGCCCGATGGATCTGTACTGGCCGCAGGCTATGCGCCCACCAAGCACGAGACCGTCTTCACCTGCCGTACCGACGCCACGACCATCACGGCTGCCCGCCTCGAACTGCTGAACGACCCCAACCTCCCGCTGGGCGGACCGGGGCGTTCGATCTTCGGGCTATGTGCGCTCACCGAATTCAAGGTGCAGGTGGCACCCGTAGATAAGCCCGAAATGGTGCAAGACGTCAAAATCGCATCCGCCACGGCCGACGTGAATCCGCCCGAGACCGAGCTGGCAAGCGTGTTCGACGACCGCAGCGGCCGCCGCCGCGTCACCGGACCCGTCTCCTTTGCCATCGACGGCGTGGACGAAACCGCTTGGGGGCTCGACATCGGTCCCGGCCGCAGCAACGTGCCGCGCAAGGCGGTCTTTGTATTCGAGCAGCCGGTGACGATGCAAGGCGGCGTGGTCATCACCTTCCGGCTCACTCAGAACCACGGCGGGTGGAACAGCGATGACAACCAGAACAACAACCTGGGGCGGTTTCGCTTTTCGATCACAGACGCGCCCCACGCATCGGCCGATCCGTTGCCGGCCGACGTAAGGCAGATCCTTGCCATGCCTGCCGCTCAACGCACCCCCGCGCAAGTGCAGCGATTGTTCAGCTTCTGGCGGACCACTGTACCCGAGTGGCAGACGGCGAACGAAGAGATCGAGGCCCTCTGGCGGCAGCATCCTCAGGGCAGCTCGCAACTCGTGCTGATGGAGCGTGAAGAGCCGCGCCCCACGCATTTGCTGGTGCGGGGAGATTTCCTCAAGCCAGGGCCGCCCGTGTCTCCGGGCGTGCCTGCGTTCTTGCATCCGCTGCCGGCAGATCAGCCGCTCAATCGGCTCGCGTTCGCGCGCTGGCTAGTAGATCGGCGTTCTCCCACGACGGCACGTTCTTTGGTGAACCGAGTCTGGCAGGCGTATTTTGGACAGGGGCTGGTGAGCACGAGCGAAGACCTGGGTGTGCAGTGCGAGCCGCCCACCCACCCCGAGTTGCTGGACTGGCTGGCAGTCGAGTTCATGGAGGCAGGCTGGAGCCTCAAGCACCTGCACCGGTTGATCGTCACTTCTGCCACCTATCAGCAAGACTCGCGCGTGACGCCCGAGCTACTGGTGCGCGATCCGTACAACCGGCTGCTGGCGCGCGGGCCGCGGTTTCGCGTGGAGGGAGAGTTGGTGCGAGATATCGCCCTGGCCGCCAGCGGCCTGCTGGTGCGCAAGGTGGGCGGCCCAAGCGTGTTCGCTCCGGCGCCCGAGTTTCTGTTTGTACCGCCGGCCAGCTACGGGCCCAAGGTGTGGCGCGAGGCTACGGGAGAAGACCGCTATCGCCGCGGCTTGTACACCTTCTGCTATCGCTCGGTACCCTATCCGGCCTTGCAGGCGTTTGACGTGCCGAACGGAGATTTTTCCTGCGTGCGGCGGGTACGCTCGAACACGCCCCTGCAAGCGCTCACGCTGCTGAACGAGACGCTGTTCGTCGAGTGTGCCCGGGCGCTCGCGCTGCGCACGCTCGCCGAGGGCGGCAGAGACAATGCCGCCCGGCTTACGTACGCCTTCCGCCGCTGCCTTGGCCGGCTGCCCACGCAGCAGGAGGCCGAAATACTCTTGGGCCTGCTCTGGCGGCAGACGGCCCGTTTTGCTGCTGGGGAGTTGAATCCGTGGGAGCTGGCGGCACCGAATCCCGACCAGCCGCCAGAGCTGCCGGCGGGCGTTTCTCCTGCGGAGGCGGCGGCGTGGACGGCCGTCAGCCGCGTGCTGCTCAACCTGGATGAGACGGTTACCAAGAATTAGGAACCTAGAATGAACTGCCAGGACCACCTGTACCGCGGAATGGATCCCATGCACGCCTCCCGCCGCTGGTTCATCCAGCAGTGTGGCGTGGGTCTGGGGGCGATAGCGCTGGCCGAACTGTGCGGTGCCGCGTCGGCGAGCCTTGCTGCGCCCGCCAGCGGAGACGTGACGCGCGGCGGTGCGGCGAGCAATCCCTTGGCGCCGCGTGCCCCTCACTACGCTCCCAGGGCCAAAGCAGTGATCTTCTTGTTCATGGCCGGCGCACCGAGCCATCTGGAGCTGTTCGACTACAAGCCGCAGCTCGCGCGGTTTAATGGAACGTTGCCGCCGCCCGAGCTGATCAAGGGCTATCGGGCGGCGTTCATCAGCCCGAACTCCAAGCTGCTGGGGCCAAAGTTCAGCTTTGCCAAGTACGGAAGTTGCGGGGCAGAGCTGTCGGAACTGCTGCCGCACCTGGCCAGGGTGGTCGATGAGATTGCCATCGTCCGCTCGATGGTGACGGACGCATTCAACCATGCGCCAGGGCAGATCCTCATGAACACCGGGTCGCAGCAGTTCGGGCGGCCCAGCATGGGTGCGTGGGTTACCTACGGGCTGGGGAGCGAGTCAGCCGACCTGCCGGGATTTGTAGTATTCAGCAGCGGCAAAAAGGGGCCCAGCGGCGGCAACTCCAACTGGGGGAGCGGCTTTTTGCCCACTGTGTACCAGGGCGTCACTTTCCGTACCAGCGGAGATCCGGTGCTGTACCTATCCAGCCCGCGCGGGGTCGATCGGGAGCTGGAGCAAGACAGCCTGGCCGCGATCAACCAGCTCAACCAATTGCAGTTTGAGCGCGTTGGAGATCCCGAGATTGCGACCCGGATCAGCTCATACGAAATGGCGTTCCGCATGCAGGCCAGTGCGCCCGAGCTGATGGACCTGTCTCATGAGCCTGAGCACGTGCTCAGACTCTACGGGGCCGAACCGGGTAAGCCCTCTTTTGCCAACAACTGTCTGCTGGCGCGGCGGCTCGTGGAACGCGGCGTGCGCTTCGTGCAGCTTTTCCACGAGGCCTGGGATCAGCATGGCAACCTGGTGAACGACCTCAAGCAGAACTGCCGGGACACAGATCAGGCATGTGCCGCGCTCATCCAGGATCTCAAAGAGCGCGGCCTGCTGGACGAAACACTGGTGATCTGGGGAGGTGAATTCGGCCGTACGCCCATGGTGCAGGGAGGCGGCGACGATGGCCGCGACCATCATCCCAATGCCTTTACCATGTGGCTGGCCGGCGGAGGCATCAAACCCGGCATTACTTGGGGCGCGAGCGACGAGTTCGGCTTCAACGCCGTAGAAAACCCCGTGCACGTGCACGACCTGCACGCCACCATCTTGCACCTTTTGGGCTTCGACCACACGCGGCTCACATACAAGTTCCAGGGGCGCGAGTTCCGCCTGACCGACGTGCACGGAAACATTGTGCAAGGCCTGTTGGCCTAGGTCGATTGCCTACGCTCGCCAGCGCGGGGCCGGCGGCCATACCCTGCGCGTAGCCTTCGCGCCGCAGCGAGTTGCAGCGACGCGCAGCCGATGTTAGCCTGACGTACTGGCGGCTTGGGGCGGCTCATCATCGCCCTGGTGCCGGCGGTTCGCAGCGCGCGTATTGGGTGCTTTCGATGTCTATCCCCGTCATCTGCCCGGCGTGTGGCGCCAGGTTTCGCGTGAAAGACGAGTTCAGCGGCAAGCAGGGCCGCTGTCCACAGTGCCACGGTGTATTCATCGTTCCGCTGGCCGTCGCCCCGGCCCCACCCGAAGCGCCGCCAAGCAGCCTCGGCCGCGGCTCTACATCCTGCTCGGGGTCAGGCACCAAAGCTCGACCAGCCGCCCCCGTACCCCCGCCTCCGCCCGTGCCGGCCGGCGCCCCAATAGCTCAAGGTGCAGCCGAAGCACTCGGCCCTTCCGCTCCAGTGCCCGTTGCGCCCAGCGATGCCGATGATCGTGTGGCCCGCTACGCTGCGCGCCGCAAGCGGGGCCTAGAGTTGCCCGTGTGGACCTGGTTCGCCCTGGGCGCCCTAGCGTTGGCCGGAATGGTGCTCGCCGCCTGGTGGCAGAACCGGCAGATGCTCGCCAAACAGCAGGCACGTCGACCCGCAGCCGACGGCGAGCGGCCACGTGGCCCCGACGGTCAGGCCGCCGCCCTTCGGCCGCACGATGCCCAGCCCAAGCACCAAAACAAGGCACCGCTGCGCCCCAAGAGCACTCCCTCGCGGCCGCCTGCGCGTCCCCATCCAGGCGCGTCGGCTGCTGATATCGTCGCCTACGTCGAACATGGCGTGGTGCAGATCGACGGCTACGAGTGGAACGTGCGCACCAGCCTCGGCTCAGGCTTCGTGGTCGACAAGGCACGCCGGCTCGTCGTCACCAATTACCATGTCATCTCGCAAGCGATCAAAGCAGATGTGGCTTTCTCAGATGGTACTCGCTACGGCGTCGAAGGCTATCGAGCCGTAGAGCCTCGCTGCGACCTGGCCATCTTGCAGCTCAACGGACTGCCCGAAAACGCGGTCGAACTCAAGCTCCAGACCGCCCTGCCGCGTAAGGGCGACGACGTCATTGCACAGGGCAATCCGCTGGGCGCCAAGTTCGTAGTCACGTTCGGGCATGTGAGCACGGTCGCCTCGTTGGAGGACCTCTCGCCCGACTCGCAAGCGTTCTTGCGCCATCAGGGTACGGACCTCCCCACAAACCGCTGGATCGGGCACGATGCGCGTCTCAGCCCAGGCAACAGCGGCGGACCACTGTTCAACGAAAGCGGAGACGTCATCGGTGTCAACACCTGGGTGAACACCGAACAGGGGTTGGGCTACGCGATCCAGGCCGACCAAGTAGCCCGACTGCTGAACACGCTCTTCCCCACCGTCCACGCACTCAAAGACTGGTATCGGCCCGAGAGTGCCGAGCTGTCCATGGAAGCGCAGCCCGGCTTTCTCAAACGGCAGTACGAACTCTGTACCCAGAGGGACTGGACACGCGCCCTGGCGCCTGACTTTGACGCCCTCGCCGATCTGGCACGCGACCTGACCCTGGTACGCTTCGTGGTCAGCCGCCCTGCGCTCGCCGCTCGCATACCGGCCGATGTCAGGGCGCTGCTGGAAGCTGAAAGCGCCGAGGTTCATTCTTTGCTCGGGCGCTTCGAATGGCGCGACGCAGAGCATATTCAACCCATCAACAGCTTCGTCGCCAGCCATCCGCCCCGGGCAGAATCGGATGATCTCACGGGCATTTTCTTCTTTGCCGACGTGGCGGGGAACATAGAACAGGACGAACGCAAGGCGTACCTCGTTGCCGTGGCCGGACACGGCGAAAAATATTGCCTGGTCGAATATGACGGTGAGCCGCCTTCGCTCGCACCGGGCGCTCGCTGCCTGGTACTGGGCATCTTGCGAGGCGAGAAGGTGAGCGTGGCATTGCCCGACAAGCCGCCGACCGCGGCGCAGGTGGTCCTCAGCAACATACTCTTGCCGCTCGAGCCGTAGCGGCCGCTGCCGCCGGCTGTGCCACGCGACAGGGCCGGCGTGCAGGCCCCTCGTTCGGCAGCGCAGGAAAAAGGTACGAGCCGCCGGCTTTACGCCGGCGGGGCCGCCCTCTTTTCATGCAAGAAGAGGAGGAGCTGCCACATGGGCGACATAAAGAATGCCACCAGACGTCGAATGGTCATCAGGTGCCGAGTGCCCCAGACATCGCCCATTGGTTTGAATAATGCCTGCCGCGGCCAATAAAGAGACTGTTGCGAACCCACGTTCGGTGTTTGTCTACTAAGGGAAGGCAAGAACCGCTTGTGTTGAGCACGGGGAGAAGCCATGTCGACGATAGCGCGTTTGAAGCGCATGTTCGGCCGCCTGTTGCCTGCTGTCTCGCCTGCGCCTAAGAAGGCTTCTGTTGGCATTGCCTGTCCCGAGGGATACGAGCCGGTCAGTGCGGCTATCGCGGGCATACGTTACCAGCAAAGAGCGGTCGAGGTAGCGGGGTGTACGCTGCGCGAGTTTGTCTGGCTGCGCCGCGAGCCGCAGAATCGTCACGATCCGAATGCCGTGCGAGTCGTCAATAGCCGCGGCCGCACATTGGGATATCTGCCGAGGGAGCTTGCGGCAAAGTTGGCCGCTTACATGGATGCGGGTCACGATCCCATCAAGGCGATGATCACAGAATTGGCAAGCGACGTTGCCGGAGATGCGGTTGGTGCTCGAGTGGGATTTTTCTTGCCCGCGGCAATGGCGGCGACGCTGGCAAAGGGCGCTACGGGGCTTGCCTACCACTGCGAGCCGAGCAGTTCGGGCGCTCTGTACCTGCTGTTGGATGGAGACGAGACTCTGCTGCACGAAGTGGCGGGCAAGCTTCAACGGGCGCATCTGCGCTGGGTACGGCATGGAGTTTGTTATCGGCCTGCCAGCGATGGCCGGAAGTACCGTTGGTACATCTTGCTGGAGGAAGAAGTGGGCCATGCGCAGGTGGACGAGTTCTTCTACACCCACTTCGGCGTCAAGCCGCCGCCGGCTGAAGTCGAGTCCGATGTAAGAGAGTGGCTGGACACCCTAGATGAGGAGAATGCCAACCTAACGGCACAGAACACGGCACTGCGCAGCAAAGTGACGGAGCTTGAGGCGGAGATCCTTGCATTGCGCAAGGCCTTGTCGCAGCGCGAGGTCGAGCAGCGAGCCGAGGCACGGCGCAGCCGGAGCCGGTGGAAGGAGGAGTTCCAGCACCTGCTCCAACTGCTTCTTCCTGAACTGGAGTTTCTGCGCAATTCGGTCGATGTGTTGCTGCTGGAGCTGGAGAAATACGACCATGTGCTGCGCATGCTGCATGCGATCGTGAGAGGCCAGGACAGTCTGCGGGCGAAGCACTTGAAGGGTGTCGATGGGTGGCGGGAAGCACACTTCAGCACCGGGCAGAAGGACGAGGGACGGCTCTATTTCAGAAAGGCCGCGGATCGCTGGCTTGTGCTTGTATCTTTCAAGGAGTCGCAGAAGCGGCGCGATATTCCCTATCTCCAAAAGTATGTGTAGCTGGACGTTCCGCACGCCAAGGCTGCCGGCGCGGCACTGGCCTGGGGCGAGGGGACAGCGGCGCTTGGCCGGCATGCGGTGCCGTCTTCTGACGGACCGACTTCTGTGCCGCCCGCCTTCTGAAAGCAATGCATGCCAGCTATATCGGCCGTTTGGCACGTGCGCGAAAACAAGGCAGACGAGCGCCCTGCACCCGCTGCTGCTCTTCACTTCTTGAACAGAGACTTCAAGTAGTGGCGATAGTGCAGCAGGCTTTCTCCGATGACTCCGCGGTCTTGCTTGGCCTTTGCCAAGATGACGTCGCCTTGCATGACCGCAGTCAGGTGCTCTGCCACGCTCCTCGGGCTGAATGGCGCTCGCGGCGCATACTTCGCCATGGCCGTCTCGAGGTCTCGCTCGAAATCCTCGGCGGCATCTGCTAAACATGCGGCGCAGACCGAAGGGATCCCCGCGTGCGTGGCTGCCAGCTCTTGCACGAACATGCCCACCAGACGCCCATCCCTACCGAAGGGCGGCTGAGGAGTTCGATGAGAAAGTCGACCCGGCCGAATACCCGGTCCAGACGATCTTCTCGCTGCTGGAACGGCGCTGACTCGAGCCGCTGGTGAACCGAGTGATAAAATCGCTGTGCCGCCTCTCTACCAAGCTGCTCCTTGCCGGCAAAATAGTGGAAAAAGCACCCCTTCGTCAGTCAAGCCGCTTCGCAGATCTGGTCCACCGACGCCGTGTAGCCCTTGGCCAGCATCAGCTCTTGGGCAGCCTCGAGCAATCTGCGCTTGGCAGCAGATTCCGTGCGGGCAGTGCGCTTGTACACACCTACCAGTCGGTATCATCGCCGCCGCACCCTGTCAATCGTTGGGGCGCCGCCATCTCTGCGGCGCCCCGGCGTGCCGCCAGGCGGCAGCAGGCATAATCTGCGAGGCCGCAAATCCCCTCGCCTATGCAAGAGGGGAGGTCTTCGCACGGACCCTGCGCGCAAAGCGCTCGATCGAGATCACGCGCAGGCGATGGAAACCACGGCACACGATCTCTCGTTCGTCGCGCGCTTCGAGCTGGAAGGCGACCGACGGGCCATCGGCGTGCACCACGCGTGCCCGGCATGTCAGGCTCTGGCCCACCGGCGTGGGCGCCAGGTGTTGCACCTCGAGGTATGTGCCCACGGTACTTTCGCCCTCCTCGAGCAGCGGCAACACCGCAGCGCGGGCAGCATGCTCGAGATACCAGATCAGCCAGGGTGTCGCTAGCACGGCGGGCATGCCGCCCCCAGCGAAGTCGATCGCATGCTGCGCCTCGACGGCAAAGCGAACTTCTCCCGTTGTGCCGATCTTGGGTGGGCCCTTCATCGCACCTAGCTCCGCAGGCTGGCCATGCCCTGCTGTGGCGTGCCCGCCGCACATTGTTCGCCGCAGCCGTCGGCCGCATCTGCCAGTCGAAACGCCTCACGTGCCGTGGCCGCCGCGACGCCAGCATTGACCGCCGCCACCACGGCGGCCAGCGCATTTAGCACATCGTCGTCCAGGCCGGCCGCACGCGCCTTGGCAATGCGGCCTTGGGTACACACCTGGCAGCCGCGGGTAAGTGTCACGGCCAGTCCCACCAGGTGCTTCTCCCGCTCGCTCAGCAATCGGGTGTCGTGCGTCTTTTGCAAGTACTCGAGCACGAGCGTACCATCGTAGGGCATGCATCACCTCCTGATGTCTCGATCGATTACGGTACAATCTCCGCGCAACACGCACCCAGCGGCGAAGCCTCGACGACAATCGTCTCCCCAGCACCCACCGGGAACATGGGCAGCGGCGAACCGGTCAATATCAACTGGCCGCGGCGGAGGCACAGCCCGCACTCCGCCAGCCGGCTCGCCAGCCAACGCAGTGAGGCGGTGGCACTGCCCATGGTCCAAGGCTCGGTCGTGGTACTGGCTCGCCTGCCACTAATACAGACGCTCAACATGCATGGGGCCTGATGGGACAACCACGCGGGCAGCTCGGTTTCTGGCAGCACGAGACCGGCATGCATTCCTCCCGTAGCGGCAAGGGCCGGCGTCCGGGGTACGTGTGCGGGCAGCACGAAATGGTGCAGCTCGATCACCGGAAACACCGCACCAATCGCCTCCGCCAGACGCTCGTCGGTGAGAGAATCCGAATGAAGATCCGCCTTTAGCCGGAGCGCAAGCTCCCCCTCGACGGCGAGGTTTGTGTAATGGCTGGCCGAAATGGGGGCGCCGGTTGCGAAGCAACCGCTTTCAAACACCGGTCCGAAAATTGGCTGTTGGACTCCCAGTTGGTCTTGCACGGCCTTGCTTGTACAGCCCAGTTTGTAGCCCAGCAGACGCTCGCCGCGAGCATGTCGAACCCGCGAGATTTCGGCTTGAATCGCGTAGGCCTCGGCCATGCTTAGCGCGTGCCATCCGTCCGCGACTTGTACCCACCAGGCGGCGCCGGGGCCGAGGTCGCGGCAGGCGCAGATGGCGGCATGAAGCAGACGGTGTCTCCCGCTAGTGGACTCTGCGGCGGAGGGGGGTATCTCTAGGGCTCCTTGCTTTCAGGTGGCAGCGCCCCAACAGGACGGCGCCCGGGACCGGCTTGTTTGCAAGAGACCTGTTTGGATACAGACGTGCGCCGGCTCGGCGAGACACGGGGCAGGCGGGCCGCCGGTGCACGGCTGCGTTTCCCGTTGTTGCCGAGCACGCTGCGCGCCAGGCATTCCTTCAGATATTCGAGCTGGTCGGCGAGCATCATAGGGTCGCGCTGGGTGCGTGCGAGCATGATGCCTCCCTCGATCACTGCCACCACGTGGCGTGCCAACGCCCAGGTATCCGGGCGGGGCCGCGGGCGGTACCTGAGCACGGCTGCGTCGAGGTGCGGTTTGAACTCCAGCGCCATTTCGTGGAAACACTGGGCCAGCCGCCGCCGGAACCCTTCGTGCGTGTCGCTGAGAGACGTGCTGAGGTTGCCGATGATGCAACCTCCGCGCCGATGTGCGCGCCGCCGCACCATCGCCAAGATGGCATCCAGCCTTCGGCTTACCCAGGCCAGCGGTTCATCGGGCAATGGTACGGCAAGCCGCCGTTCGATGGCCTCCAGCTCCTGGCGGCGTCGCTGCATGTGGCGATCCAGTACGGCGAACCCTAGCTTTTCCTTGCTGCCAAAATGGTGAAAGAAGGCGCCCGTGGTGATGCGAGCGGCCCGCAGAATCTCTCCCAGCTTGGTGTCGTGGTATCCCTTGAGCGCAAACAGCCGGGCTGCCTGGTCGAGGATGCGTTCGCGGGTTGCCAGCGCTCGTGTCTGTTGAACGGCCTTCATACGTCGGTCAAAAACAAACAGACTACTCGGTCTGTTATTTTGGCTGCCGCGGCCGCGCGGCGTCAAGCTCCCTCATTCGGGATCACGGCGCGCGGCCTGCCGCCGCGCGTAACGGACCAGCAATTCCCGCAGCCGAAGGGCGTTGGCGACGGCGAATGCTCCAGCATCGTTGTTGAAGTAGGCATAGACTTTGCGCCGCGGGCCGGCAGCCGCGCAGAGCCAGCGGGCCCAGCGTCGCAGCGTCTGCTCAGAATAGCACCCTCCATACAGCTCTCCCGCCCCATGAAAGCGCACGTAGATCACCTTGCCCATCACCACGCGCGGATGATCCTCGGTGAGATCGTGCCAGCAGAGGCTCGCACCGTACCGCCGCAGAAGGGCGAACGTCTCCTCCATCAGCCAGCGGGGATCGCGAAACTCGAACACGTGCACCATGCCGCGTGGCAGCAGCGTGCAGAACGCCTCCAGCCGCTCCAGGTTGCAACGCCAGTGCGGCGGAAGCTGGTACAGCACCGGGCCGAGGTGCCTCCCCAGCGCCGCCGTACGTTCGAGAAACGCCTGCAACGGCTCGCGGCAGTCTCGCAGCCGCTTGCGGTGCGTGAGAAAACGGTTGGCCTTTACCGCGTAAACAAAGCCCGGCGGCGCATGTCGCCGCCAACTCTCGAACGTTTGCAGCGGCGGAAGCTGGTAGAACGTGTTGTTGATTTCTACCGTGTCGAAGTGCTGGGCGTAGTGCTCGAACCAGCGGGCCGTGGAGAGACCTTGGGGATAGAAGACGCCCCGCCAATGGGCATAGTTCCACCCCGAAGTGCCCACGCGGAATCGCCGACTACTCTTGAACCTCGCGGCCATTTCGCAATTATACCCGAGCTGTACCGAGCCCCAGCCCAACGCAGCGTCCGGACCGGAAGGGCTGTTCGCGCTCGTGGGCGTGTGATAGCCTGACGCGCTGCGAGGGAGTCATGTCCATGCAACCGGCGCGGTTTGTGACGGCAGAGAACTTGATTGTCGAGGAACTGCCCTGGGGTACATTCCATTGGCTGTGCCGGCCAGGATTGGTGGCCGCAGAGAAGCTGCTGTTGATCCGCGTGCACATTCCGCCCGGGATGGGCCATACCTTCCACCGGCATCCAGAGATGGAGGAGGCGATCTACTTCTTGGAAGGCATCGGAGAAACCTGGGTCGAAACCGAGCGGCGCGACGTGCGCCCGGGCCACTGCGTACACGTGCCCACCAACGTGGTGCACGCCACCTTCAACACCGGCACGCAGCCGCTGGTCGCCCTGGCCATCCTTTCGCCCGCCACCTGTGCTGGTCCCATGCTGATCGAGGTCGGCCACGAGGAACCGTGGTGCAGGCTGCGCAGCACGTAACTGCCCGCCACGGCCGAATGTATGGCCCCCGAAGTGCGCTGAGTCCTAAAAAGCTCGCCAAAGCCGCACAGTGGGCCAGTTTCGGGATCCACTACAGCTTGGCAAACCTGACCAAAAGCACGAAAACTCCGCAACTGGGTTGGGGCAGTCTGGAACGGTCGAAGTGCGTCATGGCACACGTAGCAACGGGGCGGCTGTGGCTAGTCCGCGAGGTAGATGGTTGTGTTGCACCGACCAGGTCATCTCCAATTGCCGAGTGAGTCGCACCCGCTCAAGACGGGGCGATCCTCGCGTGGTTTCGTGTAGTTCTGCCAGATGCAAACCCGCCAACTGGCTATTCGTTGCGGGCGGAAGCAGCAGTGGGTATAGTGAGAGAGAGCCGGTCGAGCTGCCCGGCACGAGCATGGTCTGGGCCGCTTTGCAATGCAACGGCGCGCCATGCATGAGATAGCAGGTCCGACGGCGTTTGATCGATTGAGCAGAGCCAATGGATGCCCGACTGGTAGTTGTCGAAGGCAAGGCCAGCCGCAGAGTCGTGCAGCTCAAGCTGCCGACCATCATCGGCCGCTCTCGTGAGGCGGACGTGAAGGTCGGGCATGCCTCGGTAAGCCGCATCCATTGCGAGATCTACGAGTTGGATGGCGCCCTGGTCGTACGCGACGCAGGCTCGCTGAACGGCACGTTCATCGACAGCGTTCGCATCACCGAATCTGTTCTCAAGCCAGGTGATCGCCTAACCGTGGGGCCGCTCACGTTCGTGGCCGAGTACGAGCATGATGGCGACTTTCCGGTGCTGCCTGTGCGTCCGCTCCCGAGCGCCAGCACCACCGTGCCGGACGAGGCGTTGAAGCGCATTGCCAGTGCATCGGCCAGCTCGACTTCGCCTGGGCTTAGTCTCCCGCCGATACCAGTTCCCGTTAACGTTCCTGCGTCGGTGTCGGTGCCGGAGCCGCAGCCCTCGGCCGGCGCTGCCCCGCCGCCCGAGGTAGCACCAGTCGGCGCATCTCCTGAATCCATAGCCGGCGATGCAGCAAGCGCGCCTGCTCAGGCGGCGAGTTCGCCACCCAGCGAGGCGTCCGCAGTGGCAGGAGCGGGGGAGCCCGCGGGCATGGATCTTCCCCCCACGCTAGACATGCCCGGCGGTTATGCTCCCGTCGAGCCGCCCACACCGGACCTGCCAGCCGTGCAGGATCGTCCGGCGTTTTTTCAGTCTGCCGCGGAGGGCGGTGTGCCGCAGGTGGACGAAGACGACGACGATCTCCAGAACTTCTTCCAGGAACTCGGTCTGAAATGACCGTTTCGGCCGGCCAGCTTGCTTGGGCGGCAGGGGCGTGGTTGTGCGCTTGTGTGGCCGGCTGCGGCGCGCCGCAGGCGACGGATGCCGGCCCCAGATCTTCATACGCTGCGGCCAAGACGGTGGATACACGCGCGGCGGAGCCCCTGGCCGGGACGAACGAGGCGAGTCAACAGTCCGCGCCGTCCGAGGCCGCCGCCGCTGCGGCTCAACAGCCCAAGACCGAGGCGGCCAGGACGCCGCGCAGGGCGAATCGCCTGGCGCAGGAGACCAGCCCCTACTTGCTGCTGCATGCGCATAACCCGGTGGACTGGTACCCCTGGGGAGAGGAAGCGCTCGCTCGAGCACGCAGCGAGGGCAAGCTGATCTTCCTTTCCATCGGCTACTCGAGCTGCTATTGGTGCCACGTGATGGAGCGGGAGAGTTTTATGGATGAAGAAGTGGCCGCGTACCTCAACGAGCACTTCGTCTGCATCAAGGTCGATCGCGAGGAACGGCCCGACATCGACGAGATCTACATGACGGCCCTCACCCTGCTGGGACGCCGAGGGGGCTGGCCGCTGACAATGATTCTTACACCCAATGCCTTGCCTATCTATGGCGGCACGTACTATCCGCCGCGAGACAAGCAGGTGGAGTTGCCCGGCCAGCCGGAAGCACAGACTCAGCAGATGCCAGGGCTGCTCACGCTGCTGCGCGTGGTGCAGCAGGCATGGGACGATAACCCTGCCGAGCTGCGCCAGGGCGCAGAGCAGCTTGCGGCCGCCGTGCGACGCGCCCTGGTAGGCCCCCCCGAACTCGCCCCCCGCCCGCCTGGTGACAACATCGCCGACGAAGTGCTCGCTGAGCTGGTGCTACGCTACGACGAACGTTATGGCGGCTTCGCGAGCGGCGCCTTCGAGCAGCCCAAATTCCCCGAACCCTCGAACTTGGCGTTCTTGCTCGAGCTGGCGGAGCACGAAAACCGCCCAGAGGCACGCCGCATGGCGGAAGGCACGCTGCATGCGCTGGCCGCAGGCGGAATCCGCGACCACGTGGGAGGAGGGTTCCATCGCTACAGCACAGAACGCACATGGAGCGTGCCGCACTTCGAGAAGATGCTGTACGACAATGCTCAACTGGCATCGCTGTTCGCACGCAGCCATGCGCTGTGGGGCCATCCCGAACATCGGCGGGTGGTGGAGGAACTGGTCGAGTTTCTGCTACGCGAAATGCAGTCGCCTCAGGGGGGCTTCTATTCGGCCATCGATGCGGAGACGGAAGGAGAAGAAGGGGCGTACTACGTCTGGTCGGCTGAAGAACTGCGCAGCCTTCTCGAGCCGGAAGAGTGGGACCTGTTCGCCCCCGTTTACGGAGTGGACGGCCAGCCCAACTTCGAGGACCGTTATGTGTTGAGAAGGCCGCAACCCAGCAGCAAGCCGCTCGCGCCGGCCCAGGCAGACGCGTTGCTAGATGAGCGGCTAAAACCGCTACGGCAGCGATTGCTTGCGGCCCGCTCCAAGAGGGAACGCCCGCTGGTCGACATCAAAGTGCTGTGCGGCTGGAATGGGCTGGCCATGCGCGGCCTTGCCGATGCGGGCCGGTACCTCGACCAGCCCCGTTACCTGCAAGCGGCTGCGCAGGCTGCCGACTTTGTGCTCTCCGAAATGCGCACGAGCGAGGGCCGTCTCTTCCGCGTGTACGCCGGCGGGAAGGCCCACGGCACGGCCTTTTTGGACGACTACGCGCTCGTGGTCGATGGCCTCATCGCCCTACACCAGGCCACGGCGGACCAGCGGTGGCTGACCGCCGCCCGTGAGCTGCAACAGCAGCAGATCGAGCTGTTCTGGGACGAGGCAGCGGGCGGCTTCTTTTATACGCCCAGCGATCACGAAGAGCTGTTTGCCCGCAGCAAGGATCCCGTCGATTCTGCCTTGCCATCGGGCAATGCCGTATCGGCCGCCAACCTGGTTTATCTGGCCGAAGCACTGAACGAGCCCGCCCTGCATGAGCGTGCCCGGCAAACGGTGCTGGCCTTCGCCACGCTTATCGAGCGGTCTCCGGCATCTGTCCCCAGGCTCATCCTGGCATGGCGCATGGTGCGCAAGGGCACCGAGAACGAGTGAAGAACGAGGGCAGGGGAGCTGGGGAGCGTCATGCTCAGAGTGCAGCGTGCAACGAGGTGTTGGGGCTGATGCGTGGCAGGTGCGTGGCACGGTAGGCCAGAGGGCGTGTGTGCGCATTGCCATCGCTGGGCCTAACTTGTCGCCGGTGAGCGAGCTTGCCTCGACGAACCGCGCACAGTGCTGGTTGCTTATTTTGAGTGGTCGAAGAGAAACTCCCCGGCGATTCTCGGGGCTCCATATTCGGCGCCGCCGGTGAGCACGCGCAGGTTTGCCAACGGGCGGCACTCGCCTGGGCTGTGGGTGTGGCCGCAGAGCACGGTGCACTCGCATTGGGGATGGGCCGAAAGCACGTCCAGCAGCACCTCGCCGGCGGCAGCACAGGTGAAATGGGGGAGCCACTCGTCGTCGGAGATCTGTCCTTGGTACCAGCAGGCCTCGCGCAGGGGAGGCACATGTGTGAGGACAAACACATGCTGGTAGCGCGAAAGGGCTGTCGGCAGCACACGCTGGAGGTGGGCTGCGGCCTCGTCTCCCAAGGCGCGCAACACCGGCCAGCGGTCGGCCTTGTTGAGGCCGGCCAACTCGGCGATAAGGTAGTGATCGTGCATGATGACCATGGAACGCTCGTAATCGCCCAGCCTGGCATCGGCCCAACCGTCGTGGCCTACCAGTCCCACGCCGGGGGCCAACTCCTCGACCTCCCGCTCGCCCAGCCAGGTCATGCGCGGGTTGTGGCGGCAGAACTCCGCCACGCGTTGCCGCACCTCGCGCAGAGATCCGTAATAGAAATCGTGATTCCCGAGCACGAAATAGACGGGGCAGGGGATTGCGCGGTGGATCTGATCGAGATATGAGAGGAGCGTAGGGGCCTCGGCGATGTCGCCACTGATCAGCAGGACATCCGGAGCGCCGTTGGCCAGGCTCTGCAAGAACCTGCGGGCCTGGTGCTCATCCAGGAAGTTCAGGTGGGGGTCGGTCAGCCAAACCGCTCGGGTCATGCGTCATCATGCCCCGCATTGTACCTACCGGCATCAGCGTGTCGGGAACATGTCTGGAGTGTCCGGGCACGCGCCGGTCAAGGGCAAGTATGACGGATGGCTTCCCCGCGGTCGAGTCGGGGCAGTTGTATTCAGGGCAGCCGCGTGCCGCCGGATTACTGGGTACCGCGCTGCGCGGCGAAGATCCCGGCCCAGCCGGCCAAGACGCGTAACAGGCCTTCCTCAGCTTCCAGCCGGTAGCGCACGCCTCGCCCATGTGGTACCAGCGAGAGGTGCAGGTGGTCCTGCCCTGCGTTACCAAGCTGCAAGGCCATCATCGCCAGCATGGGGTTGCTGTTGGGCTGCCGAGATAAGAGGCTGGCCAATTGTCCCAGCGAGATGCTGGCCTTGAACGGGGGCAGGCTGGCCGTAGCCTCTGCATTGGCCGAGAGATCCACGGCCTTCTTGATGTGATCTAGTCCGTTAGCGCCCACGGCGAGGTACGCAGATTGGGGACCGAATGCCAGCGTGACGTCGAACGTGGGGCCCAACAACTGCTTGGCGGGCGCATTGTTTGGAAGGACTTCTGCCGTGGGTAGCGAAAGCGTGTGGAACCGCACGCCGTTGTACTCCGCGGCATCGAGCCGCACGGGGGGAAAGCCCTGGATCTCTTTACCTTCTTGCACGAAGCGTTTGATGGCAGCCTCGAGCCTGGCCCCGTCCGCAACCTGCACCCCTGCCAGAACCGTAACGGGCGTCTGGCCGTTTACCGAGGCGGCCAGGGCAAGCTGACCCTTGGCCGCAGTGGCCTGCATCTCGTCTGTAAGGTCGGAGACGAGCTGCTTCAGCAGTGTCTTGAGTCTCGGGTCTTGGATCTGTGCATCCCGCTCGATGCCCTCGAGCCATTCGGTGCGCAGCGTTTGCAATTGGGCGGCCACGCCGGCCAGTTCCTGTGCATTGCCGCCGTTGGAGAGGTTGACATGCAGCGAAGCCAGCGCACCTGGCAGGCCTGCCCCAGCTACCGCCGAGGCAGGCGCGGTTGCGGCCCCGAGGTTGCCAGCAAGCTGCGCCACGGCCTCGGTCAACTCCACGCCTAGGTCGATGACCAAACGCCGCGTTTTGCCGTCCAGTAGCAATCCCACCGTCACATGATCGACCTGCTCCAGCACCATCGAGAGTGCAGCAAGCTGCATCTCCACGTTCTGCTGCTGCTGGCGGAAGTCTTCTTCGGTTTGGCCAGACTGCCTCACCGTGGCCAGCCTCGCCACGTTGCGAATCTGGTCGATGGCCTGGTCGCGCAGGTTCTGGGGGATGTTCTGCACGTTCAGGCGGATAGCCAAGTCGTACTCCTGATGCAGGCCCGAGAGCAACGCGGATGGGTCAGCGGGCAGTCCAACAAGCGACTCGCGCGCCTGTGCCACAAACGCCCAATTGCCCTGCTGCTTGACAAATAACTCTACGCCTCGAAACGTGACCAACTGGATGCCGTCCCCCACGTCTTCTGGCGTTCCCACCAGGCCTTCAAGCGCATCCAGCAAATGGGAAAGATCCGTGACTGGTACAAACGCCACCGCCTGCGCCTCGGTGCCGGTAAAGGTGCCCAATGCGCCCCAGGGCCGGCCAGTGTCCAGCCCAGCCAGGCCCTGTTGATGGGTGAAGAGAGCAATCGAGCCCTCGAAGCTAGCCAGCAAATCAGGGTTGTTTGTGAGTTCGCCGAGCATTGCCACGTCGGACTTCAGGCTGTCGAAGCCCGAGAAAGCCACAACCAATGCCGGCTGGGCCAGCACCGAGGCATTGCCCTGTGCAGCCCCCACGGCCGGTGCTTGAGCAGGTGCCAGGCCGCCAGAGCAAATCAACCCAACGCACGCCAGCACTCCAAGAAACCTGTTCACGTTAGCTCTCCACATTCTCCATCACGAAACGCAAGGGTAGACAACCTACACTACCCCGCCTCGCGTCGCATAGTTTTACGCGAAAACCCGGGGCGGCTCCAGCCGGGGGGCGGCAAAAAGGGTAGGCTGCCGGGGCGGTGGCAAGCCATGAACAGCGAGGGATGATAGCCCGCGGCAGATGCGACGCAGGCCTCTGATACAACGCATGCCCCCTTAGCCTGCCCCCCAATCTGCCTGCTTTCTCACGCCATCGCCTTGGCGCGCAGTACCGCCCGAGGGTGATTCTTAAAGCTTGCTGACGAGCGACGCCTGCCCGCTGGTTCGACGCCGCGCCCGCCGGGTTCGCGTCAGCGCTCGCGGAAAGTGATGCGGCCGCGCGTAAGATCGTACGGAGAAAGCTCCACCTTGACCCGGTCGCCGGGCACAATGCGGATGAAGTTCTTGCGCATTCGCCCCGCTACGTGGGCGATGACCTGATGCCCTGTATCCAGCGTTACGCGAAAGCGCGTATTGGCCAGGGCCTGAGTAACCACGCCATCTACCTCCAAACCTTTCTCTTTCTCCTTAGCCTCCATAAAGCACTCCCAAGACTACACATACAACCAACCCCCCGGCGGGGGGTATTACTGCTACTTATCCTACCATTTGCAATTGTGGCGTCCAGAGCGAAAGTTACGAGGGCGAGGCCAGTCAGCTTCGCAAAGCCTGATGGCTGGCGAGCCGCACTCGGCCTAGCAGCGGCATCGAGCCGCTGAACGCCATACGCGCGCCGTAGACGGGGCGGCCTTAGCCGATGCTGCCTGCGGCGTGCAGCCCCTCTTCGACCGCTGCCAGCACGAACGCACGCGACTCGATGCCCACAGATAGCCGAATCGTGCCGCCGCCGATTCCCAACGCCTCCTGCTCTTGCGACGTTAGCAAGCGATGGCTGGTGCTCGCCGGATGGCTGAGGGTCGTGCTCAAATCTCCGAGCGACGGCGAGAACGGTATGCGCTGCGCGCCTGAGATGAATGCCTCGGCAGCCTGCGCACCGCCCTTTAAACGAAAACTCACGATTGTGCCATAGCGTGCGCCGAATTGTTTTGTCGCCAGGGCGTGATACGGGCTTGTGGGCAACCCTGGGTAGTGAACCGTTTCAACCTCCGGCCGGCCTTGCAAGAACTGAGCGACGGCCAGCGCGTTTTCGCACGCCCGCTCGACGCGCAGCGCGAGCGTGCCCATGCCGCGCAGTGCCAACCAGCAGTCGTATGGGCTGGCCGCCATCCCCCATGTAGTATGCACGGCCGGAACACGCTCCCAGGCCTCGCTGCGGCCCGCCAGCACGCCTAGCAGTACGTCGCTGTGGCCATTCATGATTTTGGTCAGACTTTCGACCACTAGGTCGGCACCTAGCTCCAGGGGGCGGCAAAGCACGGGGCTTGCAAAGGTGTTATCGACGAGCAGCCGCGCACCGCACGCGTGCGCAGCCGCGGCCAGGGCCTGCACATCGGCGACCTCGAGCAGCGGGTTCGCAATTGTCTCCACGACGACCAGGCGCGTGCCTGGGGTAATAGCCTCGATGAGCGGCTGGGGGCGCGTGCCATCTGCCGTGATCACGCGGATGCCCAGCCGCGCAAGTTCGGGGCCAAAAAGCTGTTGGGTGCGGCCGTACAGCCGATTGCTGGCCACAACGCGATCTCCGGGCTGTAGCGTCGCCAGCGCCGCCAGCGCCAGGGCTGCCATGCCCGAGCTACAAACGATCGCCTCCGGAGCCTCGTGCAACAGGCGGCACTTGTGCGCCAGCATGTCGGCATTGGGATGTCCGTCTCGGCTGTATACGTAGCCCTGCTCCTCATGTGCCAGCAGGGCGGCAGCCTGCCCCGTGTCTCGGCACGCATACACAGCGGCGTGATATAAGGGGGGCGAAAGCGGCTGAGTCCCGAGCCGTGGCAGGTGCTCGGGCCTGGGGCACACATCATCGGGCGGAGAAGGCATGTCACGCCTCAGGCAGCAATGGGTAGGAGGGCGCAAGGAGATCGGAGCGATGTACGCAGTCTAGCCAGAGCGCGTCCGCCAGGGAAACCCCGCGAACTCGGGTTCGTGCAAGTGCGATCCGGCCAAGCTGATGGCGGACGCCCGTGCTTCGCAGCAGGCATGCGGCGCACTTGGTCAGGCCCATCGACCGCCTCTGTGAGCTGGATCCGCGTGTAGACAACTGGCGCACCGCGGCCCGTCGTTGGGGCGTGCGGCCAGATGGTCGCACGCTCGTGTCGATAGTAATGATTGTGATGGCGATGGCAGCACCCCTGGCCGTTCTTCTTGACGTACCATTGCATAATTGGACTGGAATTCTGGACCTGGCCAGCACCAGGCGATAGGCTGAAGGTTCTGCCGCAGCGTGCATCCAAACGGCGGGCCCACAGCCGGCCGGGAAACGAACTGATCGGCCCCATGAGCAGCGACCAACTTTACGAATCCACCATGGTCGAGCGGACGCGGCAGCAAATCCGCGCCCTCGTGGCCGAGGTCGCCCACTTCGCCCAACAAGACATTCAAGCCCGCGAATTCTATCGCGAGCTGTTGCAGCGCCTGCTCCAGGCGCTCGGGGCTCCCGGCGGCGCCGTCTGGCAGCCGGGAGAGGGAGGCTCCATCGACCTGGTCTGTCAGATCAACTTGCAGGAGACGCGGTTGGTCGAGAACCCCGAGCACATGCAGCGGCACGGCCGGCTGCTGCACAAGGCCCTGACGACCGGCGAGGCAGCCATTGTGCCGCCGCACTCGGGCGACCAGTCCGACGGCCAGGCCGGCAATCCGACGGACTTTCTGTTGTTGTTGGGGCCGGTGCGGGTGAAGGACGAGACGCGCGGGCTGGTAGAGGTGTTTCAGCGTGCCGATACGCCCCCCTCGTCGCACTACGGTTACCTGCGGTTCGTGCGGCAGATGTGCGAATTGGCCGCAGAGTACCTCAAGAACCGGCAGTTGCAGCACTACTCTGTGCGGCAGGCGCTGTGGAACCAGCTTGAGCACTTTGCGCGGGTTGCACATTATTCGCTGGACGTGCGGGAAACGGCCTACACGGTGGCCAACGAGGGGCGGCGGTTGATCGAATGCGACCGCGTAAGCGTGGCGGTGCGCCGCGGCCGCAAGTATGTGATCGAGGCGATCAGCGGGCAGGATACCTTCGACAAGCGATCGAACACGGTCAGGCTGCTCACCGATCTTGCTCGGGCTGTGGCGGTTGCGGGCGAGCCGCTCTGGTTCAGCGGAGATGCCAGCAACCTCGCTCCGCAGGTGGAAGAGGCCGTGCAGGCTTTCGTCGATGAAACGCACACCAAGTGCGTGGCGGTGCTGCCGCTGCGCCGGCCCCCCCAGCCGCCCAAGGACAAAGAGAACGATCATCTGGACGACCAGCCGGGCGAGGTGATCGGCGCGCTGGTAGTAGAGCAGATCGAAGACGCACGCCCACGTGAGGGCATGGCCCAGCGCGTCAACGTGGTCTGCGATCATGCCAGCGCCGCGCTGGCCAATGCGCTGGAGCACCAGGGGTTGTTCCTCATGCCCGTGTGGCGCGCCATCAGCAAGGCTCGCTGGCTTACCACGGCGCGGAATCTGCCCAGAACCGTAGCTGCTGCTGCTGCCTTGGCAGCATTGATCTTGGTTCTAGTATTGGTGCCGTACGATTTCCAGCTCCGCGGCAACGGCGTGCTGCTGCCCATTGAGCGGCGGGACGTATTCGCCACGGTGGATGGCACCGTAGAGCAGGTGCTGGTCCGGCACGGAGATCGGGTGCGCAAAGGGCAAAAGCTGATCGTGCTGCGCAACTCGGACGTGGAGGGCCAAATCGAGCAGACGTTAGGAGAGATCCGCAAGGCCGAGTCGGACCTGGCAGGGGTGCAGCGGCAATTGTTCGGCTTCGACAGCAAGCCGCTCTCGCGCGAGGAGGAGAGCAAGCTCGCGTCTGAAGAGGCTGCCCTCAAGAAGAAACTCGAAAGTCTGCACAAGCAGCTCGAAATCTATCGAGAAAAGCAGAAGCGATTGACGATCCGCAGCCCGATCCAGGGCGTCGTGACCACGTGGGACGTGGACCGGCTGCTCGAACGGCGGGCCGTGAAAGCAGGCTCCATCGTGCTGCACGTCGAGAACCCGGAGGGAGACTGGGAAGTCGAGCTGCACATGCCCGAAGACCGCATGGGCCACATCGCGCTCGCTCAACAGCGCTTCGGCCAGGACCTGCCCGTAACGTATTATTTGGCCATGGACCCCGCCACCCGCCACCAGGGCAAGATCGAAGAAGTTCACGAGAGCGCCGAGATACGCGGCGAAGAGGGGAACACCGTGCTGGTACGTGTCAAGATCGACAAGGCGAGGCTCAAACAGCTTCGGTCGGGCGCAGGGGTCACGGGCAAGATCTATTGCGGCCGGCGAGCACTGGGGTATGTGATCTTCCACGACTTGGTGGCGTGGTTGCAGCGCGAGGTGGCCTTTAGGCTTTGGTAGGAGGTACGGGTGATGCATATTGCCTGCATACTGCTGGCGACGGCGGCTCTGAGCGGCCCGCAGAACGAGCGCGGCGTGGCCAATGCACCGCGTGGAACGCTGGTGGTGCGGGGCTGCCTGCTGGAGACGATCGACGACGTGCAGGTGCCGGCGCAAGAGGCAGGCGTGATCGTGGCGTTGCGCGTCAAGGAGGGGATGCAGGTTACGGCCAACGACCCTGAGCCTCTGGCACGCATCGACGACAGCAAGGCCCGCATGGCCAAGCTGGTTGCCGAGGCCGAGAAGAAAGTGGCCGACAAGAAGGCCAAGAGCGAGGTGAATGTCGAGTATGCCAAGGCCGCCGAGCGGGTGGCTCGGAAGGTCGTCGAGTCGTACGAGAAGGCCAATGAGAAATCCCCTGGGTCGAAGCCGCAAGTGGAGATCGAGCGCGTGCGGCTGGACCACGAGCGCACGCAGTGGCAGATCCGCCAGGCGGAACTCGACCGCGAGGTAGAAGAGTTGACCGCCGAGGCCAAGCAGACGCAGGTCGATGCAGCGGAGGAAGACATTCGCCGACGGCGCATTGTATCGCCCATCGATGGAGAGGTGGTTGAAGTGCGACCTCAGTTGGGCGAGTGGGTCAATGCTGGCGATCCGGTGCTGCGCATTATCCGGCTCGATCAATTGCGCGTGATTGGGCGTGTGAACGTGGCGGAAGTGGCTCCTTATGAGTTGCGCGGCCGGCCGGTGCGCCTGGTAGTGGATCTGGAGCGCGGCCGGCGCGAGGAGTTCGAGGGACGGGTGGTGTGGATCGATCCGCAGGTGGCCGCTAATGGCGAGTACCGCTTCTGGGTAGAGGTCGACAACCGCCTGGAACCCAGCGGAGACTTCTGGATCCTCCGGCCCGGCCAAATGGGTACGCTGGTGATCGACGCCAAGCTGGCCGACCGGCCCTCGCGGCGCAAGAGCTGACGCATGTTGAGCCATTTGGCGCCGCGCCCCACCTGTCCAGGTTGACCGTGGTTACGCTTGCCGACAGCCTGCTTTCCAGCACCGCACGCAAGCTGGCGCTGCGCAAGCGGCCCGATCTTTCTGCCCGCCAGCATCGCTACCAGGGCCGCGTCTACTGGGTCGTCAAGGAGCCGGTGGGGCTGAACTACTTCCGCTTTCAGGAAGAAGAGTACTTTATCTTGCAACTGCTCGACGGCAACGTGAGCTTGGACGACCTCAAAGATGCCTTCGAGGCGGCCTTCCCGCCGCAGAAGATCAGCGTAGAAGAGTTGCAGCAGTTCATTGGCCTGCTTCACAAGAGCGGCCTAGTGATCGCCGATGTGCCCGGCCAGGGCCGCCAGCTCAAATTGAGGCGAGACGAGCGCCTCCGCAAGGAATGGATCTCGCGACTTACCAATTTGCTGGCCATCCGCTTCAAGGGGATCGATCCCGAGGGCATCCTCAATTGGCTGCACCCGAAGCTCGCCTGGATGTACAAGCCGGCGGCCGTGGCCTGCTGCCTGCTGCTGATGCTCTCGGCCCTCTTGCTGGTCACGGTGCAGTTCGACGAGTTCCGCGCGCGGCTGCCCACTTTTCACCAGTTCTTCACGCTCAAGAATGCCATCTGGCTCTCTGTGGCGCTGGCTGTAACCAAGGTGCTCCACGAGTTCGGCCACGGCCTTACCTGCAAACACTTCGGCGGCGAGTGCCACGAGATGGGCGTGATGATCCTCGTCCTCACCCCCTGCCTCTACTGCAACGTCTCCGACTCCTGGATGCTGCCCAACAAGTGGCACCGGGCTTACATCGGCGCCGCCGGGATGTACGTCGAACTGATCATCGCCTCCATTTGCACCTGGATCTGGTGGTACAGCGATCCGCACACGCTGCTCAACCAACTCTGCCTGAGCACGATGTTCGTCTGCTCGGTCAGCACCGTGATCTTCAACAGCAACCCACTGTTGCGCTACGACGGCTACTACATCCTCTCCGACCTGATCGAGATTCCCAACCTGCGGCAGAAGGCCAGCGACATCCTGGCTCGCAAGCTGAGCGACTGGTGCCTGGGCCTGGAACTGCCCGACGACCCCTTCTTGCCGCAGCGCAACCAGATGTTCTTCGCCCTGTACAGCGTGGCGGCCGCTGTCTACCGCTGGTTCGTCGTCTTCTCGATCATCTGGTTCCTGTACCGCATCTGGCAGCCCTATCGCCTCGAGGTCATCGGGCAGACGATGGCGATCGTCGCCCTCTACGGCCTGTTCCTGCACCCGCTCTACAAGGCGTATAAGTTCTTGAGCGTCCCCGGGAGGTTGGATCGCGTGAAAAAGCCTCGGCTCTTTGGCACGATCGGCGTCGTGACGGCCCTGCTGGCCGCGGTGTGCCTGGTCCCCTTGCCCAACCGCGTCTTCTGCCCGCTCGAGGTCGAAGCGCGCGACGCCCAAAGTGTTTTTGTAGGCATGCCCGGCGGGTCGTTAGAGAAGCTGCACGTGCGGCCCGGCGACCGGGTGCGGCCCGGCCAGGTGCTCGCCGAACTCGTCAACCTGGATCTGGACCTGCAAATAGCCGTTCTCGAAGGAGAGCTGGCCCGCTACGAGGCGGAACGCGCTAGCCTACAAGAAGCGCGATACCACAGCGCCTCCGCCGGTCTAAGGTTGCAGACCGTGGAGAAGGCCATAGAAAGCACGCGCAATCTGCTCCGGCAGCGCCGGCAAGACAAGAAACGCCTTCGCCTGGTCGCCACGCAGGCCGGCAAAGTACTGCCCCCCCCGGAAGTTGCGCGAAAAACGCCCGCAGAAGGCGACCTGCCCCAGTGGTATGGCACGCCCCTCGATCCACGCAACCTTGGCGTGTATCTCGAGGAGGGGCAACTCGTGTGCATGGTGGGCGACCCCACTCGCTTGCAAGCCATCTTGATCATCCCCCAGGAAGAGTTCGAGTTCATCGCGCCCGGCCAACGTGTATCACTGCGCTTAGATGACCTGCCGGGCCGCACTTTCCCCGGTGTGATCGCAGAGGTTTCCCAAGTGGAGATGAAGGTCACGCCGCGGCACTCTTCGAACAAGGTCCAGGGCGAGGTCGCCTCGAAAACCGATGAATCGGGCGTCGAGCGGCCGCTGCATACCTCATACCAAGCCAAGGTGTACCTGGACAATCCCGACGGACTCATACGCCTCGGCTTCCGCGGCAAGGCCAAGATCTATGCTCGCTGGCAGACGCTCGCCCAGCGCGCCTGGCGCTTCCTGACCCGCACCTTCCACTTCCGCCTGTAGCGTCCCGAACGCACCCTCGCGCCCCCGATCGGCGCGCTTTTTTGCAGTGGGTGGCGAACTCTTGCGCCCCCCGCAAACCTCCAAGCACACGCCCCTGGCTAGTGCGAACACTGGCTGCAAGCCACTGGGCCAGCTCCACGCACCTTGCACATCTTACCCGCCTTGTGCACACCGGCAGCAACCACGCGGCGCGTTCGTGGCACGACCGCACATAATACCGCCCATCTTGCCCGCCTTTCGTACCTTAACCGGCCGCGGCGAGATCGCCTCCCATCTGTCTGCTGCGGCTGGAAGAATGCAGCCATTATGGACGATATCGACAGCAAGGCTTGCCCTAAGCGCTTGCTCATCGCACTTTTTCTCTGGCGCAAGCCGCGGCTTCGGGGAAGATAACGTGCCAGCCGAGACCAAAGAGGGTTCACGCTCCGCTGCGCGGACGCGCCACCGCCCAACGCGGCCATTCTACAGCCGCATGGCCTTTCGCATTTTGCTGTTGGTGGCCTTTGCCTGGCCGTTCTGCTTTTCGGGTGCGTTTCGGGCACTCATCAACAAGCGCGACGACGTGGCGAGCTGGTTGCCGGCGCGTTATCCCGAGACGAGGCTGCTGCAATGGTTCCAGCAGCATTTTGCTGACGAGCAGTTTATCCTAGTCTCCTGGGAGGGCTGCACGTTGGGCCGGACGCCCGAAGAGGACGACCACCGCTTGCGGCTGCTGGTAAAGAAGCTCCTACCCACCGTGAGCAACGAAGACCTGGCCGCCCGCCGGGCGCCCCCGCGATACTTCAAGAAGGCCATTACCGGGCGCGACGCCATCGAGCGTCTGACTGGTTCGCCCATCAAGCTCTCGCAAGAAGAAGCGCGCGAGCGGTTGCGCGGCTCTCTGTTGGGGCGGGATCTCACGCAGACGTGTGTGCTGCTGGTGCTTTCGGATGAGGGCACGCGCGACGTGCGGAAAACGGTCAAACACCTACGCGAGATCGCCAGCGGCCAGTGCGGCATTCCCGCATCGCAGCTTCACATGGGCGGCCCGCCGGTCGACAATGCGGCCATCGACGAGGCCGGCCAAACCAGCCTCTATCGTGTTGCCGGACTGGCGGTACTCATTGGTTCGATCATCTCCTGGTGGTGCCTGCGCAGCCCGCGCCTGATTCTGATGGTATTCGCCGGTGGTCTGATGGCCGGCGCCGCCAGCATGGCCATCGTATGGTTCTCTGGCGGCACGCTGAATGCCATCTTGCTCACGATGCCATCGCTGGTATACGTGGCGACTATCTCCGGCGCCATCCACCTGGCCAATTACTATCGAGACGAACTGGCTCGCGGCACCAGCCCTGACGAAGCTCCAGGGCGCGCCATGCAGCAGGCATGGCTGCCGCTGTGCCTCGCCACGCTCACCACCGCCACCGGCCTGCTTACGCTCTGCTATAGCGAACTCGTGCCCATCCAGAACTTTGGCCTATATTCCGCGATCGGCGTCGTGGTAAGCGCAGTCATACTATTTGTCTACTTGCCGGCAGCGTTCCAGCTTTGGCCGCTGAAGCAGCAGCAAGAGGATCAGGAGTTTCTGTTCGACCCGTTCCTCTCCAGGCGCTGGCGATTGGTGGGCTGGGGCGTGATCCGCAGGCATTGGCTGGCGGCCGCTGCCATGTTGGCTGTGCTGGCCGCCTGCGGCTATGGCATGACTCGTATCAAAACGTCCATCCATCTGATGCGGCTGTTTCCTCCAGACGCACGTATTCTGGCAGACTACCGCTGGCTGGAGCAGAACCTGGGGGAACTCGTGCCGCTGGAAGTGGTCGTGAAAATCAACCAGGATCCGGCCGTTTGCCCCTTGAACTTCCTGGAGCGGATGGAACTCGTCGGCCGCATCCAGCAGCAAATGCAGACCGTGCCCGAGGTGGGCAGCAGCCTATCGGCCGTAACCTTTGCCCCTCGGCTGCCGCGCCCCGAAGACTACCGCCGCAAGGGCGGGATCCTGGGCACCCTGCGCCGCATGGCCGTTCGCGACGAGTACCAGACGGCCCGCCGCATGTACAACCAGAAACTCTCGGAACACCGGCACGAGTACCTCGAAGAAGACTACCTGGCAGAAGAGGACGGCCACGACCTGTGGCGGATAAGTGCCCGCGTGGGGGCGCTGCAAGACGTCGATTACGGCCAGGTGATGGCCAGCATCCGCCAGGCCCTCGAGCCGATCTTTGCCGAGTTGCAGGCACAGGGCGTGCAAGGGGTGGAGCCGATCTACACGGGCCTGGTGCCCCTGGTCTATAAGGCACAGCGGTCCCTGATGGATGGTCTGGTGTTCGGGTTCGTCACCGATTTCATCCTTATCACGCTTGTGATGATGCTGGCCGTGCGAGACTGGTCGGCAGGGCTGATTCTGGCCCTGCCCAGCATCTTCCCCGCCGTAGTGGTGTTCGGCCTGATGGGCTGGCTGGGAATTGTTGTCGATATCGGCACCGTGATGGCCCCCAGCGTCGCCCTAGGTGTGACCGTGGACGACGTGGTGCACTTCATGCTCAAGTGCCGCCGGGGCCTCAAAGAAGGCCGGTCCCGCCGCGCTGCGGTCATGCTGGCATACAAGGGCTGTGCCCGCGCCATGTACCAGAGCTGGGGCGTGATCGGGCTGGGCCTGGCCGTGTTTGCCCTTAGCCCATTCACCCCAACGCAGCGGTTTGGCTATCTGATGGTCACGCTGCTCACAGCAGCACTGGCGGGCAACCTAGTGCTGCTGCCGGCCTTGCTTGCCGGACCGTTGGGGGCGCTCTTCGGCCGGCGCTACCGCAAGGCGCGCAGGCTGCAAGTCCAGCTTTCGTTTGCTGAAGATCGTGCCCAGTGCGACACGCCAGGACCGCACCTTATCCACCTCGAAATGCTGCGACGCAGCAAGTCGGCTTGACGCAGGAGGCTGCTGAGCGCCAGGCCCGCTTGTGATACAACACAGACATGGCCGGTGCTGCGCCCGCAGAAAATGGTTGTGTGGAATCTACTCCGTGCCTCGGTCGTCTGAAGAGCATTCATCGTCCCCGGCAGGCAGCCGGCCCCCCGACGGCTTTGCCGACGCGGGGCTTTCTCTGGATGCATTGAGCGACGCGTTTGCGGGCATGATGCAGACCAGCGAGCCCTATGCGCCTCCCGGCAGCCAAGTTATGGGGGAGAGCGGCTTGCCGCCTGGCGCGACGTTGGCGTCTGAGCAGGATCTGGGCGACCTATCTCCGCGGAGCATTGTGGAGGCGATGTTGTTCGTGGGCACGCCGGACGGCCGCCCCCTTACGGCCCGAGAGATGGCGGCGCTCATGCGCGGGGTGCGGCCGGCTGAGGTGGACGAACTCGTCCGCGAGCTGCGCGAGCAGTATGCGGCGAACAATTGCCCGTACGAGATCGCCAGCGAGGGGGCGGGCTACCGCATGCAACTTCGCCCCCAGTTCGCCCGCATTCGAGACAAGCTCCAAGGCCGGACCCGATTGGCGCGGCTTTCGCCCGCGGCCATTGAGGTTCTCTCGTTGGCTGCGTACAAGGGGCCGTTGACCGCAGAGGAGGTGACAGACATGCGTGGCAGCCCAAGCGGGCACTTGCTTGCCCAGCTTGTACGACGCCGCCTGCTTGCCATCGACCGTTCCAGCGGCAAGCCGCGCTATGTGGTGACCCAGCGGTTTCTCGACCTGTTCGGGCTCGACAGCCTTGAAGACCTGCCCCAGGCGGACTCGTCTCTACCCGGTGGATTATAGATCCGCAGTCCCGCGCTGCCCGTCAGCCTTTGCATGCTGAGCCGAAATAGATCGACGCGGCCGCGTGCCGAAATGCCGAATCCCCCGTGTGCCACTGCTTGACCCAGAGGGTCAAGCAGTGCAACCTGCCAAGCACGTCTTGCTTGCCGAACCCCCCGTGTGCCACTGCTTGACCGAGAGGGTCAAGCAGTGCGATCCGCCAAGCACGTCTCCCTTCGGGGCAGCACTGCTGGAATGCGGCCGTGGTGCATCTGTTGGCATCCAGTACGCTCGTGCGCGGCCGCATTCAAGCAGTGGCACACCTTGACGCGTAGCGTCAAGCA
>FWPU01002508.1_pt1 | contig 47689 bp, 48 predicted proteins | sample 2228361 | NCBI WGS metagenome assembly FWPU01 (sample SAMEA103939777, study PRJEB20133) | metagenome
ACGCGCTGGTCGGCGGGTTCTGGGGAGGGGCGATGGCGGTGGAATACGGGATCTATCTGCCGCTGGTCGTGCGCAACTATGCACCATAACCCCCACTCCCGGCGGTTTTGCCGCCTTCCCCACTTGGGGGGGGACAGAGAGGAGGCCGGCGGGTAGTCCTTGCCGGAGGCTGTCTTTCTCGTGAAATCCGTGTGGCAAAAGGAACATCCGCCGAGAAATGTGGCAAAACCTAGCCGGGTGGGGAATTTTTGCTGTGCCGGCTCTCTATAGGCTAGGCAACACGCTCCATGTGGCACCGGCACCGGTGGAGGAGGCCGCACTGTCTTCCCTGGGCCGTCTCTAGGTTTTGCCATCCCGTTTAAGGGAGCGGTGGGCCCGTACCCCCGCGCCGAACATGGGATACGAAGGGGCTTTCTCCTCGGCAATGCCGAAGGTGGGACTCGAACCCACACGGAGGTTGCCCTCCAACGGTTTTTGAGACCGTCGCGTCTGCCGGTTCCGCCACTTCGGCCAACTAGTGTTCAGCGCCTACGAAGATAATCCATAGCCACTTCTGCCAGGTCGGCAGGGCGGCCAATTCCTCCCGGAACGTTGCGGTTTTCTCCGTCTCCGGCCGGCCTGGCTTTGACCTCGGGCTTCCCTCCACCGGAATCGCTATCTTTTCCCCCGGCTCCTTGTAGGCCAGGGACTTTTTGGCCCAAAATAGAGGGTTGGCATAGCCCTCCAGTTCCTTCCGCAAGGCCTCGATTTCCAGGGTCAGCCGGGTCACCGGCCGTTCCTGATCCCGGATCTCCCGCGTCACGGCATAGAAGATCAGCGATTGTTTGACAAAGATCACCAGGAAGTAGATGGCCACGACGACGAGTGCCGCCACGGCCAGGAAAACCCCTGGACGCCGCCAACGAGCCGGTTCCTTCTCCATGCTCTCCTCCTTTACCGTCCCCTGGCAGCATAGTCCGCGCACTCGGTCGCGTTGGGCCGTTCCCGCCGGTGACAGGCACTGGGCCAGTTCCACTTGCAGGTGTCGCAGAGGAAGATGTTCTGTCCCAGCGCTTCCTTCAGCCGGGTTCTCAACCGGTGCCAGAGGCGGGCCAGTCTACCCCGTTTCACCCCCGGCCTCCCCTTCCACGACCTGGGCCGGCCCCTCCAGGAGCAACGGCTCCTGCACGCCTTCTCCGCCCATAAAACTCTGGCCGCGGAAGACGCCCCCCTGCTCGATCTGCAACATGCCTACGGTGATGTTGCCAAAGACGCGACCCGTGCTGGTGATCTCCAGGCCGGCCGGGGCCTCGATGTCGCCCTTGATCGCTCCGGCCACGAAGACGTGGCGGGCGCGGATGTTGGCGATCACCCGGCCCGTCTTGGCCACGATCACTCCACCGGCCACTTCGATCTGTCCTTCCACCGAACCATCAATGCGGACGTTTCCGTCCGACTTGATGATCGCCCCCTCGATGCTCGTCGTGCTGCCGATCACCGTCTCCGGCTTGCCTTCTGCCACAGCCGGCATCGGTTCTCGCCTGCCTCCGAACAGACCCGACATGATGTCTCCTCCAGGTTATATCCAAGCCCGAAAGATACCGGCCGGCCCGAATATCCGCCGGACCCCATTCGCTCCGGACGGGGCACTTCTATTATACACCACTCCTTCCGGCCGTGCAACCGTGAGGCAACATCCAGACTTGACGATGCTGCAAAGTCGTACTATGATAGCAGTGTGTCCCCTCTCCTGAGCCGGGGGATGCAGGAAGCAGAAAATGGCCGTCCCTCCCCAGGGACATCCATTATGGCGCCGCTTCTGGAATTTCCTGGCCTCCCGTCGGGTGGCCGTCATCCTCCTGCTCCTGGTTCTGCTCCTGGCCCTGGCCGGCCTGGCCGTTCCCCAGCGGCCGGTGGAACCGGATGCCGCCGGCCTCAAGGTCTGGCAGGAGGGTATGCGGGAACGTTACGGTCCGGCCTGGGGGGTCTATGAGGCCCTGGGCCTGACCGAGATCTTCCATACTTCCCTCTTCTGGGCCCTGGCGGCGGCGCTTTTCCTGAATACCCTGGCCTGCACGGTGGACCGGCTGGGCCGCCTCCTGCGGGAGATGAAACGGCCACCGGCCCTCCGCCTGCCGGAAACGGCCTATGCGCTGCTCGGAGGGGGCGACGCACCGCCTCACCCCTGCTCCCTTGGGGAGGCCCGCCGCTATTTGCGGAGGTGGGGGTACCGATTATGGGAAGAACCCGGCCGGCCCTATTACTTCTACGGGGAGACGCCGCGCCTGGCCCCGCTGGGTACGCTCCTTTCCCACCTGGGCCTCTTGCTCCTCGTTCCCGCTCTCCTCCTCCAGCCGCTGGCCTGGCGGGAACGTCTCATCCTCGATGCCGAAGCCTCCCCCAGCGCCCTGTCCCACCGTCCTGTCTGTGCCGTATCCGCCCTCACTTTGCAGGCCGAGGAGGCCGGTGGCTTCCTGCGCAGCATCTCCGGGGAACTCTTCGTCCGCGAGGGAGAAACCGCCGTCCGGGGATGGACAGGGCCGGAGGGGCCGCTTTCCGCCTGTGGGGTGAACTTTTACCTGCGCTCCTACGGCCTGGCCCTCCAGGTGGAGGCGGCTGACCGGAGCGGCCGGCCTTTGGACGTGGTTCCTGCCGAGGAAGGTCGGACGGTCTTCTCTCCCCCGCCCGGGAAGGCCCTTCCGGGACATTCGGAAACCTCTGCTCAACCTTTTGTCCCCGCCGTCTTCCGCTTTCCGGCGGGAAGCACAGAGCGATCTTTCGGCATCCCCTCCCTGGCCCTGCATGTCACTGTGGCCCCCTCGGCCACCGCCCTGGCCGGCTTCCGGGAGGGCCTGTTGCATGTCTACATCGAGCAGGCCGGGCTGAACCGCCCACTCTTCGACGGGCGCATTGCCGCCAACACTACTTTGGAACTTCCAACCGGCCGCCTTTCCTTCCGGCCTTCCTCTTTCCTGGAAGTCGAGGCCGTCTACGACCCGACCTTCCCCTTTCTCCTGAGCGCGGGTTGCTTTCTCGTGGTCGGGAGCAGCCTGGCTCTCCTCTTCCCCCGACGTTGTTTCTGGGCCCGGCTGGACGAGGACGGAGCGCTTCGGGTTCGCTTCAGTCGGGAGGAAGATACCTCCGGAGGGGCGACGTGAACGCTGTAGCCTGGGAGGACATCCTGGCGATTCTGTCCGTCCTCTTCCTCTTCGGTGGAAGCGGGCTGGCCCTGGCCGGCCTCCTGACCAGGAGGCCTGTCCTGGGCCACCGGTCCCGCTGGTGCGCCGGCGCCGGGGGGTATCTCCTCCTCCTCGTTCTGACCAACCGAGGGCTTCAGGCGCGGGGTTGGCCGCTCACGGACCTCTACGAGGTCCTCCTGCTTACCGCGGCGGCGACCGCATTGGGCTATGCGCTGGGGGCGCCCCGGCGGGAAGAGGCGCTGGCCGGAGCCTGCGCCGGGCCGGCCGCCGGCCTCATCGTGGCGCTGGCCCTGCTCTTTCTGCCGGCAGAGGCCCGTTTGCCCCACCCACCGACGGCGGCGCTGGGGAGTATCTGGTTCCCGCTCCATGTCCTGGCGACGACTCTGGGTTACGGGGGCCTGGTTCTGGCCGGAAGTGCCGGCCTCCTGCATTTCCTGAGCGGCCGATTGCCCGTTGCCCCCGATGAGGTCGAGGAAGTAGCCGGACGCGGCCTGGCCTTGGGTTACCCCTGGCTGACCCTGGGGATGGTGTTGGGGATGGTGTGGGGCTGGTGGGCATGGGGGCGCCCCTGGTCCTGGAGTCCCAAGGAGGTCCTGACCCTGCTCACCTGGGGCCTTTTTACCCTGGCTTTTCATACCCGCCGGCTGAAGGGCTGGCGGGGCCGGAAACACGCCCTGATTCTGGTGGCCGGCCTGGCGGCGCTCCTTTCGACCCTTCTCCTCGCCGAAACGCTGGCCCGGCAGGCCGTGCCGGTTGTGGAATATGTCTTTTAGCCGGCGGATCGGATTGTCCATCCGATGGATACGCTTTGGAGGTGCTCCGCTATATGCGGGGCCGGGAGTACGGCCATGCGCCTTTTGAGCCGACGAGACTTGATCCAAGGTGCCCTGGGGTTGGGGCTGGGCGCCCTGGGCGCTGCTACCGTCCTGGAGGGGTTGCGTCGAACGGCTCCGGCTATGGGGAGTACCCTGCCCCCTCCTCCGTTCTACGCCCGGCCGGCCCGCTTCTTCCTCGCGGTGACCCAGACCACCCGCTGCGGCGACTGCCATACCGGGACCGAACCTGCATCCATCTCCTTCTGCCACGTCGAACATGCCGGTTCCTACGTCAAATGCCGCCTCTGCCCCAAGGGTTGCATGATCTCTCCGGGAAAGCGCGGAGACTGCCGGGTACGCGAAAATCGGGGAGGCACGTTGTACACGATGGTCTACGCCAATCCCTGTGCCCTGCATCTGGACCCCATCGAGAAGAAGCCGTTCTACCATTTTCTTCCCGGCACACAAGCCCTCTCGCTGGCCACGGCCGGCTGTAACCTTCATTGTCTCTATTGCCAAAACTGGGATATCTCCCAGGTGCCGCCTGAGGAGACTACTTTCATCCGCCTTCTGCCGGAGGAGGTGGTGGCCCTTGCCCTCCGGAAGGGCAGCCCTTCCATCGCCTTCACCTACAGCGAGCCCACTATCTTCTACGAATACATGTACGACACCGCCGTTCTGGCCCGTGCCCATGGCCTCCGAAGCGTCGTCATCAGCGCCGGTTATATCAACCTCGAGCCGCTTCGGGAACTGTGCCGGGTGGTGGATGCCATCAAAATTGACCTGAAAGGCGTGAGCGAGCGCTTCTATCGGGAAGTCTGCTTCGCCACACTGCAGCCGGTGCTGGAGGCCATCCGCACCATCGCCCGGAGCGGCATCCACCTGGAGATCGTCAACCTGGTCGTGCCCACGCTGAACGACGATCTGGAGGATATGCGCCGTCTTTCCCGCTGGGTACGGGATGAGGTGGGCCCCGATGTCCCGTTGCACTTTTCCCGCTTCTACCCCCAGTACCGGCTGCAGAACCTTCCCCCAACACCGGTGGAGACGCTACACAAGGCCCGCGAGATCGCCCTGAGCGAGGGCCTGCATTATGTTTATGTGGGCAATGTGCCGGGAGATCCGGCCTCCCACACCTACTGCCCGAATTGCGGCAAAGCCGTCCTCCTGCGCAGCAATATGAGCCTCCTGGAGATGCACCTGCAGGACGGTCGCTGTGCCTACTGCGAGCAGGCGATTCCCGGGGTGTGGGCATAAGCATAAGCGGTGCCCTGAATGGGACGATTCCCCAGGGGGTAAGCCGCCGGGCGAGGCAGGAGAAGAGGAGGTGACGATGACCGGGAAAGCCTTCCGGAGCGTCGGATGGCTCCTGGCCCTGCTTCTGGTCGGGTGCGGGGAAGCGCCTCCGACGACGCTTCCTCCCCCCACGTCGGCGGCCGGGCCGATCCGCCCGCCAGCCGTAGCCGGCCGGTTCTATCCGGCCGATCCCGGACAACTGGCCTCGATGGTGGACGGCTTCCTGGAAGGAATCACGCCGACCCCCGGACGTCCCATCGGCCTGATCGTCCCCCATGCCGGCTACGTCTATTCCGGCCCCGTGGCCGCCTACGCCTATGCCGAACTGCGTGGGCAGCACTATGACGCCGTCATCCTGATCGGCCCGAACCACCGCCTGCCGGACTTTGAAGGCATCGGTGTCTATCCCGCCGGAGCCTTCCGGACTCCTCTGGGGACGGCGCCCGTGGATGCCGAACTCGCCCAGGCCATCCTGGAGGCCGACCCCTCTTTCCAGAGCGACCCCCAACTTCACGCCCTGGAACATTCCCTGGAGGTGCAGCTCCCCTTTCTCCAGCGCGTCCTGCCCGATACGCCGATTGTGCCCATCTTGATCGGAATGCCTACCCAGGAGAACGCCCGTGCCCTGACCGCCGCACTGAGTCGGGTCCTGCCCGGACGCAACGTTCTCCTCATCGGCAGTTCCGACCTCTCCCACTATCCCCCCTACGAGGAAGCCGTCCGGGTGGATCGAGCACTCCTTGCGGCCATCGAGACGCTGGATGTGGGGGAGTTTCGCCGGGCGGCGGCTCGCTCTATGTCCCTGGGGATACCCAACCTGCAGACACCCTGCTGCGGACAGCAGGCCATCGCCGTGGTGATGGAGGTGTCCAGAGTATTGGGTGCCGACCGGGTCACCGTCCTGCGCTATGCCAACTCCGGCGATGTGCCCGAGGGCCAGCGTGACCTGGTTGTGGGCTACGGCGCGGTCAAATTCTGGTCGAGCCGATAGCAAGGAGGCCGCTATGCCAAGAAGAGGTCTATTCGGGTGGATAACGGTGGTCCTGGCCGCCCTGCTGACCCTCCTGACCGGATGTCGGGGCGAGGGTGGCGCCGTCGTCGGGCCGGAGGAAGGCGCCCTTTCGGCGGAAGAGCGGGCCGAACTCCTGAGGCTGGCTCGTCAGACGATCACCACGTACCTGAAGGAAGGAAAGATTCCCTCCTATCAAACGACTAACCCTGACTTTCTCCGGCCGGGGGGGGCCTTTGTCACCTTGCGGAAGCACGGCCAGCTCCGCGGCTGCATCGGCTACATCTACTCCGAGGAGCCGCTTTACCAGACTATTCAGAAGATGGCCATCGCTGCGGCGGTGCAGGACCCACGTTTCCCTCCCGTCCGAGCAAGCGAACTGGAGAAGATCACCGTCGAGGTCTCTCTCCTCTCGCCGATCCAGCGCGTGACCGATACCAGCACCATCGTGGTCGGCAAACACGGCCTGATCATCCGCTATGGCCCTTACCAGGGGCTGCTCCTGCCCCAGGTGGCGCCGGAACAGGGGTGGAACCGGGAAGAGTTCCTGGAGGGGGTCTGCCACAAAGCCGGCCTGCCTCCTGATGCCTGGCGCGACCCCCAGGCCGAACTCTACGCCTTCACCGCCGAGGTGTTCGGCGAGTAGGGGTGCAATGTGCCCCGGGGCGCACAAAATGCATCCGAAGGTGCACAAAATGCGCCCGAATATGCACAAAAATGTGCCAAGGGCGCACAAAAATGCGCTCTGGGGTGCCCCCCGATACGTCTCTGGACGTACAGAATGTGCCTCATAGAATGTGGCAAAACTTACAATTTTTGACGTGGTATTACATTCCATCCGGAAGCCCAAAGCGCATCCGGCAGGTGGTTTGAACCGTATCCAGGAGGAAAAATGATCGAACCGGCCCAAGTTCTGGAGGCTTTGCGCGGCGTGGAGGACCCCGAACTCCGCCGAAGCCTGGTGGACCTGGGTATGGTGCACGATATCGAGGTCGAAGACGGTGTCGTGCGCTTCACCCTGGCTCTGACCACCCTGGCCTGTCCGCTTCGGGACAAGATCGTGGAGGAAGCCCGCCGGGCCGTCCTCGCTCTGGACGGTGTCCGCGATGTCCGGATCGGCCTGCGGGAGATGACCCGTGAGGAAAGGGCGCGCCTTGGACTACGGGAGCAGCCGGTCCGTCCGGAGGCCGGCTTGGCCGCCCACCTCAACCAGATCGAACGCGTCCTGGCGGTGATGAGCGGCAAGGGGGGCGTGGGCAAATCCTCGGTGGCAGCGCTCCTGGCGGTGGCCCTGCGCCGGAAGGGTCTCCGCGTCGGCATCCTGGACGCCGACATCACCGGCCCCAGCATTCCCCGTATGTTCGGCCTATACGGCCCTCCGCCGCCCGGCCCGGTGGGCATCCTGCCGGCCGAGACCCGGATGGGTATCCGGGCCATGTCCATCAACCTCCTGCTGCCCCACGAAGACGAGGCGGTCATCTGGCGGGGGCCGCTGATTAGCGGGGCCATCCGGCAGTTCTGGGGAGACGTGCTCTGGGGCGATCTGGACATCCTGGTGGTGGACTTGCCGCCGGGCACCTCCGACGCTTCTCTGACGGTCGTGCAGTCTATCCCGCTGAACGGTGTCCTCCTGGTGACCTCGCCCCAGGACCTGGCGGGGATGGTCGTGCGCAAGGCGGCGCAGATGGCGCTGCACCTTCATATCCCCATCGTTGGGCTGGTGGAGAACATGGCCTATGCTGTCTGCCCCCGTTGCGGGGAGCGCATCGAGGTCTTTGGGCCCGGCCAGACCGACCATACGGCGGCTGCGCTGGGCATCCCGGTGCTGGCCCGGTTGCCGCTGGATCCCAAACTGGCGCGGCACTGCGATGCCGGCCAGGTGGAGATGTACCGGAGCGACCTCGTGGAGGCGCTGGCCGGCCGGGTGATGGAGCGTTTGCCCGCCACCCGAGCGGCGCCCGTCTTCCCGCAAAGGTGAGGCCTGCGACCGATCCCTCACCCCTTGCCCGGGGAGGGCCAGGAGACCCGTATGGACATCCCTTCCCTTCCTCCTACCTGGGTTCCGGATGCCATCTTCTACCAGATCTTCCCCGATCGCTTCCGCAACGGCGACCCCCGAAACGATCCCCCGAACGTCCGGCCCTGGGGGGAACCGCCCACCCCGCAGACTTTTTTCGGCGGCGACCTGGCCGGCGTCCTCGAGAGGTTCGATTACCTCCTGGAACTGGGGGTGAACGCCCTTTACTTCAACCCGATCTTTCAATCCTCATCCAGCCATCGCTACAACACCTACGACTATTTCCGCATAGACCCCCGCTTGGGCGATCTGAGGACCTTTCGCCGGCTTCTGCGTTTGGCCCATCGGAACGGGGTGCGCGTCATCCTGGACGGCGTCTTCAACCACTGCGGCCGGGGCTTTTTCCCTTTTCAGGACCTTCTGGAGAACGGGCCGGATTCTCCCTACCTGGACTGGTTCTATGTCCGTGGCTTTCCTCTCCACGCCTATGAGGAAAGTTTCCCGCCCAACTACGCCTGTTGGTGGAACTTTCGTGCCTTGCCCAAACTGAACGTGTCCAACCCCGAAGTGCGGCGCTTCATCCTCTCGGTGGCCCGCTACTGGCTGAAGCAGGGGGCCGACGGTTGGCGGCTCGACGTACCGAACGAAATTGACGACGACACCTTCTGGCAGGATTTTCGCCGGGTGGTCAAGCGGACCTGTTCTGAAGCCTACATCGTCGGAGAAATCTGGACCGACGGCCGGCGCTGGCTGCAAGGAGACCAGTTCGACGCCATGACCAACTACGAACTGCGGACTCTTCTCCTGGAGTGGCTGGTCGAGGGCCGTTACCGTGCCCTGGCCTTTGCCCACCGCCTGAAAGCGCTCCTTACGAAATACCGCCCGGAGGTCGTTCATGCCCAATTGAACGTGCTGGGCAGTCACGACACTCCCCGCCTGCTGAGTGTGGCCCGGGGCGACGTGGCGACGGCAAAACTCCTGTGGCTCTTTGTGATGACCTGGCCCGGAGCCCCCTGTATCTACTACGGCGACGAAATCGGCATGACCGGCGGGACTGACCCCGACTGCCGGCGCTGTTTCCCCTGGGACGGGCGGGAATGGAACCACGACCTGCGGGAGTACATCCGGCGCCTGATCGCCTGGCGGAAGGCATTCCCGGCCCTGCGCCGGGGGGAAACGTGCATCCTGGTGGCCCACCCGCGGCAGAACATCTACGCCCACGGCCGGGGGAAGGGGGACGAGGCCGTGGTGGCGGTGCTGAACGCCTGCGACGCCCCGCGCACCTTCGATATCCCCCTGGAGGGGATAGAAGTGCCGACCGGGATGGTACTCTTGGACCTCCTGAGCGGAGAACGCTACCCGGTGCGCAACGGCCGGCTGGAGGCCGTTTTCCTTCCGTCGCGCAGCGGCACTATCCTGGTGGGGGCGGGTTCTGAACCTGTCCGTAAAATCGTGTATCCGGATGGATGATGCGTTTCCACTTGTCTACCCTGTTGTTGGTGTCCGGTGGGTTCGAGGAGATCCAAGATGACTCAGGCAGCAGAATTCCGTTTGGGCCGCTCTTTCGTCGGCCGGCTCCCCGAGGGGCAGGATCCCCTGGTGGCCCTGACCGACTTCTGTCGGGAAAAGGGGGTGCAGGCCGGCTGGCTCTCGGCCATCGGCACGCTCCGTCGGGCCGTCGTGGGCTATTTCGATGAGGCCCGCCGGGAGTACCTCCGTCTCCCGGTGGAGGATTTCCGGGAGATTGCCTCCTGCCAGGGGAATGTTTCCCTCCGTGAGGGACAGCCCTTTGTTCACCTGCACATCGTCCTCTCGGCAGAGGACGGCAGCACGGTGGCCGGCCACCTTCTGGAGGGAGAGGTCTTTGTCGGGGAATTCTACCTGCAGGAGGTGCAGGGGCCGGCCCTGGTCCGCCGGTTCGACCCTCAGAGCGGGTTGGCCCTCTGGGTATTCCTATGAGCGTATCGATGCGCTTCTGCCCTCGTTGCGGGCACGAACTCGAACGGCGCGAGCAGGCCGGGCGGGTGCGTGACGTTTGCCCGACCTGCGGCTTTGTCTATTATCATAACCCCCTGCCCGGCGTGGCCGTGATCGTCGAGCGGGCGGACGGCCTGGTCCTGGTGCGCCGCAAGTACCCTCCCCAAGCCGGGGGCTGGTGCTTCCCGGCTGGCTTTGTCGAATCCGGGGAAAGCAGCGAACAGACGGCCGTCCGTGAATGTCGGGAGGAAACCGGGTTGGAAGTGTCCATAGATCGGCTGGTGGGGGTCTATTCCTTCGACGACGACCCTCCCGGTGGGGTGGTCATCTTCTACACGGCCCACGAGGTCGGGGGAACTTTACAGGCCGGCGACGATGCCGACGAGGTACGCGTTTTTCCGCCGGCAGAGATGCCCCGACTGGCCTTTCGCACCCATCGGGAGGCGCTGGAGCGCTGGAAGCGGGAACAAAGTCGCCCTCGGGAGACCCCGGCCGAACTATGGCTGGAACCCCTGCCAGGCCTGTGTATCCGCCGGGCTACCCCCCGAGATGAGGAACGGATCGTGGAACTCCTTCGCCTGATTCCCGGCCTGCCCGACACAGAAGAAAACCTGCGGGCAGCCCGGCAGCGCCTGCGGGAAAGTCCTTTTCTGGAGGTGCTGGTGGCGGAGTTGGAAGGGGAGGTGGTCGGCTTTCTTTCGATGTCTTTCCCTATCGGTCTTTCAGGAGCGCGGGCGCTCATTGACGAACTGGCTGTGGAGCCGGCTCACCGTCGCAAGGGAATCGGGGCCAGCCTGGTGGAAGCAGCCATACGCCTGGCCCGCCACCGGGGAAGCACCTGCCTCCTTGTGGATACCTCCTACGCCAATGAGCCGGCCCAGGCCTTTTACCGCGCCTGCGGCTTCCCCAGCGGCGGTATTTCCCCCCTGGGTATCGCCTAGCGTTCAACGCCTTCCTTTCTCCTCCGCGTCCCGGGCCTTACGCTCCAGGCCCCGGGCCCTATCCCCTTCCCTGTCGCGGCCGTAAATTTGGGTCAATTCCCGCAGCCGGCCGGCCACTTCCTCCGTCAACGCCCCCGGCCGCATCCGCCAACACCAGTTCGGCGGGCCCGAAAGGCCGGGGTTATTCATCCGCGCCTCGTGTCCTAGCCGCAGGAGGTCTTGGACCGGGGTGATGGCCGTGTGGGCCACCGAGGCCCAGGCCAGCCGGATGAGGTCCCAGGCGATGTCCGTACCGTCCGTAGGGATGTACCGGCGGGCATAGTCGCGCGCTTCCTCGGTAGAGGTTACTTCCCACCAGCCCACGGTGGTATCGTTATCGTGCGTTCCGGTATATACCACGGCGTCGCGGGTGTAGTTGTGCGGCAAGAAGGGGTTTTCCGGGCCGCTGAAGGCAAACTGGAGCACCTTCATCCCGGGGTAGCCGAACTCGGATAGGAGCGCGTCCAGGCCGGCCCGCGATTCCTCGTCGAAATCCCCCAGGTCTTCGGCGACGATGGCTACTTCCCCCAGCGCGGCAACGACGGCATGGAAGAGGTCCGCCCCCGGCCCATAGACCCATCGCCCGTTCACCGCCGTTTCTTCGCCGGCCGGTACCTCCCAGTAGTTGTAAAAGCCACGGAAGTGGTCAATGCGCACTACGTCAGCCTGGGTAAAGGCCATGCGGAAACGGGCGATCCACCAGGCGTAACCCTCCTGTGCTATCACCTCCCATCGGTAGAGCGGATGCCCCCAAAGTTGCCCGGTCTCGCTAAAATAGTCCGGCGGCACACCGGAGACGACGGTGGGACGCATCGTTTCGTCGAAATAGAAAAGGTGGGGATTGGCCCAGACATCGGCGCTGTCCATCGCCACGAAGATGGGCAAGTCGCCGATGATGCGGATGTTCCGTTCGTTGGCGTAGCGCTTCAACGCCAGCCACTGTTCGAAGAACTGCCACTGGCGGTACTTGTGGCTCTCTATCCTTTCGGCCAGCCGTTCCCGCCGGTAGACCAGCGCTTCCGGCCGCCGCATCTTCAGGTCGGATTCCCACTCTGCCCAGGGGCGCAAGCCATGGACCCCTTTTAGTGACATAAAAAGAGCGAAATCGTCCAGCCAATGGGCTTCCTGCGCACAGAACCGGGCAAAGGAGGCCCGTTCTTCTTCCCCGGCCTGGGCACGGAAGCGGGCAAAGGCCCGTTCCAGGAGGTCGAACTTGTAGCGGATGACCGTCCCGTAATCCACCCTTTCCTCGGGGAAAGGGGGGATGTCCCGGAGGTCCTCCTCGGTGAGGTGGCCGGCCTCCAGGAGACGTTCCGGGCTGATGAGCAAAGGGTTCCCGGCGAAGGCGGAGAGGCCCTGATAAGGGGAATCGCCGTAGCCGGTAGGACTCAAGGGGAGTACTTGCCAGTAGGTCTGGTGGGCCTCGGCCAGGAAATCTATGAAACGGTAGGCCTCCGCTCCCAGGTCGCCGATGCCGAAGCGTCCCGGAAGAGAGGTGGGGTGCAGCAGAATGCCGCTACGGCGTGGAAAGCGCATCTTTTACTTCCTCGTTTGTCCTTTATCTCTCCTGCCGGCCCGGGATGAGGAAGGAGCCTCCCCACAGTGCCAGACCCACGATCAGGAGGATGCCACCTTGGGAGGTGAGAGGCGGCCACATTTCGGCGACCAGGAGGTAGATGGCTTCCTGGAGCATCTGGCGCAGGGCCGTCGGGATTCCCTCCTGGAGGACGTAGGCCAGCCGCAGCTCCGGTCGGCTCAAGAGCAAAGCCAGGCCGAGGAGGAGGGTGAGAAAGCCGGCCAGGGCCAGCGGCGCGCCGGCCCAGCGCAGCACCTCGGCCCAGTTGCGGGCGGCCAGAAGCACCACGAGCACGAGCAGGATGGCCCCTTGCAGGATCAGCAGGGGGAGGAGAAATCGTTCAACCAGGCGAATCCAGTAAAGCGGCTGGCTGCGGTCGAGTTGCCGGATCTGGGCTTGCACCTCCAGGTCCACAAGGTCGCTCAGGGGAAGATGATCGGGAAGGGGGATACGCCAGAGTTGACGCCACACTTCCTCCGGCCGCTGCTGCCAGCGTTTTCCCATATCTCGGTAGAACGCCGTCAGGTCGCCTTCCGGCCGGCAACGGGGAATCAGGATTTCGGGATAGGGCAGGGGCTCCTGTCCCCGGCAGGCCGGCTGTGCTTCGGTCAGCACCCGCAGGAGGGTTTGGTGCGGATCCCGGAGGACATTCTCTTGCATCCTCCCCAGGGGGATAACGATTTCTTCCAAGAACTCTCCTCCCTCCCGGACCCACTTCTGCAGCGTTCCCAGTCCACTCCGGATCCAGTCTTGCAGATCCTCGGCCGGGATGGCCACGCGGAGGACCTGTTCCCATTCGGGGGCGCTCAGTCGGGCGACAGGCAGGCCGCTCGCAGCCTGGGAAAGCGTTTCTGCCAGGAGGATGGCCCCCTGCCGGCGGATCACTTCGGGTAATTTACCGGCGCTCATCAGCCGTTCGGGGAACTCACTTCCCAGGAGGGCATGCTGAAAGTTATAGGCCAGGAGCAGGGCCGGCGTCAACAGGATAAATAGGAGGACCAGAAACAGGGCGATGATGCGGCCGAAAAACCGTAAAAGGGACATCTCTCCTCCTTCCTCTCACCTTTGGATCCCACGGGCGTGCCGACGTGGCAACGTCCCTATGGAAATCCGGGTGGCAGGAGGGACATCCGACCGGGAATGGGCAAAAATACGGGCGCAACGAGCAACGACTCTACTCGTTGCGCCCCTACACACAATTTTTGGCATAGTGTTACATTCCATCTAAGTCCACTAGGCGGCCTGTCGGGTCAAGACGTGGCGCAGGTACTCCAGGTGTTCAGGGCGCTCCCGGGAGAGGTACTCCACCAGGTATTCCACCGCCTCCTTGTCAAATGTCTCCAGCAGGCCGGAAAGGACGGAGTGCAGTACCCAGCGGTCGAATTCGGCCCGGGTCATGGTCGGGCGGTAGAGGTAGGCCATTCCCCGGCGGGTGCGTCGTAGAAAGCCCTTGGTGGCCAGCCTGGCCATCGTCGTCATCACGGTGGTATAGGCCAGTTCCCGGCGACGGGAAAGGAAACGATGGATCTGCCTGACCGTGGCCTGGCCCTGCTGCCAAACCAGCCACATCACTTCCGCCTCCAGGGGTCCCAGGACTTGGCTTAGGCCTTGCTTCCTCGGGTCAAATTGCAAACGTGTCCTGATTTCGCTCATTTTTTCCTCCTGACGGCAGATTCCTACCGACCAGTGTACTATAGTCGGTCGGAAACCGCGAACCCAGGAGGTTACAGGAGGGTTACAAGGGTGCAAGTCGGCCGGGCAATCCGAAATCCAACCCACCATTTGACGGAGTTGAGTGTCGCCGATATAATCCCCTTTACCTGAAAACATTTTGCCGGTCTCCTGGTGGAACCGTCCGCATCTTCAGAGGAGGCTTGGTATGAACAAACGCAGAAAGATGGCGATGCGCAAGCACAGGAAGCGGATACGGCGCATGGAAGCGTGCCGCAAGGAAGCGATTCGGGCCGGAGCCCCGCGCCTTTCCAAGGGGAAGTTGAAGCGGTTGGCCGGCCCGCCTATTCCCCCCGTACCCCGCTAGGACCGGCCCCTCGGTCCGCGCTGGCGGTTCCAGGGCAAAGACCCAAACCCCATCTCGCTGGTAAAGGAGGCGAAAGTCCGGAGAAGAGAGCAGCTTCTCCGGTGCCAGTGCCCCGCCATAGCGCCCCAGGTAGACGTGGGTGATGCCGTGGCGGCGCATCAGGGCTGCCAGCGTCCCACCGTTGGGGCTTTCCATGGCTTCCTGGGCCACTTCGTTGATGCCTGCGATATAGGCGGACTCCCCCAGCCCGTAGAGGGCCGGCGGAGGCCAGGTACGCCGGCCGGTCAGAGGAGCGATCCAGGCCCCTCCGTCGCTGCCGGCATAGACGGCGTTCATCCACTCGTAGGAGTTGATGAGGAAAAGGGCTTCCGGGGGGGTGTGCTCCTCGATCCAGGATATTGCCTCCAGGTCGGCCCGGGAGAGGAGGGCCGTGCGCGCATGGACCACGTTCCTCAGTTCATAGGCCCCCCACAGGCATATCCCGATGAGGAGGAGGGCACCGGTCCAGCGCAGTCCGGAGGCATTGTGCCACGGGCTCAGTGCCCGGGCCATTCCCCCAACGGTCAGAGCCGCGGCCAGGGCCAGAGGAGTATAGAGGGCAATGCTCACCGCCAATCCATCCACGACGCCGCCGACGTGCAGCCCTACGAAAGAGGGCCGGGCCAAGATAGGCAAAAGGCCCACCCAGAAGAAGAGGAGAGAAGCCTCTCGACGTCGCCGGAGCAGGGCCATGGCTGCCCCCAGGGCGGCGACCCAGGTTACCGGTTTCCCCGGACCGAAAAGGATGTAGTACAGGGTCGTCTCGTCGGTGGCGGCCGGCCACTGACGGAGGGCCGGCAGCCACAGGTGAAGGATGGAGGGAAGGAGCCATGCGAAGGTCAGGAGCGCGGCTGCCAGGCCCACCCCCACGGCGCGGCCCCAGAGGGTGGCGATGGATCGAGCCGCATACCTGTGCCGAAAGGTGGCCTGCAGGAGGATGAGGAAGGCCAATACGGCCAGGAAGGCGGCTACCTGCAAGTGGGTGAGGAGGAGGCCGGCCAGGAGCACGGCCGAGGCGCCGGCCAGCCCCCAGTGCCAGGAGCGTCGGAAGAAGAGCCGCTCCAGGAGCACGGCCCCTACAGGCAGGAGGAAGAGGCCGGCCAATTCGGTGTAGCGGCTCCAACTCACAAGGTAGGCCGGCAGAAGGGAAAGGGCCGAGGGGACCATGGCCGCCCCCAGCCCGGCCCAGACGTTCCCGCCCCATCGCTTCCCCAGGACGTAGAGGGGCAACCCGGAAAGGCCGCTCAGCACCTGCCCTACCAGGAGCAGCGCCTGGGGTATGGGTATCCCCACCATCTCATGCAGGACGGCCGCCAGGCTCTGGAAGCCGAAGTGGTATGTCGCCGGGGCCACCTGGACGTAGGGGAGGTAATCGCCGGGGATGGCCCCGCGTTCGACGATCAGACGGGCCACAAGGGCGTGGTGAACCGCATCCACCCAGAGCGGCCCAGGCAGGTCCAGGGCGTGGACGGCCCGCAGGACCAGTCCTATCCCGACGATCCCGGCGGCGGCTACGAGCGGGGCGGCCGTCCCTCGCGCCCACCGTTCTCCGGAGTACGGGTTCCCTCTCCACAGGTACAGGGGCAACCTGCCCCTTTCCCGCAGACTGGGCGGATTCGAGACAGGCATATACGGATGATGCCTCTCCCCCCGGAATGCCCACCGCCAACGTCCTTGTCGCAGGTCGTGGAGAACAAGTCCCAGAGAGAGCAGAAAGAGGACCACTCCGCCGGCTCGGACGGCCCACGGGCTCAGACGGAACGGCGTCTGGGAAAGGAGGAGCAAAAAGACCGGGATGGCGGCCACGCTCATGGCCAGGCAGGTGCCCAATAGGGTCAGGGGGTCTTCCTTTGGGGAAGGGGGGAGAAGCCGGGCCAGGAGGTAGCCCGGCGCGAGGAGCAGGAGGACCAGCCCGAGGAAGGGGAAAAGTCCTTCGCCGGCCTGTCGGAGAAGGCCCTGGATGACCTCCCCGATTCCGGCCTCGTAAAACGTCCAGAAGTTCAGGTCTCCGGCGGCCGGCCGGCCGTCGCGCAGGAGGTTTCCTTCGGGATAGAGGTCGGAGGGATGGGCCCAGAGGGTGGTTCGGGAGGGGGTATCGGCCTGGGGTGCGGCGGCCAACAGAAAGTAGGGCCGGCCGGCCGAATCGTTTTGGGGCGGGCAGCGCAGCCGGATGGTGCGGTTGTGGGCCTGCTCCTCCGGGAGGATCGTCGTCCGGGTGATGGCTTCCTGGCAGGTGGTGTCCCGGCAGAGGTACAGATCCAGAGGAACAGCCGGCCGGCCGCTCTCCGGACCGTAATCCACCAGAACCACCTCGACACCGCTCAGGCCATTCCGGGTAGGGGTGAAGATCTGTCCAACCGTGTGGGAGGCATAGAGGTCCCCGGCCGGGATACCGGCCGACCGCTGCTGGGCTTTCCAGTCGGCCTTTTCCACACAGCCGATCAGAAGGAGGACAAAAGCAAGCATTCCTGCCAGCGGCAGGAACGGCTTAAGGGTGCGAGAGGCGTTATCGGGCTTCACCGATTGAATGTAACATGATGTCAAAAATTGTGCCACAGTTTTGCCGCATTTCCCGGGCGGATGTTCCTTTTGCCACACGGATTTCAATAGGACGGGCAACCGACGACATTTAAGGAGTAGGATAGGGGGTCGGAGCCGTATTCGGAGCCGGATAGCCTCCGGCCGGAGTGGCGGCCGGGACGGGCGTCCGCGCCGGCGCGGAAGTGGGGGATGGGGTGCCGGCCTTGGGGGTGGATGTGGGAGCCGGGGTGCCGGCAGACTCACAGGCGGCCAGAAAAAGAAGTAGAAGAAGGATCAGGAGCAGTCTTGGCAAAAGTTTTCCTCTCATCGTCCCACCTCATTCTGTTCTGAATGAATAGCGCGCCTATCATAGTACAGGACGGCACCTTTGTCAACTTTTGCGGCCGGTGGAAATATGCTACAATCCATTCGGCCGTTAGAACGCCTGAGAGCCGGGACAGACCATGCGAACCGGGTACGTCGTCGAGACCCAGGAATTTCGGGGACCGCTGGACCTTCTCCTTCACCTGATTGAGAAGGAGGAGATGGATATTACCCGAATTGCCCTGGCCCAGGTGACCGGCCAATACCTGGCCTATCTTTCCCGGATGCCCCGGCGAGACCCGGCGGAACTTTCGGCCTTTCTGTGGGTGGCGGCGCGGCTCCTCTGGATCAAGTCGCGGGCTCTCCTGCCTCGCCCGCCGTTGGCCGTTGAGGAGCAGGAGGAAGAAGAGGCGGAAGACCTCGTGCGCCGTTTGCAAGAATACCGACGTTACCGGCAGGCGGCGGCTTTTCTGGAAGGCCGCCTGAAGGCCGGCTGGAGGTCCTGTGATCGGGTGGTTGCCTCGCCGCTTCCGATCTCCCGGCCCGTTGAACTGGAAGGGGTCGGCCTGGGGGCGCTTTTGGCGGCCCTGGAGCGCCGGCTGGCCGAATTAGCGCCGGCGGAGGAGGAGACGAGGCCGGCCCCGATTCGGGTCACCCTGGCGGAGAAAGCCCGCCTGATTCACGAACGCCTGCGCCTTTTCCCCGAAGTCTCTTTTCAGGACCTGCTGGCAGAATCGCCCAACCGGGAAGAGGTCGTGATCACCTTCTGGGCCGTCCTGGAACTGTTCAAACGTTGCTGGATCCTGATCGAGCAGGAGGAACTCTTTGGTCCCATCCTCATCCGACGACGGAGCGATACCGCTTCCGTCTGGGAAAGCCGAACCGAATGGTGGAGCGAACTTGAAGACCTTGCTTGAGGCGCTCCTCTTTGTGGCAGCAGAGCCGGTATCGGTATCCGAACTGGCCCAGGTTCTGGAGTGGGAGGAGGACGAGGTAGCCGCCGCACTGGAGGAATGGGCGGCGGAGCAGGCCGGCCGAGGCATTCGCCTCCTGCGCCTGGGCGATCGGGTGCAACTGACCTCGGCGCCGGAAGCCGCCTCCTACATCGAGCGCTTCTTGGGATTGCGCCGTCCCGCCCGCCTTTCGGCCGCCGCCCTGGAAACGCTGGCCATCATCGCCTACCGTCAACCCATCACCCGTTCGGCCATCGAGGCCCTACGCGGGGTGGATTGCTCCGGGACGCTCCATACCCTTCTCCACCTGGGGCTGATCGAGGAACGCGGTCGGGCTCCTCTACCCGGCCGGCCCATCCTCTATGGCACCACCTTCGACTTCCTGCGGCACTTTGGCCTGCAGAGCCTGGAGGACCTTCCGCCTTTGGACATCCCCGAAATCCTCCCGGGGGAAGGATGAAAGAGCCACCGCCAATACGGTGGCTCTTCCGGGTTCGATTTCCGGTCCGCCGCGCGTTGCTCGGCCGTTTCTGGAACATCCGCTCCGGTTGCCCCCCCGTCCCTTTTCGCCGCCGGTCGAATGAGAGCCGGGCCGTCGGTGCGGATTCGGTGGGCCGGCTACTCCCGCGTCAGTTCGAGGGTGCTGGAGGGGGCAGTCGGGTCGGTCATGATCAGTTTGTTCCCCTCCAGGCGGTAGTCGATGGTCTGGGTCTGCTGCGTGCCCATAAAGTCCATATTCAACTCTAGCTGGCTGGCACTGAGGACTTTATAAGTGCCCACATCCAGGACAATATCCCCCGAACCCATAGCCAGTTTCCCATCGGCTTTGAACTCGATGGTGATTTTCATGCCAGAAGTAGGTTCGGTGGCCGACCATTTCCCCACGAGCGAAGGAGCCGCCCCGCCGCAGGCTGCAAAGAGCAACAGAGCGGCGAGCAGGATCGAGGTCAACATCGGGAGACGCTTTTTCATCGCATTTCCTCCTTAAGATCGGTCTGGCAAGACCGGGCCTTGCCGTTTGCCTTACCAACGATATCCGGCGGCGGGGTTACTCGGCCGTTTGGAGTTCGGAACCGAACGGCATTTCCCCCTTGGTCTTACGATGAGAGAGCGGTGCGGTTACAGACTATTTTATCCGTACCAGTTCCAGAGAAACCCCGGCCTCGTCGGTCAGGGTCAATCGGTCTCCGACGATGGTGTAGGCCAGGCGTTGCTTCTGTCCCTGCACATCGAGTTCCAGGATGCCGGGGCTCAGCACCTGGTAGGTGCCGGCTTCCACGGTGAACTCCCTGGCCGTCATGCTCAGTTTTCCGTCGGCCCGGAAATCAAAGATCGCCTGGCCGCTGGGATCTGACCACTTTCCCACCAGGGAAGAGGTTGTCCCACCTCCGCAGGCGGAGAGGGAAATCCCCAGGAGGAGGACAAGCGCGATAAACGCCATCCCCGCTTTTCGCATCGTTTCCTCCCGTTCTAGAAACGGACCGAGGCCGGCCCGGCACTTCTCGGGATGCCCAAGGAAATGCTCCCGCTTCGGCCGGCGATTGCGCCGGAAAGAGGGGATAAGGTGGCATCCGCTTTGTTTCCAAGGACCCTGCATCCGGCGAGGGAAGATACTTTCCCAAAGCACGAGTGGGGTAAAGGTGCTAAAACCATTATAATACATCCATGCCGGTTGTGCAAGCGGCCTTACAGTCCGAACCCGCCGATGGGGATGGGCGCCGCGTGGGGCTGCCGTACAGGGACAGCCGGGATGGAGGAGAGGATGCAGGTCCAGATCGGTTGACATCCCCGGCGTTTTGTGGGATAATACCCGGGCAGGAGGGACTCCGATGGAGTCCCAGGCGTTCTATAACACCCGGAGCAGGGCAACGGACCGGCCGGCCGATGTTGTCCGGCCAAAAGGAGCAAGGGGTGAAGCAACTGCTTTCAGGCAACGAGGCCATTGCTCGAGGAGCCTACGAGGCCGGAGTACGGGTGGGCACGGGTTACCCCGGCACGCCCAGCACCGAGATTCTGGAAAGCCTTTCCCGCTACCCCGAGGTTTGTACCCTCTGGGCTCCCAACGAAAAGGTTGCCCTGGAAACGGCCCTGGGGGCTGCCTACGCCGGTGCCCGCACGCTGGTGGCGATGAAGCACGTCGGCCTGAACGTCGCAGCCGACCCCTTCTTCTACGGGGCCTACACCGGCGTCGAGGCCGGCCTGGTGATCATCTCGGCCGATGACCCCGGCATGCACAGTTCCCAAAATGAACAGGACAACCGCCGTTACAGCAAGTTCGCCCGGGTGCCCATGCTGGAGCCTTCGGACAGCCAGGAGGCCCGCGATATGACCCGCCTGGCCTTTGAACTGAGCGAGCAGTTCGACGTGCCTGTGCTTCTGCGCACCACCACCCGGGTTTCCCATTCCGACTCGGTCGTCGAACTCGACCCGGAATTTGTGCCGCCGGAGAGGGGCCTCCCCCCTTACCCGCGGAATCCTCAGAAGTATGTGATGATCCCGGCCTATGCCCGCCCGCGTCATGGGGTGGTCGAGGAGCGGCTGAAGCGGCTGGCCGCTTACTCCGAGGAGACGCCCCTCAACCGCATCGAGTGGGGGGACCGACGTCTGGGCATCATTACCAGCGGCATCTCCTACGCCTATGCCCGCGAGGTCTTTCCCTGGGCTTCTTTCCTCAAACTGGGGATGTCCTTCCCCTTGCCGGCGCAAAAGGTGCGCAACTTTGCCGCCGGTGTGGAACGCCTCATCGTCATCGAAGAACTGGACCCCTTCCTGGAGGAAGAGGTGCGCCTGTTGGGAGTCTCTGTGGATGGCGGGAAGGATGCCTTCCCCCTGCAGGGCGAGTTCGACCCCGATGTGGTGCAGGCCGGTGGCCGCAAACTGGGCCTCCTCCCCGAGGACGACCCCGCTCCGCCGCCTCTTTCCATGGAACTTCCTCCGCGCCCGCCGGTGCTCTGCCCGGGTTGTCCACACCGTAGCGTTTACTACGCCCTGCGCCGGGCCAAGATGATCGTCAACAGCGACATCGGTTGTTACACCCTGGCCGTGTTGCCGCCCCTTTCGACCACCGACACGATGGGCTGTATGGGGGGAAGCATTAGCATGGCCTATGGGGTGGAGTTGGCCGGCCGGACGGAACGGGCGGCCGCTACCATCGGGGACTCGACCTTTTTCCATAGCGGCATTCCCGCCCTCCTGAACATCGCCTACAACGGCGGCCGCACCATTGTGATCGTCCTGGACAACCGTACCACCGCGATGACCGGCCACCAGGGGCATCCCGGCACCGGCATTGGCACCCGGGGAGAGCGCCTGCACGAGATTCCGATCGAGGACATCGGGCGAGCCTTTGGCCTGAAGCGCGTCTTTGTAGTGGATGCCTACGATAGCCGGGAGATGTATCGCCTCCTCAAGGAAAGCGCTGCTGCCGAGGAGCCCACCTTGATCGTGGCCCGCCGGGCCTGTGTCCTCCTCCCTGAGGCCCGTGCCGAACGCGGGTCGCCCTACTGGGTGGACCTCGAACGCTGCAACGGCTGCGGCCTCTGTTTCACCGTCGGTTGCCCGGCCCTCTTCAAGACGGCCGAGGGCCGGGCGGAAATCAGCCCCCTTCTCTGCACGGCCTGCGACCTCTGCGCCCAGGTCTGCGCCCGGAGGGCCATTCATCCGGGAAATCGGTGAAGGAGCAAGTCGTGGAACAGGCCAATTTCCTTCTTGTCGGCGTGGGGGGACAGGGCATCCTGGTGGCCGGCGACATCCTCGCCCATGTGGGCCTGCGGGCCGGCTACGATGTGAAAAAGTCGGAAGTGCACGGTATGTCCCAGCGAGGCGGGGCGGTGAACAGCCATGTGCGTTTTGGCCGGACCGTGTACTCCCCCCTGATCGGCCAGGGAGAGGCCGACTACCTCCTGGCCTTTGAACTGCTGGAGGCGCTGCGCTGGTGTCACTTCCTCCACCGGCGAGGAGTTGCGCTCGTGAATTGCGATCGTCTTCCCCCACCGGCGGTAATCAGCGGAGGAGCCCATTACCCTGATATGGAGGGCATTCGTCGGGAATTGAGCAGCCGGGCTGAGAACGTGTATTTCATCGAGGGGGCCCGGATCGCCCAGGACCTCTATAACCCGCGGGTGGCCAATGTTGTGCTCCTGGGGGCGCTCTCCACCTTTCTTCCCTTCCCTTCCTCTCTCTGGGAGGAGGTGATTCTGGATCGGGTTCCTCCTCGTTACGTGGAACTGAACCGGCAGGCCTTTCGCCTCGGCCGCGCTCAGGTTGGAAAAGGCAATGCCTAGTTGCCACATCCAGGGAGAAGCCGATGTCTATGCCGCGGCCGGCCTGGCCCGGGAGACGGCCCGCAAGATGGGTTTTGGCAGTGCCGATGTAGCCCGCATCGAGATCGTAGTGCGGGAACTGGCCCTGAACATCGTTCGCTACGCCGGCAGCGGGGAGATCCACCTGCGTGAGGTGGCCGCCGAACGCCGACGGGGTTTGGAAGTCGAGGCGGTGGACCGGGGCCCCGGCATCGCCGATGTGGAACTGGCCCTCCAGGACGGCTATAGCACCGGTGGCAAAGGGCTGGGCTCGGGGCTGCCGGCCGTACGCCGGCTGATGGATACCTTCGAGATCGAAACGGCTCCAGGCCAGGGCACCCGGGTGCGGGCCACACGCTGGCTGCGCCGGCCGACCGACTGGTTGCGGCGCTGGTGGGAGCGGAGGGAGTAGATGGGCCCGGCGGCTTCTGAACTGAGCCTTCAGGAACAGGAACTTCTGGGCGAGGTGGGTCGTTGTTTGTGGGCCCATCTCCCGGCCCTGACGGCCCAGTGGGCCAGCGCCCTGGACGACATCCTGGCCGGGGAGGAGGCCGCTACGGCCATAGACCTGCGCCAGGAGAGCCTTTCCGCTGCCCATGCCATGCTTCAATCCCTTGCCGAGGGCCGCCCAACCGATGGCTGGGAAGCCGGAAGTGCCTATGGCGAGGCGATGGCTCTGCACGGCCTCGGCCACACCCTCCTGAATGCATGGCTTTCCACCCTGCGCCAGAGCCTCCTGACCGCCCTCTCCCAGGCGTTTGCCGATGATCCCCGCTTCGACCAGGCCATCGTCGCTCTGAGCAAATTCCTGGCCCTCTACCTCCTTCGGGTTACCGGAAGTTTCGGTGACCGCCAGCAGCGCCTTTTGCTGGAGCAACAGGAGGCCATCCGCCGGGCCTATGAGGAAGCCCGGAGGAGGGTGATCGAACTGGAGGTCCTGAACGAGGTCGGGCAAGCCATCAGTTCGACGATGGAACTGGACGAACTCCTGGAACTCATCTACCAGCAGACCAGTCGGCTGATGGACACGACCAACTTTTACATCGCCCTCTGCGATTGGGAGACGCGCACGCTGCACTTTGAGATCGACCAGGAGGAAGGGGTGCGGCAGCCCAAAAGCACGCTGGGCGTGGAGCAGGGACTGACCGGGTACATCGCCCGGACGGGCCGGCCGCTCCTTTTCCCCTATGGGCCCGACGAATTCCTCCGCGAGCAGGGCATTGCCCGCATCGGCCGGCCCGCCAGGTCGTGGCTGGGCGTGCCGATGCTCTTCCGGAAGCGTGTTGTCGGCGTGATCGCCGTACAGAGTTACATCCAGGAAGGAGCCTATGACGAAGGCCACCTGCACATCCTTTCTACCATTGCCTCTCAGGCTGCCGTGGCCGTCCAGAATGCCCGTCTCTACCAGGAAGCCCGTCGCCGGGCCGAGGAGATGGAGGCCATCTACCGTATCGGGGCCGCCTCGGCCGGACGCCTGGGCCTGGAGGCGATTCTGCAATCGATCTACGAACAGGCCGGCGTGGTGATGGATACTTCCGGGTTTTTCGTGGCCCTGTATGATCCGGAAACCGGGGAGGTTTCTTTTGAACTCGTGTACGATCGCGGGGAGAGAATTCCCCCCTTCCGGGCCGAAAAGGGCGGCCTGACCGGCTGGGTACTGGACCGCCGGGAGACACTCTTTATTCGCGATTGGGAAAGAGAGGCCAGCGAGGAGTTACGCCAGGTCGCCATTGCCCTCGGGGAGCCGGTGTGCTCCTGGCTGGGGGTGCCGATGCTGGTTCGGGGCGAGGCCATCGGGGTCATTGCCGCCCAGAGTTACCGGCCAGAGGCTTTTGACGAACACCACCGGCGGGTGCTGGAGATGATCGCTCACCAGGCGGCCGCCGCCATCGAGAACGCCCGCCTCTATCAGGAGGCCCGACGGCGGTTGCAGGAGGTCAACACCCTCCTGGAGGTCAGCCGCTCGCTGGGGGTGCTTTTGGACCCCGCTGAACTTTTGCCCTCGGTGTTGGAGACGGCGATTCGCACCATCCCGCCGGCCGAAAGGGGTTCGGTATTTCTGCTGGATGCCCAGAGCGGCGAACTGGTCATTCGCGCCCAGCAGGGGTACGCACCGGAAGTGGTCGAACAGGTCCTCCTGCGTCCGGGCGAGGGCTTCGCCGGCTGGGTCTTCCAGGAGGGCCGCAGCGACATTGTGGTGGATCCTCGCCAGGACGCGCGCTTTCGGGATGCCCCGGCCAGCAGCGAGATTCGCTCGATGATGGCCGCGCCGCTGATAGGCCGGCAGGGCGTCATCGGGGTGATCAGCCTGGATAACTGCTCCCAGACGGGTGCCTTCACTGCCTCGGACCTGCGCCTGCTCGATGGTCTGGCCCGGCAGGTCTCGGTAGCGATCGAAAATGCTCGCCTCTACCAGGAGGCCCAGCGGCGGGTGGTCCAGCTTTCGGCTCTGCAGGGGATCGGTCTGAAATTGGCTTCCACCCAGGACCTCTCCGAGGTGCTGGAGGCCATCGCCGGTGCAGCCCTTGCGCTCCTGCGGCCCAATAACGTCTTCATCTTCCTCTACGATGCCGGCCGCGATGCATTCACCCTGGCTACGGGGGTCAGCGCTACCGGGGAGGCGGGTTTCGTGATTCCGATGCCACGCAGGAACGGCCTGACCGCTGCCGTCGCCAGGAGCGGCCAGATGATGGTGGTGGAAGATGTGCCCACCCACCCCCTGTATGCCCGTGAGCCCGAACAGATCGGGGAACTACGCTCTCTGGTCAGCGTGCCGCTGGTGCGGGCCGGGGAAGTCGTGGGGGTGCTCAATGTGGCCTATTTCTCTCCCCATCGCTTCACCCCCGAGGAACTGCGCCTCTTGCAGGCCCTGGCCGATCAGGCTGCCGTCGCCGTGGCCAACGCCCATATGTTCCGCCAGATGCAACGGGTTCTGCAGGAACTTCAGGAGACAGCCGAGACCCAGGCCCAATTGTTGCAACTGATACAGGAACTTTCCACGCCGGTGGTCCCCCTCCTGGAGGGAATTCTGCTGGCCCCCCTGGTGGGAAGCATCGACAGCCAGCGCGGCCGGCAGATTCTGGAGCGCTTGATGGGGGAGGTGGAACGACAACGGGCTCAGGTGGTGCTCGTGGACATTACCGGAGTGCCGGTGGTGGACACGGCCGTGGCCCAGATGCTTCTTCAGGCCGTGCAGGCGGTGCGCCTCCTGGGGGGCGAAGCGGTGTTGGTGGGCATCCGGCCGGAGGTTGCCCAGACGTTGGTGGGCCTGGGGGTGAACCTCCAGGGCATCGTCACCCGGGCTAACCTGCGGGAGGGCCTGGCCTATGCCGCCAGACGTATCGGCCGGCCACGCCGGCCAAGCCCGCCCGCCTCTCCTTTGCCCACCCGGCCGGCCTGGCCGGGGAAGAAAGTCTAATTCTGTAATGCCGGTTGCCAAACGGTCGAAAATATGCTATAGAATACGTGTGGAAGAGGCCGGCGATGGACCGGCTGAAAGCCTTGTTTTTTTCCTTTGCCAAACAGGTGCAGCCGGATGCGTGTAAAAGAGGTAAGACGATGGACCGGCTGAAAGCCCGTCTCTTTCCGAGACTCTCCCCCGAAGAGCAGGAGCGGCGGCTACGGCTCTTCTGGACACTTCTTCTCGTGCAACTGGGGGCGACCGTCCTCTTGATCGGCGTAGTCCTCTCGGACACGCTTCAGGAGTATCCCCATTATACTCCTCTGATGGTGGGACTTTCCCTGGCCTGTGCCGGCCTCTCTATCGTCGGCTACTACGTGGCCCGGCGAGTTCAATACCATCTGGGGGCGTTCCTCCTGCTCCTTTCCCTCCTGGCCATGCTGATCTTTTGCGTGGCCTTTTACGGCACCCGGGGGCCGATCCCTTTCCTCCTGATCTGGCCGATTATGGTAGCGGCCATCCTCCTGGAGCCGGTGCCGGCCCTGATCTCGACCACCCTGGCGGCGCTGGCTTTTGGGGCCCTTTCCCTCCTGGAACTTTATCAGGTCTGGCCCATCCCCTTTTTCCAGAGCCGCACAGACCTCTTTGCCATCTGGCATCGGCCGCAGGAACCTTTCGTCCTTCGGCGCTACTGGAACGATACGGCCAACGTTGTCATCACCTATTACGCCGCCGCCTTCCTCTCCTGGATAACCTCCCAAAGCCTCCAACGGGCCGTAGAACGTTCCCGGTCTCAGGCAGCCGAACTGGAACGCTACCGCGTCGGGCTGGAGGAGCAGGTGGCTTCCCGCACCGCCGAACTCACTCGGGCCCTGGAGCAACTTCAGAGCAGTATGAAAGTGATCCGGGAGGTAGGCAGCCCGGTGCTCCCCATCTTCCGGGGCGTTATTCTGACCCCGCTCATCGGGACAATGGACAGCGAACGGGCGCGCATCGTGATGGATCAGGTGCTCCACGGGATCATCGAGGAGCAGGCCCGAGTGGCCATCCTGGATATCACCGGCGTGCCGATGGTGGACACGGCCGTGGCCAACGCCCTGGTGCAGACGGCCCAGGGAGCCCGTCTCCTGGGGGCGACGCCGGTTCTGGTGGGGATTCGGGCCGAGGTGGCCCAGACGCTCATCGAACTGGGGGTGAACCTCCAGGGCATCGTCACGCGGGCCAGCCTGCAGGAGGGGCTGGAATACGCACTGAGCATGGAGGGTAAGCCGGCATGAAGTGGTGGCAGCAGCGGGGGTTGCGCTTCAAAGTAGCCGTGGGGATCGTCCTCGTCCTCCTACCGGTGCTGGGAGGGACCCTCTACGGCATCAACCGCTACGTCGAGGGACAACTTTGGAACCGCGAGATCCATACGGCCGAGGAACTGAGCATGCTGCTCGGGGCCAGCATCGGCAACGCGATGGTGACTAAGCAGGTGGAGCATTTGCCCACCATGCTGGAGAACCTGGGCCGGCCGGAAGAGACTCATATCGAAGACATCGCCATTTTCACCAAAAGGAAGGAGCCGGCCGGACCGACCACCTACGAAAGGAGCGTGCTGGTCTATTTCGTCAGCGGCTTTCCGGGAAGGCGCGATATTCCCCGACGGGAACTGGAAAAAGAGCAGGTTAGCGCACCTTGCTGGGGTTGCCATCAGCTTCCTCCGGAGCGGCGGCCGAGCGCGATCGTCGTGGAGTTGGCCGGGGCCCAGGTTCTGCGGAGCGTCGAGCCGCTGAAGAACGAGCCGTCCTGCCAGTCCTGCCACGGCACGGAAAAACCTGTCCTGGGCATTATTCTGGTGGACATTTCCCTGGAACACTACCGGGGGATGATCGTTCCGGTCCGCGTCGTCCTGGCCGCCGGGGGTGGACTGGCCGTCGTCCTGACCGTCGTGGCCCTGTACCTCCTCCTGAACCGGATGGTCCTCCGTCCTCTGCGCGAACTGGTGCCGCTGACCCAGGCCGTTACCCGAGGAGAGTGGGAGCGGCGGGTGCCGGTACGAAGCGAAGATGAGATCGGGAAGTTGAGCGCGGCCTTCAACGAGATGACCGCCCAGCTGGCGCGGACCTATGCCGATCTACAGCGTGCCCAGACCGAGGTGGAGGAGAGGGCGGTCTCCCTTCGGCAGGCTCTGGAGGAGATCGAGCGTGGACAAGAGGAACAGGCTCGCCTCCTGGAGACGGTGCGGGCCCTCTCCACTCCCGTCGTTCCGGTGCAGCGAGGCGTCCTGGTGATGCCGCTGGTGGGGGTCATTGACGCGGTGCGGGCGCAGAACATTACCGCTGCCCTTCTGGAAGCCATCGAGCGGGAAGGTGGCCGCATCGTCATCCTGGACATCACCGGAGTGCCGGTGGTGGATACGGCCGTGGCCCAGGCACTCCTGGAGGCGGCCCAGGCGGCCCGCCTCCTGGGGGCGGAGCCGGTGCTGGTGGGCATCGGTCCACCGGTGGCCGAGACGATTGTCTCTCTTGGGGTAGACCTTTCCGCCCTGGTCACGCGGGCGGACCTGCAGAGCGGTGTAGAATATGCCATGAAACGGATGAGGCCACCTCCCCAACCCTCCGGAAGCCGTCTTCCACATCCTGGGGGGGGGCCGGCCGAGGGCGGCCCATGAAGAAAACCGGATCCGATTTGCGCCCCTCGATGGAATATGCTATCATACGGCCCGCCGGAGCGCAGGTGGCTAACCGCATGGAGGGCGTGTGAGAAAACCGGCCGAACTGTTCCGCCAGGAGGAGATGACCATGGATCAACCCCTTGCCGCGTTGCTCCAGGAAAAGCGCGGGACGCTCGTTCAAGAACTGGCCCGGGCGGTTCGGGAACGGGCCGGCCCCTCCTATGCCCGGATGACCGAAAAAGAACTGTCGCCCCGGATGGAACGGCTGGTGGAAGCCTGGCAACGTTCTTTAGAAGAAAACAACCCGGCCATTCTGGAGGAGTTCACCCGACGGGTGGTGCGGGAGCGGGTGCATGAGCGCTACGGGGTAGAAGAAATCCAAGAGGTCATCTCCCTTTTGCGGGAATGTTTGTTGCCTCTGGTCGAGGCGGCCTACCGGGAAAGCCCTGAAATCCTCTGGAGACACTGGCGAACGGTTGAAGATCTAGCCCATCGTTCGCGCCTTTGGGTGGCTCAGGTCTACTGGGAGGCCTATGAGGAACAGATGGAACTCCAGAAACGCACCTTGAGCGAACTCTCTACCCCGGTCATCAAGGTCTATGAGAACGTTCTGGTCCTCCCGCTGGTAGGAGCCATTGACACAGAGCGCGCCAAGCGCATTATGGAGGAACTGCTCCTCGGCATCACCCGGCATCAGGCCGAACTGGTGATCATTGACATCACGGGGGTACCGGTAGTGGATACAGCGGTGGCCAATCACCTGATCCAGACGATCAAGGCGGCGCGCCTTCTGGGGGCCCGCTCGATCCTGGTAGGCATCAGCGGCGAGGTGGCCCAGGCGCTGGTGCACCTGCAGATCGACCTTTCCGGTGTGGTCACCCGTTCCAATTTGCAGGCCGGCATCGAATACGCCCTGGAGCAGATGGGCCTGGAGATCGCTCCCCGCATTCCCGCCGAAGGCCCAGAAGTGGTTGCGCAGGAGGAATGAGGAGGCAGCGGTATGGCAACCCCCTTGATTCGCATCCCGATTTTGCAGATCGAAGATTTCCTGGTCGCTTCGATCCAGGTGGCTCTGCACGACCGCAGCGCGGTGCAGTTCCGGGATGACCTCCTGCAGCGGATTCACGAGACCAAGGCCAAGGGGCTTATCATTGACCTGACGGCCGTGGACATTGTAGACAGTTTCATCGGCCGGCTGATCGGGGATGTGGCGGAGATGGCAGCTCTGATGGGCACACGGGTGGTGGTCTCGGGATTGCAGCCGGCGGTGGCCATCACCCTGACAGAACTGGGACTGGAACTTCCGGGGATCATCACGGCCCTCAATCTGGAAAAGGGCATCTCCATCCTGCGGCGGCTAAGTCGGGAAGGGGAAGGTGGGGGATGAGCGAGCGCACCCTTCTCGTCCGCAGCGACCTCGATATCGTGAGTGCCCGCGTCGAGGGGCGGGATATGGCCAAGGCCATGGGATTTGGCACGATTGACCAGGCCAGAATTGCCACGGCCATCTCTGAACTGACGCGCAACATCGTTCTCTACGCCGGCGAGGGGACCGTCACCCTGCGGCCTATCGAGCAGGGAAACAAAAAAGGCATCGAGGTGATCTGCGAGGATCGTGGTCCCGGTATCGAGGACGTCAATCTGGTGATGCAGGACGGCTACAGTACCTCTCGGGGGCTGGGCATGGGCTTGCCGGGGGCCAAACGGCTGATGGATGAGTTCGAGATCCAGTCCCAGGTAGGGAAAGGGACCCGGGTGACGGCGCGGAAGTGGTTGCGATGAAGTACGGGATGGTTGCTCGTCCTAAGGAAGGTCGGGAAGTCTCCGGCGACGCCTATCTGGTTCTGGAAGAAGAAGGTTTTGCCCTGTTTGCTCTGATAGATGGCCTGGGCAGCGGCGAGGAGGCGGCATACGCCGCTCATCGGGCCGTGGAGTGCGTTTGGGAGAATCGGGGACGCCCCCTTCTGGAAATCCTGAAGGCCTGTCATTCTGCCCTGCACAACACGCGGGGAGTCGTGGTGGGGTTATTGCGGGTGGAAGAGGAGGCCGGCCGGGTACGCTACGCCGGCGTGGGCAACATCGGCATCTGTGTCCTTTCGGAGGAACCGTTTCACCCCATTTCGTATAACGGCATCGTGGGCTACCGCTTGCCCCGGGTGCATGAATTTGTAGGCCGTTATCATCCCGGGGACACCTTTATCCTCTACAGCGACGGCATTGATAGCCGTTTCCATAGCGACGAGGCTTTGCTCGGCACCGAGCGAGACCCCCAGCGCCTGGCCGAGGAGATCGCCGGACGTTACGGCCGGGATGACGACCTCTGCGTGCTGGTCGTGCGGTGAGCATGGTGTTGTACATCTCTCCCCGTGCCCGGGGCGGTGTGGATGTGTGGATGGAGAACATCCAGCAGGCGATGGAACGTGCTCACCTGCCCAGCCGACTCCGGTTCCTGCCCCACCTTTATAATTTTTTCCCCTTCCTTCTGCCCCTGGCCCTGCGTGGCGACTGGGCCGGGCCGGCCCGCCTCATCCACAGCGGTTCGCGGGCCGGCTCTTTCTTACGCGCCCCCGGCCGGCCGCTCGTGGTGACCGTTCACCACCTGGTTGCCGACCCCACTTACCGTCCCTACACCCGGCCGGCCCAGCGTCTCTTCCATCGCTTGGAACGCTTCTACGACGGCCTCTCCATTGCCCATGCTGACGTCGTGGCCTGCGTCAGCCGCTATAGCCGGGAGCAGGTGCTCCGTCTTTACGGCCGCTCCGACGCCCAGGTGGTCTATAACGGCATTGACACCGACTTCTTCCGGCCGCCCCACGAGCGGCCGGCCGTTCCCCCTTTCCGCCTCCTTTTCGTCGGCAACCGCACCCGTCGCAAGGGGGCCGACCTTTTGGACCCCCTCCTGGGGCGCCTAGGGGAAGGCTACGAACTCTATTACAGCGGTGGCCAGCGGGAAGATGAGGTGGCGATTCATTCTCCCCGGGCGCTGGCCCTCGGCCGGCTGGATCGGCCGGGGCTGCTCCGGGCCTACCACGCCTGCCACGCCCTGTTCTTTCCTTCTCGACTGGAGGGATTCGGCCTGGCCGTGGCCGAGGCGATGGCCTGTGGGCTGCCGGTGGTGGCCGCCAGGACCTCTTCCCTCCCCGAACTGGTCGTCGAGGGCGAAGGGGGATTTCTTTGCCCGCCGGACGATGTGCCGGCCATGGCGGAAGCGGTGCGCCACCTGGCTGCAGACGCCGCCCTCCGGCGAAGGATGGGCGACTTGAACCGCGCCCGGGCCGAGGCGCTCTTTTCCTATCCCCACATGGTCGAGGGTTACCGGGCGCTCTACGGCCGGCTGGGCGCGACCTTTGATGGAACATAAATTTTTTCGCTCTATAAGGCCAGGCTGCTGCGAGGAGGAGGAAAGCCATGCGTGAAGCCGAGGTCATCTGGTTCAACGGGCGCTTTGTCCCCTGGGGGGAGGCGCGTATCCATGTTCTCTCCCACGTCGTCCATTACGGTTCCAGCGTCTTTGAGGGGATTCGGGCCTATGCTACGCTCCGGGGGCCTGCCGTCTTCCGCCTTCAGGCCCATCTCCGGCGCCTCTACGATTCGGCCCGTATCTACCGGATGGAGATCCCCTTTTCGACCGAGGAATTGGCCCGTGCCGTCTGTGAAACGGTGCGCGTCAACCGACTTGCTTCCGCCTACATCCGCCCCATTGTCTTCCGCGGCTATGGTGAACTGGGGGTGAACCCCCTGGCCTGCCCGGTCGAAGTCGTCGTCGCGGCCTTTGAGTGGGGGCGTTACCTGGGGTCGGAGGCGCTGGAAGAGGGGGTGGACGTATGTATTTCCTCCTGGGCACGGATGGCCCCGAACACCTTTCCGGCCATGGCCAAGGCCGGGGCCAATTATATGAACGCCCAGTTGATCAAGATGGAGGCGGTGCGCGAGGGGTATCAGGAGGGCATTGCCCTGGATGTTTTCGGCCACCTGAGCGAAGGCAGCGGGGAAAACATCTTTCTGGTGCGCGACGGCGTCCTCTATACCCCGGCGCTTTCCGTCTCTATCCTGCCCGGTATCACCCGTGACAGTGTCATCACTTTGGCCCGTGAACTGGGCCTGACCGTGATCGAGCAGATGCTCCCAGGGGAGTTCCTCTATATCGCCGACGAGGCCTTTTTCACCGGTACGGCGGCCGAGATCACCCCGATTCGCTCAGTGGACGGCATTCCCATCGGTTCCGGAGGGCGGGGCCCGGTCACCGCCCGCCTCCAGGAGGCCTTTTTCGCCGTTGTCGAAGGGCGAACCGAGGACCGCCATGACTGGCTGACACCGGTGGCGTAGGGGTGGCCTAGCGGGGGGCGATCATACGGGTTGCCTTCACCGGGAATGCGAGTTGGCCGCGTGGGGCGACCCTTACGGTCGCCCGAGGGGAGGCGTTGAGGTCCCGAGATGGGTGGCCAGATTGTTCGCCCGTTACATCGCTGGGATGTAACCCCGGAGGAGGCCGTGGCCTTGCAGCAGCAGTTGCGGCGGCAGGTCATCCTCCAGGCCGATCTGGGCCGGGTAGAGCGGGTGGCCGGGGTGGATGTTTCCTTCCGAGGGGAAAGGGCGCGGGCCGCTGTGGTGGTCCTGTCTTTTCCACAACTGGTGGTGGTGGAGTGGGCGCTGGCCGACCTTCCGGTGCGTTTTCCCTATATCCCCGGCCTGCTCTCCTTTCGGGAAGGGCCGGCCGTCCTGGCCACCTTCGAGCGCCTCACCCTCTGGCCCGACCTGGTGATCTTTGACGGGCAAGGCCTGGCCCATCCCCGGCGTTTCGGCCTGGCCTGCCACCTGGGACTTTGGCTGGACCTTCCGAGCATCGGATGCGCCAAATCGCGCCTCTGCGGAACTTACCGGGAGCCTGGCCCCTTCCGAGGCGAATGGTCCCCCTTGTGCGATGGGGAAGAGGTTATCGGGGCCGCCCTGCGTTCCCACCCGGCGAAGGAGGTACTTTTCGTTTCCCCCGGCCATCGGATGGACCTGGAGACGGCCATCCGCTACGTCTTGGCCTGCTGCACCAACCACCGTCTCCCCGAGACGACGCGCTGGGCACACCGGCTGGCGGGAAGCGCCTCCTGAAAAGCCCGGGCGGTCTTCCCGAAAACTGCCGCTGCCCGGCCTCATCCGTGGGTCGGATAGGTTCTGAGAACGCCGGGGGTGGGCCTGACCAAGCCCACCCCCGGCTTCGGAAACTGGATTACAGCGGCCGGAAGTAGGCGATGTCGGTGATCAGACCCTGACGTTTTTCCTGGAAGACGGCTTCCACCGGCATACCGATATAGACTTCCTCCGTCTCCACCTCGCCCAGGCAGTGTACAAAGAGGCTATCGCAGCCTTCGATCTCGATCAGGGCGACCAGACGGGGCTTATCCAGGGGCTGCTCGTCCAGGTCCTGGTGGACAACCGTGTAAGCATAGACCGTCCCGCGGGGAGGCACTTCGGTCCATTCGGTGAGTTCGGCGAAGCAACGTTCGCAATAGGCCCGGGGCGGGAGGTACGTATAGTCGCATTGGGGGCAGCGGGTGGCCATCAGGCGGGTGTTATCCTTGATTTCGCGGAAGAAGCGCTCTCCGGCCAGCCCCATCGTGTAGCGGCTCTGGAGGGGGATTTCCCCTTTCCAGACGATGACTTCATCGAGACAGTGCAGACGTTCGGTCAGGCCCATCTTACTCCTCCTGGATCGGCCGGAAGTAGAGGATGTCGGTGATAGCGGCGGTGCGTTCTGCGGCCGGCCGCCAGACCGGCTCCACCCGCAAGCCGATGCGCACGGCCTCCGGCGTGGGCTCGACCTCGCCCAGGAGGTGCATAAAGCCGCCGCCCCCGCCGGTGGGTGCCTCGGCTCCATCCAGAGCAATGACCGCCGGGATGATCGGGGTGTCTAGCCGCTCCATATCCCAGCGCACGGTGCAGATGGAAAAGGTCTTGACCGTGCCGGTGCCGGGCAGTTCTACCCAGCGACGGGTGGGGACGAAGCAGTGTTCGCAGACCATACGCGGCGGCACCAGGACGCGGTGACACTGGGGACAGGTGATGCCCAGGATGCGGCCTGCCTTCAGGCCGGCCAGGAACTTGCCGATGGCCACACCGGCATCCCAGGCATAGGCGGCCCGGGGAAACCACCAAACGTGGAGGACCCGACCCTCGGCGAAATCTTGCTCTTTGAGTGGCGTACCCGGATACGATGGGATGCGTTCGCTCATCTTCGTCCTCCTTCTAGGCCACGCCCAGGATGACTACGGTGCTGACCTGCATGAGGTCGCCCCAGGCCTGGGCCAGGCCGCGCTTGGGGTTGCCCGGCACCTGGCGGGCGCCGGCTTCGCCCCGCAGTTGCCAGAAGAGTTCGGCTACCTTCATCAACCCGGCGGCGGAAATGGGATTCCCTACCCCCAGAAGCCCGCCCGAGGGGCAGACCGGGAGGTCGCCGTCGCGTCGGGTGATGCCCAGCGCCGTCATCTCGGGGGCCTTGCCCTTGTCGGCCAGGAGCAGCCCCTCCAGGTGATGCAGTTCCTTGTAGTCGAAGGGGTCATAGGGTTCGACGATGTGAATCTGCTTTCGGGGCTCGGTAATGCCGGCCATCTGATAGGCCATGCGCGCCGCCTCCTCCACCTGCTGGGGGTAGGAGAGGTCGCGGTTGGTCCAGTAGGCTGTCTCCAGATTCCAGCCGACGCCTTCGATCCAAACCGGCTTGTCGGTCAGGCGGTGGGCCACCTTGTCGGAAGCCAGGACGATGGCTGCCGCACCGTCGGAGATGGGGCTGACGTCCAGCCGGCGCACCGGCCAGGCCATCACCTCGGAGTTGAGGACGTCGTCCACGGTGATGTCCTCGCCCAGCAGGGCGCAGGGATGGTCCTTGGCATTTTGGCGGTTCTTGACCGTTACCAGGGCGATGTCGCGGTGGCTGAGGCCGTAGCGTTGCATGTAGGCGTTCATCTCCATCGCAAAGATCCAGAGGAGGTTCGGCCCCAGCGGACGCTCCAGGGTATGGTCGAAGATGGTGAGAAAGGCTCCCTGCGGGTGGGGCTGGCAGGAGGACATCTTCTCCTCACAGACCACAAGACACGTGTCGAAGAGGCCGCTGGCGACGTGATACCAGCCGTGAATGACGGCCATCACGCCGGTGCCCCCGCCGACGTAGCAGCGGATCAGGGGCTTGTTCCAGCCCCCTGCGCCGGGACAGAGGTATTCGCTGTTCAGATGGACACCGTCGAAGGCGTCGGGTGCCGTGCCCAAGGCCACGGCGTCGATGTCGTCCAGTGTCAGACCACAGGAGTTCAGGGCCATTCGGGTGGCCTGCCAGGCGAGTTCGTCGGACGTTTCCTGAGCCCGACGGACGAATTGGGTCATCCCCGCACCGACCATGGCTACGCGACGCATCTTCATCGTTTTCCTCCTTTCAGTCTTCCCGGGCGAGGATGACCACGGCGGCGCCGGTGGTGGGGATGCCGCGCCAGCCCATGGCCATACCGCATGCAACATCGGGGAGTTGATGAGCGCCGGCCTGTCCCCGCAGTTGGAGGACGACTTCCAGGGCGCGGGCCAGGCCCGAGGCGTCCAGGAGGTGGCCGCAGCCCAGCGAGCCCCCGGAGGGGTTGACCGGGAGGTCCCCGTCCAAAGAAGTCGCGCCTTCAACGGTGAGGATGGCGGCCTCTCCCGGTCGGCAGAGGGAAAGGGCCTCCAGGTGCTGGAGTTCCTTGTAGGCAAAGGCATCGTTCAGTTCGACGAAGTCGATGCTGCCGTGCGGGTGGCGGATGCCGGCGGTGCGGTAGGCCATCTCGGCCGCCTGTCGGACGTAATCCAGTTCCACCCAATCGCGGTTTTCCAGGCTATAGGAGCCGTTGGCCCAGCCGATGCCCTGAATCCAGATCGGGGTGTCGGTAAGGGATCGGGCCACCTCGTCGGCGGCCAACACCATGACGACGCAGCCGTCGGCCGGCGGGGCGATCATCAGCCGGGTGAGCGGCTCGGCCACCGGTTCGGAGTCGAGGACATCGGCCAGGGCAAATTCGGCAGGGTAGGCCGCCCGGGGGTTGAGGAGGGCGTTCTGCCGGTTCTTCACCACCACCTGGGCGCACTGCTCCAGCGTTGTGCCGGTTTCGAAGAGGTAGCGCTGCATTTCCAATCCGGCGATGAAGTAGGGGTGAAGGCCCAGGGGGCGGTTATAGATCGGGTCCATCGCATAGGCCAGGATATGGGCCGGGTGGAGGATATTGGAGGCCTTGGAATGGGCCTCCACGACGGCCGTGCGGATCAGGCCCGTGCGAATCTGCATATAGGCGGTGGCCAGGCCGTGCAGGCCCTCGCCGGGGATGGTCTCGTTCGGCCGGAGGATGCCCCCCATCTGGTCGGGCGTGTATTCGTCAAAGATGCTGGTACCTTCGTTGAAATCCTCTGCCACCGTGATAAAAGAGTCCACGTCCCGACGAGGGTCGATTCCGGCATCGTGATAGGCCCGTACCGCCGCCTCGTACATCATCTCCTTGTAGGAGAGTTCGGGGGTGATGGAGCGGAAGCCGTACCATCCGACCCCCACGATGGCGACTCGTTCGGTCACGATTTACCTCCTTTGGGATTGCGACGAGGTTTCGCTTGGGAGCGAATCGGGGAATCCTAACCTGTGGAAAGGCATCGCATCTTTGCGCAATACGCACCTCCTTGTCGTAACTCAAGAGACCGGGAACGGTGGACGAGCGGCTCACCTCCTTTCGTCAGCCTGGACAAGGGATTCCGGCAGAAAAGGGATGTTCCAATAGCATCTTTCTACGGTCTTGACTTCCACAGGTTCAGGCGCGACCTGCATTTTAGCACAGGGCCGGCCGGCGGTCAAATGCATATGGGGAAACGAAACGAGGGTTGTTTCAAAGTTGCTCCGTTGAGGGCACACCGGACCCAGACCTCTTGGGCTTCACGGATTGAATGGAACACCATGTCAAAAATTGTGCAAAAGGTTTGCCACATTTCCCGGCCGGATGTTCCTTTTGTCACACGGATTTCAATAAAATCGCCGGCCAAGGGAACAACCTTGTGGGGAAATGGGGTAGACGAGGGCATTGCCCTCGCCCACCCGGGGATTTTTCCGGGGAGACCGAACTTGACAACGCCGGGGAAAAACTCTTGCATCTCGACGGCAAATGTACTACAATGGCCGTAGGTAAGGAATTGTGATAGGAGGAAACAATGCCTCTGGAGAAAAAGCGAGAGCCCTGGGAAGCAGGGTTGTCCGGTCGGTTGGCCGGACCGCGGCATATCGGCGTCTACAAAATCTACCCCAATCCGCTGGCCCGGATCGATCTGCCTCCGCCCCATCGTGAGGCCGGTCCTGGCCTCTGGCAAGTTCTCCAGGAGCGGGCCTCGATCCGCGATTATCACCCAGAGGCGCTTTCCCTGGAGGAGCTTTCCCAGATCCTCTGGGCCAGCCAGGGCATCTCGCGGGAACGGGGGGAATGGCAGTTCCGTACCGCTCCCTCGGCCGGGGCCCTTTATCCCCTCGAGACCTACCTCGGGGTCAACCGGGTGGATGGGTTGACGTCCGGCCTCTATCACTATGAGGTGCGCTACCACCGCCTGGCCTTTTTGCGGGAGGATCCGTTCATCGGCATCAGCCTGACCCGGGCGGCCTTGGGGCAGACGATGTGCCAGCGGGCGGCGCTGGTGGTGATTTGGACCGCCGTCGTGGCCCGTTCGGTACGCAAATACGGGGAGCGCGCCTATCGCTACATCTATATGGATGCCGGTCATGTGGCCCAGAACCTCTATCTGGCCTGCACCGCCCTGGGCCTGGGCTGTTGCGCCATCGGTGCCTTTTTCGACGATGAAGTGAACGCCGTGCTGGATGTGGATGAAGAAAAGGAGCCGGCCGTCTATATGGCCACCGTTGGCAAAAGGGGGTAGCGATGCCCAGGTATCTCGTCAGCGTTGCCGGAAACATCGGGGTGGGCAAGACCACGTTGACACAACTTCTGGGGGAACGCCTGGGATGGCGGACTTTCTACGAGCGGGTCATCGATAACCCCTACTTGCCCGATTTCTACGCCGATATGCGACGCTGGAGTTTTCACCTGCAGATCTACTTCTTCACCCACCGCTTCCGCATGTTCCGGGAGATGTTGGGCTCGGGTGTCTCCTGCGTCCAGGACCGCACCATCTACGAGGACCTGGAGATCTTTGCCCGGACGCTGAACCGTCAGGGCTATCTGGACAACCGCGATTTTGCCAACTATCGGCGCCTCTTCGAGACGATGATCCCTTTCCTTCCAACGCCGGAACTCATTATCTACCTGCGGGCCTCGCCCGAGTTTTTGCTGGAACGCATCCGGGCTCGGGGACGAGATTTCGAACAGGGCATCACCCTGGACTATTTGCGCGGCCTGCACGTCGCCTATGAGGATTGGGTGGAACGGGCCTCTTCCTCGCTCACCTTTCTCACCATCGAGGCGGAGACGTTCGATATCCATCGTCCGGGAGACGTCGAGCGGGTGCTTGCGGCGGTACGCCGCTGTTGTCCAGAAGGGTGAGGCGATGTTTCCCCTGACCCATATCTATGCCATCGATCGGCTGGTGCCGGTGGTCGGCCCGTTGCATCTCCTGGGAGCGCTTTTCCCCGATGCCGTCCTGACCAGCGGTTTGCCCTGGGAGCGCACCCACCGCTCCGGTGCGGCACTCTATGCCTTCCTAAGCGAACGCTATCCGGCCGGCCTGTCCTTTGCTATTGGGGTCATCTCCCATGGCAGTGCTCCGCCGGGGCTGGATTACTACGGCGACGAAAGATATGGCCCCTTTGAGCACGGCTATGCTTTCGAGGAGGCCCGGCCCTATGCCGTCCGCGCAGCCGAAATCTGCGGTCTGCCCGAGGAGATGGGCTGGTGGAAGGCCCACAACTTTGTGGAGATGGCGCTGGAGTGGCTGCTGGCCTGCCAGGAACCCGATCTGGGAAGTCGGGTGCGCCAAACCCTGGAACACCCGGCCGGTCTGGAGGAACTGGTTCCCCATCTGGAGACCTTTTTCGGACGGGGGAGGATCGGCCTGGGGGAAAGCCTGCCGGCCATGCTTCCTTTCTTGGCCCTGGAGCCCATAGCGCCGGAGACCCTGGCCGAACGCTACCAGCGCCAGGTGCGCCTGAAGCATGGCGTAGAAGCCATCCATACGGAGCAGGCCGCCGCCCTGATTGAGGAGATCGCCGCATCCATCCAGCCGCGCTGCTGGGATTTCCTGGAGGATGTGCTGGGACGGATCGGAGAGATGCTCCGGCTGGAGGGATGGACGGCGCTTTAAAGGATTATCCGGGCTACCCGGAGACCGGGAGTGTTTTCCCGGGGTATGATGGCCACGCCATGATGAGGTGAAACTATGCTTCCCGCACTCTCTCATACCGAAATCCTGCGCTATTCGCGCCATCTTCTGATCCCTGAGGTAGGATTACGGGGACAGCAGCGCCTCAAAGCCGCCTCGGTGCTGGTCATCGGCGTGGGAGGATTGGGTTCGCCGGTGGCGCTGTACCTGGCGGCGGCCGGCGTCGGGCGGATCGGCCTGGTGGACAGCGACGTTGTAGATTCCCCCAATTTACAGAGACAGGTGATCCATGGCACATCGCGCCTGGGCGTGCCCAAGGTGGAATCGGCCCGGGAGCGGATGCTGGACCTCAACCCCGAGATCGTGGTCGAAACGTATCATGAACCGTTCACTTCGGCCAACGCCCGGCAGATCGTCGAACGATATGACCTGGTCATAGACGGCACCGACAACTTTCCCACCCGGTATCTGGGCAACGATGTCTGTGTCCTTTTAGGGAAACCCTACATCTATGGGTCTGTCTTTCGCTTCGATGGCCAGGTGAGCGTCTTCGATGCCCGAGAGGGACCCTGTTACCGCTGTCTATTTCCGGAGCCTCCGCCTCCGGGACTGGTGCCCTCCTGCGCCGAGGGTGGGGTCTTCGGCGTCCTGCCGGGCCTTATCGGGATGATCCAGGCCACCGAGGCCCTCAAGTGGATCCTGGGCATCGGGAAGTCGCTCATCGGCCGGCTGGTGCTCTATAGCGCTCTGGATATGTCGTTCGAATGGGTTATACTGGAGAAAAATCCGCACTGTAAAATCTGCAGCTCCCATCCGGAGATCACGGAACTCGTAGATTACGAGGCATTTTGTGGCATCCCCGGCTGGGGGCAGTGGGAAGGGGCGGTGGACGAAGCGTGGGAGATCGGGGCGGCCGAACTTGCCGAACGGCTGAAGAGCGGCCCGCCCATACGCCTGCTCGATGTGCGGGAGCCCCACGAGCAGGAGATTTCCCGGATCGAAGGGGCGCAACTCATTCCGCTGGGACGGCTGGCGGCCTATTTGAACGAACTGAACAGCGCCGAGGAGATCGTGGTCTTTTGTAAAGGGGGATCGCGTTCGGCCCGGGCCCTGGAAATCCTCCTCAGCGCCGGCTTTCGCAAGGTCAAACACCTGCGGGGCGGCATCAACGCCTGGGCGCGGGAGGTGGACCCCCGGTTGCCGGTGTATTGAAGGTTTTTTCCCCTTTGCCCGCTTGTTGGGGGAACGTCGTGTTCCGATCCGGCTGCTGCGCTACCCGGACCGTGGGTTGCCCCGGCCGGAGGGCGCCAAAGCGCTGCCGGAGGAGACGGTGGGAAGGATACGGGCCGCTCTAGGGCACGCGACCTTGCGGAAGCAGAGGTTTGTGCTATAATCTTTATCGTCCAGCATGTTCAGCCCATCGTTGGGGCACCCAGCTGGTTGTGGCTGGGTGTCCATTCTTTTGCCAGGAGGAAAACGGAAATGGCCGGAAAAGTCAAGACCTTTGTCCTTTTTCTGCTCCTTTCCCTCGTGGGTTGTGGGTCGGCCGCCGGCCCCATCCGGATCGGCGTGCGCACGGCCAACGACCACGTCCCCTTCTACATCGCCGACCGCGAGGGGATGTACCGGCAGGCCGGCCTGGAGGTCCAGGTCCACCTCGTGCCCCGCAATACGGAGATCATCGAGGCCCTACAGCGCGGCGACTTCCAGATGGGTGCCGTCCCGGTCACCACCGCCATCGCCGCCATAGACCAGGGGGCCCGGTTGCGCATCGTCGCCATGACCGGCCGGGGGAGCGACGGTTTGCTCGTGCACGCCGACGGGGGGGTCGCCCGCTGGGAGGACCTGCGGGGGAAAAGGATCGCCACGATCAAGGCTTCCATCCTAGATGTGCTCCTGCGCCAGGCTTTGGAACGCCACGGCCTCGACCCGGAACGCGACGTCACCCTGGTCTATTTCCAGAAACTCGGCGATATGGTCAGTGCCCTGAAGACGGGGCAGGTGGAAGCAACCTCCAACACCGAGCCGTTTATGACCGACGCCGTGCGCCAGGGATGGGGCCGTATCCTGGGCTACTATACCGAACAGTGGCCGGATCACCCCTGCTGCGTCGTGCTGGCGCGGGAGGATTTCCTGCGGGAACATCCTCAGGAGGTGGAGAAGGTTCTGGGCGTGCATGTCCGGGCCGTCGAACGTGCCCAGGCAGATCCGGCCTATGCGGCCCGGGTGATCGTGGAATACCTGGAGGCCTTTGACACGGCCCTGGTCGAGGCTTCCCTGGCTCCGGAAAAGATGCGTGTGGATTACACCCTCAACGCCGAGGAGATTGCCCGTATGGCCGGCCTTATGTTTCGCCAGGGGCTTCTGGAGCACGACCCGGCCTCGTTGGAATTTATTGACATAACTCCACTCACCCGGGTTCTGGAGGGACGGCGATGAAACGATCAGCGCGTTTCCGCGGGCTGCTCCTGCCGGCCGGCCTGCTCCTGCTCTGGGAAATGCTTCCCCGGATGGGCGTGGTGGACCCCGTCCTCCTGCCGCCTTTTTCGCAGGTGGCCGGACGACTGGGCATGCTTGTCCTCTCCGGGGCGCTCTGGCTGCACCTGGGAGCCAGCCTGGGACGGGTGATCCTGGGGTATATCCTGGCCGCCGCCTTCGCCATGCCCCTGGGCTTTTTCCTGGGGCTGGACGAACGGGCCGAGCACTGGGTTCGGCCGCTGGTACAGGCCTTGCGGCCGCTCGCTCCGCCGGCGTGGATCCCGCTGGCCATCCTCTGGTTGGGCATCGGGAACGCGCCGGCCGTTTTTATCATCTTTGTGGGCACCGTTTTCACCCTCCTCGTGGGCACCATCTCGGCCGTGCGGGGGGTGGACCGGCGACTCTTCCAGGCCGCGTTGACGCTGGGAGCCTCCCGCCACCGGGCCGTCCTGGAGGTCGTCCTTCCCGCTGCCCTGCCCGAACTTCTCACCCTCCTGCGTTTGGGGATGGGGTTGGCCTGGATGTGCGTGGTGGCGGCGGAGATGGTGGCCGTTTCACAGGGCCTTGGCTTCCTCATCCTGGAGGCCCGTAACACCTTCCGTACCGATACCGTCCTGGCCGGGATGATAACCATCGGCCTGCTGGGGGTGGCACTGGACGGGGCCTGGCGGCTTCTGGAACGATACCTTTTGCGCTGGCAGGTGGGGAGAAAAGCCCATGAAATGTTTGGAAGTGCGCGGGCTTTCCAAGACGTACTCCAATGATGCCGGAGCGGTTGAGGCCCTGCGTTTCATCGACCTGACGGTCCGGGAAGGAGAGTTCGTAGCCGTCCTGGGTCCCAGCGGCTGCGGCAAGACCACCCTGCTCCTGATCGTGGCTGGCCTGGAAAGCCCCACCGCCGGTGAGGTGCGCTTTCGTGGCCGGCCGATCTCCGGTTGGGGACGGGAACGCACCCTCGTCTTCCAGGAGCAGGCCCTCTTCCCCTGGCTCACGGCCCAGGGCAACATCGAGTTTGGGCTGCGGATGCTGGGGTTCCCCCTGAAGGAACGCCGGCGGCGCGCCCGGGAGATGTTACGGAAACTCGGCCTGGAGGACTTTGCCCGGGCTTACCCCCACCATCTTTCCGGCGGGATGCAGCAACGGGTGGCTCTGGCCCGTGCCCTGGCCGTGGAACCCGACCTCCTCCTGATGGACGAACCCTTCGCCGCCGTGGACGCGCTCACCCGCCGGGATTTACAGGAGGAACTGCGCCGGCTGACGCGTGCTTCCGGACAGACGGTGCTCTTGGTCACCCACAGTGTCCGCGAGGCTCTCTTTCTGGCCGACCGTCTGGTCCTGTTGACGCCGCGGCCGGCCCGGGTGCACCTGGAACTTGCGCTCCCCCAACCGCTTTCGAACGCAGAAATCGCCTCCTGGGAAGGGGAAATCCTGGCCCACCTGTCCGGAAACAGGGACGCAATGGGGTTTCCATCTTCACCTTCGGGCAAAATTTGCCGATCCACTCCCCGTCCCTGATCCCGGCCTCTCCAACCTCTGCCCTCCCGAACCTGCAGGCCGTTTGAAAAAATCCGCCGCGGGTGCTATAATGCTTTTGCACTTTCAGACACAAGGAGGATTACCTTGGATATCGCAGCATTGCTCCGAGAACTTTGTGAGGCCAGCGGCGTCTCGGGCTACGAGGTGGAGGTGCGCGAGCGAATCGTCGAAGCCATACGCCCTTACGTGGACGAACTCCGTACCGATGCGATGGGCAACCTGATCGGCCTGAAACGCGGTGCCGGCCCGGAACCCCGTCGTAAGGTCATGCTGGCCGGCCATATGGATGAAATCGGCCTCATCGTCACCCGGATCGAAAAGGGTTTCCTCCACTTTACCGAGGTGGGAGGGTACGACCCCCGTATCCTCCCCGGACAGGAGGTCATCGTCCACGGCCGGAGACCTTACCCGGGCATCGTCGCCACCCGTCCTCCCCACGTCCTCACTCCGGAAGAACGGAACCAGGTACCCAAGATCGAGGAACTCCTTATTGATATCGGCCTGCCCCCGGAGGAGGTGGAAAGAGAGGTCTACCCAGGCGACCTCATCACCCTCCGTGTCCCCTGCACCTCCTTGCGCAACGAACGGATGGCCGGCAAGGCTTTCGATGACCGGGCAGCGGTCGTGGCCATTGCAGTCTGTCTGGAGGAATTGAGCCGGCTGCGCCACACCTGGGATGTCTATACCGTGGCCACGGTACAGGAGGAGGTCGGTGTCCGCGGGGCCGTCACGAGCACCTTTGGTATCGCACCCGATGTGGGCATCGCCATTGATGTCACCCACGGCGATATGCCCGGTGTGCCCGATACCGACACGGTGGAGATGGGCAAGGGGCCGGCCATCACCACCGGACCCAACATCCACCCCAAAGTTTTCGAACTCCTGGTGGAGACGGCCCGCCGAAACGAGATCCCCTACCAGATCGAGGCTGCCCCCGGCCCCACCGGCACAGATGCCTGGGCGATCCAGGTCAGCCGTAGCGGGGTGCCCACCGGACTCCTCGGCATCCCCCTGCGTTATATGCACAACCCGGTTGAGACGCTGGACCTGAACGATGTCCGCCGCGCCGGAAGGCTCCTGGCCCTGGCCATCGTCCGGTTGGACGAGGTGGACCTTTCCCGCTGAAAGAAATGGAGGTCGCCGTACCGAACGAACCAGAAGCAGTCCGTGAGCGCCGGGCAAGTCACGAAGCGCATCGAAAGTGCGTGAGCCACCGGCTCCGCCCAAGGGGTATCGGATACAACCTTTTGGCTTACTTGACCAGCGCATACTGAGGAATCACCGGAGGAAAACTTTGCTGCTCCAGAAACTTTCCGATGCCCGGGGTGTCTCGGGAAACGAAGACGCCGTTCGAGAAATCCTGCTGGAGGAAATTCGGCCTTATGTGGACGAGTACCACGTGGACAGTCTGGGGAACCTTATTGCCACCGTCCACGCCCGGAAGGAACCGGCCCACCGGGTGATGCTGGCCGCCCACATGGACGAAATCGGCCTAATGGTCGTCCAGGTGGGGAGAGATGGGATGCTCCGATTCCGCCCGGTCGGAGGCATAGATCCCCGCGTCCTGCCCGGAAAGCGTGTCCTGGTGGGGAAAGAAGGCGTCCCAGGCATCATCGGGCTGAAGGCCGTCCATCTGCTTACCCCGGAGGAGGAGCGCCAGGTCGTTCGCATCGAGCAGATGTACGTTGACATCGGCGCCAAGAACAAGGAGGATGCCGAAGCGGTGGTCAAAGTGGGCGATTACGCCTCCTTCGATACCCACTCCGAGGTGCTGGGCCGCCTCTTCAAGGGTAAGGCCCTGGACGACCGGGCCGGCTGCGCCGTCTTGGCCGAATTGGTCAAGGAACGCTATGAGGTGGAGGTCGTGGCCGCCTTTACGGTGCAGGAAGAAGTGGGACTGCGGGGAGCGCGGGTGGCGGCCTATGCCGTCAAGCCGGAGATCGGCATCGCCCTGGAGGGCACTGTCTGTGACGACCTGCCGCGCAAAGGGGATCACACGCCGGTAACCCGCCTGGGCAAAGGGCCGGCCATCACGGTCATGGATCGTTCGGTTATCGCCGACCGGCTCCTTCTGGACCTGCTGGTGCGTACCGCCGAGGCGGAAGGCCTCCCCTACCAGTTCAAGGCGCCGGGCCTGGGTGGAACCGATGCCGGGGCCATCCATCTGGCGCGGGAAGGTGTCCCCTCGATCGCCGTAGCCGTTCCGGCCCGTTTTATCCATACGCCGCTAGGCTTTCTTCACCTGGACGACCTGGAGTATACCATCGCCCTGATGAAGGCTTTCCTGCACCGTCTGGACGCATCCTTTCCCTGGGAGAGACGGGCAGGCCCGTAAAGTTTCGATAGGACCGCTTTTCGTGCACTTCCCGAGCCGCGGCTTCGGCGGTCGTCCGTTCCGGGGTCAGGATGAGCCGGACCGTTTTTTCCTGCCACCTCGGGTACAGGCCCGGCCGGCCCACCCCATCCCCTCTGGGACGGCCCCTTCTCCGGCCGCCCTGTAGCGCGACCCGGCCAACTTCCGGCAGGCTTCGACAAACTCGACGGCCTCGTCTACGTGATCCCAGATAAGGATAGTGATCCATATGATCGTTCGGAAAAACGGTAAGGAGGAGGAAGTGATGATCTCGATCGAAGAAATCGTCGCCAGAGAAGTGCTGGACTCACGGGGCAATCCTACGGTAGAGGTAACGGTTTATCTTTCCGGCGGTGCCCAGGGTCGAGCCATTGTCCCTTCCGGGGCGTCCACAGGGGCACACGAAGCCCTGGAACTGCGCGACGGGGACGCGCAGCGCTATGGGGGAAAAGGGGTGCTCCAGGCGGTGGAGCATATCCATGAAGAGATCGCCGACGAGATTCTGGATTGGGACGCCCTGGACCAGGCCGGTCTGGACCTCTTTCTGGTCGAACTGGACGGCACGCCCGACAAGAGCCGCCTCGGGGCCAATGCCCTGCTCGGCGTCAGCCTGGCCGTGGCCCGCGCCGCGGCTACGGCGCTCAACCTGCCCCTATACCGCTACCTGGGCGGCGTCGGCGCCCGTATTCTACCCGTGCCCCTGATGAACATCCTCAACGGCGGGAAGCATGCCGCTCATTCCACCGACTTCCAGGAGTTTATGATCGTTCCGGCCGGCGCACCCTCCTATCACGAAGCCCTACGCTGGGGCGTTGAGACCTACCACGCCCTGAAGAAGGTGCTCCGGGAACGCGGCCAGAACACCAACGTCGGTGACGAGGGTGGATTTGCCCCATCCCTCTCTTCCAATGAAGAGGCGGTGGCCGTGATTC
>FWPU01001765.1_pt1 | contig 47674 bp, 46 predicted proteins | sample 2228361 | NCBI WGS metagenome assembly FWPU01 (sample SAMEA103939777, study PRJEB20133) | metagenome
TTTCGCCGCCGCCGCGCACAGCCAATCCCGAATAGACCTGATGAGCGCGCCCGCGCAGGCTCTTTAGCATGGTGACAGCTTCCTCTGGGGAGGAAGGTTTTCCCAAAAAACCGCCGTCCAGAACGACCAGGGTATCGGCTGCGATCACGGTATCCTCAGGTGCGCGCCTGCGAGCGATGGCAGCTGCTTTATTGGAGGCGATCCGCAGCACATAATCTATGGGGGACTCTCCATCCCGAGGGTTTTCATCGATACAGGCGGAGACCACCGTGAACTCGAATCCTAGAGCAGCCAGTAAAGCACGTCGCCGTGGGGAAGAAGAAGCCAGGATGAGCACAAAATGAATTCTAACACAGACGATCCATGAACAAGACCGAGTAACCTAATAGGATGATCAGACTCAAGTCAAAATTTCCCTACCCGACAGGCTAAAGAGGTTGTACAATCTACGCGGATATTTGACAATACTCGTCTAGACAAGGAGGGCAGCATGCAGGCTTTGAAAGACCGCATTCTGGCAGAGGGGAGGAATTTGGGAAACGGGATTCTCAAAGTGGATGGATTCATCAATCATCAGGTCGATCCAGTGTTGATGGATGCCTGTGGAAAGGAGTTTGCGCGTCGTTTCCGGGATATCGGTGCGACAAAAGTGTTGACGGCAGAGATCTCGGGGATCGCGCCGGCGCTGATGACAGCGTTTCACCTGGGTTTGCCCGTGGTTTATGCGCGTAAAACCAAACCGGTGACGATGCCCGATCAGGTGTTCCTGACATTGACGCCTTCCCATACCAAGGGGCGCACAGTTGAATTGATAATTTCGCCTGAGTATCTTGCTGGCGGGGAACGCGTTTTGATCATCGACGACTTTTTAGCTACCGGTGCGACTATCCTGGGGCTGGTGAGGCTGGCACAAACCGCTGGCGCTGTGATCGTCGGGGTTGGCGCGCTGATTGAAAAGAGCTTCGAGGGCGGCCGGGCTGCTCTGGCCCATTTGGGGGTGCCGGTGGAATCACTGGCGGTGATCGAATCCATGGAAGGTGATCTCATCCGGTTTCAAGATTGATTTTGCCGGGAGCCTTTGCTGATGGACTCGATCGCCATCCTTGATTTCGGTTCGCAGTACGCTCAGTTGATCGCCCGCCGCGTGCGGGAGGCACAGGTGTATTGTGAGTTGTTTCCATGGGATGAACCCCCAGAGGTTGTGCTATCCATCCATCCGAAGGGTTTCATCCTTTCGGGTGGTCCGGCTTCGGTTTATGAAGAGGGTGCGCCTTTCCTCCCCGTCTATGTCCTGGAGAGCGGTCTACCAGTTCTGGGGATCTGTTACGGCATGCAGCTGTTAACTCACGCGTTGAGCGGAAGAGTAGCGCCGGCGGCTGAACGGGAATATGGCCTGGCACAATTGATCACCTTGATGCCCAATCCACTTCTGCCAGCGGGAGATCAGCCGGTATGGATGTCCCATGGCGATCGTATCCAGCAGGTGCCGGAAGGATTCGTGGTACTGGCGCGCAGCGATAACTCCCCCATTGCTGCCATGGGAGATTTCCGGCGGAATTATTTTGGGGTGCAGTTTCACCCGGAAGTCAATCACACACCGGGTGGCACAGAGATCATCCGCCGTTTTCTCTTCGATATCTGTAAGGTGCGGCCCGAGTGGAAACCTGACTTTATCATTAAAGACATCGTCGATAAGACGCGCGACCGGGTGGGGAGCGAGCGTGTTCTGGCGGCAGTCAGCGGGGGTGTGGATTCAAGTGTGGCGACCGCGCTGGTCCATCGGGCAATCGGGGAGCAGCTGATTGCCGTCTTCGTCGATAACGGGTTACTGCGCCAGGGAGAGGGACAACAGGTCATCCAGGCGTTCCATCAGCACCTGGGCATCGAGTTGTTGGCGATCGATGCCAGCCATCGGTTCCTCGATGCCCTGGCTGGCGTTACCGAGCCAGAAGAGAAACGCCGGCTGATCGGTGAAGTCTTTATCCGGGTCTTCGAAGAGCAGGCTGAGAAGCTGGGATGGCCGCGTTTTCTGGTACAGGGGACGATCTATCCTGATGTGGTGGAATCGCGGGCTCCCGATCGAGCGAAAGCAGCCCGGATCAAAACCCACCACAACGTCGGGGGTCTGCCAGCTGAGATGTATTTCAAATTGCTGGAACCGCTCCGCTATTTGTTCAAGGATGAGGTCAGGAAGGTGGGGATAGCCTTGGGGCTGCCACCAGAGCTCGTCTGGCGGCAGCCATTCCCAGGTCCCGGCCTCGCGGTGCGTTGTCTGGGGGAGGTTACTGCCGAACGGTTGGAACGGTTACGACGCGCAGATGCCATTCTGCTCGAAGAGTTGTCCGTAGCAGGATTGCTGACCATGAGAGAAGGGAGAGGGGAATCAACAGGGTCTGCGCAGGCTTTCGCCGTCCTGCTCCCCGTGCGTTCGGTTGGGGTGATGGGCGACCAGCGTACTTACCAGGAAGTGGTGGTCATCAGGGCTGTGACGACCCAGGATTTCATGACAGCGGATTGGGCGCGGCTGCCTCATGACCTTTTGGCAAGGATTTCAAATCGGATCGTCAACGAGGTGCAGGGGGTCAACCGGGTGGTATATGATATCACCAGCAAACCACCCGCGACGATCGAGTGGGAATGATCGGATTAGCGAAGCTGGTGTAAAATTCTCCCATGCCATCCGGATTGACCAGGGCAGGCAAAGTGCTGGTGATTTTGGGGATGTTGGTTGCCGCCTCAACACTGGCACCTGCCCGGGCACAGGAGGGTTATCAGGCTTTCATCGAGCAGGTCGATCCGACGGGGTTCCCTGCTATAGCTGTTTACCTGGATGTCCGCACGCCTGAGGGTGATTTCGTCGATGGTCTCAAACCTGAACAGCTCTTCGTCCTTGAAGATGGTGTTCAACGACCGGTCGAAGGGGTGGAACGCCTGACGCGTGGGATTCAGTTTGTGCTGGCGGTCAATCCAGGGCCGTCGTTCGCCATTCGGGATGCACAGGGGAAATCGCGATATGATCATCTGGCCGAAGCGTGGCTGGCATGGGCTGAAAGCCGGGCAGGTCCTGTTGGCGATGATGTGAGCTTCCTGCCTGCAAGTGGGGGAGGAGAACACCATCTAAAAGACCTGACCCGTTGGGCGGCACTCCTGAGTTCTTACCAGCCCGCAGAACGCGGCTCCACGACCTGGCTGGATATGCTCTCAGAAGCTGTCGAGCTGGCTGCTGACCCTTCGGAATCGCTCATAAGGCGGGTGGTCTTGTTTGTCACCGGTCCTCCCGATTCGCCCGAATCACCTGCGATTGAAAACCTGATCGCCCGTGCCAACCAGGCCGGCGTGCGCATTTACATCTGGATGGTCGCATCGGCTGAGCTCTTTAATTCACCCTCGGCGGCTCTCTTGGGTGAAGTTGCCGGAAGCACCGGGGGCATGCTTTTCTCTTTTTCCGGTACGGAGCCAATCCCTGAGTTGGAGAATTACTTCGCACCGTTGCGGAACATCTATCGCCTGGATTATAACTCTCAGATTTCAACAGGTGGAACCCATCAGATCAGTATTGGCATCAACCTTGGTGAAGGCCAATTTTCCTCACCCGTCAGACAATTAGAAATCGAGGTCTTACCCCCGGCAGTTATGTTCGTCTCTCCCCCGACGCGCATCATTCGCACCCTGCCACCTGAAGAAGAACGGCGCGCCGAGAATCTGACTCCCAAGATGCAGACTTTCAAGGTGATGATCGAGTTTCCCGATGGGCACCCTCGCAAGATAGGCAGAACCGTCCTGTTCGTGGATGGCAGCGAAGTGGATGTGAGAACCGCTCCACCTTATGACGAATTCAGCTGGGACCTCAGCCAGATAGTGGTTTCTGGAGAACATCTTCTCGCCGCAGAGGTGGTCGATGAAATTGGGTTAATCGGGAGGTCGGCAGAGATCCCAATCATTGTCACGATCGAGATCCCACCGCAAAGCTTGATGTCGATCGTTTCCAAGAACAGGGTGATTTTCGCTTTGCTGGCGGTTGTGATCGCCGGTGCTGTCTTGTTATTAGTGTTATTGTGGGGCGGGCGGTTGCAGCCGGGAGATTTCAGGCGCAAGAGTCGCCGGCAGATACGAACAGACCCTGTCACCCAGCCGGTCGTTGTTGAACAGGCATCAACAGCGATGGTCAAGCCTGGCTGGAAGGGGCGTCTGACCTGGCCTCACCGTAAGCCAGCCACTCCTGAGCCCTATGCCCTGCTCATCCCCCTCACCGAAGGAGGGGAAGAGGACAGCACGCCACCGCTGCCTCTGCGGGATGACAATATCTTGTTTGGAAGGGACACCTCCCAGGTTGATTGTGTCCTTGACGATCCTTCCGTCGATCCAGTGCATGCCGTTTTGCAGAGGGACAAAGAAGGGGAGATACGCATCAAGGACAAAGGCTCCGTGGCAGGCACCTGGGTTAATTACACACCGGTTTCTCAGGAAGGGACATGCCTTGAGCATGGCGATCTGGTGCACATTGGGAGACTGGGGTATCGATTCGTTTTACGCCTTCCGGCGCGGGTTCGTAAACCGGTTGTGAGATACCTGAAACCTGATATTTAAGAGAAGATCAGGTTGAGTCTGTCCTTTCGATCTGGCGCCTGTTTTTCAAATTGCACTTACCCCCTGGCAAAATAGAAGGAAAAAAATTTATGCCTTACGGCAAGGCTGCATAGTAGACCTGACCTCCGACAGCGAGAAAGACCGTCCGGTTGGTTTTATTGATGGCGAAAGCGCTTGCCGGTGGCTCGGGGAGAGGTTCAGCGGGCTGGTATTGCCGGGCATAAGATAAGCGAACACTGAACAGGTTGATCCCCTTTTTGAAAGGATCGAGCAGATAAAGAGATGGTTCTGGTGGTGGGGAAAATTTGACCTCGGAAAAACTGGCGCCCTCGATGATAGGCCCGTTTTGCCGACCGGGGCGGGGATCACTGAATTCTGCTGGCTCTTCACAACGCGTCGGTGCGGTTTGCAGGCTGCTAAAGGCGCATTTCGTGATCTGACCGTTAGCGTGTAACAGGAAGAGGTCGTTCTGGTAAGCAGCCAGGTCGATCACATCATCCAGGTTTGGGAATTCCCGGTCGAAGAAAAGGCGCGGTGCATTGCCGATCTCCATTCTGCGGTAGACCCACACTGCTCTCGCCTGGGGATCTAACAGGTAAAGATCGGGATCGTCGACGGTGATCCGGCGCGGTTCCCCCCAGACGATATCCGGTGGATGCAGCGGCGCGGGTTGTGGCGGCTGGCCAGGAATACATCTAACCAGGGTGTGATTCTTGTCCACGCCAACGATCATGGCATTGCTGGCATCTCCACGAGGCGCTGGGGCGATATCCACCAGCGCCCCCACAATAAATCCCGCGAAGGGTCCCGGACCACATTCGAAGGTCGGGTCATTTTGGTAGCCTTGATTTGTGAAGACAAAGCGGAGGACATTGCCAGTATTGGCATCCAGGGCGTAAAGATCGTCATCCACTGCGACCAGGCGTTTAACCTGAAATTCCTCTGGCAGCCCGCCCACGATCGCAGCGCTGAACGACAGCCGGGTGACCCATTCGAGTTGATCGAGAGCAGCATATGCCTGCTGGCGCAATTCACGCGAGGAAGCGGTTATCCGATATCTCTCAGCGCGATCAAGCTCTTCGAGAACCGCCTGCCAGGCCTGGCGCAGTTCCTCGGGCTCTGATTTCGCCGTCGCAACGGCAGCTGCAGCCTGTGCACGGGAGAAGTATGTTTCGAATTGAGCCGTCCGTCCGCGCTGAAAATATACGATAGCAGAAGCTGAGACAACCACCAGTGGGACGAGGATAGCGATGAACGCCATGGTTCCTGCCGGAAGGGTGAAGATACCCTGGTCCGGCAAGACCTGGCGGGCGAGGACAACAGCGCCACCCAATACTTTTCGGGCTATGTTGCTCAACACGTTAGTGACATTTTGGAATATTCTGGTCACGCCCGCCAGGATCATCGGTCGCGGGATAGGCTTTCTCGTGCTATCTCTTCTCCCGGTTGATAAGGCAACAGATGATTGGGCTGTAAAATCACCTGGAGTGCGGGAAGGCGCAGCGCTTCTGGATTGATCCCTGGCATCAGCGGTTTGGGAAGGTTGTGAAGGCATCTGTTCTTGCCGGGGAAGCACCTGTAGGGGAGAACCTTCGCGGATTTCTTGTGGTTGAGTTGCGGGTGGTTGCCGATCCGTCTGAAGCGATCTTTGTGCTGTTGCCAGGGCGTGGCTTGTCTTGACGGGACGAAGCAGTCGCAGACGACCTGTGCCCGCCTGAACGTAAAGGAGAAGGGCGTTGATATTGGCTCCTGCCTGGGAGAGTAGCTTTCGTCGCAGGCTTTCCGGCCCCTGGCCACGCGAGCTTAGAAGACCTTCCGGGGACCAGGAGAGGGAGGGCTGCATGGCAATAATTGAGAAATCCTGAGGTTCGAGAGAGATCAGTGAATGATGGATCTGAGTGACTTTGCTCAACCCCAGACCGTTCCCGGAAAGCTGCAGATCGTGGTAATGCGTGCAGCCTCCGGCGGAAACCTGATAGGCATGTACCAGACCCGATTGGGCGAGTGCAAGACGTCCTTCACGCAACACAATCTGAGTCAGGTGGCCTACCAGCTGGTGTCCGGTCTTCGTTGTGTGGAGGTTTCGATCGAGCAGGTATTGATTGAGCTCTTCGGCGACAGCTCTCTGCGCTGTGGTCACCGTCCCGGGTGTGTTGTAATAAACCTTCGCGAGTCTTTGGAGCAGCTGTTCCAGCTCTCCGGCAGGAAGGGCATCACCGCCTTCCAGAGTGAGATGGAGAGCCAGATGGTCTTTGTCCCGGAATCGAGCAGTCCGGCGAGGTGGTGATGCGGCGTAGAGGCCTGGGGCGGTAGACTGATCCTGCCCGCGCCATCGCGCCAGGGGCAGGATTAACAGGTCGATGTCAGCTGCCATAGGGTAAGAAAAGAACTTTAAATTGCGGCATGTTCATCCAATGCGGTGCAAATTGTGTGCCGTCTCAGGAGGTAACCAGTCGACATTGGGTTAGAGGGTAACCGGCCTCGGCATCCCCAAACCATGGATTTTCACCTCTTCCGGGCTGGAATGCCAGATCCCCGGTATGCGTGTATGGCAGTTTGGACAGCATCCCTTCTCATCGATGTGATATTCCTGAATGATGTAACCGTAACGGGCGATCAGCAGCGTTCTGCAGCTGGGGCAATAGGTGTTTTCGTATTCTGCCACTCTGCCCGGGATATTGCCAGCATAAACGAAATGCAGCCCGGCTTCCTGCCCGATCTCAGCTGCCTGGATCAGTGTCTGCACCGAAGTTGGTGGCGGGTCGGTCATCTTGTAATCCGGGTGGAAGGCAGTGACATGCCAGGGGATATCCGGCGAGACAGAGGCGATGAATTGGGCGGCATCCATCAGCTCCTCTGTGCTGTCATTGAAGCCCGGCACAACCAGGGTGACGATCTCCAGCCAGAGACCCAGCGAGTGCACCAGACGGATTGACTCCAGGACGTGATCGAGCACGCCACCCAGCTTCCTGTAATGCTTATCCTGCATTGTCTTGAGATCGATCTTATAACCAACGATATAGGGACGGAGATATTCAAGCACTTCGGCTGTGGCATTCCCGTTAGATATGTAGGCACACTTCAAACCGGCTTGATTGGCGAACTTGAAGATACTGACAGCCCATTCAGAGGTGATCAATGGTTCGTTGTAAGAAGAGGCTACCACCTGAGCGCCGCTTCGTCTGGCGTATTCCACCAGCTGTTCCGGAGATGTCCGGCGGATGAACCCGAGAGAGGCGTCGGCGGCAGGATCACGCAGGGCTTGCGAGGTCAGCCAGTTTTGACAATATGAGCAGTGGAAATCGCATCCCAGCATCCCAAAGGTGAGCGCTTCTGCGCTGGGCAGGAGATGGAAGAAGGGTTTTTTCTCGATCGGATCGACCTGGAGGGCGGCGACATAACCCCAGGGCACGCGCAGTCTGCCATTCTCATTGAAGCGCACCTGGCAGATGCCGCGCCGACCTTCACGGATCAGGCAGCGATGCCCGCAGGCATAACACCGCACCGAGCCATCAGCCAGAGATTCGTACAGCTCTCCTTCAACGGTCAGGCGATCCAGATAATCTGCAAGAGTAGCCATCATAAACACTCCAAGGAACATTCAAGCCAATAACAGAGATCCTGGCCGGGTGGCACAGCGATCGGGTACCCTTGCTGAGATAATCATAGCGACAGACAGGATGCCCGGTTTAGCAATTTATCCGAATTGCCGGCCCTTTTATCATATTATAATCAATCCATGTTAAGTGTGGTGATCCAGGCAGGGGGTGAATCCCGTCGGATGGGTCAAGATAAGGGATTGGCCCCTTTTCTCGGTGAACCCCTGATCCTGCGTGCCTTGAAACGCGTGGCGCCGATCGCCGATGAGTTGCTCGTGACGACGAACAATCCCGATGCGTATCGCTTCCTTGGAGTGGCGTTGTATCCAGATGTCCTCCCGGGTTTGGGAGCGCTAGGGGGATTATTTACAGCGATCAGTTCAGCCAGAGGCGATCTCGTCGCGGTCGTTGCCTGTGATATGCCGTTCGTCAGTCTTCCTATCCTGTCTCTGGCCTATGAGCGCCTTTCCCGCAATGACGCAGATGTTGCTATCCCGAAGACCTCCCAGGGATATGAACCATTTCATGCGATATACCGAAAGGCTACCTGTTTGCTGCCCATCAAGCAGGCACTTGAAGCGGGAGAACGGCGATTGATCTCCTGGTTTCCATCGGTCACAATAACTGTCCTGGATGAGCAAGACCTTCGCCAGCTCGATCCATTGGGTCTGGCTTTCCAGAACATAAATACCCCCGAGGAATTGAGACAGGCGGAAGCATTAGCCAGGGAACTGGAGAGGCTGTCTGCATAAATAAATATGGATATATTTACCTGCAAATCGAAAGCATGAGTAGAGTGTTTATATAACATGACAATACTCAGGAAGCCGTTTATATTTTGTTCAGCTCGAGGATAGAATGTCAGAAGAAGCAATTTCACCAGAACTCAATGAGGCGAAGGGGTCGTTCTTTGAACAGCCGCAGGTTAAACGTCTGATGATCCCGGTTGGGGGAGGTATACCGCTCGGGATTCAGACTGTGACAAACTCGAGATTGGGCATCGGCGGCGCGTTCGGCACCTGGGGTTTCCCTTATGACAACACCAGGTTGCCTGCGTTGGTCGAATCCCGGATAGGGCGCCCTCTCGAGGAAAGTGAAAAAATGGAGCTCGAATCCCTCGGATTCACCTCTCGCCACCACCTCACCGATCTCACGGAAGAAGAACATCTCGAACTGGAGGTCGCCGTGGGGGCACATTTTCTCAGGGAGGCGGCCAGGGCTTCCGGTTGGGAGCCTTCCGAAGTTGAGGGGGTTTTAATCGGGACGAGCGGACCGGTGGTCGAAGATTACACGGTGCGGATCGCCAGGGAAGCCGGCATCCCGGAGGAAGCTGTTAAAGTCAGTGTACACAAAGCCTGCGACGGCTCGGTCGGTGCTCTCCATATGGCATTGAGCAAGGGTCTCGACCTGTATCGAAGTTTCAAACGCAACCTGGCTGAAGAACTGGCGGGAAAGAAGATCCTGGTTGGCGGGATCGAGGGGTTAAGTCGTATGGTGGGACTCTCGCACGACAGGAGTGCCTTGCAATTGTTTGGAAATGGCGGTGGAGTGATCGGGGTCATCCCAGGCGAGACGATGGAGTATCTGGTCGGAAAAACCCATGAAGTCTTCGATGAGGAAGGAGTGCTCGAGGTGCATATGTATTATCCACACTCGGGACGGCGCGATCCCTCCGGTTCCAATATCGAGATCAGCGAAGTTGAAAGCGGACATGTGCGCGTCGCCGGGTTAATGCACGAGCCGGAAGATGGCTCGGCAGTTGCCATGGCCGGACCGATGGGAATGGTCAAACTGTTCGTACGCAGCGGGGTTCAAGTGGTGCGAGATGTTTATGCGGCTTATCAGGCGATGATCAGCCGCATGGGGAAGTTCGAGAAGAAGATAACCGTGGCGATTGTGCACCACGCCAATCTGAAGATAAACAGGCTCAAGGAGAAGCATCTTCAAACTGAGGGCATCCAGCTTCCTATGCCATGGCTGCTCAGCGAGTTCGGGAATGTAAGCGCAGCCTCGAATATGATCGCCTTTCTGCGCCAGCTGCCGAAATTGAATCCCGGCGATCACGTGCTCTTCGATGGCTTCGGAGCGGGCACTTATTACGATGTGCTCGTCGTTTCACTGGGGAAGTAAACCATGAGGAGATCAGCGACTGGGAGTCGGCAGGCGGTCCACGAACAGGCAACCACCCTGGTTTTGATCAATAGAATTAGGCGTTAAACCATCGAGAAGAGGAGTCATGATACTGAAGAATGATACCTTCCGCCAGTATCTTACCCTGGCTTCAGTCATATTAACGCTTGTGGTGAACGGTCTGGCAAATGCTATTCCTTTTAATGGACTGACGACTGGCGAGATCTCCGACCGATTTCCGGTTTACTTCGTCCCGGCGGGGTATGTATTCTCGATCTGGGGGCTTATATACCTAGGTATAGTGGCATTTGCGGTCTATCAAATGCTGCCCGCGCAAAGGGAAAACCCGCGTCTTAGAAAGGTGGGTTATTTGTTCGTGTTAAGCGGGATCATGAACAGTATCTGGCTGTTCTTGTGGCATTATCAGCTCTTCGCGCTCTCTCTGCTGGTGATGGTTGGCTTGCTCGTTCTGCTCATAATGATCTATCTGCGATTGGGGATTGGCATATATCAGCCAACCACCCTGGAGAAATGGTGCCTCCACATCCCGATCAGCGTTTATCTTGGCTGGATAACCGTTGCAACGATCGCCAATGCCACCGATGTGCTTTATTATATCGAGTGGAATGGCTGGGGGCTGAGCCCCGAAACCTGGGGGGTCATCTTGCTGAGCGTTGGCGTATTGATCGCCACGGCTGTCAGCTTCTCCCGTGGAGATATCGCTTATCTGCTGGTTATCATGTGGGCTTATGCTGGTATCGCGGTCAAACACGCGACAGTCCCGATGATTTCAGCGAGCGCCTGGGCATCGGCTGTGGCGTTGCTGGTTGTGCTTATCGCTGGTTACATCTATCACCGCCGCCATATGATGGGCGTGTAGTAGGCTGGTGGGCATTTATGCGCCTGTGGAGTCTGCACCCCTCTTACCTGGATTCCAAAGGCCTGGTGGCGCTCTGGCGGGAGGGTCTGCTGGCACGAAAAGTCTTGCAGCACTTGACAAAGGGATATCGAAACCATCCTCAACTGGAGCGTTTCCGGTCACAATCTGACCCGGTGGCACTGATCGACAGTTATTTAAAGGCGGTCCTCGAAGAGGCGGAGAAGCGAGGATATCATTTCGATGCTGGCAAGATAGGGTCAGAGTTCTCACCCATTCAGCTCTATGTTACTGAGGGGCAGCTGCGCTTCGAATTAGAGCATTTGAAAAGAAAACTGCGTGTCAGGGATCTCGAACGGTACAAATCCCTTGAGAACATCGATCTACCTACGGCGAATCCGATCTTTACTGTGGTGGAGGGAGATGTGCAAGCATGGGAGAGAGCAGGTTGATCCTCAGTCAACTTGCTGTTGATTTATGTCCGCCAACACCTCCCCAAATCTGACGATCTCCTCGATAGTGTTATAGTGCACAGGTCCCACGCGCACCATACCCCCGCTTTGCTCCACGCCCAGACTTTCTGTGACCGATACGGCGTAATAATTCCCATCCCAAACGAAGATGTCCTTCCGAGCGAGACATTCAGCCACCTGGCGGGGATGCTTGCCACGCAGATTGAAAGCAAAAGTTGGCACGCGATCAGCCAGACGTTTGGCATCGCGTAGGCCGTAGATCGTGACGCCCGGCGTTTCTTCCAACACCTCCAGGAGAGCCAGGCTGAGCTGACGCTCATAAGCCTGGATGGCAGCCATAGCTTTTTTCAGGCTCAATCGACGACCGCTGAAGCTGCCCGCGTAAGTCGCGGTATACTCTTTCCCGCAGGTTTCCCCCAACCATTCCAGGTATTCCAGCGCGCCGAGCAGACCGGCAATGCCTTCGTGGTTCTGCGTGCCGGTCTCGAATTTGCCCGGTGGTTCGTCTGGGGCGGGGCGCACTTTGTAGGCTTTCAACTCATCCAGCAACTCATATTTGCCGTAAAGCACCCCTACATGCGGGCCGAAGAATTTATAAGCAGAGCAGACCAGGAAATCACAATCCAGCTCCTGGACATCGATCGGACCGTGTGGCGCATAATGTACTGCGTCGACATACACCAGCGCGCCGGCGGCGTGCGCCATGGCGGTGATCTCCTTTATCGGGTTGATCGTACCGAGCGCGTTGGAGGCATAGCCAACCGCCACCAGGCGCGGCCCTGATTCCAGGGCTTTGCTCAACGCTTCCAAATCCAGGGTGCCGTCTTCGAGGTTGAAGTCTACGATCGCGGTGTGCACCCCTCTCTCCTCCGCTGCCAATGCCCAGGGAGTCAAATTGGCATCATGGTCCAGACGGGTCATGACGATGCTCTCACCAGCCTGCCAGGTGCGGGAAATGCTGCGACTCATGTGCAGGGTCAGGGTGGTCATATTGGCGCCGAAGATGATCTCCTCCGGGCGCAAGGCGTTGATGAAGTCTGCTACAGCCTGCCTGGTTTCTTCCAGGGTGGCATCCGATTCCTGGCTGGTGGCGAAAGCCCCGCCATGATTGGCGTTGTGCTGAATAAGATAATCCACCATGCGGTCGAGAGCTGGCTTGGCGATCTGGGTTCCACCGGGGTTATCAAAGAAGATCGCAGGTCTATGAAGGGCGGGGAATTGGGCACGCGCAGAAATGATGTCAATCATATAGCCATCCTGAAAAATGGCAAACGCCTGGGTGAGGGGGGCACCCAGACGCTTGCCGTTACTATCATATCATGAATTTGAGTTGTCTGACAAGATCATCCCATGCACAAATGTGCATCCTGACAGATTTGTAACCTGCGAGGCTGCGCCTGGCTAGATAAAGATCAAACGCCTGGGTGAGGGGGGCACCCAGACGTTTGATTGATTTACTATAACCTTTTTTCATGAATTTTGCAAGGGATTTTTGTCCCAAACAGCTTAGTTTTTTGAAAATTTAATATTCATCCCTGGTCTGAGCCCCAACCGGGAGTCGAACCCGGATCTCGGCCTTAGGAGAGCCTCGCTCTGTCCATTGAGCTATTGGGGCGCGTGAAAGATTATAGCATAACTCACCTGACCAGCTGGCGTATTCTGTTGGTGGCGAGGTTGTAAGCAGAACATTTCGGGTCAACTTATATCGTCACTCCAGGCTGCCTGTTGCGATGGCTTTCTTGATCTCGCCGATCGCCCGGGTGATCTGGATCTCGCGTGGGCAAGCCAGTGTGCAGTTGAAAATCGTATGACATCGGTAAACGCCGAATTGATCGCTGAGGATCTTCAGCCGTTCCGAAGCAGCCTGATCGCGGCTATCAAAGATGAAGCGGTGGGCATTGACGATCGCTGCAGGCCCGACATATCTGTCATTTGCCCAAAACGAAGGACAGGAGGTGGTACAGGCAGCGCACAGGATGCACTTGGTGGTGTCATCGAAACGCTCCCTCTCTTCGATGCTCTGCAAACGCTCCTTTGCGGGCGGCGGATCGTTGTTGACAAAATACGGCATCACGGAGCGATAGTGCTCGAAGAAGGGCTCCATGTCCACAATCATGTCTTTAATGACTTTCAGCCCCAGGAGCGGCTCGACGGTGATCTTGTCTGTCTTGAGGTCCTTGACCAGCACTTTACAGGCCAGGTAGTTGCGCCCGTTGATGCGCATGGCGTCCGAGCCGCAGATCCCATGTGCGCAGGAACGCCGGAAAGAAAGTGTCCCATCGAGATTCCCCTTGATATACTCCAGCAAATCCAACACGCGATCTGTTGGTTCGGCTGTGACTTGATAGGTTTCGTAATGGGGTTTTTTATCTGTTTCTGGGTTATATCGGAAGATCCTCAAAGTTACCTGCATCGATAACCTCTCGCGAATAGGAACTCAATAAACTCGTTCTTTGGGTTGATATTTGGTGATGACCACTGGCTTATAGCGCAGCTCGATCGCGCCGTCCTTGAGCCAGGCAAGGCTGTGTTTCAACCAGTTCTCGTCGTCGCGCTTGGGGAAATCCTCACGGGCGTGTGCGCCGCGGCTTTCGGTGCGCGCTAGCGCTGCAGTTGTGGTGACTTCCGCCAGGTCGAGCAGATTGCCCAGCTCCCAGGTGGTGAGCAAATCGGTATTGAAGACCCGACCATGGTCTTCGACTTTGACATGTTTGAAGCGTTCTTTCAACTCGCGGATTTTCTCCAGAGCAACCTGCATCCCCTCTGCGGTGCGGAATACCCCAACGTGATCGTTCATCGTCTTTTTCATTTCCTCTGCGATCTGCGCCGGGCGCTCCTTCCCGTCAGCATTTAGCAGGGCGTCCAGCTGTGCGCGGGCAAACTCCGTTGGATCGGGTGGCAGGGGCTGAAACTGTGCTTCCCGAGCAAATTCAGCGGCTTTCAACCCCGAATGCTTTCCGAAAACCAGCAGATCCAGGAGGGAGTTCGTCCCCAGTCGGTTGGCACCATGCACCGAGACACAGGCGACTTCCCCAGCGGCGTAGAGCCCCGGCAAGATGCGGTTGTTTTCGTCGATCAAGACCTCACCGTGTTTGTTGGTCGGGATGCCTCCCATGGCGTAATGCGCCGTGGGCTGCACCGGCATGGGCTGGGTGACCGGGTCAACCCCCAGATAGGTGCGGCAGAAATCGATGATATCGGGAAGTTTGGCGTGGATCTCCTCGGCGGTTACCACATACGGAGAGCCATCTGGTCTTTTCCGCCCGTCGATGGCTGCATATTTGTTGACGGTCTCCGGGCGGACATCCAGATAGAGGTAACGCTTCCCGCCGATACCGCGCCCTTCCCGCATCTCAAGATACATTGCCCGGCTGATCACATCCCGAGAAGCCAGATCTTTCACCGTGGGGGCATACTTCTCCATGAAACGCTCGCCTTTGTCGTTGAGCAAGACACCCCCTTCTCCGCGTACACCTTCCGTGATCAGGATGCCCAGCTTATAGATGCCGGTGGGGTGAAACTGAAAGAACTCCATATCCTCGGCGGGGATGCCGCGTCGCAGGGTGATGGCGACCCCGTCTCCCGAGTAGGCGTAAGCGTTGGAGGTGATCTCCCAGATGCGGCCATGGCCGCCGGTTGCGAAGATCACAGCTTTTGAATGGAAGACATGCAACTCCCCGGTCATCAGCTCCAGAGCGACCACGCCGGCAACGGCGTCATTGACCAGCAGCAGGTCGAGAACCTGGAATTCATCGAAGAACTGGACTTTGTTCTTGATGCACTGCTGGTAGAGAGTCTGCAGGATCATGTGACCGGTACGGTCGGCAGCGTAGCAGGCGCGGCGCACCGGTTTGCCGGTCAAATTGTTGGTATGACCACCGAAAGGTCGTTGTGCAATGCGCCCATCAGGTGTCCGGGAGAAGGGCAGTCCCATGTGTTCCAACTCGTAAATCGCTGGGACCGCTTCGGAACACATAAATTCGATGGCATCCTGATCGCCCAGATAATCGCTACCTTTGACGGTGTCAAAAGTGTGCCATTCCGGGTGATCTTCTTCCAGGTTTCCTAACGCAGCGCCTACGCCGCCCTGCGCTGCGCCGGTGTGCGAACGGGTGGGATAGAGCTTGCTAATCACCGCGGTGTTAGCGGTCTTGGATGCGTACAGGGCAGCCATCAAACCCGCACCGCCAGCACCCACCACGATGACGTCAAATCCTGTGTGCGGGATATAACGCGTGCTGTTCATCAACGGATTTAATCGACCTCCTTAAAGATATTCTGAGATCAGGTTGATATGAAAACCTGAAACTGATGATGGAACATTGACTATAGAAATCAACATCATCATCGAGTCTACCCTGGCGGTTTCCGCGGCTGATCGGAGAATAGCGAACTGTAATAAATCCGAAATACCGATCTAGAAGCGCTCTTCCTGTTGAGAGTCGAGCAAATGCGCGCGGCTTTGAACCTCGCGGTCAGACTCGCGGCACTAATTATAGTATATATCCGATGTGATTACTCTTAGTGTTGGATGAATCAAAAGCGGTAAAAGACCCCCACACCCGGTCCCGCCACCTTCAGGGACGGAATCGATGTACTTCTTGTTCCCCCATTCCCTCCGGGATGTGGAGCCGAGGGATGAGGTAAGATGGAGTTACCAAGCGCCTGCGGGTCGTAAATTTCAGATAGCGAACGCTCAGGACCCCATGACGACATAGACAGCGATGATCAGGATGAAACCCCAGAGCATGAAAAGGAAGCCACGGATCAGCACGCAGGAGATCGACTTGCACACGAAATCCTCGATCACGGTGCGCAAACCGTTGACCCCATGTGTGACCCCGAAGAAAACGATCAGGATCTGCACGACCTGCCAGAAGTCATTGCGCCAGCCGAGGATCAAAGCTAATGGAATGCTTTCGGAGACGTGGTTCGGGTTGGGGAAGATCGACCAGCGCATAATCGTTGGAAAATCGAGCAGGGTGCTGGAGCGATAAATGAGGGCGAACAGCAATGCAATGGCTGCCAGGGTCGCCATGGCGATCCCTGAGATGCGGGTGAAGATCCACATCAAGTATTCGAAGGAGAACCCGGGCTGGATCCATCTCTTATTCATCGTGAACCTCCTCTAACTGCCAGTTAAGGCTTGCTGGATCAGTATCCCAGCCGTCAAGCCATAAAGCGGCAGGAAGATGAGCAGCTGGATCCACAATGCCTGGCGCCGATAGACCTGCAATGAAGGCCAGATATCCAGCACAGCGATGCGCAGCCCATTGAATGCGTGGAACATGACGATGAAGGTGATCAGCACCTGGAATCCCCAGGCTTGATAGATGGCATTGACCGTCGCTGCGACCTGGCTGTCCATCTGCTGCATGAAGAAGCCGGCGAACACATGGGTCGTGATCAGCATCAGCATGGCGACCCCTGTCACGCGGTGCAGCATCCAGGCCAGCATGGTCGCGCCGCCTTTGTATTTTAATCCGCTAAAGAAGCCGACCCTTCGGGAGGGTATCATCGGGCACCTCCTGTGAACCTGGGAGAAAAGGTGATAATTTTCACAATCTGTCGAATCTATTATTGCATCCCACAACGCGCCGGGAATAGTGACGATCATCACGCTTTAATCATTCCAGATATCCCTTTCAAGGTGGGGGTTCCTGGTCTAAAATTAATCAGTAGAACTTCATGGAAGGCTGCCCAATATTTTCAGGGGAACCTGGTGAGGGCTGCATAGATCAGGCAAAACCTGTGGAGGTAGAGTCTCAAACCTGGACAACGGAAGCGCTTTGCAGGGTACATCGCAGCATCATCGTTGAGCTTATCCCGCGGCATCCCCGATTGCGTCCTGCTCAGGCGGGATAGACCACCAGACGTCTTCATCTCACCCCCCATAACTGCTCTGGGCGGCTGGTCAACCTGCAAGGCGATCTCATCGCAGCGAAGGTGAGCTCGGAATCCCGGTTTGCAATCAGAAAAGCCTCTCTTGAAGAGGCTTTTCGTTTATCAATTGCTTCTTGGATTTCGATTGGACACCTTAATCGATTCGCACGCCGCCGACGATGGCTGCCGCACCGATCAGAGAAATGATCGCCCAGAAAATCAGCAAAGCCAACCCGACTCTCCTCTGTGTCTTCTGGCTGCTGATGTAATCATTGAGCACCTGACGCAAGCCGTTGACCCCATGCGCGAAGGCAAAAGCGAGCAGCAGGAAATCGTACACGCGCCACCCCCACAGCGCCCAGCGCATGGCGACATAGTCCAGATCGATGCGATGCACCCCCACCAGGACATCCTGGATTAGGACATGCACCCAGACCAGCGGGATCAACAAAATGCCGCTGTAGCGCATCGCTTTCCAGGCAACGGCCTCAAAACCTTCAGAGATAGCAACCTTTTGTAAAGCAGTTCTTTCAGCGCTGGTTTCCATAGCGTTCTCCTCAAGACAGGAGCCCAAAGTTGTGGATAAGCAGATTGCGGCCCATCAAATACGCAGCAGGAAGCCAGAGCAGAACTGCCAGGATCAGGCTCCAAAGCGCGGTTTTACGCTGCGTCTCGATCGTCCATTTATAAGGGGCGAACAGGTCGAAGAGGGCGATGCGGAGGCCATTGATCCCGTGGTAAATCACCAGAAAGACCAGCACGATCTCCCCCAACATGAATGGTGTGCTGCGGTAGATGGCGATGGCGTGTTCATAGAGTGAAGGGTAGAAGTACACTGTGGCTGTATCTAAAATGTGAATGGTCAGGAACAGCAGTGTACCCAACCCTGAGAGGCGGTGCAGGATGAAGCTGAGCTGTCCTTCCTGTCCACGATAACGCACAAGGCCGGTCAGGTTCAACCGGAAAAAATCCATAAACACCTCCTAATATTTCTCAATCGTCCATGTGCTGGATGACAGCGTCGCCGAACTCCGAGGTCTTCAGCAAAGTTGCGCCGTCCATCAGGCGGTGAAAATCATAAGTGACCGTTTTGGCGGCTATGGCGCCTTCCATACCCTTAATGATCAGATCGGCAGCCTCATTCCAGCCCAGGTAGCGGAACATCATCTCACCGGACAGGATCACCGAACCGGGGTTGACCATGTCTTTATCGGCGTATTTCGGCGCTGTGCCATGAGTGGCCTCGAAGACGGCGTGACCGGTGGTGTAATTGATGTTCCCGCCGGGGGCGATGCCGATACCCCCCACCTGGGCTGCGAGTGCATCCGAGAGGTAATCACCGTTCAGGTTCATTGTGGCGATCACGTCGAATTCCCGTGCCCGGGTGATGGTCTGCTGGAAGACAATGTCGGCGATCACATCTTTGACCAGCAGCCTGCCTGCCTTGAGAGCTTCGTCCTGTTCTCGATTGGCGGCCTCCTCGCCTTTCTCTTTGACCGTGCGTTCCCACTGGTTCCAGGTATAAACCCGGTCACCGAACTCGGTTTCGGCGACTTCGTAGCCCCAGTTGCGGAAGGAGCCTTCGGTGTACTTCATGATGTTGCCTTTGTGCACCAGGGTCACGCTGCGGCGCTGATTCTCCAGGGCGAAGCGAATGGCTGCGCGCACCAGACGGAAAGTGCCCTCTTTGGAGATCGGTTTGACACCAAACCCAGCAGTATCCGGAAAGCGGATCTTGCTGTATTCTTCGGGAAAGTTTTCCTGAAGCAGCTGCCTGAATCGCTGGTTTTGCGGCGTGCCGTATTCGAACTCGATGCCGGTGTAGATATCCTCGGTGTTCTCCCGGAAGACAACCATATTGACATATTCCGGGTGTTTAACCGGTGATGGAACACCTGAAAAGTACCGCACAGGTCTCTGGCAAACATAGAGATCGAGCGCTTTGCGCAGGGCGACGTTCAGCGAGCGGATGCCGCCGCCGATCGGTGTGGTCAGCGGACCTTTGATCCCGACCAGATATTCCCGAAAGGCTTCCACGGTTTCCTCCGGAAGCCAGGTGCCGCAGCGCTGGTAAGCTTTCTCGCCGGCGAAAACCTCCATCCAGTGCACTTTGCGGGCGCCATGATAGGCTTTCTCGACCGCCGCATCGAACACGCGCACCGAAGCCCGCCAGATATCTCTCCCGGTGCCATCCCCTTCGACAAAGGGCAGGATGACCTGATCGGGGACGTTCAGTTTCCCGTTGTGGATTGTGATCTTCTCACCCTCCTCGGGGACATGGATGTCGTTCGTCATGTGAAAAAAGCTTCTCCTCCTACTAATATGGTCATTTTTCCCGAGATTATAGCATGCCAGCTGGCGCCAGCAGATAAGGATTCGCTAACAAATTCCCAACCTGATCGTTCTCAGGGGTTCCGGCGCCGGATCAGGTGTAGATCACATGCTGGCGCAGAAATTTCTCCGTGGTCTTGTAGAAATGCTCCAGCGTCTCGACCTTGCGGAATCCATGCCCTTCGCCCGCATAGACATGGTATTCGTGCGGGACGCCGCGCCGCACCAGCGAGGCGACGATCTCGTCCGATTGGGAGCGCGGGACGACCCGATCGTCCTCGCCCTGGAAGATGGTCACCGCGTCCTGGATGCGGTCGGCGTGAAAGACCGGGGAACGGTCGCGGTAAACCTGCGCCGCTTCCGGCAGCGGGCCGAGCAGCTTGTCGGAATAGCGCGCTTCGAATTTATGCGTCTCGGCAACCAGGGTGAATTGATTGGCCACCCCGTAGAGACAGACGCCAGCCTTGAAGAAGCCGGGGTGATCGACCAGCGCCTGCAGGACGGTGAAACCACCTGCGCTGCTGCCCATGATGATCAACTTCGCCTCGTCGGCTAACCCCTGCTCGACCAGGTAGCGGGCGCCGCTCACCGCGTCCTGCACATCGTGGACCCCCCAGTTTCCGTAGAGCGCCTGCCAGTAAGATCGCCCATAGCCGGTGCTGCCGCGATAATTGACCTCCAGGTAAGCGTAGCCGCGCGTGGCGAAGTACTGGGCGCGCGGGTTGAAGGCCGTCCGCACCTGGCTGGTCGGCCCGCCGTGGATGCTGACGATCAGTGGTGGCCTTCCCCGACCCTGGAATCCTGGGTTATGCGGGGGATAATACAGCCCGTAGACCTGCCCGCCATCCATGCCGCGCCAGGTCATCGGCTGGGGTTTCGCGCAGGACCCCCGGCCGACCTCTTCGCTGGCAGAGCGTCTCAGGATGCGAGTCTGTACCCGCAGCGCGCCGTTTCCATCTTGTGTTTCCGGGATTGCACAAACGATCACCCGGGGAGGGATATCCCCCGCCGAAGCCAGCATGGCAAGGCGCACTTCCTCCCCAGCACCCCCTCCCGGTGCGATGGCGATCTGTTCCAGCCAGGTGTAGTCTTCGTCCAGGATGACCTGTTGTTCTCTCCCTGCTGCCAGATCATAACGCCACAGGCTGGCATGACCCTGTCGATTGCGGATGAAGAAGATGTACTTTCCATCGGGGCTGAAACCGAAGGTGCGCATGCCCTGCACCCAGGCTGGCAGTCCATGATCGGCTTCCCCGCTGGTCAGCTGGCGGCTCTCTCCCGTCTCCAGGTCGTGGACGTAGATCTGCCACCAGCCGCTGGCATCGGAGACAAATGCCAGATAGCGACCGTCGGGCGAAAAAGAGGGCTGGAAGATCGAAGTATCCTGCCCCCCAGCCAGGGTCCTGACCCCTTCCAGGGAGGGGAGACCCTTCTCGCTCAGCCCCAGCCGCCCTATCTGGAGGAGCGTCCCATCCCAGGGCATGTTGGGCTGATCCCAGGCGACCCAGGCCAGGTGCTGACCGGAGGGATGCCAGCAAGGTTGCATATAGAAGTCGAAGCCGGCAGCGATCCTCTGCGGCCATTGTGACCCCTGGGCGTCGAGGATCGCCAGGCAGTCCTCGCCTTCGTATGAGTGAACGAAGATCAGCCAGCGTCCGTCCGGCGAGAGGGAGGGCGCAGCAGCCTGCCCAAAGGCGGGCGAGATGGGTCGGGGCCTGCCGGCGTCGATCGGCTGCCGATACAGGCGTCCGGATTCCGCTTCGACGAAATAAGCCTGGCCACCTCCCAGGGTGAAATCGCCGCCGCCGTAGCCCACCCCGGCACGCACGGCGAGATCGCTGGTGAGATCGCGGGGAGCCTGGCCGTCCGGGCTTTGCAGCACGAGCACCCCCCTCCCCGAACGCACTTCGCGCCAGGCCAGAGTTCCGTCCCGATCCCAGACGATATCGCTGAAGACCAGCCCGCTGGCGACATTGCGCGGCGTAAACGGGCTATCCCATAAACCATACTGGCGTTCTGCGGGCTTATTGTCCATGGTTCTCCTCCATATCTGTTTCCGTGCTCTTGAGCGGGGTGAAGCTCCTGCGATGGACGGGGCAGGGCCCCAGGTCTCTTAAAGCCAGCAGGTGCTGCCTTGTTCCATAGCCCTTGTGGGCTTTGAACCCATAGCCAGGGAATTCAGCTTCCAGGGCGACCAGCAGGGCATCCCGGGCGGTCTTCGCCAGGATAGAGGCGCCAGCGATGCTGAGCGAGCGGGCATCGCCTTTGGTCAGCGCGGTCTGTGGGATCTCCACTTCGGGCAGCAGGAGATGATCGATCAGCAGGTGCTGGGGAGCGATCGGCAGGGCGGCGAGGGCGCGCTGCATCGCCAGGCGCGTGGCGGGAAGGATGCCCAGGGTGTCGATCTCGGCGTGGGAGGCGAAGCCGACGCCCCAGGCGACGGCGATCCTGCGCAGGCGCACGGACCAGCGGGCGCGCTCGAGGGGCATCATCTGTTTGGAATCGCGCACACCGTTCAGTTTTTCCGTCAGGGACGGATCGGGGGGCAGGATCAATGCTGCGGCGGCTACCGGTCCCGCCAGCGCGCCCCGCCCGGCCTCGTCCAATCCGGCGATCCATTTCAGCCCCTGCGCCCAGAGCGCTGCTTCCTGACTCAGGTCGGGCCGCTCGGGGAGGCCCAAGTTTTTATGCCCGGCGCTCATATCTGCCACGCAGTCCATTGTAGCGGATCTTCAGGATGTCCAGAGCCATCTGAAGCGAATCGCGCGCCACGCTGATGCGGCTTTGAGGGTTGTAATACCAGGGGATGGGCAGTTCGGCGATGCGGTAGCCTCTGCGGCGGGCGATGTATAGCACCTCCACATCGAACGACCAGCCGGTGATGGTCAGGCTGGAGAAGAGATCCTGCGCCGCGGCGGCTTTGAAGCATTTGAACCCGCACTGGGTGTCGTGGAGGGAGGGCAGCGCCAGCAGGCGGATCAGCCAGTTGAAGACCCGCCCGACCAGGTGGCGGTAAGCCGGTTCGCCGTAGCGCACCGCTCCCGGAGCCTCGCGCGAGGCGATGGCGATATCGGCATCGTTCAACGCTGGCGGGAGGAAGCGGTTGATCTCGCTGACCGGCATGGAGAGGTCGGCATCGCACATGAAGCGGTATTTCCCGGAGGCTCTCAGCATCCCGGTGCGCACCGCAGCGCCTTTACCGCGCAGCGGCTCCTGGTAGACCCGGATGGGTATATCCCCAGCATATTTTTCCGCACAGGTCTGGGCGATCTCGAAGGTGCGGTCCTGGCTGGCGTTGTCGATGATCAGCAATTCAGAGAGATAGCTTTGAGCGCGCAGATATTCCAGCAGCTTCTCGAGGGTGTCCGGCAGGCGGTTCTCTTCGTTGAAGGCAGGGACGATGATGGAGAGCAGCGGTTCGGGCAATGCATTCTCTTTCCGGCGGTCAGATCAACGGCACGCCGTCCAGCCGATCTCTCTGAGGGTCGGCATCCCCGGTGACCAGGAATTCCTGGCCGTCCTTCTGCACCAGTTTGATCGGATGAGAGACCTCGAAAGTGCCTGCCAGGCGCGGGATGCGTTTCCCAGCCATGAAGCGCTTACCGGATTTGATCTGCTCGATCAGGGTCTTGCGGTCGAGCAAGACATGATCGGACCAGGTTGGGCCGCGCCGCAGGTGGGCACGCACCCATTGCACCTGACCATCGGAGCCATAGCGGACTGCCTGGACCACGCCGTCATACTTCGCTTTTGCCATGCATCATACTCCCGCATCCGTTTCCGGGTTGAGAAGTTTGAGGGTGGATAAAGACAAAACGTGAAACGTGCTGCGGGAAGCCGAACTCACGGTTCACGTTTTGTGTTCGGGCGGAAAGGTCGGGGTGAGCGGACTTGAACCGCTGACCCCCGCGTCCCAAACGCGGTGCGCTACCAACTGCGCTACACCCCGGGTGAGATGAGTATAATGCGGGTGGGCGTTACACGTCAAGGTGGATGGCCTGATTGGATATCCTCCATCGCTAATCTACTTTTTCTTCGATTTGTTCTTCCATTTCAGCGTCACTTCGTAATTGGCGGTCAGGCCGACCTTGCCGATGGCGAAGTTGCCCAGTTCGCCAGTGGTCTCAAGGCCAAAGGTCAGTTCGATCTCCTCTGCATCGAGAGACTTGAACTTCTTCAACATGCCTTCAGCGGAATTAAAGGCGCTCTCCAGCGCCTTATCGAAGGATTTCTGTGCCTTGATGACCTGCTCGCTGCCGCTGGCTGCCTTAATAGGCAGGGAGGCTGCCAGCTCATCGGGGGCATGGATCAGCACGCTGCCCCCATCCTCCAGGACATACTCGATATATACGGGCATGAGTTCACTCCTTGCTCGAACTTGTGCGTGACATTATGATGAAGATAGGCTGCGCCGGCTTTCCAGATGACCTGTACCAGGAGGCGCAGCCTGCTTTGATATTTGGCCTCATCGGCCGGGGACAGGCTGAGCTGGCTCTTGTTTGGATCGCGGCCCGCCTCCGTGGAGGCAGGGCTTTACTGATCTGCATCCCGTGAGTCATGCGAAAACACCCGAAAACCAAGGTTATTGTTGAAGTTAACGGGTACATTCCTGTTGCGGTAAGCGCAGCGGGCGTTCCTTTGATCGTTGTTCCACGAGCCGCCGCGCAAACCAGCCTGGCCCCATTGCCTCGGGATTTTACCCGCTCGCAACCGACTTCTGCCAGCCGCCCAACAGCCGGCCCATTTCGACCAGCATCCCAGCGGCGTGCTCATATTGCCCATGGCTGATCAGCTGGAGATCGCGCGCGAGGCGAATGTGCGTGCGCAGCTTGTCCAGCTCTGCATCGGCTGCCTCCAGGCGCGGCAGGGGATTTCTCTGATGGGCAGCTTCGATGAGCAGGCTTTGAAAAGCTAGCGCGTCCTGCTGCAGCGTCTGCGCCATGACAAAACGATGGCTACGCGGGAATTTAATGGTCAGAGGGAGCATCCAGGACAGGAAATCATAAGTTTTACTGAAGATGGGAGATTGTTTCATGTGCCTCCTTTTCATAGAGTATAGCTTGAGATCAGCGCCCGCCGCAACCCCCAGGTGTCCCCGTGTTTGGCATGAGCGATCCAGCCCCGGACGGCGTCCTCCAGGCGGGAGAGGGGGAGCTTGCCAGCAGCAGCCTGAGCGCGCAAACGGGCATAGCGGCGTTGAAAAGCGACCCCATTGCGCCGTTTCAGCCGTCGATGATCGGGGTAAATCCGGAAACCCAGGAAAGGTATCCCCGTCGAGACAGGAAAGACAGCAGCCCGATTTTCGTGAAGCCGCAGGCGCAAATTCGCCAGATAATCTGAAATGGCCTGACGCCAGGCGTGCAGCTGTTCTTTATCGTCCGAGAACAGCAGAAAATCGTCCACATAGCGCAGGTAAGCGGGGCATTTGAGCTGCCGTTTGATCCAGTGATCGAGTGGGTTAAGGTAGACATTCGCCCAGAACTGGCTGGTCAGATTGCCGATCGGCAGGCCGCGCGGGCGCAGACCGGCAAACAGGTCATCACCAGGAAAATATTGAGGCGCGTGGGTTTCCGGATGAATCCCCGCGCCGCTATCCATAATTTTTTTACACAGGGACAGTGTTGGCACATCGCCGATCACCCGCGCCAGCTGGGCAAGAAGGATCTGATGGTCCATACACGGGAAGAAAGCCTGGATGTCGCATTGCAGAACATAGGGATATCGGCGGGCAAATTGTTGTGCGCGGTCGAGCGCAGCATGGGTACCCTTGCCAACCCGACAGGCATAAGAATCGTAAATGAAGCGGCGCTCGAAAATAGGTTCTATCACCTGACACAGGGCGTGGTGCACCACCCGATCGCGGAACGGCGCGGCGGAGATCAGCCGGGGTTTGGGATCATATATATTGAAGTGCCGGTATGCCCCGGGCTGATAATCCCCGGTTTGCAGTTCGGATTGCAATTGGAACAGGTTCTCCTCCAGGTGGTACTCGAATTCAGCCACGTCGGTTTTTCTGCGTTTACCGCGCGCTGCGTTGCGGAAGGCCAGGAAGAGGTTCTCGAAGGTGGTGATCTGCGGGTAAAGATGCCTGAAAGTTTTCATAAAAATCTTAATTTCGCTGGGGGCTCTGCCCCCAGACCCCCGTTAACGCAACAGGGGGCAGAAACCTGGATCCAGGACTCAGGAGTCAGAAATAGAGCCAGGCGAAAACACCCGAAAACCAAGGTCATTGCCGAAGTCAACGGGTACACTCCCGTCGCGGGAAGCGCAGCGGGCGAACCTCTGATCGTAGTCCCACGAGCCGCCGCGCACGACACGGTAACGCTTTCCGAAATCCTCGGAAGCCTGCGGGTCGCCGCCCGGGTAAGGCTGATACCAGTCTGCGGTCCACTCCCATACGTTCCCTGCCAGGTCGAAGGCGCCGTAAAAGCTGGCTCCGTCGGGGTAGAGGCCGACCGGGGTGGGGAGACCGATGCGGCTCTCGGCGGTGTTGGCGCGGCCTGGATCGAAGTCGCCCTCCCAGGGATAGGTTCTGCCATCCTCCCCGCGGGCGGCTTTTTCCCACTGGAGCTCCTCAGGCAGCTGGAATTCCCCGCCGGTGACGGCAGAGAGCCATTTGCAGTAAGCCCTGGCCTCGTACCAGTTGACCCCCACCACCGGGCGGGCTGGCGCGCTCAGGTCGGCGTCGTCCCAGAAAGCCGGATGGTCGAAGGGTCGGGAGAAGATACGCGTCGCCCGCTGGCGGGCTTCCTCGTCGCTCAGGGCGATCACCTCCTGCCAAAAAGCCAACCTTCCAGGCAGCCAGGAGAACTGTCGGGCTAATTCCACCAGGTCATATTGCCGGAGTATCTGGAGAAAACGCAACCAGTCTTCGATGGCTTCGTGGTGAGCTTCTGGCCCACCCTTCCGCCATGCCCAACCGGCTTCGTCCCACCAGCGTTCCTCGCCGTAGCCATCCGCCTCGTAGAAGTAGCGGTACTCGGCGTTGGTCACCGGGTAGCGCCCGATGGAGAAAGCCGGCAGAGTCTTGCGGCGTGGATCGGCATATTCGTCTTTCCAAGCTTCAGGATCCTCCCGGCTGCTGCCGAAGGTGAATTCGCCAGCCCGCACCGGCTGCAGCGGGGGCACGATCGCCCACACCACTCTCCCTTCGAAGGTGAAGGGCTGCGGGCGCAGGTCTGGGTGACCCAGCTCGCCCAGCGCCAGGCCAGCATCGATGCGGGCGCGCAGGTGTGCCCGGCGGTCCCGCTGGCGCACCAGCAGGTCTTTCCGCAGCTGGTCAGTCAGCGCGCCCTCCTTGCCTGCCTCTGCCAGGCAGCGCCCGGCCAGGGGCAGGTTGCAGCGGGCGACGGCTTTCACTAGTTCTTCCCGATCTGCTTCTGCCAGAGCGGCTGCCATGCGGGTGGTCTCCTCCCAGCCGGTGACCGGCGGCGGCGGGAGAGTCTGACCCTCAGGCAGGGGGTCGGGCAAGTCATCGGGGGCTCTCCAGCGCACGCGCCAGCGCGCCTCCAGATTTTCGCCGGCGCGGAAGCGACGCAGCAGCTCCACCCCGGCGAAGTACTCCTGCAGCAGATGGTGGTAGAAGGCGTAAGCTGGCTTCTTTCCCCCCACGGTTTTTTCTTCCAGGAGACCGCTGTCCAAGCTGAGCTTGAGCGCCTCCCCGTGGGACGCGAGCAGTTTCAGGCCCTCCAGGCTGACTTCCTCTTGCAAGCTGGTTTCATCTATGACGGTCGAACCGCCCGCCACCTGCATGGCGTACCCCAGGCGGCTGAGGAAAATCACCGTTTCCTTGAGGGCTTGCGGCGCATTGTTACGCAGTTTAAACGGCTGACGCATACTCGTGAACTCACGGTCGATGCGGCGCCGGACCAGATCATCCATCAGTTCGGCGCGGTTGGCGCTCAACGGCCGGCCCTCTTCCGCGCGGTTGACGAGCAGCGCCAGCCAGAAGATGTTGCGCGCCAGGTCTTTGAAGCGCTGGTCGCCGGAACGCAGGGCGCGCTCGAAAGCTTCCTTCGCAAGGCTGAGCAGAGGTTCGTTATTCACCAGGCGCAGCTCCAGATACTTATAGATGTGCTCTTCATCCAGGTGCTGGACATGCACCTCGGGCAGATTCAGGCCGGGCTGGTAATCCAGGCTGCGGCAGGTGAAGACCGCCCAGTTGCCCTGGTTAAGTTCATCAACCCATTTTCTCCAGCGATCGATGCGATCGGCGCGGTCATCGAACGGCATTTGGTTGACCCCATCCAGCAGGAAGCAGACCTCGCCATTCCAGACCGCCTCGTCGTAGGTCGAGGCAAGAAAGTTTGGCCATTTACGGCGTAAAAAATCGTCTGGGTCGGGCGGGGAGTCGGCAAATCCATCCAGATCTACCCGGAAGGGTAGCTTCGCTCCCTGGGGATCCCTCAGGCGCTGGCGGGCAAGGTCGAGTGCCAGGCGTTCGAGGGTGGTGGTCTTACCGCAGCCCGGCTCGCCCAGGATCACCAGACGGGTCTTGTGGTATTGCGTGATCGCCTGACGCAGGTCGGATAGAAACTCACCTGCCTGGCTGAGGTGGGGATCGTTCTTGTCCTGCAGGCGCAGGGTGATGAGCGGAGAGGGCTCGGTCAGGCGACCGGCTAACTCCAGGTAGCCGCGCTCCCATTGGGAATATTTAGTATCCAGGATGAATCTGGTCAGGTAAATCTCTTCCTGACGTTGCGCAGCCTTCTGACGAGACTTTCGGCTGAGCATCTCCTCGATGAGTTGTCCAGATATGGAGAGGCTCTGCCCAGAAGCGGCGATGGTCCAAAAGGGTTCTCTCCCTGAATGGTGGAGCACATGGATCGCCCCCTGGATGTCGCGCAGCATCCTGAGGATTTCCTCGAAGGTATCCGGCAGATCGAGGGCTGTTTTCTGAGCAGGTGGGAGCAACTCGATCGATTGCGGGCAGTATTTTTTAAGGGTTTCGGCGGTGACCGCGTAGGCGTTGCGGCTGCGGTCACGATCCAGATATTCACAGACCATCCCTACCACCTGACGAGTTTCAACATCGAAAACCGGTCCGCCGCTCATGCCGGGGAGGATCTCAACCCCCTGGAATTGCAGAACGGGCAACCGGGGAGGTTGGACCTCAATCAGTTCTGCCAGCTTTCCTTGAGCCCAGTGTTCTTTATAGCTCTCATGTTCGGGAAAACCAAACGCACAAAAATCGCGCCCCAGCCGGCCAGAGGAGGTGCCCAAGACTGCTGGCTGCATTCCGTCAGGTTGTCTTTCCAGACGCAGGAAAGCCAGGTCGTCCCGATCGGAAGGCGACCAGCCCTCTTTAAGCACGCTTGCAGCGGCACGTTCACCGGTCAGGCAGGCTTCGATCGTGAGAGTTACCCCCACCTTCCCCCCGGCTTTTTCGACCACATGGGCGCAGGTGACTGCCAGGTGGTCTGCCACCAGGATGCCGGCGCCTTTCGTCCTGCCATCAGAATCAAGGACGCGGATGACGAGAGCCTTGGGGGAGGCAGTGCCCCTTAATTCCGCTTTGCTATATTCTGCGTCGGTCATTTTATCCACCTCTGTCCGCATGAAGCCGGTGAGGATATTTTACATCAATTTATTTGAAGCTTCTGCTAGAGGTGATTTGACCACCCTTTGAGCAACTATCCGATGCATTCCTCGCGTCCGCCTGGTTTCGTCTTGCCGTGCTGATGCGGCGCCAAAAGTCGTCAAGTCAGGGCAGGCGAGAAATCCCTCAGGCGATGCTTTGTTTTATGGTAAACTCAGGACGGTTGAGCAGAGGTATGCTGAAACTGAGAAATCTCTCAATTGAAACGATCGTTACCCCCGTGGGGAGGCCGTCCACCGACTGTCCTCCCCGCTTCTTTATTGTTTGATGACCCGGGAGGCAGGATGACGGCCAGATATATCTTCATTACCGGCGGTGTGGTCAGTTCTGTGGGAAAAGGCGTGACCGCCGCGGCGCTGGGACGCCTGCTCAAAGAGCGCGGCTTCTCCGTGGCGGTGCAGAAGCTCGACCCCTACATCAATGTCGACCCGGGGACGATGAGCCCCTATCAGCACGGGGAGGTGTTTGTCCTGGACGATGGCGCGGAGACCGACCTGGACCTGGGGCACTACGAGCGCTTCATCGACACCAGCCTGAACCGGGTGTGTAACGTCACAACCGGGCAGGTTTACGCCGAGGTGATCGCCAAGGAGCGGCGCGGGGACTATTTGGGCGGCACGATCCAGGTCATCCCGCACATCACCAACGAGATCAAGCGGCGCATCGGGCTGGTGGCAAAGACGCTGGGGGCTGAGATCGTGATCGTTGAGATCGGCGGCACCGTGGGCGATATCGAATCCCTGCCTTTCCTGGAGGCGATTCGCCAGATGCGCGCCGATATCGGGCGAGAGAACACCGTGTATGTCCATGTGACCTGGTTGCCCCATATCGGTGCCACCAACGAGCTCAAAACCAAACCCACGCAGCACTCGGTGCGCGAGCTGCGCTCGATCGGGATTGCCCCCGATATGATCGTCGCCCGTTCCGATCATCCTGTGGATGACGACCTGCGCGAGAAGATCGCCCTGTTCTGCGATGTGGAAAAACGAGCGGTGGTGCCCATGGTCACCACCTCTGTGCTCTACGAGGTGCCCCTGATGCTGGAGAAAGCCGGGGTGGGCGATTACGTGCTGGGCAGATTGGGACTTTCCCCCAGGCGCAAGCCGGACTGGTCCGAATGGGAGCGCCTGGTGGCGGAGGTGAGGCGCAGCAAACCAGGCGTGCGGGTGGCGCTGGTGGGGAAATACGTGGAGCTGCATGACGCCTATATGAGCGTGCGGGAGGCGTTGCAGCATGCCGGGCTGGCGCTCGGCATCGAGGTGCATATCGACTGGGTACACTCCGCCGAGCTGGAGAAGGGCCGTGGTTGGGAAGTGCTGCGCGCCGCCGATGGGATCATCGTCCCGGGCGGGTTCGGCAGCCGCGGCATCGAGGGCAAGATCCGCGCGGCGCGCTACGCCCGGGAGAACAATGTGCCTTATCTTGGTCTATGCCTGGGTATGCAGCTCATGGTGGTCGAATTCACCCGCTTCGTGCTGGGCGATGAAGAGGCAAACTCAACCGAGTTCGACCGCTCGACACCGCATCCGGTGATCGACCTGATGCCGGATCAGCGCGACATCGCTGACATGGGTGGAACCATGCGCTTGGGTCTGTATCCGTGTGTGCTTCAGCCAGGGACGATCGCCCGGCGAGCTTACCAGAAGGAGTTGGTCGAGGAGCGCCACCGCCACCGCTTCGAGTTCAACAACGCTTACCGCGAGGTGTTGCAGAAAGCTGGCATGCGCTTCTCGGGCATCTCACCCGATGGGCGGCTGGTGGAGATAGCCGAGCTGGCTGATCACCCCTTTATGCTCGGCACCCAGTTCCACCCCGAATTCCTCTCCCGCCCGAACCGCCCGCACCCTCTGTTTGTCGCATTTCTGGAGGCGGTCTGTGAGCGGGCCGGGATCACCAGGTCGGCGACGCTCGAGCAGGCGCAGGTCATGAAGGAATAATCCATATTCATCACGAGGTGAAACATGACGCCAATCATTGAAGATATCCACGCGCGCGAGATCCTTGATTCGCGCGGGAATCCCACCCTCGAGGTGGAGGTGATCCTGGAGGATGGCAGCCTGGGTCGGGCAGCGGTGCCCTCCGGCGCTTCGACCGGTTTGCACGAGGCGCTCGAGCTGCGCGACGGCGAGAAGGAGCGCTACGGTGGCAAGGGGGTGCGCCAGGCAGTCGAAAACGTTAATGGCCCTCTCGCCGATCTGCTGCTTGGGTGGGAGGCCACCAGCCAGCGGGCGATCGACCAGGCGATGATCGAGTACGATGGCACACCCAACAAATCTCGCATGGGCGCCAATGCCATCCTGGGTGTCAGCCTGGCGGTCGCCAAAGCCGCGGCGCACGCGCTTGGGCTGCCACTCTATCGTTACATCGGCGGGGTTTATGCCCATGTCTTACCGGTGCCGATGATGAACATCCTCAACGGCGGGGCGCATACCGGCTGGCAGTCGACCGACGCCCAGGAGTTCATGATTATGCCTCTGGGGGCGGAAACCTTCGCCGAGGGGCTGCGTTGGGGTTCGGAGATCTATCAGATGCTGAAGAAGGTGCTCAAAGAGCGCGGCTATGCCACCCTGGTGGGTGACGAGGGCGGCTATGCCCCGGCACTCAAAGCCAATGTGGAAGCCGTGGAGGTGATCCTGGAAGCGATCGAAAAGGCAGGTTATAAAGCCGGCGAGCAGGTGGCGATCGCTCTGGACCCGGCTGCTTCGGAGTTCTTCGAGGAAGACAAAAAGATCTACAACCTGCGCCGTGAAGGCAGACAGCTGGACAGCGCCCAGATGGTCGCCTTCTGGAAATCCTGGGTGGATCAATATCCGATCGTCTCGCTCGAAGACGGTCTGGCGCAGGATGACTGGGAGGGTTGGGTGATGCTGACCGCCGAGCTGGGGGACCGGATACAGATTGTGGGCGATGACCTGCTGGTGACCAACCCTGAACGGGTACGCCGCGCGATCTCCATGAAAGCCGCCAACGCGCTGCTGGTCAAGCTCAACCAGATCGGCACGCTCACCGAGACTATTGAGGCCGTAGAGACCTGTCACCGCGCTGGCTGGCGGGCGGTCACCTCCCATCGTTCCGGCGAGACGGAGGATGCCACCATCGCCGATCTGGCGGTCGCCCTGAATATGGGGCAGATCAAAACCGGCGCCCCGGCGCGTTCCGAGCGGGTTGCCAAGTACAACCAATTGCTGCGCATCGAGGAGCAGCTGGAGAGCACGGGGCGCTACGCCGGCTGGGAGGCGCTGGCGGTCAGGCGTGGTTGACCTGTCTGATGTGACCGTCACCTGGAACAAAGTTAGGGATCCCTTCGGCAAAGAACGCCGCCCAATGGCAGAACCAGATTGATTCAGCAAAACCCGCAATGACAGCGGAGGGCGGTGCCGCGCGGTGAGAGCCTTGTTGTGCTTGCTCCCGACCGGGGTCCCTGTATCATCTGTTCGGAGATCACACAATGAAAAAGAGCGCCACACGTTTCGGGTGTGGCGCTCGATGATTTAGCCATCGTCTTGCGCTGAGATCATTCTTCGAGCGGGTTGGGTGGCTTTTCTTGTGGATCAGCTGCATCCAGGGGAATGGGCTCGGTCTCTGAGAATGCTGGGGCTTCAGCCTCTATTTCCAACTCTTCTCCGAATTCGGTGGAGAGCGGACGGAGGGCTTCGTCCAGGGTGAGGCGTTCCCGTCGCATGCCGGGTGCCGGAGTGCCGCAGTAAGGGCAGAGATTCCAGGGCAGCTCCATCAACTTGCCGCAGTGCAGGCAAGCTTTGCGCAGCTTGGTGTGGCAGTTTGGGCAGATGATCCAGCTTTCTTTGATGTGCCGACCGCAACCCGGGCAGGTGGGGGTTTCTTCGATGGATTGCAGCAGGGCTTCCTCCTCCAGGGTCATCTGATATTCCTCCTCCAGGGTGTAACGGGGGCGCAGGATCCAGTAGATGACGATCCCGGGGAGGAAGAGCACGGCGACCACCAATACAGCCAGGATGCGCACAAGCGGATCGCGAGCGCGGGCTTTGATGTCCCGATAAGTCCAGAAGACCAGGCTCAGCCATAAGGCAGCCAGGAATGCAGCTGACCAGGCGGTCAGGATCAAGAAGAAATTCCCAAGGGCGGAAGGGTCGAAGGTCATAGAAATCCCAGGATAAGGCGATTATAGCATGGGAATGAAATCCTGACTCGCCGACAGGTGTGCGCGATCGAGCTCGAAATTTCCTCCCGCAGGTTGTTCACTCATGCCCAGGCATTCTTGGTGAACCTGCGGGAGGATACCCGCTTTGAGTGGGTCAACTGGAGGGTCTATAAACCCAGCCGCGGGTCTAGGGCCAGGCTGCCTGCGCCGAAAAAAATCAATGCCAGGGAAATCCCCAGGAGAGCGAAGTCGAATTCCCAGCCGGTAGTCTGCTGAGCTATAAAAGTTGTTTTCATGAACCCGCGCTTGGCAACGAAGATCGCCACCAGCATCTCGATGGCGAAAAGGGCTGCCAGAATGCGTGTGCCCAGGCCGAGGATGAGCAACAGCGCGCCGATCGTCTCCAGGAGCGCCACGAGCCAGGCAAAGAACCCTGGAAGAGGGATGCCCATCTGTTTGAGGAAGCCGGCAAACCCGGCTGGCCCTTTGAAGGGGGAATTTGGATTGAGTTTGGGCCAGCCATGGACGATAAAGATGAGCCCTGCGACCAGACGCAGGATCAGAATCCCCCAGTCGCTCAGCGGTGAAAAAATATTTTCCAACATAAATACCTCCTGAGTTAATCGAAAAGGTTGATCAGTTCGTTTGATTGTGATAAAATACACTCGTTGTTTACACGACTGATGTTGTTTATTTAACTGCCTGTTGGGTAGAAGATCAACCGTCAAAACCAGGAAATTGTTGGATAAACGACAGTGGAGCGAAAATGTCGATTTCCGCATCACCCGATGACAAACTTGACCCGCGCGTCCGGCGCACCAGGGCGTTGATTCAGGGCGCGTTTCTCGAGCTGCTCGCCGAGAAGAGTTTTCAGGCGATCAGCGTGAAAGATATCACCCAGAGGGCAGAGATCAACCGCGCCACGTTCTACGCACATTTCCCCGATAAGTATGCTCTGCTGGAGGCGACCATCGCTCAAACCTTTCGACAGGAGTTGACGAAGCGCACCTTGAGCGCCTGCCGGTTCAGCCTTGAGAATCTGCGGGCATTGATCTCGACGGTGTGCGAGTACCTGGCGGGGTCGGATGCCTATTGCAAAATTTCAGACCGCCAGTTCGAGATGCTGGTGGAGGGACAGGTGAGAAAGCAAGTGCAGGATCTGCTGGAGATGTGGTTGAGAGATGTCGGCCTGGATATCGATGTGAGGACAGCCGCCATCGCGGCGAGCTGGACGATCTACGGGCTGGCGCTGCAATGGAGCGAGAACAGAAACCGCGAACCGGTGGAAACCTATGTGGAACGAGTTCTTCCCCTGATCGTCTCGAATCTGCGCTTGAAAACAGAAGAATTGGGTTCTGCTCTGTCAGCTGCGTGAAGATCTGATGAGGATCTTGCCAGGTCAGCGATCCTGATATATAGTGATCAGCGAGAAAAAGAGAAGGACGGGATGGGAGAGAGGCGCATGAAAGAGCCACGCAGCACCTATCGCATTACGGATATCGCCGAGTCGGAACGGCCGCGGGAGCGGCTGGCGCGGCTGGGAAGCAGGGCGCTATCGAATGCCGAACTGCTGGCGATCCTGCTGCGCGTTGGCGTTGCTGGCGAGAACGCCGTTCAGGTTGGCCAGCGCTTGCTGGAGACCTTCGGCGGCGTCACCGGCTTACACCGGGCGCCTTTCGAGGAAGTGTGTGCTCAACATGGGGTGGGGATGGCAAAAGCGGCGCAGATCAAAGCAGCCCTCGAGCTGGGGTATCGAATGAAGATGGAAGCCATGATCGATCAACCCAGCATTCACAACCCGCAGGAAGCGGCTGAGTTGCTCTTATACGAGATGAGCGCGCTTGAGCAGGAAGAGCTGCGTGTCATCCTGCTGGACACCCGCAATCACCTGATCGATGTGGTCGGGGTCTATCGCGGCTCGATCAATTCCTCTCAGATCCGCGTCGGGGAGCTGTTCAAGGTTGCGGTGAGGCGGAATGCAGCCGCCATCATTGTCGTCCACAATCATCCCAGCGGAGACCCCACGCCAAGCCCGGACGATGTGGCGGTGACCCGCGCCCTCAATCAGGCGGGTAAGCTCCTAGACGTGGAGGTGCTTGATCACCTGGTCATCGGCAATGGGCGCTTTGTGTCGCTCAAGGAGCGTGGCCTGGGTTTTTAATGTTCAAGGTCACTTCATGCCGTTGAGCGGACATAAAAGTAATGGAATTCTCCGGTCGCTTCTTCCCACTCGACCTGCACGTTGGTGACGTGCGCGAGACGCGGACCTTCGCGCAAGGCAGCCAGCAGATTTTCCAGGGATTGCCGCTTTCCCTCAGCCAGCACTTCCACAGAGCCATTCCAGCGGTTTCTCGCCCAGCCCTTCAATCCCAGCTCTTGAGCTTTCTGGACGACGAAAGCCCGGTATCCTACCCCCTGGACGCGCCCTTCGATGATGGCGTGTAGACGAGCCATTCCCTCTGCGTTCATATCTCCTGTCTCATCGGTCATTTGAGAATATTGTTCAGGATCATAATGATCGGTCCGATCAGAATGACAACCATGATGATCAGCCACGGCGCAGTCTCCTGCCAGACATCCGACATGGCATTCTGGGAAAAAGTCTCGCGGATCCACTTGCCCTCCAGGTCATCAAATTCGATATCCAGGGCGCGTTCCACTGCGACCTGGCAATCGAATCCACTGGCGAAGGCTGCCTGCAGGCGGTTCAAGCCAGGGCTGCCGTACTTTTCGAACAGATATCTGCTGAAGGAGGCCGCCTGGGCGTAGGCAAGCAGCCGGGCGCTTGTTTCCACGGGAAAGGACAGGCAGAGATCGCGCATGGGGATCAGCTCACTTGCATTGAATGCCCTTTCCAGGATCGCCTGGTACTCAGGGGAAGGGTATAGTTCGGCCAGTGAAGCCAGCCCTTCGTTATACCAGACGGGGAGGCGTTGATAGGCGTTTGCGTCGGTGTAATACAACGCGACGTGCATCATCTCGTGTGGTATCTGGCGCTCCATCTCCAGTCTCTGTTCCGGCCCTGCCGGAAGTGAGACCAGGATCACACCCAGATCCGGGTCAGCATGACCGGCAACCCAGTTCTTGCTCGCTCCGGCCAACGCCGCCTGCATTTCAGCAGCGCTCCGGTAGACATAAATGCGCAAAGAGTCTGGCAGATAGACGTCCAGGATCTGCTGGATATGGGGTTGCGCGGAGAGCGCGACGTTCATCACCTCCTGGGCAAATGTCAGATCACCTTCGTACCAGAAGATCCGGAACGGGGAACTTGAGATGGTCTTCCACTCGAAGCGGTTGTCTGTATATTCGAATGTGAAGTGCGGGCCGCTATAAACCTCTCCTTCTTCGGGGAGGACCTGATACCAGTATTCCACCCGGGTGAAAGCGCGCAAGGGTGATCCTTCCAGATCGAGCGTCGCCGTTATTTTTCCATCCGCTCCTATTTCAGCCTGGATCACTCGAACCTGTGCCGTCTCTCCCCCGCTCTGGATCAACAGCAAGGCTTCCTTTATCGGCTGATCAGCCCGGAGTTGAGCCGAAAACCGAATCTGTTCGTTGAATGTATAGGTGGGTTCATCCGGGATGACCGCGATCTCGGCCTGAGCCTGGGTCGTCGTTACCCGGGGGAAGACCAGAAGCATCATCATCAGGAGCAACGCGGCAAGGACTTTCGGGAATGACATCATGCACCCAGCAGCGCAAGTAAGGGCGTGATCGTCATTGGGCTGAGGAGAGTGGAGGCGATCACCGCCGTGGTGACGAAGGAGGGCTCGGTTTCGTATTCATTGGCGACGACGGTCATCATCACGGCTGTCGGTACGGCGGATTCCAGCACCCCCGCCTGATATGCAGCACCCTCCAGCCGGAAGAGCAATGCGATCCCCATAGCCAGAAGCGGAGAGACGACCAGCCTCAGGAAAACGGATAGACCCAGGGCAGTCTTGTGGTCGCTCCATCGTGAATTGTACAGCTGAACTCCCAGAACGACCATCAAGACCGGGATGGCAGCGCCGGCAAGGAGTTCCACTGTCCGATCGATCGCTAGAGGCAGTCTCAGTTGATAGCGGTTGAAAAGCAGAGCCAGAAGGATTGCATAGAGCGTGGGTACTTTGAACAGCCCCAGTAGCGCCTTCCTGAGGTTCGATTTTCCGAGCGAGGCGATCAGCACCCCAACTGTGTAAACCAGGATTCCAACGGTGGCGAAATACAGACTGGCATAGACCAAAGCAGACTCGCCAAAGGCGAACAGATTGAGTGATAGACCATAGTTGCCGGCGTTGCCGAACATGACCGTGAGCAAAAGCGCCACCAGCACGTTGCGCTCGAAGTGCAATGCCAAACCGACAAGAAAGGTCAGGAGCCCTAAACTGATCACAACCACGAGCGTGAAAAAGACCAGCCTGGTGACCTCGCTACTTTGCAGTTGGTTCTTCGTCAGCAGGTTGAAGATCAGACAGGGGCTGAAGATATAGAAGGCGATCTGTGACACCGAGCGTGGTGTCACCTGAAGATGGCGGGCTGCCAGGAAGCCGGTGCCGGCGCTCAAGAAGATAGGCAGGATGTTGTCGTTGAATAATGCCAGAAGTTCGATCAATCGGTCAATTCCCCGTCTTCATCCTCGAAGTAAGTTTCATCAGGGAAATCGAGATCTTCCTCATCTTCATAAAAGCCGTTATCTTCTTCATCGAGGAGTTCCCATTCCTCTTCGTCCTCAAGGAGCATCTGATATAGTTCCTCCTCGACTTCGTCATTGGGAAATTCAAAGAGAGTGAAAGGTTGCAGCCCGTCGGTGAACGCCAGGTTGTCGAGGGCTGTTTCCAGGAAATCTGCCTCATCGTCGTCGGCTGCGGAACGCATGAGCCTTTCTAAGGTCTGGCGAGCGTCATCACCACCGATTTGAGAGAGAGACCAGATAGCAGCGAAGCGCACTTCCACTTCGCTGTCTTGGGTCAGGTCGATCAGGGCGGGGACAGCCTCGGAGAGCTCCATTTCGCCAGCAGCGCGGGCTGCCTCGGCGCGCAAAACGGGGCTTCGATCTTGTAGCATGGCGAGCACGGTGGTCTCCCAGCGCTGATCCATCGAGCGGCCCATAGCAAGCAGCGCGGATGCCATCCAGTCCTTGTTTTGGGAGGAGAAGGCCTGTTCGATCAAAGGGGATACCTCAGGGCGGCTGGAGAAGCTGAGCGATTCGAGCGCCTTGCGCCGCACCAGATCTGCCTGATCGTGGTTGATCGCCTGGAGCAAATGCTCTACCAGGGAGGACATGACCCCGGGATCGAGTTCATCGATCTCTCCCATGTATACGAACTGGCCGAGTGCGGTGGCGGCTGCCGCACGCACTTCCATTGCCGGGTCATCTTTCAGCAGATTCAGGAAGATAGGGATCAGATCCTGGTTATCGAATTCCCACAACAGCCGAACCGCCAGAGTGCGCACCTGCGGGTCGTCATCCTTGACCGCGTGCCGCCCGATCGACTCGAATGAAAGCAGATCGTCGGCCGCGCCCAGTTCTTCCAGGTCCTCGAGCAACGCCTGTCGCCGCCAGAGGGGTAGGCGAGACCAGGTCTGCGTGAACAAATCCAGCTCAGCTGCTTCGAGGTCAGAGAGCCGGTAGAGGTAGCGGGGGTTCAGGGGGGTCGTTTCATCCAGTAATGCCGCTAACAGGTCATGAAAAGGTATGGTAGCGGGATCAGACATGCCGTCCTTCCGAAAAATTCAGGGCAGAGTTAACGGGTTGACAAAATCCTGAAGGTTTATGAATAACAGGAGCATCAGTAGCAAAGCGAAGCTGACCAGATTGATGGCGTTCTCATATTGCGGCGGGATGCGCCGCCGCAGGATGATCTCCGGCAGGGTAAACATGATCCGCCCTCCATCGAGCGCCGGGATGGGCAGCAGGTTGAGCAACCCAAGCGAGATGGTGATGCTCGCAAAGAAGCCCAAGATGTTGATCTCCTGGGGGACATTCAGCGCAGGCTGGCTCTCCTGAATGTTCTGGTATAAGTCGAACATCCCTTTCAAGCCCACCAGACGACCTTCCTGGGGAGAGCTCTGGCCCTGGATCATTCTGATCGGGAAGGTCAGTATTTCCCGACTGTGGTGGTATACCGCGGCGATACTGGTCGGGATCGCCGTCAGGACATTGACTTTGCGAGTCGGGTTGCTCATTACGATCCCGATCGCTCCTTCGCCTTCCGGCGGCTGCCTGCGGGGCACCAGGGTGACGGTCACCTGCTGACCCTGCCGGGAATAAGTGAGCTGGATCGGTTCATCGAGATGGGCGTATATGTTTTCCGAGAGCGATCGGGTGCTCTTTATCTCCTGATCGTTTACTTTCAGTATCAGGTCCCCGGGCCTTAAGCCAGCCTGCTCAGCTGGTGAATTTGGCATGACTTCAACGATCTGTACCTGATCGAGGACCGGGATACCGATTTTGCTGAAGATGACCGCGTACAGGAGGACGCCTACCAGCAGGTTCGCGATCGGTCCGGCAACAAGCACGCCCAACCGTACCCAGGGGCTGGCAGCTGCCAGACCGCCTGGCACATTGGGGTCATTTTCCCCTTTCGGGCGGACGAAGCCGCCAAGCGGGATCCAATTCAATGTGAAACGTGTCCCCCCGACGGTGAAGAGCGTGAGCAAACGCGGGGGAAGGCCCAGCCCGAACTCTTCGACCTCGATCTTGAGCAGTCGGGCTGCGATGAAATGCCCCAGCTCATGGATGATGATCAGGGCAGCCAGTGCCCCGGCGAATTGGAGGATGTCAACCAACAAACTTATATCCATAGTGAACCTTTTCCAGCGATCGATCCTGGACGATTGATATCCAGGTGGTCAATCACAGCCTTGTTTATCTAACTTCAGGGAAAATTATATCCCTTCTCAGCTGATCAGGCTATAGGATTGGGGAGCTCTGAGAAGATTCTAACAAAGCTGAGATCACCCCTGGGGATGAGGTGGGCGGTATTCCAGTGATACTGTTTATTCCGAGATCAAACGAGCCGGACCACCGGGAAAAGTTCGGATTATGTCTTGTACACCAGGGATCTCTCTCAGCCGCATCTCCACCTCGGCGGCGGATGAGCCGGGACAGAGGACATGCACGTTCGGCCCGGCATCGATGGTATAACAGGCTGGTAATCCTTCATCCCGCCATGTCGACACTGCCTTGATAACCGAGAGCGTGGCAGGCTCCCAATAGAAAAGAGGCGGCCGGGAGGTCATCATCACAGCATGCATGAGATTGCTGTCCAGCTCGACGATCTTGCTCAGGGCAGCGAAATCGCGCTCCAGAATCGCCTGGCGACAGATCTCCAGGCGGCGGGGTGCGTCTGCAACGCGCGCAGCCTGGAGGGGGCTGCTCTCTGCCAGCGGATGACCTGCGCTCGATCCGATCTCCTTGTGGGAGGGGTTGACGATCGCAATACAGTCGCATAAATCCCAATGCTCGGGCGGGGCAAGGGAAAAGGCATAAGAATCGAGATCGCTTTCCCCTGCCTGCCATTCGACGAAGCCTCCTGGCACAGAACGGCAGGCTGACCCCGAGCCGCGCCGCGCCAGACGGGAGAGCTCGCGCTCATCGAGTTGCAACCCGGCAGCCTGAGTGGCTGCCAGCGCCAGGGCGGCGAAGGCTGACGCCGAGGAGGCGATCCCAGAACCAACCGGGAAATTGTTCTCGCTCTCCACCCGGGCGAAAATCTTCATCCCCGCCCTTTCGCGCACCAGATCGAGGAAATGGCTCACCCGCTGGAGGGTTGCTTCCTCTGCCTCCCGGCCATCCAGCAAGAGCGTATCGCTTTCGAGATCTGCATCGAAGGTGACCCGGGTGCGGGTGATAAGCCCATCCAGGTTCATGGAGATCGAACCATTGGCCGGCAGGCGCAGAGTATGATCGCGGTTGCCCCAGTACTTAATGAAGGCGATATTGGGATGGGCGATGGCGACAGCGTTCCCCATCTCAGGGTTCATCCAGCGGGCTGCGCACGGCGAGGCCGCCCCGTTGCAGGACATGGGTGTAAACCATGGTGGTTCTCACGTCTTTGTGACCCAGCAAAGCCTGCACGATGCGTATGTCATACCCAGCCTCCAGCAGATGGGTGGCGAAGCAATGACGGAAGGTATGCGGGCTGACCGGTTTGTTGATCCCGGCCAGTTTTGCCGCAGATTTGACGGCACGCTGCAACCCGCTGGGGTCCAGATGATGGCGGCGAATGACCCCGCTGCGCGGATCGGTTGAAAGGCGGTCCGATGGAAAAAGATATTGCCAGCCCAATTCTTTATCGGCATTGGGATACTTCCGCGCCAGCGCAAAGGGCAATTCCACCGAGCCGAACCCGTTGGCCAGGTCACGGGTGTGCTGCATCTGTACAAAAGCAATTTGGGCTTTCAGTGGTTCCACCAAACTGACAGGCAACATGGTCATGCGATCCTTTTCCCCCTTGCCATTACGGACAACGATTTGGGATCGTTCAAAGTCAATGTCTTTGACCCGCAGTCGCAGACACTCCATCAGGCGCAACCCACAACCATAGAGAAGTTGCGCCATCATTTGATGCCGCCCTTGGATCGCTGCTAGTACACGCATCACCTCATCTTTAGACAAGACAGTGGGTAAATGTGCTGAGCGTTTGGCGCGCAGCGCATGGAGTGGAACAGGGAGGTCCATTTGCAGGACATTCCGGTATAAAAACAGCAGGGCATTCAGGGCCTGATTTTGGGTGGACGAAGATACCTTTTCATCTTTTGCCAAGTGCGTCAGGAAGGCTTCGATCTCGGCGGCGCCCATCTCAGCCGGATGGCGTTTGTTATGAAACAGGATATAGCGCTTTGCCCAGTGAACGTAGGATTTCTCGGTGCTGTAGGAGTAATGCTTTAGACGTATTGCATCGCGAAGCTGGTCGAGAAGTTTTTTGGTTTTTGGAGGGGATTGAGCGGTCATAGAAGTTTGACTTTTATAAGGCTTGGTGTACAATTTTTAAAGATTTGTTCGAGGCTGATTATTTAAGGTAACCAAGCATAATTTTAGTATAACACACTTATTTTAATTAGATATACGGTAAAATGGCAATATATCCAAAGTCTGTATAATTAATAGTTAGGCGGCTAAGAGTACCCATCATTTTCAGGAGCGCGTGAAATGAGCAAGAAACGGCAAATCGCGACTTTTGTAGGCCTGTTCGTTGCGTTGGGGTTACCTTTTGTTATTAGCGCACCGAATTTGCTGTCTGGGGCGCGACGCGAAGATTTGCTAATGCCCTCGCAAGTTGGTCTGCTTATTGCACAAGAGTGGGCTGTTGTCCTTGTTCTGCTGGCAATTGTCTTCTTTTGGGAAAAGCAATCTTGGACATCGATTGGTGTCAAGAAGATGTCGTGGCGGGATGTGCTGTGGGGGGTGATAGGATTCGTTGTCGGGGCATTTTCGTTTGTTCTTACTATCCCTGTAGTGACAGCATTGGGTTTGGGCACGACGTCAAGTGGCATTGGACAATTAGCGCAAATCCCGCTTGGTCTGCGAATAGGGCTTGTCCTCACAGCAGGGATCACAGAAGAGATACTCTCCCGTGGATATCCCATTGAGCGCCTGTATAGTTTAACGAACCGCCTGGGTCTAAGCGCAGTAATTGCCTATGGGGCATTCGTATTGCTTCACATTCCTTTCTGGGGGCTTGGCGGCACAATCCAGATTGGGGTGTGGAGCGTTATAATCACGGTCCTCTATGTCAAACGGAGAAACTTGCTTGCTTGTATGCTGATGCATATCCTGAACGATGCTTATGCTTTTATTCTGCTACCGACGTTGTTTGCTCAATATTTGCCGTGATGAACACAGCCGCCCAACACGCGGCTGGAGCGGACAGCGCCTTCGGCGCTACCGCTCAGCCGCAAATCGTTGGGCGGCTTCTAAAAACCAAGAGATCACGAGGTAAAAATGGCTAGAAGAAAAAGAACTAACACCGGGATACCTGGTCTGTCTTTTGGAAGCGTGCGCTAGGAGTTTCTCGTGCTAAGCATAGATTTGCACGCAAGACAGGGATTCCAACAACTAAGTCAGGCATTCAACGGAAGTTGGGGAGAGGACTATCGGGCCTCTTCTTCCCTTCTAGAAGAAAAAGATAAACACCGAACACCATCCAAACTAATGCAGCGAACCAATGTTGCGAAAATTGCTTTCAATACGAATAAATCCTACTATTGCGGGTAAGAGGCTTGCTTTGCCTGCGATTCCCTTTGCTATTGCTCTGTGTTGCTGTGGATGTTTTGCCCTCACTATGATTGATACGTCTATGCGCACAATTGGTTTATTGCCAACGTATACACCTTCACCCACGCGTTCCCCCATTCCCTCTGAGACACCGACAGTCATGCCACAACCAACGGTAAAGCCATCGCCGACGCTCAAGCCGATGGCAACACCAACACCCCAGCCGACAGAAACACCAACGCCCACGCCGACAGAAAAGCCAACGATGGCGCCTACGGCTACACCCACTTTGGTCAGTGGGCCACTGGTTCTTATCAAGAGGGTAGACAAAGTTGCAGAATATGTGGATTTGGAGAACAGAGGCAATCAACCCCAAGACTTAACGGGGTGGCGGCTTGTTTCAGAAAATGGGAACCAGGTCTGTTACCTAGCGGGCGTAATACAACCTGGTGAAACCTTGCGGGTCTGGACTCGCAATCCCAATGGTGGGGGATACAACTGCGGTTTTGAAGGCAACATTTGGAATAACGATAAGCCAGACCCTGCTGCTCTCTACGACGCTCAGGGTGTGCTGGTGAGTCGTTACCCCTAGAGCCGATTTGACAGTTTCAGCGTGGAGTTTATGAGAAGCCGCCCAACACGCGGCTGTAGCCGACAGCGCTTCGCGCTCGCGCTGCGGCTAAGCCGCAAATCGTTAGGCGGCGCATTCAGGGGAGATGGCACAACATAGAACATTTGAGTGGTAAAATTGAGAGAGAAACCATAGCAGGAGTTTGATATGCCAGGAAAAGGAACTGCTCCAAAGAGTGGTGATGAATTAAAACAACGGGTTGTTGCCATTGCCCAAAGTCTCGGACTAAAAGCCCAAACAGAAGTGAGGGCAGCAAGAAGATTATGGGGACAACAACGGCACATTGATGTTGTTATTACCGATGAAAAGAGCGGAAAACGCTTGGGGGTAGAGTGCAAATTCCAGGCCACGGCAGGCACGGCTGAAGAAAAAATCCCTGCTACCATTCAAGATATTGCGCACTGGCCCATTCCGGGCATTGTGGTTATTGACGGAGAAGGTTTTTCGGCCAATATGCAAGGCTATTTGATGTCTACAGGCTACAGGCAAGGTAGTTTGGTTTGACGAATTAGAGGATTGGTTGCGTCTGTACTTTGGGTTGTAAGATGGGCGATTTACCTGTTCCACGACCGTTTTTGAAATGGGCAGGCGGCAAGACGCAACTTGCCTGTGCGTTACTAGAGCGCATGCCCATTCGCTTCAACACATACCACGAACCTTTTGTTGGAAGTGGCGCACTTTTCTTTCGCCTTTATCGGGAAGGCCGGATTAGTCAGGCGGTTCTCTCAGATATTAACGCTGAATTGATAGATGCCTACTTGGCGATTCGCGATCATGGTGCAGAGGTCATTCGCATCCTGGCAGAATTTCCTTATAGCAAAGAGTTTTACTACGAGATACGAAGTAAAGACCCGCGGGCATTAAGCCTGCCTGAACGGGCCGCTCGCATGATCTATCTGAACAAGACAGCCTACAATGGCTTGTACCGTGTCAATCAACGGGGGCAATTCAATGTTCCGTTTGGACGATATAAGTCGCCAAAATATCTGGATAGAGAGAACTTGCTAGCAGTCTCTCAGGCGCTACAGAATGTTAAAATCATCTGCGCACCATTTGAACGGTGATAGATAGAGCAGAGCCGGGCGATTGGGTCTATTTTGATCCGCCATATGTGCCTATCTCTCAAACGGCGAACTTCACTTCATACCATGCAAACGGCTTTGGTCTACGAGACCAGGAAAGATTGCGAGACGTGTGCATTACGCTGAGCCGGAATAATGTGCACATTAGGCTCTCTCATTCCGATACAGCCATAGTCCGCTCTCTTTATGCATTTCCATGTTTTGCCATTGATGAAGTTCTGGCAAATCGGGCGATTAATTGCAACGGAGCAAAGCGGGGTAAGATTACAGAATTAGTAATCACCAATTATCCCGTTGAACGAGCCATTCAGCTACGCTTGCTTGAACAACGAGCCCCTTATCTTGTATTTCGAGAACGCCGCCTAACACGCGCTTCCACCCGACGCCGCTCCGCTGCGCTGCGCGGCGCAGGTGAAGCGCAGGCCGTTAGCCCGCAAACAGATGGTACAATTGTCCAAGAGAATGCACCTTATGAACGCAGAAGATATTGTAACCAAGCTAAAAGAATTGAAACCCACAATCGCTACGCGCTATAAAGTGCGAGAAATAGGTCTTTTTGGTTCTTTTGTTCGTGGAGAACAAGAAGTAAGCAGTGACATTGATCTGCTGGTAGAGTTTGAAGACGAGGCAGACTTGTTCGACTGGATCGGGCTGGCATTGTACCTGGAAGAAATATTCCAGCGTCAAGTAGATGTAGTTTCCAGGCAAGCCCTTCGCTCAGAACTGCGAGAGTCTGTCCTCCAACAGGTTGTGACGGTATGAGAGACTATGCCCTCTATTTGAAGGATATTTTGGGTGCGATAGAGAGTATTGAGCGCTTTATCGCAGGAATGGATTTGGAGGCCTTCCAGACAGACGATAAGACCGCCAGCGCAGTAATGCGAAAGCTTGAAATCATCGGGGAAGCAGTGAAACAGATACCTGATGAGATACGCCAAAAGCATCCTGAAGTTCCGTGGAAAGAAATGGCAGGTATGAGAGACAAGTTAATCCACTTTTACTTTGGTGTGGACTATCGTCTGGTTTGGAAAGCGATTACAGAACGATTGCCACCAGTCAAGCGAGAAATTGAGAAGGCATTGCGAAATGCGGGCTAACAACTCGCTTCAGCCGACGCCGCCTTCGGCGGCGCGGCTGAGCTCGGTGCCGTTATACGGACGAAGGGAACATCTCTCCCTTCTCCAGGAGGGAGCGCTCAATGACTACCACACGCTTGTCCTCACGTCAATTGCGCAGGATGGTTATTGGACGATTCCTTGCGGGAGTGCTTCTCTTCGCGGTGATGTTTTTTCTATCGGCAGGAACGCTCCTCTACTGGGAAGCCTGGGTCTACATGGGCGTCTTGTTCATTCCTATGTTCGTCTTTGCGGCCTATCTACTCAGGTACAATCCCGCGCTTTTGGAACGAAGGCTGAAAATGAAGGAGAAGGAGCCTCAGCAAAGGAGAATCGTCGCTGTGTCAACGGTAATCCTCCTCGCTACATTCCTTCTACCTGGGTTTGACAAGCGGTTCGGGTGGTCATCCGTCCCAATCTGGCTTGTCATCGCTGCTGACGTCGTTGTCCTTCTGGGCTATCTCCTCTTTGTCCTTACTCTCAGGGAAAATGAGTACGCATCGCGCACTGTTGAGGTCGAGCAGGAGCAACGAGTCATCACAACAGGTCCGTATTCTCTCGTCCGTCATCCTTTATACTTCGCTAATGTTCTGATGTTCGGATTCTCACCGCTTGCTTTGGGCTCGTATTGGGCATTGATACCAGGTGCACTTTACCCACTAGTTCTTGTCGCCAGAATTCTCAATGAGGAGAAGATGCTTCTCAGAGATTTGGATGGTTATGCAGATTACTGCAAGGTCGTGCGCTATCGGTTGATACCTGGGATTTGGTAGAACATATTCAGCCGTCTAACCAGCGCATGCACCGGACGGCTTCGCCTCGCTGCGCTCGGCTCGCCGCTGGTGATGCGCGGCCGTTATACGGACGCTTCGCTTTGCTTCGCGTCCGTATAACGGCGCGGCGGCTGCGCCGCCGCTTATGCTCCCGCTCGCTCCGCTCGCGTCCGCATAACCGGCGGTTGGAGCGGACGTCCGCATAAGTGCCTCCGCTGCGCTTCGGCGCTTATGCGGACGCCGCTCAACCGCCGCGCCGTTAGGCCGCCCGGTG